>Ga0169931_10012420_pt1 | contig 11809 bp, 8 predicted proteins | sample Kivu_15m_20L_FD_129675 | JGI IMG/M metagenome (GOLD analysis project Ga0169931, IMG submission 129675) | Freshwater microbial communities from Lake Kivu, Western Province, Rwanda to study Microbial Dark Matter (Phase II) - Kivu_15m_20L... | ecosystem: Environmental > Aquatic > Freshwater > Lake ... | reverse complement strand
GCTGGAGGTATCTGGGAAGTTCCGAGAAGTTGTGGCTTTATCAGGAGAAGAAGAACAATGTTGGAACAAAGGAGACCTCATAAAACGTACATTCTTGTCTTTAGTTTAGCTTTATAACTATTAGTCAATACCTCTGACTCTAGCTATTCTATCTCAACAATGACAAGGACAAATAATATGGTTAAGAAAAAATGTGCTGATTGTATAGTCAATCATTCGAGCATGATCCACCGTCCTGGATCATTTGTCATCTGATTATCATGACCAGAGTAGACTGTGATGCCTGTGATGGTGATGACATCAAGTTCTCCAGATCTCCGCCGGTGTCAAAAACGAAAAACAACTCCAATTCGTGCAATTTATGGTTTTATGCACGAATGATCCTCGCTTCCTATAAAATGTCTAAATTAGCTCAAAATCACTTTGTGTCATGCTTTTTGAAAAAAAAGCATGTATCCGTTTCTCAATTTTGTGCTATGTAGATTTTTTGAATAAGCGAGACAGAATACCGGCTATACCTTGGACTATTGCCGGATGTGAATTCCTTTTACACAATTGAGGTATTTTTGAACAAGGTATTCTCTCGGAGACTCTTCTACTTAAAACACCAAGCACCAAGATTTCACAAAAGCATACATGGGGACATTAGTAAGCACATTGGTTTTCCGTCCGCCATCAGTATTTACTCCATTACCACGACATGGTGTGATATGGCTAAAAACTAGGAATGGAAACAACATACCCTGTATTCATCTGCATAACCCCGACGCTCGTTTTACAATTTTATATTCTCATGCAAACTCAGAGGACATTGGGCAGAATTACAAGTTTCTTAAAGTACTATCCTTCACTTTGGGATGCAGTATTTTTGCATACGAATACTCGGGTTATGGATTGTGTAAATTTAATACAACACCTAGCGAAGAAAATTGTTATGCTGACATTGATGCTGCCTATGAGTACCTAACAAAGGCTGTAGATCCTAAAAACATTATATTGTATGGACGAAGCTTGGGTATGTGTTGACCTTTGTGTTATTTTCTAAGGTCTCTATCATTGTAGTATATTTGTGTTCATGATGAACCTCTTCTTTCTTTGATGACTATTACATCATTTAAAGGAAGTGGCCCAAGCTGTTATTTGGCGGAAAAGGTAGCATCGAAAAGGGGAGTTGCAGGTATGATTCTCCATAGTCCTTTCCTTAGTATATGTAGAATTGTCGTAGAAACTGGATGGTCCTTAGAAATGGGTGAGTTCATGTCGATTCCTTTCAACTCAGTTTTTACGTTTACTGTCACCCACTGACGATCGCGTTTCTTTCTTATGTAACAATATACTTCACTATAACTTCATTTCATTAGATATGTTTCACAACATCGATCGGATTAAAAATATAAGGTAATTCTTTCATTTTCTGTTTGTCTTATGTGAGTTTGCATGCTTGGTTCTGATTCGATTTTAATGTCTGCACAATTCGGATAGATGTCCTACATTTATCATGCACGGAAGTAAAGATACTATCGTACCCATAAATCATGGTATTTCCTTACATGAGCAACTTATAGATAACTATAAATATCCTCCGTTTTGGGCAGAGGGTATGGGACACAATAATATTGAATGCAAAATGTGGAGCGCTTATATTGAAAAAATTCAACAATTTATGTTATATACAAGGAAACGACAAATACTATCCAATATTATCGGCGCTAATAAAGAAAATGCTCCAAAAAATGTCACGACAACTCTTAACATTTATGACAATGAAGAAATAGAAATGTTTCGTGTCGTTACCCCATCACCTCCACAAGTGAATAAACGAGTTAGCTTTTGGAATGAGGATAAAGTGCATACAGCAACATCTTATCAGCAGAAGATACAGCTATGTCTTTCTGAAGGTATTATTGAAGAGGATGAAGGGGCGAAATAGAGATCCAGTTTTGTATTGAATATAGACTGTATCCATTTATAATTTCAAAATGGTGGCCTTTTTGCACGTATTGTACGCAAGTAGTTTTTCTCATATCGCTAGTATTAATGTTCATATGCGTTGACATCTGAATCTTCCTCCTTGTCTAAAAGTCCTACTCTCAGTGGGATCAAATTAGTGTCTCTATCATATCGATATTTTTGCATATGCTATCATCAGCCAACTAAAATCGCACCAGGTCAGCATAAAACGGTTAGAAGATAGTGAGATTTTCTCTCGCTACTACCACGCTAATAAGGAAACTGTATATTTGGAACATTCCATGACTACTATTCAACATTTCAAAGCTACTCGTTGTTGTACATACAAAAATTTACTCTGCCGCCAGTGTCTAAAATATAAATAGGAGTATCTGTACCCTGACTTTGAACACAAAAGGAGTGACTTTTTATAAAAAATAAAAATTAAAATGGACTCTCACTTAGCATAAATACTCTCGTTCGTGCTGATAGTTGACATACCCTCGTCGCCAATGCTATGTATGATGGCTGATGACGATCTGATGATTGCGATACAATAATGGATGTTGCAAACTAACCATCAAACAAAAGAGCACTCTCTCTACTTCCCGTACTGCTCTAAGTATACCAACCATTATGAGCACCGATCCTTCTCTACCAACGCTTTTACAAGCATTAGCACGAGGGTAAGTATTATTGGGACTTTATGGTTCGTTGAAAAATTGTTTTATTTATTCTGCGGATATTATGCCATACTTTCGTTTCGTTGTTATACACCCTTGTAAAGTGTCAAGGCCGTGCATTCCTTGCCCATCGATTCAAATCATGAGATCGATGACACAGATGAAGAAAATTCTGATGGAGAAGATGATGAATTTAGTTATCTCATGGCGTTTCCTGAGTTCTTCTCCATTTGTATCGAAGCACGTCAAATTCTCGTGGACCTTTTGAATCAAGCTGTCCATACATCCTTAGACGATGATATAATTAATAATATCCATCCCGTAAATGGCAATAAAATCAATAAAGGAGATTTTGACTCTCCGATATTTTGGGATTATGCTGCTGAGGCATGTGAAGTGTTACTCGATCGTGTGGAAATGTTTATACAATCAGTTCAAGAGAAAAGCATAGAAGGTTTTCAGGATGATACGATTACTACCGCCATCAGACGTGCAGGTAAAGCTGCTAGAGATAAAGCTAAGGGTGAATGGAATCAATTGATTGGATCATTAGTTCATATGGAGGTATGTCTTTGCTATTTTTATTTATATGGTCCCCTCTTTTGGCTTGAAAGTTGCGCATCACGTCCATTGGTATCATTGACACACATGCTCATCCATTTATCCTTAGAAACCACAAATCTCACATCAATTTCAAGATACCATCAATAACTCTCGAACTAAGCCTTTTATACCCATATTACATCCATCACAACCTTTTAAGAATACCCCAATTGTGGAACTAGAGTATGCAGATGCTCATGGTCTCGATACTCGTATGGGGAAGAAAAAAGGAAAATTGATACCAGACGACGTTATTGCACCGAACATACATTACCTTCATCCGTACCAAGATGAGATCGAATCCTTTCAATGTAATCCTTTAGATGTAATATTACCTTTCGATAAGGACAAAATTCCATTACATGGTCTAGGTGGGACACTCTTTAACCCTTCCATGGCTAGAGTTCAAGGAATATGGATTGATAATGAAAAGGATTTGATTGAATTATGTGATCGAATATCCAAAGAGGATATTCAAGAAATAGCCGTCGATCTTGAAGCCCATTCATATAGGAGTTTTAGTGGCTTTGTTTGTCTTATGCAAATAAGTTTACGTCGGCCATCACGTCCTTCTAACTCGCCTCGACTCCAACCTGACAACGAAAATTCTATTTCCATAGCTTATGACTTTCTCATTGATACATTATCTCTTAGACGGGTTATGAACACTCATTTAGCACCTATATTTGCCAATCCCCGCATATTAAAAGTTATGCATGGTGCCAATTCAGACATTCAGTGGTTGCAACGTGATTTTGGAATATATGTGATAAATCTGTTTGACACGGGCATCGCCACTCGATTTCTACCTCATCTTGGATCCTTTGGTTTGGCAAAGCTTCTTAGTACATTTGCAAATGTACAATCGGACAAAAAGCATCAACTCAGTGACTGGAGGGAGCGCCCACTTCGTGAAGAGATGAGATCCTATGCCGTTTCGGACACGGTATATTTGCTTGATTTGTACGATAGGCTTAAAGTGGAGCTCTCTATTCATGATAAACGTTCCGATATCATTGAACTTGTCTTTGATGAAAGTAAACAAATTTGCCTCCTGCGGTACGATAAAGAACCCTTTTACCCCTCGGCATACAAGCGCTTGATAAATTGGAAAAAGGATGCTTCCATGGCTGATGATCTAAGAGACATTGCACTTCGAGAGTTATATGACTGGCGGGATCGTATTGCTCGTGAGTTGGACGAATCTCTTCACTACGTATGTCCTGACTCAACCCTTGTTCGCATTGCTTCCAAGATACCCACCACCGTTTCTGCAGTTGAGGCTTTAGTAAAGCCAGTACCTCCCTTGGTTCTCTCATATGCCCATGATATAATAGCGTCCTTCCAATCATTAGCTACGCCTAAATCTACCCATTTGAATGATGTTACGAAGATCACCACCATAGACTCTACCGAATCGATTAGAAATGTCAGCGCAACTTCAGTCGAGTCTTCAAAATACGACCAAAATTTTTACTCGTCAAATATTAATGAAACGGAATATGACGGAAAGCATTCTTCGGATACCGATGAGGATGAAATGGTTGTTCGAAACGTAGTCGAGGTTCATTCCGCGAACGAAGGTTTTATTGCATCGTCAGACAAAACGCCTGTTAGTGATCAAACGCCACCTTTATGTGGCATTTCACTAGATGCAAATAAAAATCAATGTGATGATTCTGAAATACTAGCTGCACGAATCCATCAAAAGATAGCTGAGTCCTATTCCAACGAATTCCATCATGAAGCGAAACTGTCTCAAGACGACGATGATAGCGACGATTCGTCGGCATCGAGTTTACAAGACTTGACTGAAAGAGATAACACTCTTCCGCGATCCCTCCGAGAAATTTATCGGTGAGTCCAACTAAATGTTATGTTGTCAAGATTTATTTTTATATCGCTATCCTATTCTTATACCCGTCTTTTGGTTTTCTGAAAGAATAAGCAACCAGAACCGTATTCGATCAAGAGACGATACGACTCTTTCTCAATTCAGTGTAGATATAAGTAGGAATGTTGAATCGTATGTTGTTGATACGATTGAAGGTGCTAACGATGTCATAGCCTCAGCTGGTCCAGGAGGAAGTAATTACTTTGATATTCTACATGATTCTAAGAGGCAAAAGGCTCTTAATCCAGGTGTCACAGTTGATGCTAATATCGAATTCATGAAGGACATTGGATGGTTTGATAACGAGGAGGATATTAGAGAAGTGGCAAGTGAAGCTGCTAGACAATCGTCGATTTTGGCTGATAACAAAACGAATACTGGTGTTCCTCGCAAAGGGAAGCATGATAATATTACCACTCAGCTACAGGGTAAATCGAGTGCGACGAACACACGTACCAATCCAAATATAGACTCAATGGCCCTTTACGATCCAAAGGAGCCACCCAAAACGAATCCATACTATAATGGAGCTGCGATAAAAGGAGTATTGGATATCTCCCAAGCTAAGAAGAAAGATTCAAAATCGGACAGAGTTTATCGGCAGCAGAACTCGGCAGTAGATCGTCGCACTGGAACTGGAAACAAAACACATATTTATCGAAAATAGATTTTAAGATAAATGCGTATTGCTCATTTTGCTATTTGCTAGAAGCTATAGTTATGGTAATCAGAGCGGAACTGTATGTAGTAAAGCGCACTGATTCCGAATTTTTTCCCATCAGAAATAATAATAATTCTCATAGATTAATGGTTATTGGATAGACTACGAAAAGTAAATAAACCACTGCCCACGGCTTTACAGTCGCCTTATTAAGTCAGAAATATGATGTCGTGATGGACATATTTTTAATTGTTACCAGAGGGGAAGGTATATGTGTTGTTTTAGTTTTATCTAATTTCCTAGTACAATGTATCCTAGACTACTTCTAAATTTCTTTCTTAACAATTTTCTCCAGTTCCGCTGCATCACTTACAGCTTGTGCCGCTGCTGCTTTTGCGTTCGTAAGAGCTGCTTCAACCTCCGCGGAAAGATCACTTTTTTTCTTCTTTTGTCTTTTTTCTAAGTGAGCGACTTTATTGATTGTTTGAGATTCTTGCCGTAGAGCCTCAGAAACTTCACGTTCTAGATTCGGATCGATTTGCGCAAGAATCACGGACGCAGCTGAAACATCATGATCTTTAGTGACAGCAGCCTTCTTCACAGTATCGGAGACAGCAAGAAGAAGGCCTTCTGACACTTCCTTTTCCAAAATCGGATCAATGTGAGGAAGATTTATAGAAGCATTTTCACTTGATTTACTCATAGCTTCAGATGCAAGACGTAGGGCTTCAGAAACTTCACGATCCAGATTCGGATCGATTTCAGCTAAACTAATTGATGGATTTATCTGAGGTGTTTTAGTGATGGAAGGTTCACTCGACTTATTCAGTTCAGGCGTCTTAACTCGTTCCTCTTTTTTTCGTTTTGAATCCTCAAACATAGACCGTCCAGCTTTGGATGTTGAGATTCCAACATTGACAAGACCCTGTCCTAGATATATTGCCAATTTCGCCAAAGAAACTAAGGCAGAACTAGCAATCTCGAACGCTAAGAGTGGATTAGATTTAGGTTTGTTTACAACAGGTGGTGACGGCGGTGCAGGTTTGGCTTTCTCTAAACCAACAAGTACCTTCGCTTGGGAAGTAATTTCTTGAACCTGTTTGATTGATTGGTTGATAATTTCCTTGGTTTGATCAATTTTCATAGATGTCTGTTGAATATTTTCTTGAATAGTTGCCGGTATGTTTTGAATATCCTGCACAATATCATTTGTAGTGCGTACAGTATTGTCCACGGTATCTTTCACAGCTGTAGCAGCTGACTGTATTCTTTCGGGAATAGCAGTTACATCATCGACCAGATTTTGTACCTTACGTTTGGTCTCATCAATAGAATTCCCAATTTCTCCAACAAGCTCATTGCATTTTTCCGGAATTCGTACAATTGTGTCACCCACTTCTTTGATGCCATCAATCGTAGCGTACATAGTTTCTTTTGTTTGATCAATTTCAGTCTGAATTTTTTGTACGAAAACTCGACGCTTTCGATTACGTTCGGCGATTGCAGAAGTAATCTTGGCTTTGATCCGCTTGATAGGGTTTCGTGATGTCAGCTCGTCGTTTGACGAGGAGGATGGCGTTGGCAGAGGTTCAACTTTAGTAAGTGATGCTCTTTCAATAGACTTCAGAGATAAGTTTAATGATGAGATTTCCATCGTTTGATCAGTCTTCCCCAAAGACTTTATCTTATCTACTTTATCATAAAAGAAATCTTTGGATGTATCAAATATACTTCTTCTTGGTCTGCTACGAAGATTTTCATCGTTCAGTAATGGGGAGAATGATTGAGATTTACTGTGTGTGCTTTGTTCGTATTGCTTCAACAACCTTGCACCAGGTGTTATTGATAGACTACCTTGTTGCCTTTCCAAGGAGCTTTGTATGGAAGGAGTTGCTATTAATGCCGTTTCGACTGTATTACTGAATCCATTGTAAATATTGCTGTGGGAAGAAGTAGCGACGTCGGTTCTGGGATTGCGATTTCCCACGATTTTTCTTATTGTATCAAATGAATCATAGACAGAGTCTTTGAAGAGATTCCATCCTGACTGAGGCTCTTCATACAGAAAAGAGCCAGTGACTGCATCTTCTTCCCATCGCGAATATTGACGTGAAGAAGAACTCAGCTTTGTCAGCTGAGGCTGAAAGAACGAATGAATCGCAGTCTGATTGAGTAGAATCCAATAGACAACCACCTGAAGTCTTTTTATCATTTTTCTTGTAGCGGTGTTAATTCAAAAAATGTTAACAATGGTGGACCAAGTGTCCTATTCTATTATGAAAGTTCTTTTCTCGAACCACTCGGAACACTGGAAGAGAATACTGCAAGAGAAAAGAAGAGCAAAATTAATCTCTCATACTGTACTGTAGATGATGACGTGAACCCGCGCAGCAGCTGCCTGTTTTTAGCTCCGACGCTCGCAGGCTCACTCTTGCGTGAAATCTTGTGGAATATCTTCTTCTGTACTACTTTTGTGGTACATACATACGCAGTTTGTTCCTAATACTGTACCTGTACGTATGTAAATTTCCCAAGGATATCGGCCTCTATTCACTCGAAATATCGAAGAAGATCACGCCGTAACTTCAGGATCTCATACGGCATTTAAGGAGAGAAACTAAGAGTTCATTATATATATATAGAAGGCACTTCGAGTAAGCTTCATTACAAAAAATGGCCTCAAACTCGGCCATGGCTCGAGCCTTACTTGGGCGATTGACTGAAAAAAGTTGCAATACCATATCTCCCAATGTGCTTGTATCACGAATCTGGAAAGCGAATCTACCCTCCGCTCAACATACTCATAAATGGATGCGATTCTTTGCATCCTACCCATCTCATCAGCTTGTGGGAATGCCAGCACTGTCTCCAGTAAGTAAATCGTTTTGTTTTATGTTGTGTACATATAAGATGTATTTCACATAATTCTAAATGTAATTTTCTAATTTGAAAATGGTCATCATTAGACGATGGAGTCGGGTACAATTGCATCATGGAAAATAAAAGAGGGAGATTCTTACCGAGCAGGTGATGTACTCTGTGAGGTTGAAACAGATAAGGCTACGGTTTCATTTGAAGCGCAAGATGATGGTATCCTTGCAAAGATACTTGTCTCTGGAGGGAAAGAAATTAAGGTTGGGGAACCGATCATGGTTACAGTAGACAATCTCAAAGATGTACCAGCATTCCAATCGTTTGTACCTGGAGGGTCGGCGCCAACTGCTAGTAAGAGTGACGTTGCTGAAACCGTTGCTCCCTCGTCACCACCACCATCATCGTCTGCATCAACCAACATATCTACAACAGCTCCTGCACCAGCTTCATCGGCTCCGTCGAGCGGAGGACGCGTCATTGCATCACCTCTCGCTTGGACACTTGCAAAAGATAAGGGTATCAATCTAACTTCTATGCCTATTTCAGGCTCGGGGCCAGGGGGACGAATTATCGCGGCAGATGTCAAGGAATTCGTTCCTCCTATGGTTCATCAAGTATCTGATTTGTCAACGACACCTATCACAACAGCTACACCGGTTTCTTCGAAAATCTCTCCTACTGCAACAATTTCAAAACCGACTTCTGTTCCGGCACAAACTACAGCTGGTATAGGTGGATATACAGATTATCCCTTGTCGGAATCGGCTCAACTCATGGCTGCACAACTTACAGCCTCCAAACAAACGGTACCCCATTACTATCTCACTGTGGATATTTGCTTAGACAAGCTAGTAGAACTACGGTCGACATTGAACAAAGCTTTGGGGAATAATAGTTCTGGTTCGTTGGGAACGAAATCATCAATTACATTGAATGACCTTTTGATTAAGGCTGCGGCTGTATCGATGAAGTCTTGTCCTACCGCCAACGCTTCCTGGCTAGGTCATGCCGTACGAGTATATGATTCTGTTGATGTAAATCTTGTTATGGGTAATGGAGACTCATTGTATGCACCTGTTATTCGTAACGTGGGTGGTAAAGGACTAGTGTCGATATCTGATGAAATCGCCTCGGCACTAGTACAGATTCAAGAGAAAACTGTCTCCTCGGAGGCCTTCTCAGCTGTCGGCACTGTCACTATAATGAATTTAGGAATGTATGGAATCAAAAGTTGTGCACCAATTATTCGTCAACCCCAAGCTGTTGCCTTAGCTTTAGGTGCAGCTGAGAATCGTATAGTTCCCAATGACGACGACAAAGAAGGTGCTGAGATTTATAAAACCAGTGTGATGCTTACGGCTACATTGAGTTGTGATCATCGTGTTGTAGATGGAGCTGTGGGTGCCCAATGGTTAAGTGCCTTTAAGGCTGCTATCGAGAATCCAGCCACCTTGTTATTGTAAAAGAATGAAATAAGAAAACCAAGTTTTTTTTTTCTCCCCTTCTACACATCATATTGGATGTTATTTACAAATGTAGTTAGTCCTTCTTATATAACTAAAGCCCTAATGGTTTTCCAAATGTTGTTGCTAACATTTCTTTTTACCCAAGCATGTTAATATATCGACACCATTATCTGTAATAAGAACCATATGTTCAAATTGTGCCGCTCGACCACCATCACATGTGACAACTGTCCATTGATCACTTTCCCATTCGTCACAATCCCAATGACCTTCTGTAATCATAGGTTCAATAGTAAATACCATACCAGGTTGCAATTCCAAGTAATCTCTATTACGATAATGCTTGACAAAGGGTGGTATATGAAATTCTCTGGCTATACCATGTCCCCGGTATTTGCGCACAGAGTCATATCCATATGCCTCAGCTACTATAGCAATAGCATGTCCGATATCTGTAAGACATGAACCTGGATGACAAGTCGATATAGCTGCATAGAGTGCTTGATATGTAGCCATAGACAAGCGTCGAGCTGTAATAAATAGTAATTCTTCGTCTGTGGATGTAAATTGTTGTTTATAGGGTATACATCTCCAATCTGAGACTAAAAAAGATTGTGTAGGAATGACTGCATGCCCATCCATATTATTGTTATTATTATTAGTCTTATGCTGATGATCATAGTGTTCAGCAACATCACCTACAATGACTGTAGCACAATTATCTCCATGTACACCTTGATAAAAACAGGAAACATCAAATTTAACCACATCCCCCGATTGTAATACATGTGTTGCATGGGGTATACCATGACATATAACTTCATTGATACTAGTACAAATACTCTTGGGAAAACCGGCATAATTGAGTGGAGATGGATATGCCCCCAATTGTAGAATGGCATGATGAACTTTAGTATTAATTTCATCGGTATGTATACCCGGTATAGCTAGGGAACAAGCATACTCGAGCATAGTCCGTGCAAGTCTACCCGCCTCACGTAATTTTTCAATGGTATATTCATTTCGTATCATGGGATTGGTTTTACTAATGTTGTGTATTTGAGATGATGGTGCAATAAGATCCAAGTCTGCCGCCGTGGGTGAGAAATTTACTTGTCCAGACAGGGCATATGGTGGAAGTGGTACAATAAATGAATTTTTCATCGTAGCATCTTTCGGTATATATTTATGAACAATGTGTTGTGAATTTCGTATATTATTATGCAAAGATGGTGGTTGTATCAACGAACGTAACTTTCGTAGAGATGGATGAATGGATAAGGGTTTATGTTGATATTGAAAATGTTTATCAAATTCACTCGCACGAGCCTTAGCTTGATGGTATATCTCTTCTACCCATGGAGGAGCACCAACTCCTTTGGATAAAAATCGAGGTGTCATGTTATGGAGCATTTCTTTCGTTGAATAAATAGGTTTGAAGAGTTGTGTGTTATTATTACGGCCACTCGTAGTTTTTATTTTACATCAGTTGATGGCCGATGAGTGGTCCGCTGGTCCCCTGTCGTGCTTTTTATTGCTCCTTTTTTTTAGTGTGACCATTGATTGATACATACTATGTAGGCCTATACTGTACATACTGGGATACTTATGTAGGCTTTAGTCATTTCACACGAGTGAGAGACGAGTTCGGGTACTGTACATAGGTGAAATCATTCCT
>Ga0169931_10012419_pt1 | contig 11809 bp, 12 predicted proteins | sample Kivu_15m_20L_FD_129675 | JGI IMG/M metagenome (GOLD analysis project Ga0169931, IMG submission 129675) | Freshwater microbial communities from Lake Kivu, Western Province, Rwanda to study Microbial Dark Matter (Phase II) - Kivu_15m_20L... | ecosystem: Environmental > Aquatic > Freshwater > Lake... | reverse complement strand
TTTAAAATCTAAAAGTTCTAATGAAAGGTAAAATAATATTGAAAAAAAAGTTTCCAACCGCTGTAAAAGCTGTCAAGTGGAAACAAGCCTTTTAGGTGCTTTTACATCACTGAAAATAATGATTATTTCTCATTTTTCTTTTCGGTCGGTGTAACTGTATCCATTTTATAATAAAATAGGTTTTTTATCAATTTTAATTAATTTTCCATCAACATCTTTTTGAAATATTTCATAATTAGTAAATTCATCACAAATTTTTTCAAATTCATCTTCTGTCATATTAATATATTTTAATATATCTTTAATATTTTTTCCCAAATACTCAGATGGATATTTACCATCATGTTTTTTAACAATATTTAAACCATCTTCTCTAGAAATAATATTTCTTCTAATTAAATTATTAACAATATCAGTAGCTCTACCAAAACCAAATTTTAAATATTTAAAATAGTCATGTATACCTGTTTGATAATTATCAAGATTTTCATAATCACACGAAGAACCCTCAACAAATTTATTATATGTAGTAAATCCGAATGATTCAGATATAATTGCATTACCTATACCAGACCATGCAAAATAATATCCTAAAAACAAACCTGTTACTCCAATACGTCTGATATCTTCATCAGAAGGATATTTATATGGAAGTAATTTTTTAGTTGTGATTTCATTATCAGTTAGAACTGATATATCAGATTCTCTTAATCCAATTAATCCACCAAAACTTTCTAACCAATTTCTATCTAATACATTATTTTCAACAGATGCACCTGGTCCACCATATTCATTTTGTGGATTTTCACCCCAAATTATTAATTTAATACCAAATTTAACAGCAAATATAATAGGAATTGTAAATATTGTAATATGTTCTGGCCAAGAAATATCTCCAATTGTTTCTAATCCTAATTTATTTATTTTTTTTCTCACATTTCTATTAGATGTAAATTCAATAAGATCTACACCCATATCCTTAACATTCTCAATATTTTTACGTCCAATATCACTTAGATGACATGTTGATGATATAACACATAATGGATTATAACCTAATTCTAAAATTTTATAAACTTGATATGTGCTATCTTTACCACCACTAATTGGAATTATACAATCCCAATTATTATCATTTGATTTGTATTTTTCAAATAATTCGATAAATTCTTCTTTTCTTTTTTTCCAATCAGTTATATTACGTTTTTTAAAATTAATACATGCATTACAAACTCCATCTTTAAAAATTAAATCTGGTTTAGTTGAAGGATATAAACATTCAGAGCAATAGATTAACATTATATATATATTATATAATAATAAAATAATTTTATATATTATAATTATATTATGATAAAGAAAAGAATTATACCAATTTTTACATATAGGAAAAATGTGTTAGTAAAATCAATAAATTTTGAGAATTATAGAAATGTTAATTCTATAATTCCAGTAATAAAATTATTCAATAAACGAAGTATTGATGAAATAATTTTTTTAAATTTAGATAATAATATTGATTTTAAATTACTTGAATCATTTGTAGATGAATTAGATTATCCTATAACTTATGGAGGAAATGTTGATAATATTTATGTAATGGAAAAAATATTTAAAATTGGTTTTGATAAAATTAGTTTAAATTCATCATTATATTTAAATAATAATTTTGTTAAAGAAGCATCCTTAAAATTTGGTAAACAATCAATAGTAGCTTCAATTGATGTGAGACGAATAAATAATGATTATTATTGTTTTTATAATAATGGTAAAATAAATTCAAATTTAAAAATAGAAGAACATATACAAAATATTATAGATAATGATTATGTTTCAGAATTATTAATTACATGTATTGATAATGAAGGTAGTTTTAATGGATTTAATATAGATCTATATAATAAACTAAAGAATTTTAATATAAGAATTATTGCAAATGGTGGTGGAGATTATAATGAAGATAATATTATTCAAACTATAAATAATAATAATATTTATGGTTTGGGTTTTTCAAGTTTGTTTTTCTTTAAACAATATACTCCTAATGATATAAAAAAAATATTAAAAAAAAATAATATATTATGTGTTAATAATATTTGATATTTTACTTTTCGAGTAAAAACCAAGTTATATCATCTAGAGGAAATTTTTGATCACGATGATAAACAAAACCATAATCAATTAATTTTAAAGTAGGATATAAATTTATTATTTCACCACAAAAATCTCTTTTAAATAATTTATTTTGATGTCCTCTATAAGTAATTTCTTGTATATTTCTTGAATAATATTCACCAATTAAAATATATTTATTTGATGAATCATACATTTTTTTATAAACTTCATTTAATCTCTCTGGATTTATATGAATTAAAACACCTAAAGTAAAAACTAAATCATAATTATTATTACTAGTGAAATCAAATATAGATGTATTATATATAGACTTACATATATTTTTTTGTTTAATTATATTTGAAGCATATTCATTTATTTCAATACCATTTAACTCTATTTTATTATCAATTTTATTAATTGCTACTAGATTTAAACCTCTATTACAACCAATTTCTAATAAATTAAAAACTCTAATATTTTTAAATATTTTCTTAAATAATTCAATTTTATTTATCAATAATAAATCATTATTTCTATCTGTGTAATCATCACCAAATTCGTTTTTCCAAAATAATTCTTGTTCATCTAATAATTTAGAATCCATTACTTATATATTATATTATGTATATTATTTTTTTTAGTAAAAATTTTTTCATAATTCAATAAGATTTCTTCATATTTAAAATTATATGAATTAAAAAAATTAACAATTAGATTCGCATTTTTATAATCTTCAGCAGTATCAACTGATATCTTTATTAATCTATATTTATTTATATCTACATTGCATGGTTTATAATCATAATAACCTTTATTAATAATATTGTCGTATTGTGTAGTTTTAGATAACATACCAGTTGCATGTTCTCTAAACTGAGGATCATTATTATTTTCCCATAAAATATTTAAACATTTCATATTAAAAATTTCTATTCCTGACCCTTCGGGTATTATAGCATTAGGAGAGTGATTAATTATATAGTCGTAAGTATTATTATTATAAAAATCTATCATATCATTAATCATATAAGTATCTACAAATGGACAATCTGATGTAATTCTAATTATTTTTAAATCATTATTATCATATTGTTTAGTTACTTGATAGTATCTATCTAATAAATCATGTTCTAAACCCCTAAAAACTTTTATATTTTTTTCTTTTAAAAAATCTTCTAGTATATCATTTTCCTTATTTGTTGAAGTAGCTATAATGACATCATTTGCTTTACTAGAAATACATCTATCATATGACCATAATATTATTTCTTTATCAAATAATTTTTTCATTACTTTACCTGGTAATCTTGTTGAACCCATTCTTGCCTGAATAATAATAATAAACATATTATATTATTACCATATTAAAAAATTTTTAAGTAATTTTAATCCATTATTTCCTGATTTTTCTGGATGAAATTGAGTTGCCAAAATATTATCAGTAATAATTAATGCATTAAACTCAGCTGTCCCAAATTTTGATTTAATTGTATTAATATTATTTTCTAATATACAATGGTATGAATGAACAAAGTAAAAGTCAGAATCTTTATTTATTCCATTAAATAATTTTTTAAAATTTATATTATTATTTATTTTTTCAGAATAAATTAAATTATTCCAACCGATATTAGGTAATATTAAATTACTTTCTATTTTAATTGTATAACTATCTTTAAAAATACCAATTCCTGTACTATCACCACCTTCTGTTCCTTTTTCTGTTAATATCTGCATTCCTATACAAATTGCTAATATTTTTTTATTACTATGATGATGTTCTAATATAACATTATCTAAGTTATTTTCTTTTAAATATTCTATAACATAATTATAACTACCTATTCCTGGTAATATTAATTTTTCTATTTGTTCATTTTTATAGTCATCATAATTATTAATTATTTTATATTTATAATTGTTCTTTTTTAATATCTTAACAAAACAATTAATATTATTTGTTTTCATATTAATTATTCCAATCATTATATTACTAAAATATTTTTATAAATTAATATTTTTAAATGTTGTAGGTGTACCAAATGTAATATCTTCATTTACCGTTTTTCCTAATATATCCCAATAATATTTTGTATGTAGACCATAACCAGGTCTAATTGATCTTACACATGTTTCATCTATAATATCGCCTTTTTTCATATCCTTAACAAAAAATAATGATCTTCTAAATTTTTTCATGGATTCTTCTCCTTTCACACCACCATATGTAACCTTACCAAATGTTTTTTCAACAACTCTTATGGAATCAACCATTTGTTTAAATTCATTTGGCTCTAAGGAAAATGCATCATCTGGTGATCCTGATTGTCTTGATAATGTAAAATGTTTTTCAATCACTTTAGCTCCCATACAAACACTTGCTATTGGAACTTCTATACCTAATGTATGATCTGATAATCCACCAATAATATTAAAAGTATCTATCATATTTTTAATTGTGACTAAATTCGCATCTTCTGGTTTAGCAGGATATTCAGCAGTGCATTTTAGCATGCATATTTCTGTTGTACCATTTTTTCTTAATAAAGAAACAGCTTCCTCAAGTTCTCCAGCAGATGCCATACCAGATGATATAATTACTGGCTTACCTGTTTCTGCTATTCGTTTTATTAAAATATGATCTGTGATTTCACAAGATGCAATCTTGTAACATGGTACATTCAATTTTTCAAGAAAATCAACAGCTGTAACATCAAATGGAGATGAAAAAGCATCCATGCTTAATTCTTTAGCCTTATTAAATAATGTTTCATGCCATTCCCATGGTGTATATGCTTTTTTATATAAATCATATAAATATTGTTCATCCCATAAATGAGTTCCTTTAATTTTAAATAATTCAGTTTTTGAGTTTAATGTTATTGTATCAGGTGTATATGTTTGTAATTTAATCGCATTTGCACCAGCTTTAGCTGCTTCTTCTACTAATTTTAAAGCTACATTAATATCTTGATTATGATTAGCTGATAATTCAGCAATAATGTAAATTGGTTTGTCTTTAGAAAAAAAAACCATTAATATAATATATATAATATATTAAATATTTAAATTAAATTTATAATAATATGTAATAATAATATGAATAATTTAACATTGTATACTATTAATTATAATGATAATAATCTATTAAATAAAATTTTTTACTGGAGAAATGATGAAACTACAAGATCTTTTTCACTCAATAAAAATATTATAACAGATGAAATTTTTCAACATATTATATGTAAATATAAAGAATCAGAAATACAACCATTAATTTTATGTAATAATTTAGATGAAATTGGTATTTATACATTCATTAATAAAGATAATAAAATTTTTATTGGTATTAATATTGATCCAAATTATAGGGGTAAAGGTATAGGAACAATAAGTTTACTTATGGTTTTGGACTATATTAAACAAAATTATAATAATATTAAAAATATATATGCCCAAATAAATAAAGAAAATAATAAATCAATTTCATTATTCAGAAAATATTTTAAATTATTTGAAGAAAATAATGAATTTAATATATATATTTATGAATTTTATTAATAATATTATTTAAATTACAAATATTAAATTGTTCTAATTGTTGTATATTTTGATTTTCAACTATTTTTAAACATATTTGAGGCACATTTAAATATAATCTTTCATATGCAGTGACAGATAAAGAGCCTATACATAAATCAACAATATTATAAATATTTATCAATTCTTCATAATCAAGATCTCTTAAAATTTTATAATTTTCATTATTAATGAAATTTATTATACTTTCTTCATTAATATTAGATTTTCCAAATATTATATAAACAAATATATTTTTTTCTATTATAAAATTATTTATTTCTTTAATAAGCTTTAATGTATAGTTTTGTGGATCTGAACCACCCATCATTATACATATTTTTTTTATTTCTTTATTAAAATTATTTTTTTTTTTATTAATAAATTTTTTATTTAAAATTAAATAATCAATACCAATTTTATAAATTGTATTTTCATTTAAATTTATACTTTTAACCAACTCAAGTTCATCAGAATTATAATTAATATATTCATCACAATAATGTTTATAATCATATACTTCATTAATAATTATTAATTTGTTAATAATTTTTTTAATTTCATATTCTATAGTATGATCTATACCGTAATGATCTATTATAATTTGGTCATATTTATTATTTATTATTATTTTTTCCAAATCATCAATCTCTTTTTTATAATCACATCCTATCCACGATTTATAATTATTTAGTTCAGGTTCTATATTATATTCTAATAAAATTAGTTTATGGTTAGAATCTATAATCTTGTTAGTGATGTTATAATTAAAATTTCTACAAACAAACGTAAATTTATGATTAGGATAATATTCACATAAATTTAAACATCTCATAACATGTCCTGTACCAATAATATTTGAACTATCACATCTTATTAATATATTTAAATTTAAATCATAATTATTTTCTAAAATATTCATTTATATATAAATATATTATTTACTTAAAATAATATATTTAATTAATTATATAATGATTGATTATCTATTAGAATCTATTAACGAACTAATTAATGGACAAAATATAATGATTACTGGTGGAACAGGAACATTTGGTCACAAAATAACAGAAGTTTTATTAAAAAATTATACCCCTAATAAAATAATTATATTTTCAAGAGATGAATTTAAACAATATAATATGAAACAAATATTTCCAGAATCTAAATATGATAATATAAGATATTTTATTGGAGATGTACGAGATTATGAAAGATTATTAACGGCTACTAAAGATGTAGATGTAATTTTTCATGCTGCTGCTATGAAACAAGTTGATACAGTTGAATATAATCCTTTAGAAGCAATAAAAACAAATATATATGGCACAGAAAATGTTATTAAGGCTGCTATTAATAATAAAATTAAAAGGGTTATTGGAGTAAGCACTGATAAATGTGTATGTCCTGTAAATCTTTATGGTGCTACAAAATTATGTTTAGAAAAATTAATTATTCATGCAAATATAATGTCTGGTAAAGATGGTACTATTTTTAGTGTTTTACGTTATGGTAATGTTTTAAATAGTAGAGGAAGTGTTGTACCAGTATTTCAAAATCAAAAAAATCAGGGTTATTTTACAATAACAGATGAAAATATGACAAGATTTACATTAACAATTGAACAAGCAATAAATTTTGTTTTAAATTGTGCATCAATTATGATTGGTGGTGAAGTATTTGTGCCTAAACTACCAAGTTATAATATTATTCAATTGGCAAAATGTATTAATCCTAATAATGAAATTAGAATTATTGGTAAGAGACCAGGAGAGAAATTACACGAATCAATGATTTCATCTACAGAGAGTTATAAAACATTAATAAAAAACGATTATTATATAGTTTTACCAGAAATAAAAATAAATAAAAATTATGAAGAAAAGTATGGAAATAAATATTTAAATGAGGGATACGAATATTCAAGTGGTAATAATAATTTTATTGATGATAAAATTTTAAAAAATTTAATTTTATTAGAATAAAAAATTTTTTTTTATATAATTAATTATTTATATTTTTGGTTTAACTACTGTAACATATTTTATAAAAATTAAAATATTTATTAATATTGTATTTTTAAATATTTCAAAATGTCTAGTAGTATAATAAGTTAATAAATCATCTGAATAATTTAAAATGTATATATTTGCATTTGTATTTATTAAAAAAAATAATAAAAATAGACCAACACCATCCACTAAACAATCTTGCGAACATTCAATGTTTAAATTCGCCAATGAATAAATATCTTGATTGGAAAAAAATATATCTCCTTTATAAATATTAACTAAATTATTAATATAATTATGATTATAACATTCTGGACCTATTACAATTGAGTAGGTTAAATACCATTTACCAATATACTCTTTATTTTTCTCTATACTACCTTTAATATACTCATCGTATGATGAGTAATTTAGTGCGTCAGCATTATGATACCATTCAATATAATCAGCATCAATATTTGATGTTCTAAATAATTCTAATATATTTAATATTTGTGAAATATGCCCATCAAAACTAAATCTAATTAAATTATCTTTTTTAGTATAATGATGATTATAACATATTGATAAATCAAATTTCTTTTCTACTTCTATATCTATTTCACAATCTCTAGCAACGCTTAATATATTTAAATTATCTCTATCTAATAATTCCATTTTAATTTTATTTCTATTAAATATTTGTAATAATTCATTTTTATTTAATTTTGTTAATTCAGTAAGAGAATTAATATCAAAATTAAAAAAAGAAGAAAAATTTTTTTTTTCTTTATTTTTTCTTATTAAAAAGTCATATAAAATTTTTATATTATAATTAAATTTATAATTTAATTCTTCCATAATAAAAATAATTTTTTCATTATCAATTATTTCTATAGTTAATTTTTCTTTCCCAACAAAAAAATCCAAAAATGAATCTCTAAAATCTTGATAATTCATTATTATTATAATATTATTATATAAAATAATATATTATATATAATATTATAATAATAAAATGATTCCATATGGAAAACAGACAATAGAACATAATGATATAGAAGCTGTTTTACAAGTTTTTAAAGAAAATGAATTACTTACTACTGGAAAATATGTTCCTTTATTTGAAAATAAAGTATGCGAATACGTAGGAGTAAAATACGGCTTAGCCGTAAATAGTGGCACAGCTGCTCTTCATTTGGCAACATATGCTTTAGATATAAAAGAGGGTGATGAAGTTATTGTTCCTGCATTGAGTTTTGTTGCTTCTTCAAATTGTGTTCTTTATCAAAAAGGTATTCCTGTATTTTGTGATATTAATCCTGATACATTGTGTATTGAACACACCAAAATAGAAGAATTAATAACGATTAAAACAAAAGCAATTGTAATAGTAGATATGTGTGGTCAAGCCTGTGAATATGATGAAATAAAAGAAATAGCAGATAAATATAATTTAAAAATAATTCATGATGCAGCACATTCAATCGGAGCATATTACAAAGATAAAAAAGTTGGTTCATATGCCGATATAACGTGTTTTTCATTCCATCCAGTTAAAAACATAACAACATGTGAAGGTGGAATGATGGTTACAAATAATGAAGAATATTTTAATAGAGCAAAAGCATTTAGAACACATGGTATTTCAAGAGATTTTAAAGAAAGAGAAAAACAAAATTCACATTATTACAATATGGAATGCTTAGGATTTAATTACAGAATACCAGATGTATTATGTGCACTTGGTATAGAACAATTAAAAAGGTTAGATTTTTTTATAAAAAGGAGAAATGAAATAGCAAATAAATACAATGAATTATTAAAACCCTATAATAATTTGTTAGTTCCTCTTAAAAATAATCATTATTCAGCTTATCACATTTATGTTATAAAACTTAAATTAGAAAATATTAATTTAACAAGAGATGAAGTTTTTAAAAGATTAAAAGAAAATGGTATAGGTGTGAATGTTCATTATATGCCAATTTATTATCATTCTTATTATGAAAGTTTAGGATATAAAAGAGGGTTATGTAAAGAATCTGAGAAAGTATATGAACAATTAATTACCTTACCAATATTCCCTTTATTAGAAGATAATGAAATAAATATAATTATTAATAAAATATGTGAAATATTTCACTGAATTATAAATATTAGATAAATCTGAGTCATATTTTTTCTCTTTTATAAATATATAAATTTCTCGCAAGATATATATGATTTATAAAAATAATAAATAAAAAAAACAAAATATTATTATAAATAATAAACATATGAAATAAGGAATAAAATTAATCTTTTTTTTATAACTTAGAAAATATATTAATTTTTTTGAGAATTTATTATTTTTTAAAGTAATTAAATTATTATTATTAATTCCAATAATATAATTTTCTGTTTCTTTTACCACATTTTCAAATATTGTTATAGTTAAAATAAATAAATTTTCATTAAAATATTTAACATCTATTTGTCTATTTTGATAATTATTTTTAATCGGATCAATTGTAATATTTTCTACATTAAATAATAAATTTCTTTTACTTATTTTTTATTTATTACTAATTTACTCTTATTTTCTATTGAATTTTCAATATATACATGATTATTTCTGATAGAATATTTAATATTATAAATACCTAAAAATTTAATTTCTAGATCATTTCTTATATTCCACGAATTTGTTCTTAGGGAATCTAAATCGTCTAATTTTAATGTTTTTATATTATTTAAAATAATATTAAAACCATATGCATATAATTTTTTTATTTTATAAAATAAAAAAGTGTGTGAAATTTTAGTAAAATAGTATGAAATACAAAATCTACTCCAATAGGTGAAACTACGTTCCCCCCTTCACTGATGAATCACTTGTGATTCATCACCCCCCTCCTTTTTTTAGAGAGTGATTGGAGTTAAAATTAGAAGAAAGCAAAAATATCTAAAAAAGTGTGTGAAATTTTAGTAAAATAGTATGAAATACAAAATCTACTCCAATCACACACAAAATTTTTAGAGAGTGATTAGAATAAAAAATATAGTAATAATATATGAATATTTTTGATTTAGCAGATTATTATATTAATAATAAAAATGAATTTATGGGTGAAGATGGACATGAAAAATTATTAGTTGGATTAAAAAAATATATAAAAAATATTAATGATAATAATACTATAATAGTTGGTATTGATATTGGTTCTTGTATTGGTGATTATATATTTAATATAAATGAAATTTGTAAAGAAGAAAATAAAAAAATATTATGTTTTGAGCCTAACCCAGTAAATATTATAAAATTAGAAGAAAAAATAAAAGAAGATAAAAATTTGAAATTATTTAAATGTTGTCTTTCAAATGAAAATACAATAGCTCCTTTTTATAATTTATGGCTTTTTAATGAGAATGATACTGGAAATCAATGTGCTGGACTTGTAAGTGGAGGCACAAAAATATGTGATGTTGATGTAAAAAGGTTAGATGATGTTTTAGATTCTGAATTTAATAATGAAAATATTATAATTAAATATATAAAAATAGATACTGAAGGGAATGATGCGAAAATAATTAAAGGTTTTGAAAAATATTTACCTAAAACAAAATATATTTTATTTGAATGCAGTGATTGTTTAAATAATTCAGGAGTATTAAATCCAATGCAAGATATAGTAGATTTTTTATCAAAAAATGGATTTGATACATATAGAATTGGAACAAAAAAATTATTTAAGGTAAATGATGAATATTGGAACCAAGTTTATGAAGATGTAAAATTTTGGTCAAATTGTTTTTCATTAAAGAAAGATGATGGTTTAATACATGAATTAATAGATGAAAATTTTGATTATAAGTATTAAATAGTATGCGAAATTTTTGTGTAAAATTAGAGTAAAAATCTATGAAATACAAATTTTACTCCAATCTTACATTATTTTTTTAGAGAGAGATTGGAGTAAAAATTAGAGAATACAAGAAAATACGAAATTTTTGTGTAAAATTAGAGTAAAAATCTATGAAATACAAATTTTACTCCAATCTTACATTATTTTTTTAGACACAGATTGGAGTAAAAATTAGAAAAAACAAGAAAAATCTAAAATTTTCGCGTGAAATTT
>Ga0169931_10012418_pt1 | contig 11810 bp, 3 predicted proteins | sample Kivu_15m_20L_FD_129675 | JGI IMG/M metagenome (GOLD analysis project Ga0169931, IMG submission 129675) | Freshwater microbial communities from Lake Kivu, Western Province, Rwanda to study Microbial Dark Matter (Phase II) - Kivu_15m_20L... | ecosystem: Environmental > Aquatic > Freshwater > Lake ... | reverse complement strand
TTAACTTTTAAAGCCTTGTTCTTCTTTGAGCTCTCTGGTAAGTCTTTTAACGTTTTCTTTGAGTTATTCTTAAGCGTATTTTGTTTTTTTGAGAGTTTCTTCGAGAAGCTACTTCTAGTGTTGTATTGTGTGAAGTTCGGTTTAGAGGACTACGATTTGTTCATCTTTTTCCATCTCGTTTCTTATTATTTATTATTTTTGCTTCATTAGGCCTGAAACGAATTACCTCATTTCATGTATTTTGCGTTATTCTTCAGTTAAACTTTGCGATGTGCCATCTAACTCATTTTTCTTTTGCAAAAGTTACATAGTAAGCTCTTCTACATTTTCCTTTGCTTTTTTAAGACTAAGTGTATTAGTCTGAAGGTTCTCTTCAGTACGATATAGTGTTTATTGAGTTTAGCTTAAAATCTTGTTAATCTTTTCTAGAGACTCGACTTTGCTGGTAAGCTCAGTTTCTGTTTAGCTGAGTATCTGCTGAGTCCTTTCATAGTTAGTTTCAAGTACATTAATTTACGCAAGTTGATAATCGATTTGCTATTTGAGTTGATTAATGGTCTTCTGTCTTCCATTATCTTTTTTATCAGTTTATTAGACATATATTTCGAACTAAGTTTTCAAGTTTTTGTTAAGGAAATCCATCTAGGCTATTTGTTGCATCAAATCCTCTACTAAGAGTTCTTTTTCTTTTATTTTTCCTTAAAGTAAGAAAATTTATTACTAATATCTGTTTTAATAATTTTGTCTGGCGATGCCAAGTTAATTGATTTGGTCTTCAAGATTTGTGATTTGTTGATTAAGCTCTACTTCGTTCGAGGTAGTCTTATTTACAGTAAGATTATACTCTGAATTGAGTTTCTAGTTGTCTTTTATTGACTGACGAAGGTGATCGATGGTGTTCATCATATTGCTTCTGGCGATTTTGCCCAGACTCATCAGGTAGTTGAGTACATCTGAGTTTTATTTTAGGTTCTTTTTGTCAGGCTGGGTAGTGGAAACTCTGCTGGCTTTTGTGCTGTTCATTCCTTATGGGATGGATGTGAAAACTGTGTTAAGATTGTCCACAACTGCCACTTTGAATTTTTCAAATTATTTGTTAAGAGTTGCATATCTTAGCTAAGCTTTTGTGTTTTCTTCTTTTTGTTTCTTAAGTTGATCTCTCAAATCTTCTTAACTTTTTTATTTTCCAGAAAGAACTACATTTAGTTTAGCGATTTGTTATTTTCCGTTAGCGACGTCCTGTTACAGATACTCTGAAACTGTGACTTGTCTTTTGACTTAAATGCGTTATTTATTCAGATCGTTTCTGGCGTTGGCTAGCTCTGTTTCAACTATTCCCATTTGCTTAACTATATTTTGTTTTTATTCTTGCAATCTGACGTAATCTTCGCCTTTGCCTCCGAGATTAGCCTCAGTTGCACTTAATTTTTATTATAAAATTTTTATTTGTTTCTTCAGAGCTTATTATCTTTACTTACCTCTGATAATATTTAGGTCAGAGCCTTGTATTCTTTAGTTTAGCTTTTTCTATTAGGTTCTGAGATTATTAATAGTAGTATTACATGCATTTACCTGACTTATAAGGTCGTCTCTTACTGTTTCAAGAGTTGATATTTTTTGCTGGGCATAGTTGAGTTCCTTAGCTGCCTTTTCTTCCTTGAAAAGTCCCTACATTCTGTTCTTATTTGTGGTCAGTTGAAGCTGACTGGCCAGCTAGCTGGATTATTTGGCATTTGTCTTTTGTTCTTCTAGCTACCTTTGAAGAGCCGCTATCTGCTGAGTCAACTTCAGTGTTTCGCTTTTCAAAAGGCTGTCAAAATATTGAATTTTTGTTTGATTTTAGGTGGCCTCTGTAGTGAAATTGAAAACTTGTTTCTATCTTTCTTTCAGCTAATTTTTTAGTTATTTCACTAAAGCTCTTAAGTCTGTAAGTTCTTTAGAAATAGATTCTGTTTGTCTTTTGTTTTTTTCGAGCTGGTTTTTAAGAGAATCATTTTGTGAATCAGTTTAAATGACTTTCAACTGACTGTTTTTAAGTTTTTCTTCAAGATCTCTTATAACTTTTTTGGTCGATTAATTAGTAACATTGAGCTTGTCAAGTACACTTTTTAGCTCAAGATTTTTGTTCAAAAGTTCTTTTTCTTTATTTTTTTACAATCCTTTTTTATCGTCCTCCAGAACTTTGTGTTATCTATTAAGCTCTATATATTTGTCTCTGATTGCTCTTAATTCTTAATTTTACTTGCTCAAAGATTAGTTGGTCTGAGCCATGACTTTCTTATCATATTACAGCTTGACGATATCTCCGTTCTTTTACTGAATAGTTAAAGACAAAGCAGCTATGCTCTGCTATAAAGCAGTTTTTTATTTGCTACTTTCTGCTAATTTATTCTTGAAAGTGTTGCCGCTATCTCGACCTGTATTTTTTTCAGTTTGAAGAAGCTTTTCGAATTCAAAAGTTTTGCTAACGATTACTTTTTAAAGGTCATCTAATGAAGTTTTTAATCTTTATATTTACTAATTTTTAGCTCTTACTTAGTACTATTTTTTGCTAATAGACTAGTCTTTTTGATTTTTTTCTCTCAGCCAAAGCGTTTCTTTTTCATCGTAATTTCGACGTATAGTTTCGATTTAAAGTTTAAGATTCTGAATGGCTTAATGATCTGAATGGAAACGTTGATTATTTAAACTTTTAAGTTAATTGTTATCGTTGGTCAAAGTTCGAATCGTTTCTTCTAGACTTTTTACGGTAAATTTTTTATTTTAAAGTTCTTATCTTAAAAATTTGATATCGAGGTCTTTGCGATGCAGGTCAGCAATAGCAGTTGTAAGTTCTTTTACTTTAAAATTCTTTTCGCTTAGAGTTTTTTAAAGTTCTTCTGCTTTTAGTTTGTAGCGCATCAATTCTAGTTTTAGTGTATTCTAGCTGCTTTCCAAAGCAACTCTTTTGTTAGTTTAGGTTCTGGCCAACTCAGCCTCGTGTCTGTATTTTTCCTTGAGTTTATTATAGCCTTATTTGTAAACTTAGAATTCCAGAGGACTCAACGAGGTGCCTCCCATCATGCTGAGAGCAGGATCTTTTTGCACAATCGATTCATTCATTCTAAGCCCTCCTTTTTTGTATCCAGATTAGTTGACTCCATGGCCTTTTCTTCCCATAGTGATGGGGAAGTTGTATTCCGATTTTGTTTAACCTTCGTATGGGTTTTTGAACTTTCGAGCTGATCTATCATGCAAGATATCAGGATTGAACTAGCTCTTCAATATTCCTTTTATTTTCGGACTTGCTTTTGGACTTTTTTCTCGTTTTTGAACCTGCGAAGTGTTTACTTGGTCGACTCTGATCTCGCAGACTGACTGATTGTCTAGACATTTGGTGACGGGAACAGTCAGTATTTAGCCTTATGAGCCTATAAGTTATTTTTCTTGAAGCTTGACGACTCCTCCGACATACTTGGCTCCTTTGTCTGAGACGATGTGCACGACTATTTCGAGGAAGTCTTTGCTCGTTTAGTTTTTGAGAGTGATTTATTGGTTGAAGATGAACTTGTTGTTGTTAGTTGGTGAAATTTAAGGTGAGACTGGGCGCCCCTGGAACTCGAGAAAGAGCTTACAAGGGAACTTTATTTTGAAAGTTACGCTGATAAGGGTCACACTGTAAGTGTATATGTCTACGAGATGGTCCGATGACATAAGATATGATTGGTTTATTACTGTAGGCCGAATAATATTTTAAATAGCGTCAGTAAAGATATCAAATATTAAAATAATGATTACAATCTAAATATATTTCAATCAAAGGTAGTAGTGTTTATTGAGCAGTTGCTTTGGTTACTTACTTTTCTTTTATTTCTTTTTTATCGAACGGTTCTCGATAGGTTTGTCCTTTGTCTTTTTTTTGGTCAAATCTTGCACTGAGCAAGAAATAGAAAGATCTGCTGAAGACTGAGAATTTATTCTTTTTCGACCTGTAGGCACCTTAACCTGACCTAACTGATATTAATCATTCGTCCTTTTTCGAGTGTTATCGGTCGGTCTGGCAGTTTCTTTACCTAATTTTGTATCTCCTTTAGAAACACTTCTTTTTTTGATTGAAGCTTTGTTTTCAAACGATAAAGATCTATCTTTGCTTCTGTCTAAAAGTTTATTTTATTGTAATTGCTTACTTTTTTACATAAATTTTGGCTCCAAAGTTTGAGCTTGTATAGCTTTGGCTAACTTTTTACTTGAAGAAAGAGCTTTACTGTTGCTATTGGAAGAAAGTCCTTTCGGGTTATTTTTGTTAGATGAAAGCCCCTTGACATTATTTTTGCTTACTGATCTTTTTGTTTTGTATTTTGTATTAGATTAATTGGCTTTTGCTGATGGCTTGGAGTCATATAGATATCTGTCTTCATATTCGCTTCTAATCAGTTTTTATTTGTCTTTATCTTTGTCTTTCATCTTCAATTTTGTTATTTTTTACATCAAACATGTGCTGAATTTTGTTTTTGGCTTAGGCTTTTATAGCAAAAGTCGAGTAGTGAGATCTTCTATGCCTTATTATGATATACTACCTGAACTTAGTTCCGTCTTGAAGTGATGTTAATAAGATGATACTATTTGTTTCATGAAAAGCAAGTCGCATTTGATATTCATCGACAAAAATAGTATAGAAAGAAGATGGTAAATATTAGCCCTGCGATACTCTTCGGAAGCAAATTTTTATTGACTATGTTTGTACATTTCTTCAGCCATAAGTCTATATTAAGTCGAAATAGTGAAAAATCCCATAGAAAAGTGCAGCAATTGTCTCATCACTACTTTCGTGCTGAGAAAACTATCATAATATTAATCGTCATCTGCTATGTAGTCCATCGGCATCATATCGATGACTTCTGAGATCGAATAGTTGTTTACGTGTTTCTAAAGACTGAAGCTTATCTTAGCTACGACTTTGTCTTCGTTCCATTTGCGAAGGTAGAATCTAGCTAAGCGCAAATAATTATCACTTTAAGTTAGATCTAGCTAAATTTTGAACAATTTCACGCCAGATAACAAGGTTTTTAGATCTCCAAGTTACATTTATTGATTGTTGGCATCGCAAGCTGTAATTTTAGGGTTTTCTTGACGAAGATCGTTAAACAAGCATCCTGCCACTTGAATGACCTTTTTTCCTGCGCTAAGAGCTGTCTCTCTGCTTTTAGCTTGAGAACTTATCGTGCAAAACTTCAAATAGTAATGAATCAGTTAGATTTTTTTTTCTACTGGGGCAAGCTGGAACTCATCTAGTTTTGCATTCGATTTTTTATCTTGCTGGCTCGGAGTCGATTAAATTGAAGCAATATGTGAATTTAGATTGAAAATTACAGCTTAGACATACTTAGCTGCAGTTGCTAGTTCTGTCTATTTATAGTAGCAACAAGCTTCGTTATGTAATGTGCAGATGATTATGTTCCGATCGATCGTCTTGCCACAACTAGCTCCATACTCAAGCACTCTTTAAGCTTAGGCCAGATAGATGAGCGCTTCGGGGATAAGATCTTGATTGATGAGTTTTTTGGCTTCTTGATTGAAGGTCACTAATTTTTGAATAAACTGATCTGAGTGTATTCTAGAGTACGATCGTTGTAAGTAAGGTCAAGTAAGCGATTGCTAGAGAGATGGACCCGTTCTCGAAGTTATTAGAGGTCTTCGTATTGGTTTTCTTAATCTTCTTTGAGCTCAGTCATTATATAAACACAATCTAAGCATAAATGATTGATTTCGTGAATAATTTAAAGAATTATTATGAAACTTTGTCACAATTTTTATTAATGAAGTAATATTTTCGACTAATAACGTATTTTAATATTTTTTCTATTAAAAAAAATAATTTTTTAAGTATTCTTTTTTATTTTAAAAACTTCATAATAAGATAGCCAGCAAAGGTAGACAGATGTAAAAATGAATAATTAGAAGAAAAAGCTTGGATTTCTGCCGGCAACTCCTTATAGTCATGCTAATTCGGTAAGCATTTTGCAGTCGAGACGCGAAATAGACGACCTTTAGATCACTGCTCGCTAAAATGCTTCTAACCCTACAGCATCAGTCACGAATCGTCAGATCAATTCAGGAATGATAATCGATTGGAAAGAATTCGAAAACAATCCTAAGCTAAAGAGTCAGCTTTTGCTTAAAGACGGATAAAATGACGAAAGTGTCATTTTTTCATACATCGTCGAAGAGTGGGCCGGAGCTTAGCCGAACAAGGTATGCTATCGATGGAAAAGAAATTTTAAAAGACAGCAAGAACATCCTTGTTTACTTGAGGAATAACATATTTTTAGAGGTCATATGCTCGAGCTGAGAAAACATGGCAAAGGTCAATACTTGATTGTAAAAAGGTATTCAGATAACAGTGAGAAACAGCAGTGCATTAGAGGCACGTGGAATAACGATATTCTAAGCGAAGGAACTGTAACTGATGAGTAAGGCAAAGAAAAAACTATTTAAAAGACTATTTTAAGTCTTAAATCAAAGAGAACTGCGCAGCATCTTACCACCAGAAAAGGCAAGGGAGTTCTGTCAAGATGCGATATAGAACGAGATTCTTAAAAATCAATAGATTCTTTGTTGTAAAAACCAAACAAAAAGAATCATTTGCCTCCTCTAAATAAAAAATGATGATACTTTTGCACTTAAAGACTTATTTTTTTATGATTTAACATTATGATTATCAGCTAATTTTATAATATGTAATAAATGTACGGCAAAGATGTGATGCTATCTGAGAAGTCAAAAAGTCTTCTATCACCGAATAAATAGAAACGACACTTCAGTCTATCTAATCTTAAGCAATAAAAAGTAATTTGATTGAAAGTAAGGACCATTCGTGGAATGATAGATTCTATCTATAGCAGATTCCTTAATAAATATCTCAAAGTAGCTATGGTTAAATGCAGATGTAAATAGCAAACTTAAAATGCCACATAGATTGTAAGAAGATAAATATTCAGGCAAAATATTAAAAAAGTCAAAAAAATTTACTAAGTTTCGCTCTTGAAAAGTAAATTTTTAATAAAAAAGACGATTTAGAAAGCAAATCGAGACTAAGAATTAACTAAACTAAATAAATATAGGAACTAAATAAAGCTTTTGAAAATTTGAAAAAACTTTGGCAAAAATAAAACATATCTGAGTGTCACATAAATCTAATGACCAAAATATTCGGTAGAGAAAACTATCCTGATATCATTTTGGCAAGATTAAAAAAATAATTTGCTTAAATAAGCAAAAAAACTAGTCCGATTCAGAAGGCAGCTTCCGCAATAGAAGGAAGATAGTAATGTCTTTTGAAAATTCATGAAATCATAGCAAAATTAAAAACCCGTTTAATCTCGTCTTAAGAGTTTTGTAAAGAATTTGAGTAAAAAATAAGTTTGCTTCGGATGCTTACGATTCACACTATTGAATCTATATATTAATGGAAAAAATCGATATAAAAAACTCTACCTAGAAACGCTGCTGTACACTATGTACACCAACAACAATATTATTTGCCAAAATTAGTTTAAGATTATCGTATAATCTCTTAGAGCTTTGCTAAGCAAATCTATCATTTTGGGTCTTAAAAAAATGACATATTTTTCTTAAACTATTTGATCAAAAACAAAAAAATTACGACTGTATCAAAAGAAACAGCAAAAAAAATTAATTTTTGTATAATAGTTCTAAAAGATTCTAATGCTTTGATACCATGATAGAAAAATTGATTATTTAAGTTGTGAATTCTATTTATTTTATAAAAATTGATTAATAGATTGATTGACGATCATTCAAATGCTCAAAGCCTTGAAAATATCACTCCAACTCACAAAATATTCAACAAACTTTTTGCAGCTTTTCTCGTCAAAAATACGCAACTCAGCCAGTAGTTCAGGTGTGACCTTTTTAGCCTCAAAACCACGATGATAGCTTTTCCAGATAGAATAGGCCGGGTCGCCTTTGACTCTGTTTGCTTACACTGCGTAATAATCGCCAAGGTACTAACCTAAAATCAGGTAAAATTCTTTAAAAGCTGGAGATTTGCAAATGCGGCCGACCCAAAGAAGAAAGATCGAGAAGTTCGGATAGTCCAGGTTGAGGTTGCGCTTAGGATAGTTTTGTATAAGTTTTTTCATGTCCATGAGACTGAACTAGTCAGCTACTTCTTCCTAGGGCGCCATCGGGTCTCTAAGTTACCTACATTTTGAAAAAAATACCATGTATCTCGCTATTCTTAGACCTTTGATTCTAAGGTGATCATTTACAGCCTTAATTTTTAGAGCATGGGTTGATGTCTGCTTTTGGCAAAGTCACCTGCATCGATTTCTTGGGTGCACTTGATAGGTTCTTCATAAGGCGTGCGAATAACTTTGTTGACTGAATAGTTGGTCTGTCCTGTCAATTTTTGATCACTCGAAAAGTTAATTATCTCAGTGCGATTCGAAGTCGGCTATAAATTCTTTTCTCCGAGCTCGCCCAGGAAGGTATAAATGTTATCTTCGAGCTAATTTCGTTGAATTTAAAGCATTCGACCGCGCATCGGAACATTTTTATTTTGACCTTTCCTTTCGGGATTAGACTCATGTCCTTGATCTTCTTATTCTTATTATTCCTAGGGCTCTTCTGAACCTTATTACTCCTCTTAACTTTATTATTATTTGTCTTGATGTTTCATTTTCAAATGGGTCTGGTAGTTCTGTTCGCTTGTGAAAAACTTAGTGCATTTCTCGCAGGATCTTAGCAGAGGGGGCTCTTACTATTTCTTGGATTTTTTCTATGGTCCGTCGTTTTTATCCATTGATTTTAAAATATTATTTGAAGTCGTCCTCTATAAATAAGTGGCAGCTATATCCTAATGCACATACAACAACAAAATTGTTAATAAATAAACGATTATAGTTTTTGAGTATTTGTGTATGCTGTGGCAATCTAATGGTATCACTTGCTGGCAATAAGTTTTCTTAGTGCTTCTGCGGCTTCTCCGGAAACCTCTTCTTCGACGATGAAGCTCTGAATGTGTTCACGTCTAATGAAATTTCTGAGTTTTTCGAGCACTTTTTTTCCTTCAGGGTTCAAGGTGCTAAGAGGGTCGGTGACTCTGACTTCAGGTTTATTCCATGGCTTGTAGTTGAATGCCTGAACTTGCTGTACTCTTGGAGTTGCGAAGCTCAAAAGAGATTTCATTTCTCCAGCTGCGTTGTTTGAGCTCTCACAGACTTTACCCTTACCGATTCGGTTCAGGTATCCTCTCAGTTCAGGCGAAAAGTTTCTGATTTCGTCATCTTGAGCAATAGCAATTTTGAAGTGGCATCCAGTGATTTCTTTTTTAATGCTTTTGCTCGAAAGGAAAGTGACAGAGTCCGAGATGAGTGAGACCCTAGTGCAGGTTTTTCCTTGGAAAATGAGCTCGAATTCCCAAGAGTTAAGCTTGACTGCTTTGACTAAATAAAGGCATATGTACAGTTTCTGTCGGTGTAGGTGTCTCTGAAGTTGCTGAGGAAGCTTTCATCGATGGTAAAAGTGTTTTTGTCGGCATCAGTGACCCTCAAGTTAGTTTTGTATTAGCTGCGTAGGAAGATAGGATGGGCTGGGGTGGGTTGACTACGGGCCTTAGCTCTGAGGAACTCTTCCATTTCGTTAGGGATTGAATCGATTTGTTCGTCGAATTCCGCCATCTTTGCTGCTTTCAAATTTAATTAGAATCTACGATTCACCGCCTTCCCATCGTCTAAACTGTTATCGTATAGATGTGCAATCACCCAATCAAATTACAATAGATTCAATAAGTTTTTATCATAGAAAACATCATATATTAAAGACTCAAATCAATTTTAAAGTACAAGAGACGATACATGCATCGAGTCGTCGCCTACCTCACCGCGCTATTAGCCTTATTCACGATGACTTATTGTTTATGCTATTGTTTTTTAACCTTTTAGATCTAGAGTGATTTTTTCAGCTTATTTTGATATTTAACTGCCTCCTTATTGAATTTTTTCTTTATTTTAGTGTCCTCCCGCGAGTTCCTAAAAGTGACTTGACTCCAAGAATTCTAAAGCTCCAAAAATCGTACTAAGAATATAGCTGCCTACACCCATATTGTAATAAACTTGATCACCATATACTATTCTAAGAAAAATTAGATGCGTATGTATTTAATCTATTTTGCTCGATATTTTGCACAAAATATACCCTACTATGCCCAAAATATTGTCAGAATCGATCTAATATATCTATCCACGCTATAGAAGTCTATGGTAATTGTCAATATCTGTGCAAATTCGTTTTTTTACTGTCTAGAGTTGGTCCATGATTTGCTAAGGTCGAAGTCTGCCGACCACTTAAGACATTTCGTATATTGAATCGAAAAAGTGGCCTTAAATTTGTAATTTTTAGTCGATGCTGAAGAGAGATGGAGTGAGTCTGGCTTGAGCTGTCTGCAAAAGCTTGTAATTTATCTTTAGAGGTACTTTTCGAGTATGAATGACTGCAGATAGCATTGAAAAAAGGTATCCATTATTATTAGCCCAAATCTATTGCATGATCAGATTTCTAATCCATCTGCTAAACTTAGCCGGTTCAAGTCCTGTATAACTTATGATCCATTTTCGATATGGTTGCAAACAAGAAATTTCCAAATATGCGCACCAATCCGTCACTAACATTTTTAAAGATTTTTCATATATTTCTTATGCCATATCTTTCGGTAGCTATGATCGACAATATTCCTCTATATATTACGCAAAGGCTTTGTTGAGCTTACCAAAAGGATGACTTATCCTGTTTAGTTCCTTACGCATTACTAGTGAAATGTTTTTTAGTTTCTATTTGAGCTCGCTTTCATCGATTTTAAGGAGTTTGTGCTTGCGTGTAAGAGAAGGGTCTTAAGTGTGACTTTCTGTCGTATCTTTGGTGTTTGTAGATTCGGTCAAGAGTACGTTGTTGCGTATTTTTTTGAATATTTTTGCTACAAAATTTTAGCCGAAGTTGACAAGGACCTGGCTGGACTCAGGTTTGTCTTTGATGATTGTACCTAGATGAATACAAAACTACGATTTAGATTGACTTAAAAGTCATTATTTCGAAGAGCATTTATAGACGTAATGCATTCTATGAGCTCCATTTCGGTGAGCTTCTCGTGCAAAGTTTAGGCAGCTGCGGCTTTGAGAGCTGCTGGTAATTTACTTTTAAGAAGTTACTCGAGCATGAGATTGAAGTACTTCTGAATGAGTAGAGGACTACTTTCTAGGGATGAACGGTAACTCGCCCTTGAGGCTAGCGACGCATATCCGTTAGCATTCGTTGGAAATTGTCCTATTTGCCATTTCGACCACCCATCAGAATATTAATATTACAAGATAGTAAAATAATTTCAAAGAATGATTCCATAATTATGTTTTTTACATCATCATAGCTTCGTAGAAACATTATCGATGCTTGCGAATTTTCCCTTAAGTCTTAATTCACTGTCGTTTTCTAAAGAATGTTAGATACGATTTCGAATTTGACTCGCTTATTCGTCTTATTTTTCATTTTATTTTTCGGTCTTATTCTATAGATTATTTTAACTACATTTATTGTAAAGTTTCGTGATTTTTCCAACAACAGATGTTAAATTTTATTTCGAAAATAGCACACAATAAAATACCCTAAAAAAGAATAGCAATCACTAAAAGCATTATTTTTTAAAAGAGAAAATCAGATTTTTATTTATCTGAACCCTTTATCAGTTAAAGGAGTTCTTATTTTTCATCACGATAAAGTATTTTGATTAACATAGATGATGGAACTTGAATGATATATAT
>Ga0169931_10012417_pt1 | contig 11811 bp, 9 predicted proteins | sample Kivu_15m_20L_FD_129675 | JGI IMG/M metagenome (GOLD analysis project Ga0169931, IMG submission 129675) | Freshwater microbial communities from Lake Kivu, Western Province, Rwanda to study Microbial Dark Matter (Phase II) - Kivu_15m_20L... | ecosystem: Environmental > Aquatic > Freshwater > Lake ... | reverse complement strand
CTTGAACCTATCCAAGTAAAATTTTTCGTCGGTTTTCGTGATTATTTTGGCCGCTTTTCGATTCAAAATCGGGGGGTCATATACTTCGGGTCGATATTACCCCCCGATTTTGAAGTCGAAAAGCGGCTCAAAAGAACACAAAAACCGACTGAAACTTTTTACTTGGATAGGTTCTTGATATGACTCATACGATAACAAAAGTTGAGTACATTGAGGGTTACAAGATTAAATTGCACTTCGATGACCGAAGCGTCAAGATAGTAGACTTGGAGAATATGTTGAAAAACGCAAAAAACATGCTTCTCCCTCTGAAGGATTTGGAATACTTCAAGAAGGTCCGGTGCGATGGGTATTCGGTTGTTTGGCCCAACGGCGTCGATTTTTGCCCTGATGTTCTATACAAAGCCGGAAAAAAAGTTCTTCGAAGTAGAGGAAAACGCGGGCATCCCCCTTTGAAAGGGCCAAGACGACGAAAGGCTAGGAAATAAACAGCCTTCCGCCGCTTTTTCGAATTAGTCCCTTTGTTCCAGCATGTCGGCGAGTGCATCCATCGAATAGTCGAACACGGCTGCCGGGTTCGGGAGTTTGCCTGCGCTTGCGAGCCTCTCTCCGAGCCTGACTAGCTCCTGGTGGACCAGGTGCTGGGCGCGGGAGATTTGGTGGTGCTCGTTTTCCTTTTGGTAGAGGTGGCGGTGCGCGAGGACCATGGTGCGGGCTAGGTCTTTGTTGCTCGCGAAGAGAAGATCCATCTTCGCGATTTCAAGCTGGGTGAGGGGAGCAGGCTCGTAGTCGAATTCGGTGTCGCCGATCGTCATGAGAAGCTGTTTTAAGACGAAATCGGTCGGCACCGGCGCCGTCATGTTTTCCGACGAGATGTGTTCGTAGTTGAAGGCGAAGGAGGCGATCTCTTCCCAAAGGGCCGGGTGATCCGCTTGGAGGCGCGCTTTCACATCCGAGGGGTCGGAGCTAGGGGTGAAGCCGAGGTTTTCTAGCCTTTGCCCGATTTCCGCATGGAGCTTTTGCTTGTCTTGGCTTGCGTTCGGCATAGGATAGCGGAGGTGGAGGTAGGAGGAGAGGAGCGCGGGGTCGGAGACATAGCTCATTTCTTCTTGCATGAGGATTGCCACCGCGCCGTGGCCGAAGCGGCCGCGCATCAGGAAGTGGAGCGTCCAATCTTTATAGATCTCCTGCATCTCGCGGAGCTGTTCGGGGGTCGCCCTGAACTCTTCCGCGGCGGCTCTATAGCGGCGGACGGTTTCGACGCGGTGGTCGAAGAACCCTTCCAGCCTATCGAGGCCCCAGTCAAGGAACGCCTGGGTCGTTCCGGCGTAGCCGCCCGGATGCCCTTCCGCGTCCTCTACTTGGACGAAGATTTTGGATCCGAGGATTTTGTAGCGGATCGGGGTATCCATATTGAGGAGTTCATTGATCTCATCATAGGCCTTTGCAATGAAATCAAGCTGCATTGGGGTGAGCGGCTGGTTCGGCCGGCTCATCCATTTGCCTTCTTCGTCGATCCGGTGGGTTTGGATCTCGAGATCCTGGACGAAATTGGAGTTGTTCAGATCTTCGCGGAGGAATTCTTTCAGACTGCCCGACACGAGAGGGAGGGCGCCTTCATAGATGACGTTATTCGTCGCGTCGAGAGTCACAGTTTTCCCGTCCCATTCGGCGAGCCGTTTTGTCGCCTCTCCCGTCGAAAGGAGCGTCGGAATCCGCTGCTCCCGGCCGACGATCGCGGTGTGGCTGAGCACCCCGCCCACATCGACGATGATGCCGCCGAGTTTGGGGAATACGATTGTCCATTCGGGCGTTGTCTTCGAAGTGACGAGGATGTCGCCCGGACGGATTTTTTCGAGCGCTTCCTGCGGCGTTTTCGCGTAGACGAGGCGTCCTGTAACGGCGCCCGGATAGCCGTTCGCACCTCCGTGGAAGAGGATCGGGGCTTTCAGGGCGTCATCTTTGGGGATTCCGAGGACTGAAATGGCGGCGGAGGAGGAGAAAACCGTTTCGGGGCGGGTCTGCAGGAAATAGAGCTTTCCCGTTTCGTCAAAGGCGAATTCGGTGTCGATGAACTTATAACCGAAGCGCTCTTGGTAAAATTGCCCGATCTTGTCGATCGACTGGGCGATTTCCCGGGCTTTGTCCTGAGTGATCGAGAACCGGTTCCGATCCAGCTCGGGAACGGGGAGATAGTCGATATCGCCGCCCGGTTTCGAGACGGCTTTGATCTCCTTATCGCCGAGATGCGAAAAGAGGAGCTCTTTTGCGTCGGGGCTGAATTCCCAGGTGTCGGGATTGGCCAGGCCGCTTACGACTGTTTCCCCAAGGCCGTAGTTCGTTTCGATGTGGATGCTCGGATCGCCGGAGGGGTTTACGTTGAATCCGACCCCTGCGACCGAGGCGTTGAGCGAGCGCTGGACGACGACGGCCAAAGCGACGGAGCCGTGTTTGAGGCCCTCGATCGTTTTCGGAGCGGCTCCTTCCAAGGTCAGCAAATGGCGCAGCTGGTTGCGGTATTGGACTGTATGGGGATGGAAAAGGGAGGCCCAGCAGGCAAGGGTGGACGCAAGAAGCTGGTCTTCGCCCCGCTGGTTCAAGAACGTGTCGTGCTGGCCTGCGAACGAGGCATTCGGCAAGTCTTCGGCCGTGGCTGAACTGCGGACCGCTACGGGCAAGTCGCTCGCGCCAAGGCGTCCGTTCAGATCCCGATAGCCCGCTTTCAGGCGAAGCGCGATTTCCTCGGGAAGCTCTAAGGAGAGGAAGGTCTTGTAGACGGTCTGGCTTTGGTCGGAAATCAGTTCCTCCAAAGCGCGGATTTTTTCATTCGTTTGCCCATTTGCTTCCTGCATCGCCTCAAGCCATGCGTCGGAGAGAAGGTCGAGTTTTTCCAGTTCTTTTTGCAATGCGGGATGGGCCGCGAGGAAGGCGCGGTATTCTTCGGTTGTGACGATAAACCCCTCGGGAACGCTGATCCCGGGCACCGATTGGAGAACCGACAGGCTCGCCCCTTTCCCTCCGACGAGCGAAATTTCAGTGGAATGTTTATCTCCGAACCAAACGAGGGAAGGGAGCGTTTCGGGTACGGAAACCTTGGCCGTCATACCGACCAGTTTGCGATGCGCGGACCTGAAGGAAAGGGCATGGGGAGAAGTTGCGGGGGAGGGGGAAGAGGAGAGGGGAGGGGGATTCGTTTGAAAGGGGTGCGTCGAAAGAAAATTATTGATTATTTTGGTTTCTGACATTTCGCATCTCTCGGTTTGTTTAATAACTCAATCCTATTAACTGCGGTGTTAATGTTCAATATAATTGATATTTTGAGGTGTTAATTAATGTTTAGTTTTTGAATGTTTGATTTAATTTAGTTGTTTTTGTATTGTTGATGCGGGTTTAAAAATGAAAGGTGATTATGTCTACAATGTTTCTGATTCCAGGGTTTGGCAATAGAGAACTTCGCCCTGTTTTCGAAGCGCAAGCCGGCTCCGGCGACAATTCGGTCATGAGGCGGATCGCCCATGCGGCAGGCAATGCGCTGAGCCAGATGGGGTATCTTGCGTTCGCTCTAGGTATTTGCTTGACGGCTCTCTATCTGATCCCGGTCTCCGCAGGCGCCAGCGCTTCGATGCTCGCGCTTCCGGGCTATCTTGCGGCGGCGGGCGGGGCAGGCTTTCTGGTCGGCGAAGTGGTCAAGCACATGTCGGATCGGCAAGTCGCCAAGCTCACCTTCCGCGCCTGATTTACGGTTTAAGAAAAACGTCCCTTGAGCGACAATGAGGCGATGGGGACGTTTTCTCGGGAAAGTTTGGAGCTGCTTCGGAGCCGGATCGACCTTGTCGAGGTATTGAGTCCGTATCTCAAGCTCCAGCGCGCGGGCGCCGCCTTCAAGGCCCTTTGCCCGTTCCATGATGAGAAAACTCCGTCGTTCGTCATCCAGAGGGGGGACAACCACTACCACTGCTTCGGCTGCGGCGCTCACGGCGACGCAATCCAGTTCCTCATGACGCATCTCAAGATGAGTTTTGTCGAGGCGGTCGAGTCGCTCGGCCAGAAATTCCACGTGCAGCTCGAAGAGTCGGCAGGGGATGACCGCCCCAAAGGCCCCTCGAAGGCTCTTTTGAAAGAGGCGCTCGAAGAGGCCTCCCGCTTCTATCATTTTTATCTTCTCCACACCTTGGAAGGGCATGCGGCTCTTGACTACCTTTATAGCCGCGGCATCGACCTTGCCTTCATCCAGGCATTCCAGATAGGACTTGCCCCTAAGAGTCCTCAGCTTTTCCTCAAAGCGATGTGGGAGATGAAATTTTCGAACGCCGTCCTTGAGGAGGCGGGACTGATGTCCAAAGGGCGCGAATTTTTTTACGACCGGATCACGATCCCGATCCGCGACGCGGTCGGGGCGGCGATCGGCTTTTCGGCCAGGAAGTACAAAGCTGAAACGTTTGGCGGCAAGTATGTCAATACGCCCGAAACGCCCCTTTTTAAAAAATCAAAGGTGCTTTTCGGCTTAAGCTATTCGAGGAAACGGATCGCGAAAGAACGGCGCGCTCTCATTGTCGAGGGGCAGATCGACGCGCTTCGCCTCATCCACTCGGGATTCGATTGGACGGTCGCAGGGCAGGGGACTGCGTTCGGAGAAGAGATGGCCAAAGAGCTGATCCATCTTGGCGTGCGCGAAGTGTTCCTCGCCCTCGACGGCGATGCGGCAGGCCAAGAAGCTGCGGTCAAGATCGGCAATATTTTCCAAAAGGAAGGGGTTGAGGCGCGGGTCGTTCCTCTTCCGGAAAAGTGCGACCCCGATCTCGTCTTGCAGGAAAAAGGGCCGGAACATTGGCAAAAGCTCGTAGACGGCAGTTCCGATTATTTGACCTTTCTCGTGGGCCACGCCTCCAAGTCGCTGAACGTCGAATCGCCCGCAGGCAAAAACGAACTGGTCCAGGGAATCGCCAAGAGGATCCGGGAGTGGGATCATCCCCTCATGGTCCACGAGAGCTTGCGGAAGCTCGCAAGGCTTACCCAAACGCCCGAATCCATCATCGGGGCTCCCCAGGAAGCTACTCCCCAAATCTACATCAAACGCTCCGCGAGCGTTACCTTTTCCGAAATCGACCCCGACCGGATCTTAGAAGCCGATCTATTGCGCTGGCTTCTTCTTATGGGGGAAACCGTGCCGGATCTTGTCCGGATCGCGCAGCTCAATTTGCAGCCTGAGCATTTCCGGACAGCTCCGGGAAAAGGTTTGTATGAAAAATACATGGCCGCCGCGCTCGAAAATAAACCGCGCGATTTGCTTTCTCTCGCTATCGATTTGGAAGACGCCGGCCAGCAGCTCTTTTTGGCCGAAGTACTGCAGAAAAAAGTGAACCGCGACAAAGCTGCCGCCTGCTTTATCGAAACGGTGCAGAAAATGCTCGAAAGGCATTGGATGCAGACGCGCGAAGAGATCAAGGTCAAAATCTACAGCGGAAGCTGCAGCGAGGCCGAGGTATTGGAGCTGGCCAAAAAATTCGACGAGATCAAACGGGCGCGCCCGGAGGTGAAACTTGAATGAGCACATCGTGTTTTTCGACGACGAATGCCCGCTTTGCCGCAAAGCGGTACGCCATATCCTCGAAATCGATACGGGGAAAAAGATCCTCTTCGCCCCGCTTAGTGGCGAAACCGCGTCCCGCATCCTTTCAGGACCGAACCACTCCCTTTCCAAAGCGAACAGCCTCGTGCTCGCCGAACACTACGATTCAACCCACCGCCGCTTTTGGATCCGCTCCCACGCGATCTTCCGCGTCTACTGGCTCGTCGACAAGGGATGGAGGCTGGTCGGGATATTATCTTATTTACCCGCCTGGCTCGGCGATTTCTTCTACAACTGGCTCGCGGCGCACCGCCACCAGTTCAAGCTGAAGATGCCCGACGTGCTGGAACCCGCAGAGCGGTTTTTACCTTAACAATGGGGACGTTGTCCCCATGCCCCTACCAAGGGCTTTCGCCCTTTGGAATCCGTATATGGGTTTGCAAAGGGCGACAGCCCTTTGACGGGTCTCCCAGGGCAGAGCCCTGGTTGATTTATCCTGCGGCCGCAGCCGCAGCTGGGGCGCTGTGTTCGATTTTTGTTGTCTGTAGAGGTTTTGTCTCTTTTCTGTGGATGACGATCGGGATTTCCCTCTCGAAGGGTTTTGCGATGTCGAGATAGAGCGGGACCGATCCCGCGGCGGCCATCGCGAGGTTTTGGATCCCGTCGATCGCTTCCGAATGGAGGGCCATCGCCCCCATGCCCGCCCCGAAGCCGCCGGCTGCTAAGACGACGGAAAAGACCTTGAGGTAGAGGGTTCGGTTCCAGGCTTTGATTGCCTGTTCGAGGGAGTCGATTGATTTTTCGATCTCTTCTTTCGATTTTTTCTCGAGGATCGCTTCGAAGAGCTTGAACGCCTCATGGGCTGCGGTAAAGCCGATTTCAGATTTGTATTTGTTTAATTTTTCTTGGATGAGATGGCTCCGCTTGGTTGGATCGGGATCGAAACAGTCGCCAATGTGGGAGCGGGCCCATTTCGCCGCATGGTTCAAACCGTCTTCGAAATGGGGCGTTTGGAGAACCGCGCGAAGTTTCGACAATTCGAGCCGGCTGCCTAAATCGGTGCCTTGCATGACGGGTCCGAGGCGCGTCATGGTTTCAATTAAAAGGAAGATCGATAGGGCGAAGAAGAGGGCCGGGAGGACGTAAGGATTGGCCGCAAAGGCGGCTGTGATGCTAGTGAGTCCCGCGATTTGGGCAACTGAGATGAGCAGCATCGCGGCGCCGAGGGCGCACTCGAGAATCCCTTGCAAAAACAGGCGGTATGCTAGTTTTTTATCATTGCTCTTCCATGCATGAAGCCCTTCTTCGATCGCGAGCAACCCTTCCCGTAAATTGAAAAGGCCGCCCAAAATGCCGAACCCGGCCAAAAATGTCGAAAGGATCGACGAGCTGACGAAAGCCGAAGCCCCTTCTAATGCAAGGACGGCCACATTCAAAGCGCCCCCTCCGACCACTGAGATCGGATAGCGGCGAAGGGGGTCTTTAAGCGCCTCGTCCGCGAGCTTCCGCTCTTCCGAGATCACCTTGTGGACCGCGGAGGCGACGCGGGCATCCCGCTCCGCCGCGATGTCGATGCGCGGGGTGGTTGAAAACCAATTTGGGATGTAGTTGCGAGCAGTTTCAATCATTCTGAATATTATACCGATATCATATTAATATGTAAATAAATCATAAATTTTATTTCGTGTTTTATAATTAAAAATATTCTGAAGATGACAAAAAACTTTCGTTGCCGCATGCTCTCTCCCGATGCTTCGAGGACTTCTCAAAAGTTGGATCGATTCCCTCTATCCGCCGCTTTGCAGGTGTTGCAAGGAACCCGGCGCAGCAGCTTATTTTTGCGCTGAGTGCTGGGAAGAGTGCGCCCTTCCCGATCCGGCGGGAAGATGCCGCCATTGCTTTGAAGAAATAGAGGAGGAAATCTGCGCCCGTTGCAAAAGGAAAGAGCAGTTGTTTGCCCCCAGGGCGTATGTCTTTGAACGAATGCCGGCGGCATTCCATCTGATGGCATCGGCCGATCCGGAAAGTTTGGCGGCGTTCCTCATCATTCAGTGGGAAAGGCTTGATTGGCCGATGCCGGACGCCGTGATCCCGTTTCCCAAAGAACAAGCGCTTGCTCGGAGCGTGGCTTCTCTTTTAGGCTGTTTTTATGCAGACGTCCTTACGGAATGGCGAGGGGAGTGGAAATGCGATCCGGAAGTTCTCGAGGAAGAGGCCGTGCTTTTACTCGTCGGAAGCCGTCCGGACTCCGAAGAGGCGAAACAGGCGGCCGAGGCCCTTTTGGACGCTTTCCCTAAAAAGGTTTTTGTTTTAACGTTGACGGATTTGGAAGAAGCGTATGATTTGGATCCCGATCCTGATGCTGGTTCTCTCGATCCTCGGAGTCGCTTTGTATCTGGGGGCGCACATCGTCCCGCAGCAGCAAGTGTGGATCGTCCAGAGGCTCGGAAAATTCAACCGCCGCCTTGAACCCGGCCCCAATTGGATTGTCCCGTTCATCGACGCGGTGGCCTATCGCCATTCGCTCAAAGAAGAGGCGATCGACGTTCCGGAGCAAACGGCGATCACGCAAGACAACGTGAGCGTCGTCTTGGACGGGATCGTCTACGTGAAGATCATCGAGCCGTTCGCCGCGTCCTACGGGGTGAAAAACCCGCTCCACGCGCTGACGCAGCTTGTCCAAACGACGATGCGCTCGGAGATCGGGAAAATCCCGCTCGACAATACGTTCGAGGAAAGGGAGTCGCTGAATGCCAAGATGGTCGAGGCGGTCAACCAAGCCGCGGTGTCCTGGGGGATCCAGTGCCTCCGCTATGAGATCAAAGACATCAAGATGCCCGAAGATATCCGCAAAGCGATGGAACTTCAAATGACTGCGGAGAGGCAGAAACGCGCGCGCATCCTCGAATCCGAAGGTTTAAGGCAGTCGCACATCAACGAATCGGAAGGGCAGAGGCAGGCCCAGATCAACATCGCGGAAGGAGAGCAGGTCGAACGGATCAACCGGGCAAAAGGCGAAGCCGAGGCGATCGAGAGGCTGGCTGAAGCGACAGCGAAGGGGATCGAGCGGATCGCTAGGGCGCTGATCGAATCGGGCGGGGAAAAGGCGGCGGGTCTGCAGGTTGCGGAAAAATATATCGAGGCGTTCCGCCATTTAGCAAAAGAGGGCAATACGATCGTATTGCCCTCGAGTCTTCAGCACCCCGGGACGATGGTCGCCGAGGCGCTTGCGATTTACGATCAGGTGAAACGGAGAGCGCCGTCGCCGATCGAAACCGTTATGCAGCGCTAGGGCTTAGAAGCCTGCGCCGATCGAGAATTCAGCCATTGGGCCTGGGAACGTCGCGGAAACGGTCCGTGCGATCGCAGGCTGGCTTACGTTCACTTCAGCAAAAGTCCGGAAGTTCGACTTGCGGAAGAACTCCATGCCAAGCGTTGCGCTTGGGACGATTCCTTCGAATTCGCGGGCGTCTTTCGTTTTGAGGGCGCCCCATGCCAAGCCGAGTCCGCCGTAGGCGCTCTGCGTGCTGTTTGGGCTCAAGTAGTGGATGTAGCTCGCTTTCGGCAAGGTCCAGAAATAGCTGTCGCTCTCTCCTTTCCAGCCTTTCGCGCTGCTGTAGTTGGCGGAAACGTCAACCGCTCCGCTGCCAACCATCATCCGGTATCCGAGGCCGAGGCCAGGGACGACTTGGATGGAGGACGTTGGAGTGGATTCAGCGGCTGCAAAACGGAAATAGGTAAATCCAGGCTTTTGCGCTGTCATTTCCACGTTGCGCGCTTGCCGATCCATCGTGAGATCCGAAAGTGTTTTCGACACGTTCGGCTCAGCGGCGAATGCCAAGCTGGCTGCAGCGAGAATTGCGGTTGTGATTGTCTTTTTCATGTTTACCTCCTAATAAGGAGTATCCATTATGAAAAAGGGAAAGCTATTTGCGCAACTAAAATAAAATGTTGTAGGAGTGGGACTTATGTTTCTATGTTGCGCCGCACAAGCTGAACTTGTCTGCGGAGCGTTTCGTTCGCTTGGATTTGGTCGGACACTTTTTTCCATGCGTGGAGCAGCGTGGAATGCGTTTTCCCGCCGAAGGAAGCGGCGATCTTCATCAGCGAATCATCGATCATCTCTTTCGCAAGATACATCGCCACTTGGCGCGCCAGCGCAATCTCTTTATGGCGCGATTCCCCTTTGACGTCGGAGATCCTGACCTCGAAGACGGCGGCGACGCTTTTCAAGATGCTTTCGACCGACACTTTCTTGTGCGATGCGGCCGTTTGGAACATTTCACTTAAGATTTTCTCGACGATTTCCTCATTCAGATTCGATTCGGCGAAGCGGGAATGCGCGCAGAGGCGGTTGACGGCTCCTTCGATCTGCCGCACGTTGTTGTAGATGTGCTCCGCGATGAAAAACGCGATTTGGTTGGGGATGTTGAGGCCCCTCAGCTCCGATTTATGCTTGATGATGGCAACCCGGGTTTCGAGGTCGGGAACGCCCATGTGGGCGACGAGGCCCCATTCCATCCGCGCGACCATCCGCTCGGAGAGCTTTAACTGTCCCGGAGGTTTATCGGAGGTGATGATGATCTGCTTATTCTGGTTGAGCAGCGTCTCGAAGGTATTGCAGAACTCCTCTTCGAAATTAAGCCGGTTTTGGAGGAATTGGATATCGTCGACGAGGAGGACGTCGAGGTTCCGGTAGAACCGTTTCATCTTATCGATCGATTTGGAGCGGAGGTTGTCGACGATGTCGTTGATGAACGCCTCGGTCGTAATCGACTGAACTCTCAGCTTCTTATGGTGCTCCAACACATAGTGGCCGATGCTGTGGAGAAGGTGGGTTTTCCCGAGTCCGACCCCTCCGTGGATGAAAAGAGGGTTGTACGACTTGCCCGGCCTTGCGGCAACCCCTACCGCCGCAGACTTCACAAACTGGTTCGACGGCCCTTCGATGAAGTGGTCGAAAGTGTAGACGGGATTGAGCTTGATGTCGGACGGGGGCGGCTCGTCCGCATCGATTGGGGCCGGAAGAGAAGAATATCTTGCGTCGGCCTGGGAAACGACGAAGCGGACGGCCGGATCGCCCGATCCTTTTAGGGGGAGGAAATCGGCCAGCACTTCTTTGAAGTTGTCGAGTAAATATTCCTGGACGAAGATGTTCGGCACCTCCAGCACCGTCTCCTCCAGGGACGATTCGACGAGCCGGATTGGCGCAATCCAATTCTCAAACTCGGCGGAAGAGCAGCGCGATTCGATGAATTCGATGAACTGGGACCAGCCGCTTTTGACTTCGCATTCGAGCATGTTTTTCGGGGGCAAATTTTCTATGCCGAGCTTGATTCAAGAATCGGGAATTTGGCAAGGCTGGGATGCCAGCGCAGCCAAAAACCGATTCTTGAATCAAGTTCGGTATAATCACTCTATCAAGGAACGGCTCCGGCGGCAAGTAAAAATAATTGTTGCCATTTCATTCATATAATTGTTTTATTATTGTGTTCTGTCTAGTATGATTGTTGATATTAAATCGGGATTGCGTGTAAAATAAGTTATCAAAATCGGAGGAATTTTATGGGTTCTGTAACTAATAGCATTTACAATGCGGCAAAGGCTTATTGCGATGTGGCGGAAACGGGAGCGGCGGTCGCCTATTATGGCAGCGATGCAGCCATCTCTTGCGCAGAAGCGATCTTCAGCACGACGGCGACGGGTTGGAATCTCGGATTAAAAAATTCCTTGAAAGAGACCGTAAAGTGGTCGCTCGGTTTCCATGACTATAAGAAAGCGGTCGAAGCGTTCCGTTATAAGGCTCCGGCCTCTGTACCGAACGGCAACGGCGCAGTGATCTACGACATGCGCTCCATCGGCAAGCGGGCCGGGGAATTCATCGGCCACACGACGAATGGCGTCGCGAAAGCGATCGCTTCGGGAACAAGGGCTGCGTGCGGGACTGCGGTGCTCGGCGGCAGCATCAGCAACGCTCTCTATTCGGATGCAGCCGCGTATGGCGCTCCGTTCGGCGAGTTTCATAACGCGTCCCGCCTGCTCGCTGCCGGAGCCTATGAAGTCGGCAAATGCGTCTCTTACGTAGGAATCGCCGGAGCGAAGATCGGATTCAAAGCGACTGCCGCCGCAGCATCTGTGGTCAAGGATCATCCAAGAGCCGTTTTCAATACCACGGTCGGCGGTGCGGCCCTGTATCTTGCTGCGAAACAGATCGTGAAAGCAGGCGAGGCGGATAGCTACAT
>Ga0169931_10012416_pt1 | contig 11812 bp, 7 predicted proteins | sample Kivu_15m_20L_FD_129675 | JGI IMG/M metagenome (GOLD analysis project Ga0169931, IMG submission 129675) | Freshwater microbial communities from Lake Kivu, Western Province, Rwanda to study Microbial Dark Matter (Phase II) - Kivu_15m_20L... | ecosystem: Environmental > Aquatic > Freshwater > Lake ... | reverse complement strand
AATCAACATCAGAGTCATATTCGTCCAATCTCGATAATTCGACAGCACCACATTTCTCTGCAGACAAACCATTATTACATAACCAATCTTTATCAGGATGATAGCAAAAGTTCGCTTCGTTGGTAGTCGGGCATGCTTTTCTTCCATAATATTGCGTTTTATTGATTCAATTGCTGCTGCTATTTTCCTGCAGAAGCTGGGTGCCGCAAAGATTACTGATAGTGAGGGCCTGGATTAAGCACCTGCGCGCTAAATTTAATTTTCAGGGTTGCCCTATGTATGTTGGATTTTTAAATTTAATCCAGATTTTAGCGCGCACGATTGTAAACAGTCTAAGTAACGCTAACCGTTTGAAGTAAAGCGAAAAGAAAGCGGGGTATCTTTTGTTGCACAAAAGGTCTTGGTAGAAAAAAAGGCTAAATTAGGTATCACGAAGTGACTCTTTCATTTGAAATCAACTCTTTATTTTGAACAATTCCTGTTACTACATACAATACATACATAAAAGAAGTACATCCACTACATCCACACAATCCTTGACGATGGGCGCGCATTTTTTGTCATTTTCCGAACGTACGCGGTATGGTACAGCTTTTCATTCCCATCTTGGGTATGTTTTGTTATCTGTGATCGATCAAACGAGCATTGTAATTTAACTAACGTTGAAGGAGTTGTACAGGATGAAGCACCAACTCCGATCGATTTTCTCCTTCGCTCTCTATGGCTTGGCTACAGGAAAACTGTGTCCTGTCAATCTCACGGTACGTATTTCTCTCAAATTTTCTGTCTTCAGCTCACATTGATCATTCATTTGTAACGATGCTGAATTTTGTTCAACTCCACATTTCAGGGCAGTATCTCCTGTAGTCTGCCTAATCAGCGTGGTAAGGACTGCAATTCTTTCACCATGACTTACAATGGCCAATGTGAGCAATACGCTGCTCGCTATGACGTAACCTATTGCAATCCCAACACGTTCAATCTTACAATCAATACAACTTCTAGTTACTTTCGTAGCGAGTACAAGAACTTTTCGTGGCCAAACTTGACTATTCCTCCCCTCACTACTGGTACCAACTGTAACACATTTTCTCGCTGGAGTTACTTGACTAACTGTGATACATCTACATGGGCAAGGCTATTAATTGTTTCTAAGTCTTCGGATAACTACTTTTGTAATCTCTTCACCTCTCTTACAGTGACCCCGACAATCATCAACAAATCCACCGTCAAGCCTACATTGAAACCAACGAAGAAATTCACTCGTAGCCCCACCAGGAGAGCAACGCGTCCACCCTCAAAGAAAGCACCTTCCCGTACTCCTTCGAAAAGAATCACCCGAAGCCCAACGAAGAAAATCACTAGGAGACCAACCCGCAAACCGTCGCGTGCCCCGTCAAAGAAGCCAAGTCGTGGGCCCTCAAAGAAACCCTCAGGAAAACCATCTCGTAAACCAACGTCAAAGCCTACGAGACGCCCTACCTCATCTCCTTTCCGTGCACCATCTCGCATCCCCACAAGGAAACCAACAGTTGTGCCGTCGAGAAAACCAACGAATAAACCCACGCGAAAACCCACAATTGTACCTTCCAAGAAACCTGTAGCTCCCACGAGAAAACCTACCACTGTGAAGGGACCCACGAGGAAACCAACTCGACTTCCTACCATTGCGCCTACTGTGTCTATTTGTGGAACGACTCCGAATGCACGTAGTAACACTTTGACGAGCTTTGTTTCTGGTCTATCTGCTGCAACGGCACAGTCATTAACTAACTCCTCTTCCCCACAGTCACTTGCTCTCTCTTGGCTCATTAATCAAGATGGCTTGAAGCTTTGCCCTGGTGACGTAAGAGTCACTCAGCGTTTTATCATGGCCGCATTCTATTTCAGCACGGGAGGTGATTCATGGGTAGGATGTGGAAGAAACTCAGCCAAGGCATGCAATATAACCTTATCGTTTGTGATTGGGGATCCATTGATTGCTCGCTATGGTAGCTCCACTTGGCTATCTAACGTCGATGAATGCCTATGGGGAGGTTTGGCCTGTAACAGTACCGATGGTGTATTGGATCGTATTGAGTTCAGTAAGTACTGACAGGTTACCAATATATTTTTTTGTGTTGATCATTTTATGTAGATGCCTAATCATGGTTGTCACCTCTCCCATTCCCATGTCCAAGATCGATTATCGGCGAACAAGCTTCAAGGAACAATTCCGGCTGAAATTACGCTTCTCACTAACATGCGCTATTTGATTATTGAAAGCTGTTGCTCGGCTTCTATTCCCACATACAATACGTCAGGATACGCTGCCCTTCAAGGTACAATTCCTTCAAATATCGGTAACTTGCAAAAATTATTTGTGTTGGACTTCTCATTCAATCTCATGGGTGGAACGGTGAGACCTGGATCGATTTTCGTTTCTTCGTTTCAGTCATACTATAGTGTAAAGGATGCTCAATATAACATTTTCTCGTGTAGGTCCCCTCATCGATTTTGAATATCCTTAAACTGAAAGAGATTGATCTCAGCAACAACGTAAGTTTTCTATACAAACATGCAGAAATCCTAGGTGTCGTGTGTATATATTCATCTCATCTATGATTGTGATCCTACGAATGTGCAGAACTTCGTTGGAACGTTTCCATCGCCACAAAACTCGACACAATTGTCCAAGCTCCTCTATGTTCGACTTGAGAGTAATTCTTTCACTGGAACCGTCCCCAATATTGGGAATGCAGCCTCTTTGGGTACGTTCCTTTAATCTTGTTAATATGTGACTTTTTTCAGTTTTACTCGTTTTTATTTTCAGCACTCCTTTTCATCTTTTCCTAGTGAATGTCACTCTTCAAGCAAACAAATTTACTGGTCAGATGCCGCAAGCGATCTGCAATTTGTTTACTCCTCCACCTGGCGTCACTAAGAGTATTATAGCTCTATGGGCAGATTGTTTAGGAAACCCTCCAGAAGTGACGTGTACTTGTTGCACTAAATGTTTTTAATATTGCCATCAGATGAGATGTCATCTGTTGAATTCAGTCATAGACCGTACTTACAATCCTATAGTAGACTAAACATTAATTTTTAAACCTCTGTGTTTACTTCGTCTCTTGTGCATGAATCTAATATATTGTAGCTTTATTACTGAGCTTGTTTGTTCCTAGGCCAGCATGAAAGAGATGCCATATACGTGTCAAAGACTTGGTTTCATGACTTAAAGGGTATTGAATTTCGCTGAATTCAACGCCATTCATCACAACGCAAAGGCACAGCGGAGTCTGTATTCCTTGGAATGTAATCTGTCCTTCGAATTGAGACTAGCTTTCAAGTCCTATCGGGATGCTTACCAGCATTCACTAACGTATTCTGTTTACAGCACAAATAGAGTGATGTTAACAACAAGGAACAAGCTACTGTATTTACTATCAAAACTCACTCTAGAAGCAACGCGTACAACATGAACAATTTACAGGGAAGCCGTTATTACAATCGGCCCAGACATTCTTCAAAACGAAATTATTGACCGCCGTCGTCAAATTACAAATACCTAAAGGCATAATACCAGCGAATCGGTTTCCTTGTAGACTGCAAGTAACTATTGGAGAGGTAATTCATCGACCTCGACATGCGTGGTATCAAAAACATAATCAATTTAGTTACGTACCTAATTTTGTTGATGTGCCTAGATTAGGAATGTTTCCAGAAAAATCATTGTAATCGAGTTGGAAATATCTGAGTTTCTGCCATTCCTTCCCTGAAACAGGTGGTGGTACTACGCCAGACAAATTCTTTTTGAAGACATAGGGAGAAATAAGGTGATCGTCATTGAGATATTATCCATAAGTACTTTGTTCTGGATGTTGTCTTTACTTACATTAAAAACAAGGTTTATTTCCTTTAGGTTGGTTATGCTGTAGAGCGATTTTGGTAGCTGTAAAAATATGATGACCAAAATACGTAAAGAGTGTGTATGAGTAGAAACGAGTCAAGTGCATGATAGAATCGATGGAAATAAGAGTATCTATACGTACTGTCCCATTCATGTAATTGTATGAGATCTTCAAAATCTGTAAACTTTGGAGAGAACCTATACCTTCTGGCAAAGAACCACTTATACCTTTGTAACCAGCTGCATTATAAATAGGTATTTTAGAGGAACAGCAATTTTCAAGGATGATAAAACGAATGTTCGTAAGTTTCGTGATTTCAGATGGAAGTGAACCTGCTAATTGATTGGATGTGACGGAATCTATATATTTTTAGGTGAGAAGATGGTAGTTAAGAGATCATACATAAAGCTTTGTTAGGGATCAGGATCCTTTGGGTACGTACTAAATTCAATGCGATCAATCGTTCCTGTGGCATTCTTGCAAGCTAGTCCACCCCATAAGCATTCATCCACAGCAGATAACCATGGAAACATTCCATATCGTGTCACTATAGGATCATTTGGAAACACAGTTAAATTCACATTACAGGAGTTGATTGAAAATCGGCCACACATATTCCATGTATCATCACCCAGGGTACTAAAGTAAAATACAGTTAGGATATACCGTTGTATGATTCGTGTATCACCAGCACATAATTGTAGACCATCATAGTCAATAAGCCAAGATAAAGCTTTTGCTTGAGGTGACGATGATGTTGCTGTCGCTGTTGTATTTGATATAGATGTCGCATTGATCAAGACTCCTGCAGAAGACAATTGATAGATTATTTCTTGTCGTCGTTGTTTAGGGTACATATTACAAAGGACCAGGGATGGTTTAGCTGTGGGATCCATGGACGGTTTCCTCATCGTTGGACGCAACGTAGGTTTTCGAGGAGAGGGTTTCCTAGAGGGTTTTGTAGTTGGATAAACACTTCTAGGAAACATACTTGGCCTGGAAGTGGGTTTTCGAGACGGTTTCCTTGTTGGTTTCCTCATGGGTTTCTTACTGGGTGTCCTACTGGGCCGATTCGATGGGACCAGAAACTTGGGAAGTAAACTTAGTTGTTGAAATGCATAACACCGTACTCCCCTTGGCGAAGTTCCCGTAAGCATAAGAATGGCATACGATGTAACATTACAATGCTTCAAGACTCCGTCGTATGGTAGAGTGACACAAGTGGATGATGGTATAGACCAACTTGTAAAAGTAAAGTTAGCAAAATCACTACGAATCACACTTTTGGTAGGATCCAGCTTGACTTGGAAATTATTGATATTGCAGTACTTAAATAGATAGGATACGAGAGTTCCCGTATCACACTGATTACTGTATGGTACAGTCACAGTGGAACAAGGTTGTCCCGAGACTTTGACGGAGCATGTAATTGTAGCCGTAAGTGGGCATTTGGGAGTGTTGTAAGACGGACGTCGCGTTGGGGATGTACCGCACACTGAAGCGATGAGAAGAACTATTGTTATGATTGCTATACCGATCATCGGGATCATGTTGGACATTTTTAATGTCGGTGTCATCGTTTCATGTTAAAGAACACAGGGATGTACAGGGATGTATAGATCCTATGTACATACGGAGATTATTGCCATTTGCAAAATAAATAAGAATTGCGCGGGCAATGCCACTCACTATATTAGGCTACTCATTACTCACGCAGGAAGGAGACTGCTTGGGGTATTTGCCACTCCTACAGGTCCTACAGTAGCCTATGTATACTGGATGTCGATGATGTAGATATAGACCTCTATGGATTTGCAATTTTGTTCCTCCTTCTAATAATAGTTCCAGTCCTACAGTATAAGACTTAATCCAATCCAATGATGTTACAAGATGTAAATTTTCAAGCAAAAGGACGACAAGCTACTTCACCTCATCATATTACTAATCCATCATTCGGCCATATAGTTCCTTTCTATTTCAAGCTATCGAGTGATTGGATTCTTTTTAAAATATGAGACGTATACCTTGATCTTAATAAAAGGATATATAGCCATGAGATTCTCAAGGAAAAGCTGGAATCTACCAGATCGGTGAATTTCTTTGAATTACGATTGCAACAACCATTCTGTATTTATCTAGTCCATATGACACTCCGAAACCTTGCGTAACTTTACGTAAAATGCACTCCTGTGAAAGAATTTTCTTTGACAGGATTGATTTTATATTTTATAGTGCAGAATTCTTGCCCATCATTCGTGACTGGACCTTGTCCACTTTTGGTTGGAATACACTCGACAGTATTGCAGGTATAATTCAGTATTCATATGTGTATGTATATTCCAATCATAGAAAGTAATGGATCAAACCTGTCAAGAATAATTTTGAAACATTCTTTGATCGTGAATAAAACAGATCCCACGGTGTCCTACTTCATCCCCAAAGATCTCATAGCTTACACTATCCATCATTTTATTAAATCTTCAACGTCCATATTTACTCGAAGCCGTTTTTAGTTTACTTGGTTGCAGTTCAAGAGTCATGGCTACAACGTATGGTATCATCGCATTCGCTTTCATAAGTTATCTTTCACTGTCCAGTGCAAATGTTCCATCGCGTGCCCCAACTGCGTTAAGTTGTCGCATTACGGTATGTATTTTGTTGATTGATTTTTCTCAACGACTGTTTCTATAACTCATACATTTGTTTGTGAATGGAATTATTAGGGAAATGTTACATGTACCGTCAAATCCACTGGAACCAACTGCGATTCTTACACGATACCTGCTAGCAACAACTGCTTTGATACGCCAGTCACATACAGGTTTACCTATTGCAATTTGAAAACCCTACCCGTTACTCTTCTTTCAACCAAGAGCTATCTCAAAAGTGAATTTTACACGTACAACTTTACAAACATGACCATGGCCACAGGTAAATGCATCACGCAATTTAACTACGGTGTTTTAAAGAGATGTAGTGCCAATACCTATGCTGCTGTGCAGCTCAATGGTTTTACTACTCAGGGATCTACAAAAGTATGGTGTTTCGATTACAAGTATTTGAAAGTTCAGCCGAAAGTGGCAACGTTACCTCCTGTACAACAATCATCTCGGCCATCGCTAAAACCATCCTCAAAACCCATTGTGAAATCATCGTCTCGACCAACTGTGAAAAAATCCCTTCGACCAACGGTAAGACGGTCTTCTCGTCCATCAACCAAGCCAGCTCTAGTAACTCGGTTACCCTCCACTCGTCCAGTACGAAAACCTACCCTAGCTAGCCCCAATCGTTGCTTCTCCCACAGTAAGTCCAGTGAAAAAAACAACCTTGTCTCCAAGCAAAAGGACTCCAACATTTAAACCCTCAAGATTTCCTAGTGCATCTCCATTTCGCACACCATCAAGGAAACCTACGAAACGTCCTTCATCATCTCCTTTCCGTGTGCCATCTCGTGCCCCTTCCAAGGTGAAAACGATCACACCTACCAAAATGCCAACAAGCAAACCTACGGCTGCAAAAATTTCTACCACAAGGAAACCTACAGGTGTCAAAGTACCGACAACAAAACCCTCTGCACTATCCACTCTCGCACCGAATGCATCCATCTGTGGAGTCAGTGTGACTACACGTAGCCTCAACTTGACTGCAACTGTATCAGCTCTTTCCAAAATGACCGCTCAATCTCTCACCGACTTGTCATCCCCTCAATCCCTTGCACTATCGTGGCTAATTAATCAAGACGGATTGAAGCTTTGTCCAGGCGACTCTAGAATCTTGCAACGATTTATTGTGACCGTTTTCTATTTCAGTATGAGTGGTGATATTACATGGGTGGGCTGTGGAAGAAATTCAATCAAATCCTGTAATCCTTGCTTGACTTTTGTAATTGGTGATCCTCTGATTTCTCGATACGGTAATTCGACTTGGCTTTCTTCTATTGATGAGTGTAAATGGGGCGGGCTTGCATGTAATGACACGGATGGGACTTTAGATCGTATCGAATTCAGTAAGTTTATGTATAGATTATTATTGTGTAACGTTTGCTAGATATCATATTAACGTATAGACATTCTATGACTTACATCTGCTTTCTACAGACCGTGTCATGGCGAATAAGCTGCAAGGTAATTAAATACTTTTTTGACGACGATGCGTTATTTTATAATTGAAAGCTGTTGCTCAGCTTCAATTCCAAAGTACAACACGTCTACCTTCGCTGCCGTACAAGGTAGATTACCAATCAATATTGGAAATCTTGTAAATCTTAGAGTCCTAGATCTCTCTTATAACCTTGTGAGCGGATCGGTGAGTATTTTTTTGAAGTACTTCACTTCGAATGCTAAGATGTAGCTGATATTTTTTAAATCAAACGTCGATTCACAGGTTCCTACATCGATTTTAAACATCCCGAAGCTAAAAGAAATTGGTTTAAATTTCAATGTAAGTGAAATCGAGTCTCGATGAAATTCTTATCATTTTTCGATCGTTTTTTCTAAAAGTCATATGATTTCATTGGGAAGAATTTCATCGGTCAGTTTCCAACTCCTCAGAATGCTACGCAGCTCTCCAAGCTTCTCTTTATGCATCTAGAGTCCAACTGGTTTACTGGGGCCGTCCCTAATATCGGTAATGCCAATAGTTTGAGTGAGTGTGGTCATCAAGCATGCATATTTACGAATTTTGAAGAAACCACTTACACCTTCTCCCTATTACAATTATTTCCCAGCCAATTTCACTCTCCAAGCGAACAGATTTTCGGGACAGATGCCACAGGCGATTTGCAACTTAATTAACCCTCCTCCTGGTGTAATCAAAGTGCTAATGGATCTTTGGGCGGATTGTGCGGGGGCCGCCTCTGCTCCTGCGATTATTACGTGTAATTGTTGCAGCAAATGCTTTACTGCTCAGTCATATCGTAATTACTCGAAACCACTTCCCAAAGTATACGCGTCTTGATGCCTTCACCTTTATCATGCTTATATGTCCAGTTATACAGTACGATACATTCATAAGATTTTATAATACACAATATTACTCCTTTTACATGCTTTTAAAGATGTATGGCTTCTGCGTGGATGAAAACCCCATAAAAAATAGAAGGTAACATTTATATAGTAAAATATTAACATTTATTGAGGCAGCCAGGTAATAATAGGCGCCTCACGTAAGTACCGCTTCAACGTTTAGTTCATAGATCCGATAGCTTTCTTTGACTTTGATTTCTTATAATTTGAATCCTTTACACCTTTCAACGATTTCAGTATTGTATCCTTAACACCTTTTAACGATTTCAGTACAGAATCCTTTACACGTTTCGAAGACATTGTTGTTGGACTTCTTGACAACGCTACTGGTGATATAGATTTCAAACGTTTCAAGGAAGATTGATCCTTTGATGACTTGAAAGAAGACAATATTGGAATCTTTGCCTGGGATTTCTTAGATTTTATAGAAGACAACTTAAAGGAACTTGTATGCATGGACTTTGATGGTGATTGTGATTGTGTACCTTTGAAAGATGTCGTCGACGGAGATGTAGATTTCATACCTTTCAAGGAAGATCTATCCTTCGATGTCTTGAAGGAACGTGTATGCATGGACTTTGAGGGTGACTTTGCTTTTGTACCTTTGAAAGTTGATTCCCTTGGAGATGGCCTAGGGGTAGATGAAATTGGAGTCTTGAGCTTTGACTTGGATTTCGTAGATTTCACGGATGATTTCTTGACAGTAGTTGGACGTATAGAACCGAATGGCGACGAAGATTTCATTCCTTTTATGAACGATCCATTGGTTGATGGCTTAATAGATAAGTAGACGGGTGGAACTTTGGCATACGACTTTTTCTTAGATTTAGTACTTGGGCATTTCCAAGGCATTTTCGGTGATGGAGATGTCATATCTATCTTGCCTTTAGATTTTTTCTTCATATTAAGATACTTTTTATAAAAACAATCTGGATTTTTACTGACTTTTTCTTTGATTGATTTCTTAGGCGATATCATTGGATGTATAGATCGTGGAACTAGTGAAGGGTTTCTTGTTGTTACGACATGAATTGGGCTGGAATTCCATGTCGCTTGAACTGTACATGTAATTCGATTCCAAATCGGTAACGTTCGATACTCAAGGACAGCAACGATTTCATCTCCATACATGGTAGAATACTGGGTTGTCGATCCTGTCGTAGTTTGATATTTATGTAATGCTGTAGAATGGAAGGGGATGTAAATGGGTATATCATGGGCTACAAAGATTGTCATTGTATCCAATAGTACAGGCACTTCATATCCATTTGTTATATTCCATGATAGTATATTATCAAGATTCGATCGAATGCAATCACTACTACCATTACCATTCGAACAAGAGAGATTCAATGTACACCCACAGGTAGGTGTAGGACTAGAAGGAAGGATAGCTAATGATTCATTCTGTATTGGAGAGGCTGCATGATTGGAACAAAAGACTTGTACTTGCACATCGATTGGTCGAGTGAAGAAATCACAAATATTGACTACTTGAGTATGTGGAACAAAAATCGAATCACCAGTGGCGATCCAATCTCCTCCCTTGGATGAATTAAAGTTTGTGAGAATATCCCAAGGTTTAGATCCATGAATGGATGCAGCAATGGATTGGACTTTCGTGGAGGATCCGATGTTCTTCAAGGAATAGATAAGTGTCATGTTAACAATACATGCAGCATTGGATATTTCAGCAATCGAATCGGCATAATTATTACAGTGAAATGATGTCCCATTCTGATTCTTGAAAGGACTTGTTGTAGCAGTATCCTCATGGGAAGTACAAGAGCGTATACTATCCAAGGTAAAGTCACAAGCTTTAGTAAGAGGATAACTAGTACTATAGTATCGTGACCAAAGGATGGCTTCTTCTACACGGAGTATATGGAGGCTATCACGGTTGTCACTCGTAAGCATATCTTCTTCAACTCGCTTGTCATGGGAATAATAATGTTGTTGACGATGATAAGGAAAATTAGATGAAGACGATAACAATCTTGTACGTGACCACCTTTCTAATTCATCCTTCTCAATTACTTGAGCAGCAATCACAACGAAGTTTGTTGACGGTGAAAGAGTGAATCGATTCCCCAAGAAGAGAAATATAACAAGGAGCAGGAACATGGTTGGTCAAACTTATATATAATTATATATATATATATGTTGAATACACTTGGTTCCACTGAAATTATATATCTTAAAACTCTTCCACGGTTTTGATATGAAGAAGAAGTGTTGTGATGTTAGCTACATATTCGTCAGTCAGAGACATCGAAAATGGGAGTTGGACTGATTCTCATGGGTTTGAAAAAGTAACATATGTAAGAAAAAAATAAAACCATGAGAATCAGTACAACTCCCAATGTGGAATGTCTCTGACTGACAACTGTGGGGATGGAATGCAAACACAACCACTGATATCGCCACACTTTTTTTTAAAATACAGTTTTGAATCAAATAAAAGTGTCTTTCTTTTCATACTCGATCATTGACCACAGGACTGAAAACAAATTTGTACCCCAAAAAACGAATGGATAACGGTCGTACGCCCGACGTAGAAAATACGCGCCGAAGGCGCGCTGCGCCCCCGGCCCGAGCTCAAATTAGGGTTCGTTACGGGCCCGAGTACTGCGCACGCGCTGCCTAGGTAGGGTTCGTTACTGCAATACTAGGGGGGGGGTCGGGGGGTCTCCCCCCGTGGAGGGGATTCGTTTTCGCGCCTGCCTGAAGTAAAATCATCGATTTGGTGGGTTTTCTGAAGACTCCGGAATTTTTCATCCAGTCACTCAAGTTTTAAAGAGGACGTCTAATTCAGGACACCCTTTTTCAGGACAAATACGGACACACGTAGGACCTACGGCAGTATATATTTTTTTTAGCTTTTTTACATGACTGGTT
>Ga0169931_10012415_pt1 | contig 11813 bp, 8 predicted proteins | sample Kivu_15m_20L_FD_129675 | JGI IMG/M metagenome (GOLD analysis project Ga0169931, IMG submission 129675) | Freshwater microbial communities from Lake Kivu, Western Province, Rwanda to study Microbial Dark Matter (Phase II) - Kivu_15m_20L... | ecosystem: Environmental > Aquatic > Freshwater > Lake ... | reverse complement strand
TGAACAACTATGGGATCTATCATGTTTCCTAGGATATTTTTTACTTTTTCTCTCTCTTCAAGTCCCTGACCCATACCAATGAAATACTCTGTCAGGAGACCTACCTCGTCTTTTGATGTAGGTTTAATTCCGATTCGAAAATTTCCCTTAGCAATTTCCAAAGTAGCACTGAGTAGTGCCAATATAGGTTTTGTAATTGTTTTAGAAAAAAAGAATACAAAGATCAATGCAAAGGAGAGACCCAATCCCGCTATATAGAGAGATCTTTCTTGAATCAAATAAACAGCTTCAAATGCTTTGTCCTCTGGCACAATAGTGATTACACCTATACTTGCAAAACCAACTTTACGAAATGTACCTAAGAATCTTTCGGCCGTTTCGGGATCCAAAAAACTTTCTTGTCTAATGTTATCTGGACTAGTCAACATGGATTTGACTATTGGCAAGTTAGAAAGATTTTTTGCAGATTGGACAAGTTCCTCTTTGGGATGAACTATAACATAACCCTCACCATTGACCAAAAAAGTAGTTATAATTCCCTTTTTTTCAAATGCTCCCACTATCTTTTCTAGCTTAACAATCATGATAAGAATCGTATCCATTGAGCCATTTTCTGATGCTGGTATAGCGACTGCGAAAGAAGGTTCAGCGTAACCTTGAGATGTATTTACCACGACTGCTTGCCCAAGAAAGGCTTCAGAAAAAAATTTTTGATTGCGTAATACCTGACTTTCTATGTCTTCCTCAGAAAGAGCAGAATTCTTTAAAAAAGCTGGATTGATAGCCTTGTTTCTAGGTTGAAGAACTTCACCCTCATTTTCATAAATCCCAAGATATTCGAATTCAGGATCGTATTCGAAAAAAGTATTCAAAAGAAGCTTTCTTTGTTCTGGACTTAAGCCTGGGGTAGTTAAAGTCAAAGCAATCTGTCTACCTTTTTCAACTACACCAGTAATATCACTCTTTACTTTCAAACCAACAACTTCTGCAACTTTTAAGTTATTTTCCCTGAGCTGTAGATCAGCATTATAACGAAAGTAATAAGATGCAATAAAAATAATAGCACCAACCGACAAAGCAAAGAGTAAGGATATGACACCCATTAATTTCAACTGAATGGGAAATTTAGTTTTGGGCTTTTCGGACTTATGAATTATATCAAAGTCCAGTTCTGGAATCTCTGGATTAGGGCTAACGAATTCACTCTTCGAATCTAAATCAGTTATAGTTTCTATTGAAGTGTCATTATTTAACTCAATAATCTCGGGCCTTACGACTTCAGTGACATCGGAATCCTTTGGTTTTTCATTTTGTTCCTCAATGAATCCAGTGATTTTTTCATCAATGGATTCAACAGATGCGACATTAGAAATCAAGGAATTTTCAGTTTTATCAACAAATAGAACCTTTGATTCATTCTTATTTTGAATCCAATAGGAGAGCGAATTGAAACCTTCCTTATCGAGTCGAAATGATTCAGAAATCGAAACCCAATTTTTCTCTTTCTGAAAAATCCATTCTAAGTAGGCGAAGAATCCCCTAGCTAAAAATTCATCTTTTTCTGAACTATAAACAACTAAGTTTCCAGGCATATCGATTAATAATTGCATTAAATTGCCTAAGTCGTTTTCATTCGGGACGAAAAATGGGGTTGTGAGAAGAGAATTTTCATTTTGGTCAATTCTATCGGGAGTAAAGCGGACTTCCCATTTCCCCTCAATCCACCGGCATTGGAAGTAAAGAGGCAATCCCTGGTTTTTAGAACTGACTTGTGTCCAGAAGAGAATACTAGAATGTTCTATAAAATGTACTTCCTCAACTACTTCCATCATTTCCATTCGATTATCGACCTACAAGAATGAGATTGATGAGCTTTAATTGCAACGGAATTCGTTCCAGTTCCCGGAAAGGACTTGTGGATTATCTAAAGAATCAAAACCCAACGATACTTTGTTTGCAAGAGACAAAGGCTCCCAAAGAAATCTTAGATTCCTTCCCCTATGGAAAGTTCAAGTCCTATTGCCTGGCTTCGAAGGCTGGTTATAGCGGAGTCGCTACAGCCTCTCAGAAAAAGCCAATTTCCGAAGTCCTAGGCTATGGCGGTGGTATATTCGAAACCGAGGGACGCTCCCTCCTCTGGGAAATGGAATCTTTCTTCCTCTGGAACCTCTACTTTCCCTCCGGCACCAGTGGAGAGGAAAGGCAAAGGGAAAAAATGAAATTCCTCTTAGATTTAGAGAAACCATTGCGAGACCTTAAAAAAGAAGGTAAACCTCTGGTTCTCTGCGGGGATATTAACATCGCCCATAGCGAGAAGGACATCCACAATCCCAAAGGAAATGCCAAAAGCTCGGGGTTTCTGCCAGAAGAAAGGGAATGGGTGGACCATTTTCTGAGGCAGGGGTTCTCGGATACCTTCCGAGAGCTCCATCCAGAGGCAAAGGAATACAGTTGGTGGTCCTATCGGTTCCAATCCCGAAGCAATAACAAAGGCTGGAGAATTGACTACTTTTTCGTAGACCAAAGTCTTCTGCCCAAAGTCCGAAAGGCTTGGATCGATTCCACCTTCGTTGGATCTGACCACGCCCCGATCTATTTGGAATTGGAAGAATTCGAATAGATCCTGTATATCTATCTCTTCTTTTTCAATTGCTCCTTCGCCTCTTCTTTGGAAATTTTTGGGTAAAGTCTTATTTGGTAATGGATCGTAAATTTCGTAATTGTTGGTTTTCCTTCGGAATGCTCATAGGCCCACCTCGAAGCATCATTTTGTATGATTTTTGCCACCTCATTGATCCTGGGTACTCTTCGGTCAAAGGAAATGGTCTCCAATTTGCCTGAATTGGCATTGAGTCCAATTGACACTGTTCCATCATCTATAAAGTTGATTACATCGTAGCGTTTCAATTCTTCCTTGGTCAATTCGTCCCCTGCCTGGTCTTCCTTTCTTTGGATCTGGGGCGAATTTCGAATTTGCCTCACAAAATAAGCCTCTGATGACACAAAAACCCGAAACACTTCCGAGGGGTTCTCGCTTTGTTTCTGGAAAAAGGAGATTTCCTTTGTGGTAGGTATAACCACTTCTCGTCTCTCATTCAAAACTGTTTCTCCCGCAGGAGCTGGGATTTCCGTTTCCAAAACTTCCTTTTTGGGAATTTCAACCGCCTTGGGCGGCGCCTGGCAAAATAAGTAAAGCAGGGGGATTAAAAATAAATACACAGTGGAATAAGATGTCTTGTTAGCGATTTCGTCCAGTCTTTTGTCAAGGAGCTACAGTTTTCAAAAGTAAAGTGGCTAAACCCAAAAAGAAAAAGAAGCCGCTGATGTCCGTACTGGCGGTAACAAAAATTGAGGATGCGATAGCAGGATCAATCCCCACTTTTTTTAAAACTAGAGGTACTAGAGATCCCACTAGACTTGCTATCATCATATTGATGAGCATGGCAGAGCCGACTACTACAGAAAGAATCATATTTCCTTTAACCAAATAGATCAAAGTAGCTGTTAAAGTCCCGAGTATGATCCCATTAGAAGCACCAATGACTATTTCTTTCTTAACTGCTTCCCACCAGTTGGACAGTGTAAGGTCCCCAGTAGCTAAATTTCGAATGATTACTGTTATAGATTGGGTTCCGGCATTTCCCCCAAGTCCAGCAACTATCGGCATCAATGTTGCGAGTACAACAATCTGACTGATGGTATCTTCAAAAAATGCTACTACAGAAGAAGAAAGGAAAGCAGTAAGTAGATTTACATGAAGCCAAGTAATTCTTCTTTTCAATGAGGAAAAAATTGGGGTAGAAAGTCTCTCATCCTCTGAGACCCCTCCAAGTCTTAGTATGTCTTCCGAAGCTTCTTCCTCAACTACCTCTAGGACATCATCCACAGTGATTCTTCCAATGATCCTACCCATGTCATCCACAACCGCAGCACTGACTAAGTCGTATTTTCGAAAGGTATTGGCGACTTCTTCTTGATCTGTATCGTAGTGAAAAGAGTACAAATTGTAATTCATTATCTTACTGATTTTAGTGTTAATGGGAGATAAAAACAAATCCTTAAGCGGAACAAACCCTTCCAAAACCCCTTCTTCGTCTATGACATATACTTGGTAGATGTCTTCGATTTCCTTAGCCTTCTTCCGGACTTGAATGATTCCTGATCTTACGTTTGCATTTTTGGAGACAGTAGCAAAATCTTTTGACATGATCCTTCCAGCGGTGTACTCTCTGAACCCGAGTTGGTTTCTCAGTTTTAAGGATTCTTTTTTGCTGAATTTGGAGAGGATGGCATTGCGCTTGTCCTCATCTAGAATAGCTAGAAAGTAAGAAGTATCGTCTGTTTCCGTTTCTTCAAAAATTTCGGCAATTTCCTCAGGAGTCATTTCTTCCAGAAATGTGGAAACTCTCTCTTCTTCTAGTTTGATCAGGACATAACTTTGTATAGCGGGTTCCAAAGTGCGGAGGAGCGTAAGCCCGCTCTCTATTTCCAAGTCATTGATTAGGCTCGCGATATCTGCAGGGTGACCTCCTTCCAGGTCGATTCCGATTCCAGAACGGATACAGCTTTCCGCCTCTTCCAAAGCCTCCCAATATCCCTCGTTTTCTTTGTCGTACTTTTCACGAAATTCCGTTTCTTTTCGAGCTTCTTCTTCCATTTTGCTATTGACGATTATGTCTCTTTACAGGAGTTTTTAGGCGATGGCCTATCACTACAAGTTTTTTCCTTCGTTCTTTATACTACTCGTTTTTTGGAATTGCGCTGTTTTCGAGCCAAAATGGAAAACTGTGCCAGAATCCCTAGTCCGAGAAGAATACGCAAACCCTGAGCAACAAAATGCTCTCAAAGCCACCAAACAGAGAATACTAAATTTAAGACAGGAAATTCAAATCCACAAGAGGCAGATGGAATTTAACCAACTTGCCTTGCAACTGTCACAATCTAAGACAAACAAACATTCCCAAGATAGAGATTTTTATCTCAAAAAAGAAGCCCTTTTTCAAATGAAGGGCGATTCGCAATCAACGAAACGAAACTTTGATGAAGCACAGCAAGCAGAACAAGAAAAATCCAAAGAAGAAACCCGCAAAGATCTTTGGAGTCACAAAATATTGGAAGATGAAGCAACTTTAATCTTCAAAGAAGCTGAGTTAGCTGAAGCTTTAGCAGAACATGAAAAAATCAAATCTGAAGTAGCAATCCACTACCAAGATACAATCGGAATCAACCCCAAAGCTCCTGATTATATACAAAAAATAGAATACGATAGCCAATGGATTAAAAGAAAAAATGAAACTAGACGCAGAAACTCTGAGCTTTCCAAAATTCGATCGCAGGGACCTAACCCATTGACCTCCGTGAAATTAGAAGATACCTATGAATAAGCAAAATTCTCTATTTTTTATTCTAGGTCTAATCTTATCTAACGAGTTATATTCTGACTGGATTTATTTTCCCTACGAGTACAATACCCTTCTTCGCGAAAAGGTTTCCCTTGAGTTGGAATACAAAGAGTACCAAGAAAATGGGGAAAGGGAAAAACAAGCTTTACTATTGGAAATTGAAAAGCATCGAACTGACAGAAAGGAGTTTGAGGGACTTCTAGATTTAGAAAAAAGAAGCAGAGAAATAGACAAAAGTGTCTTCTCTGATAGGATTCGAGATGAGGTAATGAAGAATAGATTGCTTGAGTCCAAGGGTTCAGACAAGGAAAGGTCTTTATCAAGAGATCATAGAGAAAAGGAAGAAAAGTACAGATTTGAAATTGATGAACTTCGAAAAAAACTAGAAGATTCCGAAAAAGGAGGTCTACAAAAACTCTCAGATTGGAAAAGAGAAAAAGAAAAAGAATCTGCCTTATACAAAGAAAGAATCGGTAATTTAGAATCAGAACTGTCTCGTCTAAAAAATTTAACAGACACTCAAAAAAAAGAATTAGATCGACTAGGAGACCAAACCAAAGAATTGGAAGAAAAATTGAATTTGGAGATCTCTTTAGGTCAAATCCGATTGAAAAGGTTTCATAACAAATTGATCATCAACATAGATGACAAAATTTCGTTCGATAGTGGATCAGCTGACCTGAAGCCCAATTTCTTACCCTCTATTGAAAAGATTCGCTCCGTACTCTCCAACTACCCTGAAAATCTAGTGGTAGTAGAAGGTCACACAGACAATGTACCCATTAAAACCAGGTTTCGTAACAATTGGCATCTTTCCAGCGAGAGAGCATTGGCGGTTTTAGAAGTATTGCTCCAAAATAAAGAGATGATACCAAAAAATTTTCAAGCGGCTGGTCTCGGCGAACACCAGCCCTTGGTTAGCAATTCTACAGCAGAAAATAGAGCATTGAATCGAAGAGTTGATATTGTTGTAATTCCTAGAAATTTGAACAAAGAGAAGCAATGAAACGAAAAGACCAAACCAAACTTTTGGCTATTCTTATCGGAAGTGCTTTGATCTCCATCGTGATTCTTGGTATCGAAATTTTGGGATCTCAAATCAGTGGAAGTCTAGCCCTATTAGCAGATGCAGGACACATTGCCTCAGATATTTTTGCTCATGCAATTTCATTATTAGCAATTTTATATAGTTCTAGAAAACCAAACAAAAGTTATCCATACGGTTATTACCGAGTAGAAGTTATTGCAGCGCTATTGAACGGTTTTTTACTTATTCTGGTTTCTCTTTGGATTTTGTGGGAAAGCATAGATAGGGCAATCCAACAAACTCCTATCGAAACTGAATCGATGCTATTGTATAGTATACTGGGTTTGGTATTGAACCTCATTAGTGCCTTACTTCTCTTTAGATTTTCCCATGCAAATTTGAATATAAAATCTACTTATTATCATGTTTTATCCGATTTATTGGGTACTGTAGCAGTTGTTTTGGGAGCATTATTGATCCAAAGTACTGGATTAGTATGGATCGATCTACTTCTAGGATTTTTACTAGGAATCTTTGTTTTTCGAGTATCCTTTCAAGTAATTCAAGAGTCTTTACAGATTTTATTAGAAAAGAATCCAACGGATTTTGAAAAAGAGCATCTCATTAGGCTCTTGCTTGAGATTTCAGGGATCTACTCTATACCCATTTTAAAAGTTCGTAAGCTTACTTCTCAGGTATTTGCAACGGAATTGGTTTGTATAGTAAAACGAAACGCAAAAAGAGATGAAATCTTACTTGCTGTTCACAAAGTCCAAGAATCTTTCCAAGTTTTCTTCTCTTCGGTAGAACTAATTGAAGAAAATACATACAAAGCTCTCTCGGAGTTCGTAATACCTGAACGTTCTCTGGAGCCACATTCTCACCATCGTCATGACGATGGGCACCATCACTCTCACTCTTATTCATCTCTGTAAGAACATATTCAATTGTGATTCAGGAAGAATAGGGACCAGTGGTTGCAACTTATTTTTCAATCGGTAGGCATTGCCATTTTTATAGTTCTTAATAACTGACCAAAATTCTTTTTTTTGGTTGGTAGAGGCCTCATTCAAAACTATTGCGAAAATAGCTAAAAATTCTAATCCAACAATTTCAATTCCGATTTGTTTATAATCACCGAATACCAGTGCTACAGGTTTAATATTATTGAATTCAATTCTCAAGTGATCCAATTCCTTGGTAATATCTGGATAAAAAACTTCTTTCTTTGTTAAGAGATCAAAGCTTAACTCGAAAACAGGAAAGGAATCTCCATTACGAGCTACAATCCAGACTGCCTCTGCTGATAGTCCATTTGTAATAAAATTTTTCTGACCTGTTAGGCAACCATTCGAGAGTCGTTCTGTTGCCATTCGTTCGAGTTTGCCTTTCATAGAAATTTCAGATACTCCAAGCCCGAGGATTCTCTGGTTTGACATACGGGCTGCCTTCTTAACCGTTCCTACAGCCAGAACATGTGTCATTATACCTAAAGCCAAAGAAATGCTATCTTTAGATATCTCTTGTAGAAGATTCAAAAAATATTTTAAATCTTTATTTTCTTCAATAAAGCATGGCAATTCATGGAAAGTTTCATAAGAACGTAATAACAATCTTACTTACCTGAAAGTAATTTTTTAAGGTAACGTCCTGTATGTGAATCAGCGGACTTTGAGACTGTCTCGGGAGTGCCCTCGGCTATAATTTTGCCTCCTCCATCCCCTCCTTCTGGACCTATATCAATAAGATGATCAGCGGTTTTGATAACATCTAAATTATGTTCTATGATGATCATACTATTGCCTTTGTCTACCAAAGTCTGAAGAACTGCAAGTAGTCTTCTTGTATCCTCAAAATGCAATCCTGTTGTGGGTTCATCGAGTATATATAACGTTTTGCCTGTTTGTCGTTTAGATAGTTCCGTAGCCAATTTTATTCTTTGTGCTTCTCCACCAGAAAAAGTTGTGGCAGCTTGCCCTAAACGAATATATCCCAATCCAACTTCAAAAAGAGTTTCTAATTTCCGAAAAATAGAGGGGATATTAGAAAAAAATTTCATTGCATCTTCCACATTCATCTCTAAGACATCTGATATATTCTTTCCTTTGTATTTTACCTCTAAAGTTTCTCTGTTGTATCTTTTGCCTTTGCACACTTCACATTCAACATAAATATCCGGTAAGAAGTGCATTTCAATTTTCAAAATTCCATCTCCTTCGCATTTTTCGCATCTTCCACCTTGGACATTGAAACTAAATCTTCCAGGTCCGTATCCCCGTAGCTTTGCTTCCTCGAGAGAAGAATACAATTCTCTAATTGGTGCAAATAGTCCTGTGTATGTTGCCGGATTTGATCTTGGAGTACGTCCAATTGCCGATTGGTCTATGTTAATGATCTTATCTAGGAATTCCTTTCCTTTGATTTTTTTATGTTTTCCTGGAATTAGTTTTGATCCCATAATGCTAGATGCCAACTCTTTGTATAAAATTTCATTTATCAAAGTAGATTTTCCTGAACCACTGACTCCAGTTATGACGACGAGCTTTCCTAAAGGAATAGTAACATCCAAATTCTGGAGGTTATTCTGGTTGGCTCCAAGAATTTGGAGAAATTTGCCATTGCCTGGTCTCCTTTCCTTTGGTATAGGAATCCTTTCTTTTCCAGATAAAAATTTCCCTGTCATGGATTTAGAGTCTTTCTTCAATTCAAGAGGTGTTCCCATAGACACAATTTGACCGCCATGCACACCAGCGCCAGGTCCAAGATCTATGACAAAATCCGACTCCTCTATAGTTTCTTGGTCATGTTCAACTACCAGAACCGTATTACCCAAGTCTCGTAAACCCTTCAATGTTTGGATGAGCTTAGTGTTGTCTCTTTGGTGTAGCCCAATAGAAGGCTCATCTAATATATAAAGTACACCCATCAAACGTGATCCAATTTGTGTCGCTAATCTGATTCTTTGTGCCTCTCCACCTGAGAGAGTTCCTGCAGATCTATCCTGGTTCAAGTAACCTACTCCCACATCATATAAAAAAGTAAGTCTTTGATTGATTTCTTTGAGAATTGGTTTAGCTATGATTTTATCAGACCCTAGTAATTCTGCTTCTTTTAAAAATTCCAAGGCCTTCTCCACGGATAAGGAAGTAAATTCATGGATACCCATACCCCAAACCTTAACTGACAAGGCTTCTGGTCTAAGCCTTCTACCATGACAAGAATGACAATCATGGTTAGTCATAAAGGTTTCAAACCATTGACGTTGGCTTTCAGATTTAGTTTCTTTATAACGACGTTGCAGCGTAGGTATCACACCTTCATAGTTTCTGGAAAATTCATAGTGAGACTGAGCTCCACGAAAGTCATAATCAATAAGGATAGATTCATCTCCAAAAAGAATAATAGATCTCACTTTTTCAGTTAGATTGCTCCATGGCGTTGATATATTAAATTTTAGCTTTTTTGATAATGCGGATATAGTTGCCATATACCAATAGCTATTTGATCTGGATCCACCCCAAGCTTCAATGCAACCATCAGCGAGACTCATTTCGGGATCTGTTACTAATAGAGATTCATCAAATTCTAAAATAGAACCGAGTCCATCACATGTTGAACAAGCTCCATAAGGAGAATTGAAAGAAAAGAGTCTCGGGCTAAGTTCTGGAATAGATATATTTTCACATTTTGGACAAGATAGTTTTTGACTAAATAGGTGATCCTTGCCATTTTCTTCAATTACCATCAGTCCCTCTGATAGTTTAAGTGCTGTTTCTACCGATCCCGTAAGTCGTGATTGTATACCGGGCTTTATCACCAAGCGATCGACTACGACATCAATGTCCGCTTTAAAGTTTTTTTTAAGAATGATTTCCTCATCTAAAGTTTTGATTTCAGAATTAACACGTACTCTATTGAATCCTTCTTTTTTGCATTTTTCAAAAACTTCTTTGTGTTCTCCTTTTTTGCCTCTAATAAGCGGAGCTAATATTTGTAGTTTTGTCCCCTCTGGATAGAGCTGTATCCGATCCGTAATTTGGTCTATGGACAATGAGGTTATTGCAGTGCCACACCGAGGACAGTGGGGTTTTCCAATCCTTGCAAAAAGGAGTCTTAAGTAGTCGTAAATTTCTGTAACAGTGCCAACAGTTGATCTGGGGTTCCTATGGGTAGTCTTCTGCTCGATCGAAATCGCTGGAGACAAACCTTCAATGAGGTCTACATTAGGTTTTTCCATTTGACCCAAAAATTGTCTGGCATATGAGGATAAGGATTCCACATAACGTCTTTGCCCTTCAGCATAAATAGTATCAAAAGCCAAAGAAGACTTACCGGAGCCAGACAATCCAGTGATAACCACGAGCTTGTCTCTAGGTATGTCTAAGTTTATGTTCTTGAGGTTATGTTCGCGAGCCCCGCGAATACGAATGAAAGAATCCACAAAAGAGAGACTGAATTCCTCTTTCTTTCTGGAAACAAAAATCCCTCATGACCTTGTGAAGATTCTCCTACATTTGTTTCTCTCGCCCTTCAAATCCTTTTTTTGGATTTGGCTTGCTATTGGCAGGTTCCAGGCAGGTAAAAAAGATACCCTTTTTATAGAGCTACCTTTTGGATTTTCCATATCTGATAGTCCCTTTTGGGTAAGGCTTATTAGACCAAAAGCTCCCCTCCCTGGAAGAGTGCCGTATTTAAGAACGATTTCTGAGGTCGCCAAAATCCCATCCATAAAAACTATCGCCTTCTACATCCCGAAGTTGGAATGGAATTTGGCTGATACGTTTGAATTCATTGAAGTTCTAGAACACCTAAAACAGCATGGCAAAAAAACCATTGGATTTTGTGAATCTGGCAATTTGCAAACCCTTCTCCTTCTTTCTCAATTGGATGAAGTGGCAGGTTCCGAATTTGGTGAGTTCCAAATTCAGTTGCCCGTAGGTGAAACATTTTTCTATCAAGGAATCTTAGAAAAATTTGGAATAGAAATTGAGGCTTTTGCTTCCGGCGCTTACAAATCTTTTGCGGAAAGCTTTACTAGAAAAAGTTTCACCAAACCAGCCAAAGAAAATTTATCAACTTTGTTAAATGCTTTTCAAAATTTAATATATGAAACGCTTTCCAAAAATTCTATTCGAAAGGAAGCTTTTTTTCCTCCCATCCTATCAACGCGAGAATTAAAAATCACAGGTTTTCTAAATGAAGTTATTTCAAAAAAAGACTGGCGGAAGCGCATGGAGAATAAATTAGAAATAAAACATTTAAAAAAATTATTATTAGACTCTAAGGAATTTTTCTTTCCCAGCAAAAAGCATAAAGTTCTCATTATACCAATGCTTGGTGGTATAGTGGAAGGAGATCCTGGAGAGGAAAATATTTATGAAAAT
>Ga0169931_10012414_pt1 | contig 11817 bp, 8 predicted proteins | sample Kivu_15m_20L_FD_129675 | JGI IMG/M metagenome (GOLD analysis project Ga0169931, IMG submission 129675) | Freshwater microbial communities from Lake Kivu, Western Province, Rwanda to study Microbial Dark Matter (Phase II) - Kivu_15m_20L... | ecosystem: Environmental > Aquatic > Freshwater > Lake ... | reverse complement strand
TCAAGGTCTGGCAAGACCTGAACCAAGACGGTCGGGTTGATGGCGGCGAGCTGCACTCGCTGCTGTCGCTGGGCATCACCGCCATCGCCTTGAAGAGCGACGGTGTGGAGCGCAGCCCAGTGGCCGGTGTGACTGAGCACGGCCACAGCCAGGCCACGCTGGCCAATGGTGGCTCGCTGCTGGTGGTGGACGCGTCGCTGGACTACCAGCACGGCGCCGATCTGGCGGCTCAGGCGGCCGAGGCCGAGCGTCTGAAATGGGCACAGGTGGTGTGAGCGCACAGGGGTTCATTAATGGGAAAGTGTCAAAGTTGGCGCTTTCCGTACTTCTGCTTGCTTGGGTATGCAAGCGCATAGGTGCCAGACCTACAATCTTCGGCTTGCGTGTCAGTCTTTTGTGTGCCCTTTGCGGCCGTCTTATGGAAAACCCAAGCCCATGGCAATGACCTTTCCGCCCTTTCGCCGCGCGGGCGTGTGGCTGCTGAGCAGTGTGCTGTGGCCCACCGCTTGGGCGGCCAACACCGACCACGCCATTGAGGCTCTGCTCAGCCGCGCGCTGGACCGCAACCCGGCGGTGCGAGCCACCCTGGCCCAGTCCGAAGCCGCCGAACAAGACATCGATGTGGCCAAGCTCGGCCGCTGGCCGTCTGTGCAGGTGTCCAGCGAAGCCAACACCGCAGGCAATGGCACCGCCCTGGTGGTGGAGCAGCCGCTGTGGGCGGCGGGCGCCATCACGGCGCGCATCGACGAAGCCCGCAGTCTGTCTGATGTGAGCAAGGCACAAATCGATGTGTCGCGTGGCCAGATTGGTTTGCGGGTGGTGGACGCTTGGCAGAGCCTGATGGACGCCAGTGCGTCCTTGCAGGTGTACCAAGCCGCTTTGCAGCAGTACGAGCGCTATGAAGCGCTCATGCGCCGTCGGGTGGAAGCCCAGGTCTCGGCCACCATCGAATTGCAGCTCTTGGCTTCGCGCACCTTGCAAGCCCGTGTGGACGTGAATGAAGCGCGCACCTTGCAGCGTGTGGCCCTGTCGCGCCTGGAGCAGATCGTGGGCGACAAGATTGCGCCCGAGCAACAAGAGCAACTGGCCCAGCCGGTGGGTGCTGACGAGGTGCAGTCGGTGGCCACGGCCAAGGCGCTGGAAGTGCTGGTGTCTCATCTGGCCCAGCACCCCTCGGTGCGGCGCGCCCGCCACGAAACCGAAGTGGCGCAAGAGCGCCTCAAACAACAACGCGCTCAGGCTTGGCCCCAGGTGGTGCTGCGTTACCGCCGCCAGGTCACGGGCACCATCGCCACCGGCGCCGATCGCGATCAGATCGGTCTGGCCTTGAACTATGCACCTGGCGCGGGTTTTTCGTCCACGGTGCGAGCCAACGCCGATGCCCAGCGACTGGTGGGGTTTGAGTTGGCGTCAGAGGCCATCGCCCAAGACCTGAACGAACAGCTTCGGGTGGAGTGGGAAGGCGTGCGCCGCGACGTGGAGCGCCAAGGCGTGCAAAACCAGGCCATCGCCAGTGCGCGCGAGGTGCTCGAGTCGTATGAGCGCCAGTTCACCGCCGGCCGCAAGAGCTGGTTGGACGTGCTCAACGCCTTGCGGGATCTGACACAAAGTGAAATACGATTGGCCCAGGCCAAAGCCGGCGCCACCGCAGGCGTGTACCGCTTGCGGCTTCGCTCGGGCGCGCTGCCCGGCGACAACCATTGGAAGGTAGAACCATGAGCGTTGAGCAAACCACACCATTGCATTGGGCGCTGTCCCAGCTGGCCCGCCAGCACGGACTGCCGCTGGATGCGGTGCGTTTGCAAGCGGCCTTGAAACCGCTGGAGACGGCCTCGCGAGTTGTGCAAAAAGGCGATCTCGACCGCTTGGCCAAACAGCTGGGCTGGACAAAGACAAAGGTGTTGACCAAACCCGACCGCGCGCATTTGCCCCTGCTGGTGCACAGCCAAAAGCATGGCTGGGGCTTGCTCACCGACGGCATGGAAGGCCAGCAATGGACCTTGCGCACCGCCCAGGGCCCGGCCTCGATGGACGATGCCAGCGACCTCAAAATGATCGCGCGCCTGGTGCCGCCCGATCGGCGCCATGGCGCCGAAGATGAGAGTTTCCAGTCCCGTCTGCGCACCCATTTGCGCGAATACCGGGGCACGATTGGTGAAGCCATCACCGCCTCGCTGCTGATCAACGTGTTGACGGCGGTGGTGTCGTTTTTCTCGCTGCAGGTGTACGACAAGGTCATTCCCAGCCGCAGTGTCGACACCCTGATCGTGATGTTCATGGGCGTGCTCATGATCATCGGTTTTGAATGGCTGATGAAGTGGGCACGTTCGCGGGTGATGGACACCGCGGTGGTGGGCATCGACAGCCGACTCTCGCGTGAGGTGTTCGAGCGCCTGCTGTCGGTGCGACTTGACCAGATGCCCGGATCGGTTGGTTCACTGGCCTCGCAGTTGCGGGGCTACGAGCAGGTGCGCAGCTTCTACACGGCCAGCACCTTGTTTGCCTTGGTGGACGTGCCAGCGGCCATTATTTTTGTGGTTATCATCGCCTTTGTGGCCAGCCCTCTGTTGGGGTTTGTGCCTTTCTTTATGGCCATCGTGGCCTTGGCTGTCGGCTGGCTGTACCGCCGCCGTATCAAAGAGTTGGCCCAGACCGGCGTGCGCGAGTCCAACATGAAGACCGGCCTGTTGGTGGAAACCGTCGAAGGCGCCGAAACCATCAAGGCGGCCCAGGGCGGTTGGCGTTTCTTGTCCAAGTGGATCGACTTGAGTTCGGCCGCCATCGGCAACGACATCAAGATGCGCCACACCAACGAAGGTCTGCAGTACTTTTTGGCCAGCATCCAGCAAATCAGTTATGTGTGCCTGGTGTCCCTGGGCGCTTGGCTGGTGGTGCAGGGCAATATCACCATGGGTGCGCTGATTGCCAGCTCCATTCTGGGCGGTCGTGTGTTGGCCGCCGTGATGATGCTGCCCAATCTGATGGTGCAACACGCCCACGCCACCGCCGCCAGCGATGGCATTGACGGTCTGTACAAGTTGCAGACCGACCACGACCCGCAGGTGCGCCCGCTCACGCCGGGACGGCTGGAAGGCAACTACCACGTCGAGAACATCATGTTCACCTACCACCGCGACGCTCCGCCGGCGGTGCAGGTCAAACAATTGCAGTTCAAGGCCGGCGAGCGCGTGGGCATTTTGGGCCCCATTGGTTCGGGCAAGTCCACCTTGCTCAAAATGCTGGCAGGTCTCTACCGCCCCACCCAGGGTCGGGTTCTGATCGACGGGCTGGACATGAGCCACATCGCCCGTGACGCGATGTCTCGTCAAGTCGGTTACTTGCAGCAAGACCACCGCCTGTTCCAGGGCACCTTGCGTGAAAACCTGCTGGTCGGCTTGCCCGACCCGGGCGACGATGTGCTCAAGGCGGTGATGAGCCAAACCGGTCTGCTGCAGCTGGTCTCCGCTCACCCGCTCGGTTTGGACCTGCCCATCTTTGAGGGTGGCAAAGGCCTCTCGGGTGGCCAGAAACAGCTGCTGGCTTTTACCCGCATGGTGTTGGCACGACCGAATGTGATGCTGCTTGACGAGCCGACCGCGTCGATGGACGACGGACTCGAAGCCCGTTGCTTGCAAGTGCTGCAAAGCCCCGAATTGGCCAGCAGCACGCTGCTGTTGGTCACCCACAAGATGAGCCTGCTGCCGCTGGTGCAGCGCTTGGTGGTGGTGGCCCAAGGCCGCGTGGTGATGGACGGCCCGCGCGACGCGGTGCTGGCCCAGCTGCGCAACAACAGCGCCCGCGCCACCCAGGCGCTGGCCGCCAGCGTGGCGCCCGATGCCGCCGAACAGCCCCCCGCCGCTCTGGAGAGCCAAGCATGAAACCGATTCGCACCCTTCCCGCTCCCGATATCGAAGCCCCATCCAACACCCGCATCCGCCTGACCCTGTGGGTGGCGGTGTTCTGCCTGCTGGCCCTGACCGTCTGGGCCGCGCTCACCGAGATTGATCAGGTCACCCGCGCCCAAGGCCAGATCATTGCCACCGCCCGCACCCAGGTGGTGCAGGCGGTTGATGGGGGTGTGTTGCGTGAACTCAAAGTTCAGGAGGGCGACACCGTCAAGGCGGGGCAGCTCTTGGCCACCCTGGAAAAAGCCCGTGCCCAAGCGGCGGTGGACGACAGCCGAGCCAAGGTCGCAGCCTTGCGCATCACCCTGGCCCGTTTGCGCGCCGAGGTGTATGGCGGCAACCCGGTGTTTGATGAGGAACTGTTGGCCTACCCGGAACTGATCGAAAACCAGAAGAGCCTCTACAACCGTCGCCGCACCGCGTTCACCGAAGACATCGCGGCACAACAAAAGGTCAAGGCGGTGCTCAGCGAAGAGCTGGCCATGAACAAAAAGTTGGAGGCTTCTGGCGACGTGAGCAAGGCCGAGGTGTTGCGCCTGGAACGCCAGGTGGCCGAGATCGACGCCCAGATCACCGGTCGGCGCAACAAGTTCTTCCAGGACGCCCAGGCCGAAATGGCCAAGGCCCAGGAAGACCTCAACACCCAAAGTGAGTCGCTCAACGACCGCGCGCAATTGCTGGAGCAGACCGACCTGATCGCGCCCGCCGCCGGCGTGGTCAAGAACATCAAGGTCACCACCCTGGGTGGTGTGGTGCGCGCGGGCGACACGGTGATGGAATTGCTGCCGACCGATGGGGGGCTGGTGGTCGAGGCCAAGGTGCAACCGTCGGATGTGGCTTGGGTGCGTCTGGGGCAGACCGCCAATGTGAAGCTCGATGCCTTTGACTTCAGCATCTTTGGTGGCTTCAAAGGTGAGGTGTCCTACGTCAGTCCCGACACCCTGAACGAGGACACGCCCCAAGGCCCGCGGCCATACTACCGCGTGCACATTCGCATTGGCGACAAAGAGTTTCAGGGTGAGCGCGCCGACCGCCTGGAAGCGCTGCCTGGCATGACCGCCCAGGTCGACATCCTGGCCATGCGCCGGACGGTCTTGTCTTACATCGTCAACCCAGTGAGCAAGATTTTCGCCAAAGCGATGAAAGACGTCTGAGGCAGAGACGTCAGCCTCGAGCCGCCTGCCACACCAGTGTGGCGGCGGCCAGGTCTTCTAGGGCGGTGCCCACCGACTTGAAGACCGTGCGCTCCTGATCGTGCAAGCGGCCCCGCGCCACGCCCTTGCACAAGGTGGCCAGCGTGCCGCGCACATCGGCCTCGGTGATGGCGCCGCTGCGCATCGGCTCCAGCAGGTCCCCGCTTTTTTTCAGCGCTTCTTCGGTGTCCACAAACAGGCGCGCGCCCTGTAAGCAGGCGTCGTCCGCCTCGCGCATGGTCGGGGTGAAGCTGCCGATCAAATCCAGGTGGCTGCCCGGTGCCAGCCATTCCCCGCGCACCAGCGGGGCAGTGGCGTGGGTGGCGCAGCTGACCACATCGGCCTGGGCGCAGGCGGTGGCCAGATCGCTCACCGCCTGGGCATCCCAGCCAAGCGCACGCCAGTCGGCGGCCAGCGCTTGGGCCGCTGCCGGTTGGCGGGCCCAGACCCGCACCGCGTCAATCGGCCGCACCGCCGCATAGGCCGCAGGCAGCTCGCGCGCAATCGCCCCCGCGCCGACCACCAACAAGCTGCGCGCATTGGGCCGCGCCAGAAACGAAGCGGCCAAAGCCGAGGCCGCGACCGTGCGCCGGGTGGTGATGGTGTTGCCATCCATCGCCGCTAGCGCTTGGCCGGTCACCGCGTCGAACAGCAGGTAGCTGCCGTGCAGGCCGGGCAGGCCGCGCTCGTTGTTGCCCGGCGCGATGTTGACCACCTTGACCCCGTAGAACTGGCCCGGCACCCAGGCCGGCATCAGCAGCGAGGTGAGCTTGTGGCTCTGGCCCGGTGTGGCGAGTTCGTGCACATGGCGGGCAGGCACCTCACAGCCGCTGGCAAAACGCTCGCGCAAGGCGGCGATCAGCGCGGCGTAGGGCAGGGCGGCGGCGGTCGTGGGGGCATCAAAGAGTTGCATGTGGCGATGGTAGCGGCGGTGGCTGGGTCACAATCGCACGGTGTCGGAACTTCTGTCCGACCCTGCGCCCAACGGGCGACTCTTCGCCCATGACCGATAGCACCGCCGCCCCCTCTAGAGCCCCGTCCGACCCCTTGAGCCCGCTCGACGCTTTTGAGCACGCGGTGCACAACCTTGGCTTTCGCCGCCGCGATGGCCAGCGCGAGATGGCCGAACACATCGTGGCCACCATCGGCGTGGTCGACCTGACCCAACCGCCGCCCGAAGACGCCATTGGCGCCAACAGCGACCACGCCGACGTCGGCCCGCCGCAGCGCGCGATTGCGGTGGTGCAGGCCGGCACCGGGGTCGGCAAGTCGGCCGCTTATGTGGCCACCGTGGTGCCGATGGCGCTGTCGCAGGGCAAACGGGTGCTGATCGCCACCGCCACCGTGGCGCTGCAGGAGCAGCTCATGGCCAAGGACCTGCCGCGCCTCTCTCAGGCGCTGCCGCAGCCCTTTACCTATGCGCTGGCCAAAGGCCGCGGCCGTTATGTCTGCCGCTTGAAGCTCGACCAGCTCAGCGCGGGCGACGCCAGCAGCGCCAATTTGTTCGACGCCGACGCGCCACCGCCCAGCGACACACCCACCGACAGCGCCGCGAGCGCGCGCGAGGCCGGGCGCTGGGAAGCCCGCGCGCGCCACTACGCGCTCTGGGGCAAGGCGCTGGACACCGGTGCCTGGGACGGAGACCGCGACCGGCTCGACGACCCGCCCGAGGCCGAACTCTGGGTGCAGGTGGCCGCCGAGCGCCACAGCTGCAGCGCGCGCCACTGCCCGAGCTACCACGGCTGCAGCTACTACCGCGCGCGCGGCCAGCTCGCCCAGGCCAACGTCATTGTGGTCAACCACGACCTGTTGCTCTCCACCCTGGGGCTGCACGCCTTGCCCGACCCGAGCGATTGTTTTGTGGTGTTCGACGAAGCCCACCACCTGCCGCAGGTGGCGCAGGGCCAGTTCACCGCGCAGATGGACCTGATGCGCAGCGCCTGGCTTGACCGCCTGCCCAAGGCGGTCAGCGAAGTGGCTGTGGCGCTGGCCGAGCGGCCCGAGGCCGATGTGCCGACGCTGACCCGCGAACTCAAGACCGCCATCGGCGAACTCGCGCGCCTGGCCATGCAGCGGGTCGGTGAACTGCCCGAATGGGCCGCCGCCAGCCGGCCGCCGCGCGCGGGCGCGCCCGAGCCGGCGCCGGTGGTCGACCGTTTTGCCCAGGGCCGCCTGCCCGAGGGCTGGGCCGAGGCGGTCGATGCGATCAACAGCCGCGCGAGCGCGCTGCTCAAGGTGTTCGAATCGCTCGCCACCCTGCTCAAGGCCAACGCCCGCGACAACCCCGGCGACGCGCCGCGCTGCGCCCAGCTCTACAGCCGCCTGGGCGCGATCGCGCCGCGGCTGCAGCAGGCGCAGGAAACCACCGCGCTCTGGCTGCAGGACACGGCCGACGGCCAGCCGCCGCTGGCCAAATGGATGGAAGCCGGTGTGCGCCACGGCCTGGTCACCCTCACCGCCCACGCGAGCCCGCTGCTGCCCGGCGGCCTGCTGCGCTACCAGCTCTGGAGCAAGGTGCGCGCGGCGGTGCTGACCTCGGCCTCGCTCACGAGCTGCGGCACCTTCCACCATTTCCTGCACGAGGTCGGCCTCGCTGGCGACGCCGCCGTCAGCACGCGCGAAGCGCAAAGCCCGTTCGACCACGCCAACCAGGGCCGCCTCATCGTCGTCGACACCCAGGCCGACCCCAAGGACTTGGAAGCCTACAACGCCGAGGTGCTGCAGGCCCTGTGGCAGGACCTGCGCGAGGTGCAACGCGGCGCGCTGGTGCTCTTCACCTCGCGCGCCCAGCTGCGCCAGGCCCAGCTGCGGCTCGAGCGCGGCGACCTCAGCGACCTGCGCGAACGCATCCTGGTGCAGGGCGACGCCTCGCGCACCCGGCTGCTGCAACAGCACGCCGACCGGGTGCACGCGGGCCAGCCCTCAGTGCTGTTTGGTCTGCAGTCCTTCGGTGAAGGGCTCGATCTGCCTGGTGAACTCTGTGAATGGGTGTTCATCACCAAACTGCCGTTCGCCTCGCCCGGCGACCCGGTCGGCCAGGCCCGCGCCGACTGGCTCAAGGCCCAGGGCCGCGACCCGTTTTCCGACATCGTGGTGCCCACCACCGGCGCACGCCTGCTGCAATGGACCGGCCGCGCCCTGCGCACCGAAACCGACCAGGCGGTGGTGGTTTGCTACGACCCGCGCCTGCTGCGCCAGGCCTATGGCCGGCGCATGCTGGCGGGCCTGCCACCGTATCGGCTGCAGCGGCGGGTCAAGGGCGTGGTGGTCGATGTGGGGTGAGTGCCACATGAGGCCATAAGCAATGTGCGATTTGCCAACATCGTCAGCGCCAGACATTTGATGTCAATTTTGTTGTTCCTGCGGTAACATCTCGACCCCTTTTGAATTGCGTTGCCAAAGGCCGGTGTATGTCTGTTGTGGTGGGGGTCATCGAAGACGACACGCATGTGATTGAACATGTGCTTCGTTTGATCAGGCAGTCCGCTAACCTGCGACTGGGTGGCGTCGCCAGCAGTCGGGCTCAAGCCTTGGCCCTCATCGGGGCGGGCGCGTGTGATGTGTTCCTGTTGGACATCGGCTTGCCAGATGTAGACGGTTTGGACCTTGTCGCTGCTGTACAGGAGCGATCCCCCGATGCGAAGATCATTGTGGTCACCAGCTACTCCAACGCCAAGCAGATTTTGCGCAGTGTTCGCTTGGGTGTGGCCGGCTACATACTGAAGTACGAGTTGGGCGACGACTTGGAGCGCAAGATCATTGAGGCCTACAACGGCAAAAATCCCGTCAGTGCTGAGGTATCCAGCCACCTGTTCAAGCGACTGGTGGAACTTGAGGCCGGCGAGCCTGTCGGTAAGCGTGTCAATGTGGACACCAAGGCCGCTGAATTGGGTTTGTCGACACGCGAATGGGCCGTGCTTCAACGCTTGATCAAGGGTTTGTCAATCGCACAGATTGGCGAGCATCTCAACATCTCTCCCCACACTGTCAATCAACACCTGCGATCGATATACAGCAAGCTGGGTGTGACCTCTCGATCCATGGCGGTGTCCGCCGCCATCAGTCATGGATTGGTTGAATGACACGCATGCGTGTGTGGAGTGCTCTCTTTGTACTGATGTTGGCAATCGCCCTGTGGTGGTTGCCCGACGCGGTTGGCTCGCGCTACATATTGATGGGCTCACCATCGGTTGTCCATGTCACAACCGGGAACGATGCCCAGAGCCGTTCGGTCTCTGTTCAGCGTGGCAGCTTGTCAACTGCTGTGCCACACACAGAAGGCGCTTGGCAGTACGCCTACGATTTTTGGATGCCCGCCGGCCAACAGGCCTTTCTCATTTCCCAATTGGTCAATGGCGCTCGCATTGAGGCCAATGGTGTGCCCTACGACTATGTGCCCCACACCGACGCGCAGACCCGTTACGTCTGGTTGAGGCCTCATCTGTCCTACATCCCCGCTGGCTTGTCAACCCCAGGTGAACCGACTCGCATCACCGTCAAATCTGCGGGCGTGGGTGACCGGATGTTTTTGTCCCCCATCTACTCTGGAGATATCAAATCGCTGAACCAGCTGGCAGGCCTGATTCTGTTCGTCTCCAGCACACTCTCAGTCGCGTCTTCGCTGATGAGTCTGACGGTGGCTGCCTTGCTCTTTTTGGTCTGGCGGATGCGAAAGTCCGATGGGATACACCTGCATGGCTGCTTGGCTGCGCTGTTGTGGGCCGCTGTGTTTTTATTGGGGAGCTTGTCTATTGTTCCCCAGTCCTTGGTTCCTTTGCACCGGGTGACGTTGAATGTGTTGGTTGTGGGGTGGCTTATTGCTCTGTCGCACATGGTGTTGACCTATTTGGGCGTGTCGCAACGGCGCTACCACGTGTGGCTGTTGCGTGTCCTCTCGGTCGGCGTGGCGATAGGGCTGTTGTATGCATGGGTCTTCCCCATGGGCGATGTGGGACAACAGAAACTGGCTTATGCCGCCAGTGCCTGGTTGTTGGTGTTGGCGATGGCGACGCTGTATTCGTTGCGCCACCATCTCTCGACCACCCGAGCGGCGCTGGCCGTGGCATTGATGCTCGCTGCGCTGGCTGTTTTCCACGATGCTCGGTTGCTCTCGTTTGAATTGTTTTCAGATGTCACTCGACCCGCTGGCTGGTGGGATGTGCTTCAGACGCCAGTGTTGCTGTCTGGTGTGCTGGTTCCCCCCTTGTTTGTGGTTCCAGCTTTGCGCTTGCTTCGCGAGCACCGCCGAAATCTCGCTGACATTCGCCAATACAACGCCGATCTTCAGACTTCTCTCGACAAGCTCACCCTAGAGCTCAAAATCGCGCATCTTGTTGATCTGCAAGTGAAGCGCAAAGAAGCCATCGACCTTGAACGCACCGCGATTTACCGAGATCTTCACGATGGCATTGGTGCACGGCTGGTGGCCACCGTGTACGGCCTCAAGAATGGTCGTCTTAGCCAGTCCAAGTTGGAAGACAGCCTGTTGTCTTGTCTGCGCGATATTCGCAAGATCATGTTCAATGAATCGCTGCACGATCAACGCAGCATTCAGGAGGTGTTTTTCGAGTACTGCCTTGAGATGGACGACATCTTGGCTTCAACGGCTGTTGAGTTGAGATACGCTGTGCCCCCAGATCGGGAGTTGGTCCTGCTTGGCGAGCGAACCGCGGAAATCATGAAAATGGTGCGCGAGTTGGTCACCAACGCCATCAAGCACTCCCGGGCGACCAGACTTTCCCTCGTGCTCAAACTCACCGACGATCTGCTGCTCGTCGAATTCATCGAGTCCGATTTTGCCCAGACGGATGCCTCCTTCGCTCGGCAATACCTGCAGGGACAGTCGTCTCACATCGGCCTGGACAACATTCAAACACGAGCCCGAGATATCGGTGCTGTTTTCATCCAAAGTGTGTCTGAAGACTCTCGACTGAGTGTGTTGTCGATGCGACTTTTTGTGGACCGTGGCTGGCCCTTGCCTGGGGCGCAGCCTGTTAACCGTGAGGAGCGACGCATGTTCCTGAGCACCAAGATTTCAGAGCTCACCTGAGCGCGCCGATCCGCATTCAGATAAGACGGTGCTCCCGGCAATACGCGGTTGCCATGCTTCTCGAACGCACATTCAGATGCTTGTAGAGTCTGTGCAAGTGCTGATTGACCGTGGATCGCGTGATGCCAAGCTGCTCAGCAATCTCGGTGTTACTCAGACCTTGGTTGGCCAAGCTCATGATCATCTTTTGTTTTTTTGTGAGGTGTACGTCGGTTGCCGCACTGGCCTCGGCGTGATGGACCGTGAGCTCCCTGTGTTGACGCTCTTCCTGGATGAACAGCGCCAGCACCTCCAGGGACTGAAAGAGTTGTGCTGCCACATGGCGCCAGTCAACAAGATCCGCCTCCGTTCCTTCCGAGGAGCGCAAATGCGTTCCAATGTGTTGAATGCGGTCGACTGCCCGCGTCAAACGAGCAGACCGGCTGTCGTGTGACGACGATCCTTCGGCATGGTATTCAAACTTCGCAGGCGAAGCACCGGCGCTGGAGGAATAGATCTTGGGCAGATTGGACTCAAAGTCAACAGATTCTCGGAGCATGGTGAAAATTCCCAACGTCTGTAGTATTTAGAATTATTTGACCGCGGTGATGTGGCGACAACTACATGTTCCTGTCTATTTTTGAGTTGTCTTAGTCATATTTTATAAGTCTATAGCATGTTTGTGTCATGG
>Ga0169931_10012412_pt1 | contig 11818 bp, 15 predicted proteins | sample Kivu_15m_20L_FD_129675 | JGI IMG/M metagenome (GOLD analysis project Ga0169931, IMG submission 129675) | Freshwater microbial communities from Lake Kivu, Western Province, Rwanda to study Microbial Dark Matter (Phase II) - Kivu_15m_20L... | ecosystem: Environmental > Aquatic > Freshwater > Lake... | reverse complement strand
TTAGTTGGCCGCGGTGCGGCGGTGCGACGCAACATTTTCCGGCTACTGCTATGCTCGTAGTCACTCATAACGAGCAAACGTAGTCGGTATATATCCTCCTAACTACATTAAAGATCAAACCCAACAAGGTCAACAGAAGCATCCTTCTCTCAAACACAGGCTCATTATTCATCAATAATAAATCCGTAGTTGTCGCTGTTTCATATCATATAATTGATTCGTTTATCTTCGAAGATGGGAAAATTGTCCGATCTACGTGAGTTGGAGCAAATGTCATCAACTAGTATAAGTCTAACGACAACGATTCCGAGTAAGAAGAGACTGTTGAAACAAGAACCATTCGAGATTGTTCTTGACGATGCAGATAAATTTGATATTGATGAATTAGATAAACCGTCCTTTTGCGAAGAAGTTGGACCTTGCACCTTCTGTACAGCTGATGATTATGATCAATTTGACACTCGTAATGCTTGTGAAGAGACAGGAAGGAGATCCAAGTTTTTCTGTAAATACGATTTAAAGGAATGTGAGTCAACGAAATTTGTCTTCGAACTATAATCTTACTGGATTCGAACGAAGGATCTCAATTATCTGCGATTTTCGTATTTATTAGCGAAAGAAATTTCTGATTTTGTTGTGTACCGCTCATGCAAAGTGACAGCGTTAGAAGATATAAACACCATGGTATGACTCGTATTCTATTGACAGTTCGTATTGCATGTATCGCAGTCTTATATAATTTGTATGATCTTAACGATCCTTTATTTAGGTGACTTTACAAGTAGTTTGTTTAATGATAGCTATATTTTCATTAATTTCGGTACAAAAACAAAAACAGTTGAACGCGACACTATTTGATCAAAGGCCATCGAAACGAAGACAGTCAAGTGACGTGCATATTGCAAATGCGCATGCGGATGAGGAGCGAGGAATAAATATGTCGTGTACATTTATCAACCGAAACAACGATGGAGCGACATCAAAATCTGAATGCGATCTTTTAATAACTCCCAATTAATCATATCTATTATCCTTCGGCATTGTCTCATAAATCATGGACTAGATAGATACTTTGTGTATTTTTGTCATACATCCTTGTTCGCAAAATTGCACGAATGAGAATCAAAACTCACTTGCGAATTGCGAACCCCCCGGATCCCCGGATTAATCGGATGAATTTTACGACTTGACAAGCAGTATAATTGATAATTGTGGTCTTTATGTTACGTAAAGTAATCATTCATATTCTGGGCCCATTTCTTTTTCGTTTTCCTGAATTCAATGCTTCGTTTACTGTTAACCATGTTAAGCCTCCTCATAATTAATGGACGCAAATCATTTCCTGCTGGCTTCAGGACAGCTTCATACACTAAATTGGTTGCACCATCACGACAATCACGTGTTTTCTCAGAAGGCGGTGCCATCACTACTCATTTTAAACTACCATCATATGGTCATCCTAAATTCGGAATAACTAGGGAGCTACCTGGTAAATCTTTTGAGAATGCTGTAGAAGAGACGAAAGCCGCATTGAAAAAGAGTGGTTTTGGTGTAATAACAGAGATTGACATGAAAGCCACTGGTAAGTTATCTTGTTCTTAGGGAATAGGCATAGGTAAACTCTTGAAATCATGAGTGAATGACCTATTCTTTAACTCAAACATATCCTTATTAGTCAAAAATAAATTGGACCAGGATATCGAGCCTTATGTGATTCTAGGTGCTTGTCAACCAACTCTTGCATTCCAAGCATTGCAACATATGCCTTCAGTGGGTCTTTTACTCCCTTGTAATATCGTTGTATCAGTCAATGAAGGAGGAGCATATGTCTCTGCTGTTGATCCCGTTGCATTATTTTCTCTCGTTGAAAGTAAAGATATGAAGCCTGTCGCAGAGCAAGTACAAGCATTGATTAAAACTGCCATATATTCTATTTAACAGGTAAAAAGCTGAAAACAACAAGACTTAAGCTATATTCTTTAGAATTCAACTACCTCGATAAGTACTGTAGCTCCATGGTGAAACAAGTAATGGAACATGATAGTGTTCTTCCGGGTTATCAATTCCGAAACGGAGCGGGATGATGTCAAGGAAAGGTGTACCAGAGGTTTTATAATTTGATCTCGCAAAATAATCCCCTACAAAGAATGTCCACTCATACGTTCCCACGACGAAATTTTCTCCTTGTAGTGCTGAGCAATTCAAGCGACCATTTATGTTTGTAATGAACTCGCCAATTAGACCAGCGTTTTCAAGTGGTGATAATCGATGTAGCTGTATTCTCATGTTGGATGCTTCGAGAAATATAATGAGACCGACAAGTTAAACAAACGTAGAAGAACAGAGAATTCTCACAATTCTCACCAACGTACCTGGACATCCCTGAGCAGTATCAAGTACATGGCATGTCAAGAAACCCTTTTGTTGTGTTATATTGAATGCAGCGAGTAATCGCATCCAAGCGATCTTATGAACTTGATGCAAGGCTCCTGCGAATTCAGTATCCCATGAAAGGTTCAAACGTCCTTCAATAGCGGATAAAACGGTATGTTTCGTAACGTTGCGCACTGCCAAGATGAAGGGAAAACCAAACTTGGCCTTATATTGCTCATTAAGGCTCGTGAATCGACTTCGTTCCTCATCTGTAAGTGAATTCAATCCTGCGCGCGATTGTTCAATTTGACTGGATTGAGTAAGTGTTCTTAACTTTTCAATCTTTTCACATAAATCCGGATGGGATCTTAATAGTTTCAGTTTTTCGTCATGTGAGGCAATATCTACAATGTGAGACAATAAAAGAAATAGCTCATAAACATCGGTGACTTTCCAATTTACAGAGTCTCCATATACATCAAACAATCGCTCAGCAATGAATGGAGAGTTTTCATAAATACAGCCCAGAAATTCTAGTACACTATCTTTTGGCTTTAAGAGTAGCTCTGATACTGTCGGTTTCGCTGCAGCTTCCATGGTTTCCATTAAAAAGATGATGATGCATTTTATCGTGGGCGAGAATCATTCTTTACAGTATCTACTATCTACTGTACAGTCATGAAGCATGATCTATCTGCTCATCGTCGTATGTACGTCTGTGTTATCGACACAGTAGGACCTATGTACTGTACAGTAGGAATGTATGTTGTACATGTACGTTCTTTCCATGTTGTATGTATAGTACTGAAGCCGCAACCATCCATAAACAAGACACCGAAACCTCGGATAAATTTATTTTATCAGTTTATCAATAAGTACGAGATGTGATGAATTCTTACCCTAGTCCAGACTCATTCGGTGACGACCATCATGAAATTTAACTATAAACTGCATCGACTGTGCGGTGCATCATACGGGTCACCAGATGGAGTAAACGCCGTCAGTGGAAATATACTTTACACTTCATCGGGAAACGTAATATTATCTCCAGTCGCAAATCGGATCCAAGTCATTGATTTACTCACACAATCTGTCAAGACATTGTCGTTCGAGGCACGATCGAACATACGGACTATTGCATTATCCAAGGATGATCGTTTACTACTTGTCATCGATGATCAAAATCATGCTTTGCTCGTAAACTTTCATAGATCCATAGTTCTTCATCGGTTTTCTTTCAAGAAATCCGTGCGCGTTTGTGAATTTTCTCCCAGTGGTCGCTACTTTGCGGTGAGTTTTGGAAAACACGTTCAGGTTTGGTATAGTCCTGGGTTGAGGCGTGAATTTGCCCCTTTTGTTCTTCATCGAACATACACAGGCTTAACTGACCATGTTACGAGTATCTGTTGGAGTAGTGACTCCTCCGTCATCATAGCAAGCTCGAGGGATGGGACAGCAAGGATATGGACTGTGAAGTCCATATCGGACTACATACCAGTCACACTGAGTGCTCATAAGACGGCTCTCATTGCAGCATACTTTGATGACTCACCCCAAGACCTTCGACTTAAGCTGCGAACCATTTTTACTGTCAGTGCAGACGGGGCAGTAGTTACATGGCGTTGCACGTATGTAGAGGAAAAAGAGGTATCCACGGATATTGAAGCATTGGCTTCGAAGTCATCCATGAAGGATGATGCGTTTACATTTTTCACTTCTAGTAATCTTTCCTTGGACAGTTCTGCGCTTGTAATGGAAGGAGTATCCCAAGCAGATTACTTACCCAAGGCCTCATGGAGAACCGTTTCTCGTCATTATTTCAATCAAAATGACGCGCATGTTACTGCTACTTCATTTTCTTCAAGACATCGACTTCTTGTGGTTGGGTTTTCGTCGGGTCTCTTTGGTTTGTATGAACTTCCTTCTATGAGTAATATTCACACGCTTTCTATTTCCAATCAAATAATTAAAACAGTATCAATTAACAAATCCGGAGAATGGCTTGCATTCGGCTGTCCTATAACTCAACAACTCCTTGTTTGGGAATGGCGATCCGAAACATACATAATAAAGCAACGAGGTCATGCGTACGGCATGCGTTGTATGGCCTATAGTCCTGATGGTATCGTGATCGCCACAGGAGGCGAAGATGGTTCGATCAAAATGTGGAATTCCACGTCAGGTTTTTGTTATTGCACTTTAAAGTCGCACACAGCCCCCATTACTTCCGTTTGCTTTGCAAATTCAAGTGTGGTGATTAGTTCAAGCCTGGATGGAACTGTAAGAGCTCACGACTTGCACCGGTACAGGAATTTCAAAACATATACATCTCCAACACCATCTCAATTTACTTGTCTTGCGGTAGATCCAACAGGTGAAATTGTAACGGCTGGATCAATGGAACCTTTTCATGTTTACGTTTGGAATCTACAAACAGCGAAATTATTAGATATTCTTTCAGGTCATACAGGGCCTGTTTCAGACTTAGCTTTTCATCCTGTGCGAGGAACATTAGCGAGTGCATCATGGGACGGAACAGTGAAAGTTTGGGATCTCTACAAGCGTGAGGGCCAACCCGAAAGTATCAAACACTTAAATGATGTAGTTTGTTGCGCTTTCCGACCAGATGGGCTTGAGTTGTGTACAGGTACAATTGGAGGATTACTTTGTTTCTGGAGTGTGGAGGATTTTTCGCTCCGTTATGAGATAGACGGGAAAAAAGATATAACTGGCGGTGAGTAGATTCGCTATGGAAAGTTTCCTTTGATTTGATATCAAACAGTCCACTGTGCTATGATGAAGTACTTCCCATAAACATTCGCAGTAAAATGTTGACGTCGCTTGACGACGATGGGGCGAAAATAACTTCCTTGGATGTCTGAGCACTATTAATCGATATTACATCCCTCACTCACTGGTAGAAATCACATTTATATTAACCGAGGATCATTTGTTTGTTTCGCCTTTAAAATTGGCAGGGAGAAAAATAAACGATCGCATGACATCAGACAATAACGCAGCCTCGCGATATTTTACAAGTGTATGTTACTCTGCTGATGGATTTTGTGTTCTTGCAGGTGGTAATAGTAAATTCGTTTGTATCTATGAATGCTCGCAAAGATTACTTATCAAGAAGTTTCAAGTTAGCTTTAATAGAAGCTTAGATGGCGTGCTGGATGAGCTTAACTCAAAGAACCTAGCTGATGGTGGTCCGATTGACACATTTAAAGATTCGGATGATGAAGCTGACTTTACATTTATGCTGCCAGGGGCCAAACGAGGCGACGATGGGTCAAGAAAGAGCAAAGTTGAAGTCGTGGTGTCAAAACTGTCCTTTTCATCAACTGGCCGGGAATGGGCACTCGTTTCCAACGAAGGTCTACATATTTATTCGTTAGATGATGAAATGATATTTGATCCCATTTCTCTAACTGAAGAGATCACACCAGGTGCTGTTCAAATACACCTGTCTATGGGTAATCATGCTACTGCTCTTATTATGAGTCTTCATTTAAACGAGTTTTCTCTTGTGAAACAGGTGGTTGAGGGAACACCATTTCCTTCCATCGCACATGTAGTACGAACTGTTGGTCCTGAACACCTCGAGCAATTGATCCAATTTCTCTCCAAAGTATTAGACGATACGCCTCACTTAGAATTTTACATCCAATGGTGCCTAGATTTGCTACAAACGCATGGTTCTTACATGGAAAATAACCGAGGTCGTCTTATGAGAGCCTTTCGGGTTATGATGAAAAGCTTGCAACTACGTTACGATGAATTGAAGAATATTTGCGATTCGAATACATATACACTGGCCTTCACTGAATCTCAATCAGGTTTGATACTAGAATCTGATCACTCTAATGCCAACATGATGGATGTATGAGAACCAAACCTGCTTAATTACAGCTTAATCAAGTGCGCGGATGAGCCTTAATGTTTTAGCTGTTGTTGAATAAGATCTTTTGAGCATAGTCATTAGACAATGAGGTCGACTCGGTCTACTTTTCACATCGTGAGCGTATCAATAAGACTCTAAGAATCCCATGGCGTGAAAAATGATATCTTCTAATCGCATGTTGACGCCTATACTGATGTAGTAAATACAAAACTATACTGATGTAGTAAATACAAAACGATGAAACACCTAGAGTCTCACCATTACAAACAAAGAAAGGCATGCAGTACTGTAATAATTTAAATTTTTACAATAGTTGTACATTCCTCCGTGTACCCTACTGTACTGTTAGTACGGTATGTAGAAGTTAAAGTAGGGTCCCACGTGAGGTCATTGGTTCAAATGCACATGTGCAAGCCGTTGCTCGTGAATTCCGCATTCCGCCTCCGGTGTTTGAACCACAAACCAGTCGCACTTTTATCACTGCATGTCTCATTGAACAAACAAGGTCTTCCCACGGAAGAAGGATAAGGATAGTCAATATGTTCAAGATACGATCCTCCAAGTATCGACATGTCTACTGTGATCCACCAAAACCGGAGCAGATTCACACAGGTTTTCGACTCTCTACTGTCACAGGAGATCAACAATACATTAAGGCTTCAGCGCGATATTATGTCGTTGCTCTATCTGGAGGAGGAGGCCCCATGCACGTGGGTCGCTTAGATAGACCAGGCCGCTTTGAAGTCGGGACAAGTCAACAAGTAGAGGGTCATACGGGAGCCATACTAGATTTTGACTTCAATCCATTTGATGACTCCATGTTTGCATCAGCCAGTGAGGACTGTACTATCAAGCTTTGGTCTATTCCAGAAGATTGGGAACCAACCGATACTAAAGGAACAGCCAAAAGTGGTAAAAATTTGACTGAAAGTATTGTCGACTTGACGGCACACAAAAAGAGAGTCACTCTCTTGAACTTTCACCCTTCTGCGGCTAATGTCCTAGGAAGTACGAGTGCAGATTGCACTGTTAAGGTTTGGGATGTTGAAATGGCAGAGGAAATATCCTCTTTCAATGATTTCAATGACATGATTCAAGATATTATTTGGGATCTACGGGGTGATGCAATTGCTACCAGCTGTAAGGATAAAATGATTCGATACTTGGATCCAAGATCTGGAAAGGTATCAAGTGTGATCCAAACACCGCATGACGGCTTAAAAACTGTAAAGCTGGCCTACCTTGGGGACTCGGGCAAGTTTCTGACGACTGGGGCATCTAGAAATAACGCACGTGAGGTAAAAATATGGGATCTCAAAAATCTTAGCAGTCCACTCTCCACTGAAGCCATCGATACGGCATCAGGTGCCTTGCTTCCCTTATTTGATGCGGATACCAACTTGTTGTTTTTATGTGGCAAAGGTGATGGTATTATAAGACCGTACGAGTTCGAAAACGCCGAACCCTTTCTCCATAAAATGAATGATGGATTTCGATCTACAGTACCAGCCAAAGGTCTTTGTCTTGTTCCCAAACGAGGACTGAATGTTATGGATTGTGAAACTGCTAGGATATTGAAGCTAACGAACAATGAAGGTGTTCATCCACTATCATGGACTGTTCCGAGAAAGGCAGATGGATTCCAAGATGATCTATTTCCTGACTGTGCAGCTCCATCACCTGCCCATACTGCAGCTGAATGGGCTGCTGGATCTAGCAAAGCTCCTCTTACAATGAGTTTGAATCCAGTTATGAGAAATGGAAGTAATGGTACAAAGAAGACAATGCTGAAATCTGCATCAAGTATAGCTGCCGATTTGGATAAGGCACAAGATAGAATCAAATACTTGGAGCATTTGTTGAAATATCATGGAATACAATACTGAAGAGTTTAAAAGTTGAATCTTCGTTGAAATATCATGGAATACAATACTAAGCAATTTTTCAGTAGAACGTTACTTTCTGACATTATCATACCGGCATCGATGATAGCTTTAAGTAATAAATGAAAATCATCTTTGAATCAACGTCACTATACAACATTTGTAGACGGATTCCTGTTTCAGAGTCATGCGGTTTCGTGTACGTACGTAATGCTGCTACTGTAAAGCATAATACTATAATAGTCAAAGAATACCTGTACAGTAGGACGGTCTCATATGGTTTCATGCAGCTATCCATCACAAACAATGGGGAATCCTTTATCAGATTTAGGTTTGATTGATAGTGGACGAGTTCAAGTTGATCACAAAATACTCGCCTCAACAGCACTCGATGTGGCCTTGTGCCGTGTGTTGAATGTCTTGTCAGATGCAACTAGGGATACTGCCAAGGCTATCAATAATACTTTGAATATTGTTGGCTGTGCAGCAGCATGCTACTTGGTTCTGTCAGGATTATCTAAAATTGTAGAAGCTTCAAGATCGAACAAGAAGATCAATAGATGAACAATATAGTGACATAACGATGAAGTTGAGGAGTATCACAACTAAACATTAAAAGTATATTTAACCACTAGATAAGGAGGATGATTGCTGCTACATTTTTTAGATTTCTATGAAAATACATTTACCTTACATATGATGACCACTGGCTCATAACGGTAGGCGCTCCATACCACAAAAAAGTATCAGGTAATGATAACGATGGGGCTGATCCATCGACAAGGTTCCACGGGGTAGGAAATACATGAGCGTGTCTTACTGCGTGGCCGGTACTTTTGCATGCGCTCAATTCGATCCTTCGAGCAGGTTCTTCCATAAATGCTAAATCTGTTGGTATGATTCCATCGCCTAGAGCTTTTAGACCACGTTCAATGCCCAAAAGAGGAACATACGAAGTCAAGGCAATTATGTTTTCAACGTTTGATGAAAATATAGACCCTTTCACAGCCGAACTCCCAACACATGTAACATCAATCCCTCGATCAACAAGAGATTGAGGAGAACATGACACGGTATTTTCTACTTCCTTCAATAGACCGCGAGTTTGATCGACGAGTGCAGTGCTTGGTGACAAATGAGGTGCCCCAAGGGTAATAAATGACGTACATTGCTGCTGTGTCAATTTGTAAATGGATGTTGATGATGTGTCTGATAGACCACCTAAATAAGCTCGAGCCACCCAGCCACCAATAGAATGACCAATGATACAAATATTTGTATCATCACCCTCCGCGGCATATATTTCCCCCAAGGCAGTTTCCATGGCTCGAAAATACCAATCAAGAGTTCTATGGCATGGTAGTGTTGCATCCAAGTACTCTTTTGTTGGTAATTGCTTGGCAACTTTAATCCATTCTGTTCGAGGTAGAGGAGCCACACGACACGTTCCTATAATATCGGCATGCTGTTTCTGAAGATTTGTAATAAGAGATTCGTAATCAGCTGGAACACAAAACTGCGCGGGACATATTAAGACAGAAACTTTTCTATCTGAAGGAGTTTTGGACGAAATTGCAGATAGTTGAGAGCTACGTCGCTTAAACTGCACATTCAATGATTTGGAACATTTGTGAAATGCAACTGGAGTTTGTAAAGCAGCAGTGATACGTATCGATGACAGGTAAAAGAGTGATCTTATGTAAAGCCTCCAATTTCTCTGACTTGTCATCCTTAAGTTATCTGATGGAATAGAACGATAAGATTTTGATGAAACCTCAAGGACAGATCCTAAGAGTGATCGACGTCGTGGTTTCTTCGCTACAGTATGGAACACGTCATACTGTATCATTTGTGATGAGCGCGACGCCCAACGACGAGTTTTAGCGCGCCTGATTTTACGTACACAGCATCATTTATTGTGACGACCTGCTGCGATGCAGATTTTTAGTCGTCTCATACTCCTATAAGTGTGTTACCCAGAGCCATAATATACTGTGGATGACGACATTCTAACTGTAACAAACATCCACCCGAGACTTTGGAATAGAATATCATAGACTGGAATATATAAATATGAAAACGAGTATTCTAACAATCGGTTGCATCTGTGCGTCTTTATCATCGTGGACATTTGGCTTCAACCTACCAAATGTGAGAAAACAAAATACTGCTACTACTCCCAAATCCTCATCGAATCTTTTCCCTATCCGTTTTGGTGGTTCTCTGCCAAGAAATGGTTTGGTTACTGTAATATCATCATCTTCTGCTGCTGAGATCATAACACATAATGAAGTGAACGCAACAGAGAAGACAAGCACAGCCTCACTGGTTCGTTCGCAAGGAGGGAGACTTTCGTTTTCAACAAAGTATGGTGCACTCAACCCCTTTGCAATATACTATGGAATTGTGGCAATAATTCTAGGCATTCCTTGGTTTGCTGCTCTATCTGCATGTCAGTTTCTTTACCTCATTACTGGTGGTCGTGTGGATAAGATGAGACGATTGCCCATATTCTTCAGTCATTTGTGGGGGGTGGTACTTGGAAAACTAACTCGTACGATACCCAAGTTTGAGGGGAAACAAATCTTGGAGAGATTTTATAAGGAGTAAGTAGGAAGATTTGGTAATCATATATTGAATTATACAGGAAATGACGTTCGCTTATCCCTCATTCATGTACCGGCTTCCTTGTAGAAAGCGTGCGGCCATGTTTGTCGCTAATCACAACTCTTGGATGGACATCCCCTTTTTAGGATATACCATTGGATGGAGAAACTACAAGATTATTTCAAAGGCAGAACTAGCGAAAGTCCCTTTTCTTGGAAAGAGTATCAAATGTGGAGGTCATGTCATGGTGGACAGGTCCTCGAGGAAGAGTCAACTACAAACATTGAAAACTGGAATGAAATGGCTTGAGGTAATTGTTAATTTCATGTTTTTCGATAACTTGCAATTGTATCACTTCTTAACTCTTTATGCATTTATGGTAGGACGGTGTTCATCTGTGTACTTTTCCAGAGGGAACGAGAAGCAAAACAGGCCATTTACTACCATTCAAAAACGGAGCATTCAAGATGGCTCATAAACAAAATTCTCCTGTGGTTCCAGTGTCAATAGTTGGAGCTTCCTTTTGTCAACCTAGTAACTGGATGTTTCCATGTAGGCCGTGTCGCAATATTTGTAAGGTTGTAGTGCATGAACCTATTGAAAGTAAAGGAAAAACGGAGGACGAACTTGCCGAGGCGGTTCGTCAGGCCATTATCAGTGGTCTACCTGAAGAGCAACGTCCTCTGAATTGATTGTAATAGGAAATCAACATTAAGTGAAAAGTTTTGCGTAATCTAGTATTAATCTATTTAAAATATGTGTGCTAGGGTTAGGGCTAGCTAGGGTAGGCTACGTACTTGTATTGGAGGAGTGCTCTAGCTAGGCCTATGTACCTAATGTCGTTCCAGCTACATAATGTCGTTCAACCCTAGCTCTCGTAGGCTCCTACATACGAGGGACTGCGCGCTTCGCGTGAATTTTTCGCTCGCATGCCGTTTTGCATTTTTTTGAAAAAAATTGTCATATCGCTTTAAAAAAAAATTGAGTGAAGGGATGATAATTGCCGGAGACTTCGGGAACCCCCTCAAATCGATGATTTTGCTTTGGTAAG
>Ga0169931_10012410_pt1 | contig 11819 bp, 12 predicted proteins | sample Kivu_15m_20L_FD_129675 | JGI IMG/M metagenome (GOLD analysis project Ga0169931, IMG submission 129675) | Freshwater microbial communities from Lake Kivu, Western Province, Rwanda to study Microbial Dark Matter (Phase II) - Kivu_15m_20L... | ecosystem: Environmental > Aquatic > Freshwater > Lake... | reverse complement strand
CGGAATTCTCGTGCAAGCGTGCGGGCTTCATCGTTGAGCAGACCAAGCGAATCAGGCGCATTGCTTGGGACCGTGTCCTGCCTCCAGCTGCGGACGCTGGCTCGTGCATGAGTGGGATGACCCTGATCGAAAATAATCAGTTCCTGTTCATTCTCGATCTCGAAAAGATCCTCATCGATCTCGAAGGTGCCGCCATCGGACACAACGCGATGATGGCACAATTGATTGGTGGCGGTGCAGCCGGAACGCTCGGTGCCGCCGGTGCTGGTGCGGTTTCGATTGAACCACCGGCGTCCGCTCCCGGGATTCTTCTCGTGGACGATTCGAGTTTTGTGCGCAACAGCATCAAGGTCGCGCTGAAGCGTAACGGTTATCGCGTTTTGACGGCCGACAACGGCAGCATGGCACTTGAATTGCTGCAAGGGTATGCGAAGGGTGATCGCAAACAGGGACGAATCGACGTTGTTGTGACCGACGTTGAGATGCCAAAGATGAACGGTCTGATGCTGACGCAAAAGATTAGGGAAGACGAGCGACTCGCCAAAATGCCGGTCGTACTTCATACCTCCCTGTCAGGACAGGCCAACTACGACGCTGGCATCAAGTCCGGTGCGAACGGCTACGTGATCAAGAACGATCTGCGCAGTTTGTTCGACATTCTCCGCGACATGCTGGCGAAAGACGCGGCTGGAAATGTTGCCTGAGAAGTCGTCGTCTGATGCGTCTCGTGCCCCTGCCTCAGGTGTGGCGGAAGCGCGTGTTTCACTTCAACAGTGCGCCATACTCATTGCCTTGAGCATTTTCGTTTCGGTTGTCCTGGCCGAGATCTACCGTGCATTTTCGTTTCACGATGACGTTCCTCGCTGGCTGCCGGCGCTCACCGTAAATGCCGCACTCGCCATTGTTGTCTTGCTCGCCGCGCGGCTTTGGATTCCAGGCATGCGCAAGCCGGTGGCAGCCGTGCGCTGGTTTGCGGAATCGAAGATTCGAATTGCCATGCCAGCGTTGGCCATCCTGATCGGTTCCCTGGCATTGGTTGCCCTGGCCAGCGTGCTGCCAGGATCTCCAGACCGGGAAACGCCGCTTTCGTGGAATCTCGCCGTGTTTGTCCTCCTCGTGCCAATCGTCGAAGAAATCGTTTTTCGCCAGGGGCTCGGGACATTCTTTCGAAAGATTGGCGGTGTATGGTGGGGGAGCTACTTCTCTGCGTTCACCTTTGCCTTTGTGCATTCGTCACCGACGCTGGATAGGATCGCCGGAGGGTCCATAGGGCTCGCGCTTGGACCCCTCCTGCTCGGATTGGCTTGTGAGGCTGTTTATTTGGTCGGGGGAAGGCTGTGGGGAGCCGTGGCCCTGCATGCGGCGTGCAATTTTACGGTTGTGATTTTTCTCATGGGAGATGGGCGAATTCTCCATTGGCTTGACTTTCTGTACCAGTAGAGGGAGTGGGCCTTTTTTTTTTAATGGACCTGCTAGACTGGAACAGACAGGGATTTGAAGGGATGTTTCCGTGGCTTTCGAAGATGACGACAATCGCAAACTGAACGATCCAGCTCGAACAGATGCAGAGCGCAGCCGCGCCGAAGAGCGTGTGAAGCAACTGGCCCGCATCGTCTGTATTTGCAAGGGCATCAACCTGGGGCGAGTTCTGCGCGGCATGGAAGGTTGTGAGACCGTCCAGGATGTGAATCGCAAGACCGGATGTGGTTCAGGTGGATGTCAGGGGCAACGCTGCGGTCCGCGCGTCAAGATTTTGCTTCAGAAGAAGAAAGAAGCCGAGGGCGGTTCCTGAGCGTGAATCTCCGCGCTGCCGCCTTCACTTCGCTTTGCAGATGAACTTGGCCGCTTCCAACAAATTTTCAAAGCAGGCATCAGCGCCGGCGTGACGAGGATAACTCGTGTCTCCGGTAACCTGCACGCTCCGCATTCCAGCAGCAATCGCACAATCAACGTCTGACGCGCGATCACCGACGAGCCAACTGCCTTTGCGATCGATCCCATGATCCGCACACGCCTTCTCGATCATCCCTGTCCCGGGTTTACGATCCGGGCTGTCCTTGCGGTAGGCGGCTACCTCGGCGTCGGGCAGGTAGGGGCAATAGTAGAATGCCGAGATCAGTTCGCGACCTTCGAATGAAAGTCGACCGCTCAGTGCGGCGTTGAAGCGCTCAACATCGTCTGTCGTGAATTTTCCGCGTGCAACCCCGGACTGATTGCTGATCACAATCAGTCGAAACCCAGCCTTCTGCAGCATGACGAGAGCATCGGTCACCCCATCCAGAACCTTCAGGTCCGCGATGCGAAATACGTAGCTCGAGTCGTGGTTGAGAACGCCGTCGCGATCCAGAAACACGGCTGGCGCGAGTGGTTTTCGGGAGGAGGCTTCGGATTTCATGCGATGGATTCGCCCGACTAGGTCTTGCTCTTTTCCAGCAGCCAGACTCGATCTTTTTCCTGAACGCCGCAATTCATCACTTCCTTCAGGACGCGGCGGTACATCTCGTTGATCCCGGCCTGATCCTCGCCTGAGGCCTGCATGTAGTCAGCTTTGCGAAGGAGTTCTTTTACTTTCCAGTAGGTCTCGACTGGCATCAGGAGTTCCGTCGTCATGACGTTCTCCTGACCAAGATCGCGCTTGATCGAGGTGAGATACATCTGTTTGCCGACGACGAGGAATTTGCGAATCATTCAGTCGTCACTCCCAGAGTCCCGCGTCGCATTCGTTCTACTTCTTGCCAGCCTTCTTTGCTGGTTTGGCGTCAGCTTTTTTGCCGGTCTTTTTCTCTGGCTTCTTTCCGGCTTTCTTCTCGGTCTTCTTTTCCGGCTTTTTCTCAGCCTTCTTTTCTACTTTTGGCTCGGCCTTTTTCGGCGCAGCCTTCGCAGCTGGTTCTTCAGATTTCTTGGCCGGTTTCTTTTCTGGCTTCGCGGTTTCTTTTGCTACTACCGCAACTTTTGCGGACTTTGCCGCTGGCTTTTCGGATTCCTTGGCCTTGGTCGGAGATGGCTTTGTCGCACTGCCTGCACCAGCTGCTTTGGGGGCGTCGGCGGTCTTGTCGCCGTCCATTTGCTCGTGGATCGTCTTGTAGAGACGCGGCCAAAGGGTGTTGTCCTTACGAAGCCAAGCCTCGAACAGCTTGCGTGCCGGACGGTTGATCAATGCTTCGCCGGTGAAATACGTCGTGAAATCTCGCGGCGTTTTCTTGCCTTTGAGCTCGGTGACATGGTGCGGAAGAATCAGAAGCTCGGAGCCACGCGCGCGCAATACCACAGAATCTTGAATGGGGACGATTTCGACGGGAAGCACGCGCTGAACCTTTCTCTAAAGAGTAATTCGGCAAACGGAGACTGGGTGACCAATGCTCGGTAAGTGGGTGAAAACTAGCTGATTCTGGACACCCGCGCAACCCCATGGACCACTATTGGCATCGGGTTTACCCGGGTGCCTTGGAGCGGCATTGCGCGTCGTCGCCGGAGAATTTCCCCTCGGCTTCAAGCTGCGCGACCGCTGCGTGCCTCGCCCGATACACCGGGAATGGGTAGGTTTCCTTCGCCCCCTTCGGGCTGTACCCGATAGCGGTCTTGAGGAAAAAACCGCGCAAAGTGCGTTCGGCGCGCGAAAAGTCCGGGTGAACAGCGGGATCGACAGTGAGGTTCGTGCAGTCAATCAGGAGACTCCAGCGCGAATGCCATTGCATGAGATTGTTCGTGAGCTTGCTCTTCAGGGTCTCGACTTTGTCCTTTGAGTCGAGCGCGACTTCGCCGGAAAAATTCACTTCAACGACGTGTTGCTGGAAGTGATTCTGGATTTGAATTGCCGAGCGAAAATCTCCAGGTGCGCTCTTTTGAACACCCTCGCGAACGCCAAGCTCGGCGAGCGCGTCGGCTTCGGTGGCAAACGTTGGAAACGGCAACAATGTGGTCCCAGTGCCGATCGATTCTGGAAGTCCGTAACCCGCAGCCTTGCGCAGAAAGAGACCTTCGAAGAACTTCACCATAATGCGCAGCTGGTCCTGAACATCGGGATCACTGCTGATCGCGGTCATGTTTGAGAGGTCGATGATGAGCTTGTACGGGGAATGCCAGCTCTTGAGGGCTCCGGTCCAGGCCGCCCGCCACGCAAGGACGTCCTTACGCGTTTCAATCCGCGAACCCTCGGCAAACGCCTGGCTCATGATCTTCTTCTGAAAATCGTTTTCGAACGTGACCTGCATCAGTGGCTGCCCAAAGAAGCGAGCACTGTCTCGATTTCGACCCGTATCGCGTCCGCTGACGGTGTTCCGACATAGCGTCTTCCGTTGATGAACAGAGTTGGCGTCGAATTCACACCTGCCGAATTGCCGACGCTTGCGTCGTCCTTGATCTTGGCAAGAATGTCGGGTGACTTTTGACAGGTCGCGATCTGATCTGGTGTCAGGCCGACCCGCGCGCCCCACTGGGCGGCGACTCCCGCGCCTGCGCTTCGTTGATTTTGAAATGCAAGGTCATGATATTCCCAGAACTTGCCGTACTGTCCTGCACAGCGTGCCATGGTTGCGATTTCGCAGGAATGTTCATGACCGCCGCCGCCGCTGTTGCATTTGCTGTCGAGCGGGTAGTTGCGGAACACAAACAGGACCCGGTCGCCCATGGTTGCCTTGAGAGACCCGAGAACCATCCCCATGCGGGCGCAGGCGGGACATTGGAAGTCGGCAAACTCGACGACCGTGACCTTCGCGTTGTCGTTCCCGTAGCGATAGTCCTCACCGAGACCGCCGAAGGCAGACTTCGTCACCGGGATTTCGTTGGTCGTGGGCGACAGGTTCGGGAACTGATTTCCCGATCGTGGACCGGTCGTCGCAGAGTCGACTGAGTTGATCGCAGCGGTCTTTGTTGAATCGCCTGCTTTTTCAGCACGAGGTACGAGAAGCGAGAATCCAAGTACGGTTACCGCGACAACGATCGTCGCCGTGGTGCCTCCGGCGATCACGCGACCGAAGTGAAACTGCCCAGCGATTTCGTTGCGGTAGACGACGAGAACACCGGCCTGGATCAACGTCACGACGTAGATTCCAATACAGGTCAGGCATGCCGAGCCAAGCTTCAGCGCCGAGATCCCGCCGAGGACGACGGATACGATAACGCCGATGCCGACCATCGCGGCATAGGCCTGCGTGTTCTCTTCCTTGCCTTTGCCGGTGAAGGCAACAATTCCAAGAAGTACGAGCAGGGCCGCGAAGTACGCGCCGCCCCAGACACCAAGTGGAATTCCCATGACCTCGCTGTATTCGCTGCGTGCAACCGTGTCGCAGTTGATCGTGTCGTTGATGTTGCAGCCGGCGTCCGTAGCACCTTTGGCCATGACTTCAAGATGATGCACAGTCGAGTAGGCGGAGATGCCAAGACCGATCAGGGCGAGCAGCATCCCGATGAGCAGCCATTTCTGGCGGCGATTGTTCGGGCCGTGAAGTGGATCACCAATCGATGCACCAGCAGTCGTCATGTGCAGAGCTCCCGCATGAAGTACAGAGACCGCACCCCGACCTCGCTACGTGTGGCTCGAGGGGTAGGGTCGACCGATAAGTGTAGCATGGCAAGATGAGTGTGTCGTATGACTCATGGCGCGGGATCACCGGTCGAATTCGATGGGAGTTGATGCCAGGACGCGGTTGACAATAACTGCGCCTTCTGGCCATATCTGGCCCCTGTTCATCTTTTGATCGCGGGCGTTTAGCTCAGTTGGTAGAGCGTCGCAATGGCATTGCGAAGGTCAGCGGTTCGACCCCGCTAACGTCCACCAGTATCCTCAGCCACCAAGTCCGGTGAACAACCATTGGGAAAAGTCTACGACGAGATCACTCCGGAACTCAGCGAGTGGCTGGCGTCCCAGAGGGTGTTTTTCGTTGCGACAGCTCCGCTGCGGGGAGACGGACTCGTCAATTGTTCGCAAAGGGCATGGACTCGTTTCGCTTGATCGACTCGGGAAGCGTCGCCTATCTCGACCTGACCGGCAGCGGAGTCGAGACGATCGGTCATGTGCGGGAAAATGGTCGAATCGTGCTGATGTTTTGTGCATTCGAAGGTCCGCCAAAGATTGTGCGATTGCACGGACGCGCAGAAGCCGTTGAGCCAACGCACGCCGACTTTGCCAAGTTGCGAGCGATGTTTCCCGAGTTTCCAGGAGTGCGATCGGTCATTCGCGTTGCGTTGACGCGCATCAGTGATTCCTGCGGCTACGCGGTGCCCTTCATGCAATTCGTTGGCGAGCGCGACACGCTGGTCCGAAGCCTCGGGAAAAAGGGCGAGGAAAATCTCGCGCAATATCGCCGCGAAAAGAACCACGTCACGATCGATGGGTTGCCTGGGTTACAGGCGGATTGATCTTTGACCGTGAGATCGGTGCCCGTGATAGAACTGGCTGTTGCAATTCGGCATTCGCAGTCACGAAATCTCAGTTGGACGGGCAATATCCATGACTACTTTGGATCTGTCGTCGTTTGGACTTCGCCATGAAAAGGCGTTGTCGCTGGTAGCAAATGGCGCGCGACGCGGCGTGGATTTCGTCGAAGTGTTTCTCGACAAGCGCAGCAAGCAGACGCTCAATGTTCGGAATTCCAAATCGGACGGGATCGATCAGAACTTTTGGATCGGTGCCGGTGTTCGGGTCATCCACGGCTATCGAGTGGGTTATGTGCACACAACGGATGTTTCGGTCGGCGGGTTGAACCGGGCGATCGATCTTGCTGTCCGCAGTGTTGAACCGAGATCAGGAGTCGATCGTTTCGAGATTGCGTTCTCCGCGGTGGATTTCGGCAAGTTTGGGGGTAAGGAAGGATGGCACAATGAGATTCCTTCCCTCGAAGAAATGAACGGTGCGCTTCTCTCCGGCTGCGGCAGTCTTGCGCAAGGAGTGAACCATTTTCTGTCGGCGTCGATTTCCTTCTTGAGCGACCTGCAGGAAGTCGCTGTGATCGCCTCGGATGGGGTCGCGGTGCGTGATATTCGCTTGAACCAGTCCATCGGCTTTTCACTTGAAACCGCAGACGGCGCCCGCCGCAGCGCTCAATCCGAGCGTGTGGCGTCCTCGGGTAACCCGAGATTTCTTGAGCAGACATTCGCCAACGCAGAACCCCTGCTCGACGCGCTGAAGGTTTCCAGTGGACATATGCTCTATGCAGACGCAGCTCCTTCCGGCCAGTTTCCGGTCGTACTTGCGCCGGGCTCTGGCGGCGTGATTCTGCACGAGGCTTGCGGGCACTTGCTGGAGTCCTACTCAGTACGGCGTGGTGTTTCTCCATTTGCGACGAGACTCAACGAACAGGTTGCGCCAGACGCAGTCTCCGCGGTCGACGAAGGTTCCACCGCCAACGCATTCGGGTCTCTGGAGATCGACGACGAGGGGATGCCGACCCAGACGACTGACTTGATCAGGAACGGCAAACTCGTGGGTTTTCTTTCCGATCGCGTTGGCGAGATCCGGGCTGGCATCAAACGTACAGGCAGTGCTCGAAGACAGGATTTTCGCTTCCTTCCCACCGCCCGCATGCGAAACACCTATTTGCGACCGGGACCCCATTCAGCTGAAGAGATTCTCGCGTCGGTGGACCACGGTGTGTACTGCAAACGCTTGGGTGGTGGCAGCGTCGACTCCACTGGTGATTTCAACTTTGGGGTCAAGGAAGCCTGGGAGATCAAATCAGGCAAGTTAACTCGTCCCCTCAAGGGTGCGATTCTCATCGGCAGCGGACCGGAGATTTTGCAGCGCATCAGCATGGTCGCTGGTGATCGTCGGCTGTCACCTGGATTTTGCGGAGCAATCTCGGGCAGGGTTTATGTGACCCACGGACTGCCGACCACCAAGGTCGATTCGCTGACGATTGGAGGTCGCTGATGTTGCCCGTTGAGTCAGCTATACGTGCTGCAGCAAAACGAGCTGAGGTGGATTCGTTCGATGCGCTGGTAACGCGGTCTGAACAGATTGCGGCGCGATTCGATGATGCGCCCGTTGTTCAATCTGGAATCGCAAGCTCAGTTGTCGTGCGCGTTTGGTTGTCTCCCGATCGCATTGGGGTCGCGCGAACCAGCGGAACCGGCGAAGTCGAGTTGAACCAAGCCTTTCTTGCAGCGCGCGACGCTGCGGCCATTGGCGAACCGGTCCCAGAAGCACCGCAACTTTTGGAAGGACGAACGGTGGATTCATCTGCCGTGCTGGGTCCTGATCAAGTTGAAGATGTTCAGAAGATGATCAGAATTCTTGAGGATTCGCGTGCGGCAGCATTTCGCGTCGATTCCAGGATCACTCATGTTCCGTATCACGGTGTTACATCATCACGGAATTTCCGTACGCGAGTCAGCTCAATTGGCGACGTTCAGCACTGCGAGTGGCAGCAGTCTTCCCATTGGCTCAAGGCTCAGTCCAGCGTCGACGGCAGGAGAGGGCGATCGTGGGTGGACGCCAGTCATGGTCGGCGGATCTCCGACCTGGAGACCGATGCGTTGGCCGATCGCGTCGCCCGTCACGTAGTCCGAACGCTCGATTACCAAAGAGCCGAATCCGCCGTCTGGCCTGTTGTAATGACAGGAGAGACATTTGTGGACCTCGTGCGTGGTTTTGCATCGGTCTTCAGTGGCGTGAGACTCGCCGAAGGGCGAAGTCTGCTGCAGACACGAGAGATCGACTCGGTCATTGCATCACGGGTCTTGTCGATTCGTTGCGACGCAAATCACCCTCAGAACTTGATAGGGTCGCGCTTCGATGACGAAGGATCGGTGCGGCGACCGCTGTCGTTGGTAGAAGATGGCAAGCTGTCGGGCTTCTTCCAGACGTGCGGTTCGGCGCGAAAGACTGGTGGCATTGCGATGGGGCACGCGAAACTTGGCGCCAAACTAGAGGTGGCGCCGAATTTCCTGGTGGTTTCCAATCGAGATGCATCCACGTCGGTACCCAAGTGGGGGCGTCACATTCGAATAGATGGTCTTCACGCATTTCATGCCGGTGCAAACCAGGCGGAGGGAACCTTCTCGCTCCCGATCAGTGGCTGGATCGTCGAAGAAGACGGCCGTCGGGTCAGCATCGAAGCGGCCACTGTTTCCGGCGATTTTCTCCAGGTCCTTGAATCCATCGTTCATGTCGGGTCTGAGGACGGCACGAATAAGGTGTCGATCGATGGTGTTTCGCCGGATGTCTGGATTTCCGGATTGTCGATCACGGGGGAGTAGTTTCGCGAGACCGAGTAGTTCCCCACGGTTGTTTGCAGAGGCGAGGTCTGTGTGTTGATGAGAAAAGTGACGGCGTTGTTGGTGCTGAAGTTTTTGCCGGTTTGCAGCGCCTGCGTCGCACCGACGGCTCGAAGCATCCTGACCGAGTCTGTCGCTCAGGATGAAGTCCAGTCGGACATCTACGTCCGAAGCTTCGGCAAGGAGTCGGATCAGCCCATCATTTTCGTGCATGGCGGTCCTGGATTTCATAGCTACGACTTTGAGAAGGCAGCTGCCGCGGAGCTTGCGCAGCTTGGTTTTCGAGTCGTCGTCTACGATCAGCGCGGACAGGGACGCAGCGGCGACGCTGAGAGCTCTGCCTTTACGTATCGACGCTACGCCGAAGATCTCATGCAAATCATTCGCGCGTATCGCCTCAAGGCTCCGATCCTGATTGGCCATTCACATGGCGGTCCGATCACGATTGCATTCACGAAACAGTTTCCTGGAGTCGCACGAAAAGTCGTCCTTGCCTCGGCCCCAGTGAACTTTTCGGCAGCCATCGAATCCATGATGGACAACTGCGATGCTGTGTATCGGGAAAACGGAGACAATGATGGCATTGCCAATATCGCATTCATTCGCGATCACCTCGCAAATCGCTATGCCGACATGACCACAGAGCAACGCGTTGGCATCGTGGCGACGCTGTTTCAGTATCACGCTTTGCAACGCTGCAAGCTTTACGAGCCGAGGGTTTCCACGCCTCAGGCAACTGCGCTCCGGCGACTCGTCTATGTCGACGAACCACTGCGTCTTCCCGATGGGACAGGTCTCAAGGCCATGCCCGGATTTCTTGCCAACGAGAACTACATTCGCCGCAATTGGTTGAGTGATGTTCGTGCAAATCCGGGTTTGTTTTGTGGCGTGTACGGAAATGAGGACGGTTTGTTCACCCAATCCGTTTTGTCGGAAATCGCAGCTGCCGTCGGCGATGGAGAGGGTGACGATCGCTTTGCAATCGTCACTGGGGCGTCTCACGGACTCTATATCGATCAGCGAGAGAAGTTTTTTGCTGCGATGCGTGACGTCTGCGGGTTCTGACGCTCATCGCGACGATCGGGCACCCGCAATCTGGCTGGTGCCTTCCCGGATCAAGTTTTCGAGCCACTGATCCAATTCCCTGCAACGAAAACCGGCAGACGCCGCTCTCGTGACATCCATCCACCAATCGCCTTCGATGCCGAAAGGCGAGTGGTTCGATTCTGTTTCTGCCGACGCAAGATCTGCCTTTCGACCGACAATTCCTTCGATCATCGAAACTACTTTACGAAGCGGAATCGGCGTCGGTGAACAGGCATTGATCGGTCCGCGAATGCTATTCGTCGAAAGCCGCGCGAGAAACTTGCCGGCATCGTCGGATGAAATGAACGAAATCTTCGCATCGATACTGGGAAACCACATCGGCTTTCCCGTTGCCACGTGTTCGATGTGGAATAGAAGTCGTTTCGTGTAGTCGTCTGGCCCAAGAACGATCGGAATCCGTACCATCGTTACCGGCACGTCATTTTGTTGGGCATATGCAGCTTCTGTGAGGCGCTTTCCCTCCACGTAGGAAAAATCCTCGCGCTTCCCAGTTCGCAAAGCAGTCGTTAAAGGATCGAACGCGGTCTCACGAATCGCTGCGCCGGGGTCGTAGACGGATTGTGAGGACGTAAAGACAAGCCGGCCGACGCGGCCCCGCAGCATCTTGAGCAGATCAAGCGCATCATCAGGTGCGTAGGCGACCTGATCGTAGACGACGTCCCATGATTTGGATCCGAGTACACGGAATAGATCGGTCTCGGATGAACGATCACCACGCAGGCGTACCAGATTCGGATGATCCGGAACTCCACCCGCATCCCCGGTTCTCGACAGCACCCAGACCTTTGAACCTTGATCCAGAAGATTGGCGACGAGACGTTTGCCGAAGAAACGTGTGCCGCCGATTACAAGGCAATCAGGTTTTTTTGTCATGTTTACGCGTTGAACTCCGGATGAGTCGTCCATACAGTGAAAGACGCTGTCCACATCGGATCAGTAACTCAGGCGAGGTATCGTGGTCCCCGATATTCTGACCAAAATGCGCAAATTCTGTGAGCAACTGCTCAGCGAAGTGGCTGACGCTGGTTTGGCGTCTGAGATCGTATCGGTGGATCACGCCTGCTACCGGGTCGGCACGCTCGAACGATATGAGAAACTGCGCAGAGAGTTTCTTGAGTCATCGACACTTCTGTCGGAGGCGTTCATCAATGGTCGGCCGATAGCGTCTTTTCGCTTGCACGCACCCGTCCAGCTCGCATCTGGGCATTCTGTTGCGGTCCTTGAACTCCCCGCGCCAAAGCCAGGAAAAAGCTACTCGGAAGGCTTTGAACATATCGAATGCGTGACCAAACATTCGTTGGAAACTTTTCTTGCCGCACATCCTCATCTGAAGTTCGATCGCTCCAACTTCAGTGCGACGCTCAATCGCGACGTTGGACTGGGGTTGACGTCGGGACTGGTCAAGTTTCATGAGCAAAGTCTCGCGGACGTCATTCGTATCGAGCAGGAGGAGATTGCAGGTCGTACCAGGCTGCGCGGTTTGGTGCTGCTCGATTTCG
>Ga0169931_10012408_pt1 | contig 11820 bp, 13 predicted proteins | sample Kivu_15m_20L_FD_129675 | JGI IMG/M metagenome (GOLD analysis project Ga0169931, IMG submission 129675) | Freshwater microbial communities from Lake Kivu, Western Province, Rwanda to study Microbial Dark Matter (Phase II) - Kivu_15m_20L... | ecosystem: Environmental > Aquatic > Freshwater > Lake... | reverse complement strand
GCAGAATGCATGGCGTTGGCGGTCGGCCGGGAGCGGTTTGCCGGCTGACCGGGCCCGTGAGTGGACCCGCAGGGGGCATCAGGTGGGGTTTGGCGCTGTCTGGAAATGCAAAAACCCGCGAAAAACCGTGTGTTTTTCGCGGGTTTTGGTGTGTGATGGGCGATACAGGACTCGATCGCTACTCAGTTGAGTCAGAATCGCACGACTATTCTGGCCCTGCAGTCCGTCGGAGCCGCGATGGGCAACATGGTGGCGATTCATAACATCGTCGCGGTTAGTTCAGTGCTCGGTCTGACCAACAAAGAGGGCGAAATTCTCAGGCAGACCGTCGGTCCGATGCTGATTTATGGTGCGATCGCCGCAATGGCTTCGTTGTGGCTGGTGATTTAGTTTAGTCGTTCGATAAAGCAAAGTAGTGGGCACATTCCATGTGCCGTAACCCTCAAAAAGCTCGGCTTCCATGATCAACCCGGCATCGCTGAGCGGCGTGCAAGCTTGCTGATCTGGGACAGATCAGCCTACGTAGCCCGACCTGTCCTCAGGACGGGAACGCAGCCGCCTCCAGTTGTGGCCGGTCTCCTGACCATAGGTATCTACACAAATCGCGTCAGAGTTTGAGTGGTCGGGTGGCAATTTGGGCGAACGCCCGGAGTTGATCGATGCTGTGGGTCTCCAGGATATCGAGCATGGTCAGCAGAAGGTGAAGCCCGCACATCAGAGCTGGGGTGGTAACGGGCCGCTTTCGTTTCATCTGACGTCCACTCACGCGCACCAGAAAAGTTTTGCAGACCTCGGCTTCTATCGAGTTTTCACGTTGCAGGCCCCACACGGTCACGCACGCCATGCAACCAACCAGCAGACGTTTTGTGATCGCTGAAGCCGATTCCTGCTGCCATTCTTCCAGTTCGAGTCCGGACGATTTCAGCAGTTTGTGAAAGGATTCGATCCGCCATCGCCAGTAGTACCATGTCGCTACTTCGAAAGCCGGAACTACCGTCACGTTGGTCAGCAACAACCATTCGGCCAGCAACTTCTGGTTTTCATCCCGGACATGCACAATCACCAGACGTACTGGCAGCGGTGGACCGGGAACACGGCAGGTCTTGCCGTCCTCTGTTGTCCCACGTCACGCAACGGTTGCACAAGTTCCGGCAATGTGACATTCGGGTTTCTGAAAAATCGCCACGCCGCCTGAGTCGCTGCAAACGCCTTCCCGACTCCGGGGATCGCCTTGACCCCCGCAGCAACAGCCTGAACCACATTGAGATGAGACTCTACCAACTGACGGTACCGTTTCTGACGACGAAGCTCCATCTAAGAACACCTCCCTGAGACAATCAGAACAATACACCTCCTTGATTTGCCTCCGGCAACCGCCAATCATACGCGACAACAAATCTTTGTGTAGATACCTATGGTCTCCTGACCGAGCCACCATCGCAGGCCGCAGGTCTCCTGTCCTCTGGTTTGCAGCCTGTCGCGGGGAAACCTTCGGTCCAACGCAGTGCGGGGTCAGGAGACCCGCGCTCGACACCCTTCGATACAAACGGAGGTCTCTGTCCGCCGGCCGCGCCGACACAGGCTGTTGATTTAAGCCCCCCCTGAGTTCACCTCAGGGGCTCGCAGGACCTTTGCGCTACGAAATCACCGCGTTTTCGTAGCGCAAAGGCGTTGTGAACCCACGGGGCGAGCAGGTTGTCGATTTAATCAGCAATGTCACTACGTGTATCTATGATTGCTGGGTGTAGTGTTATATACTGCTGTGAACCGGCCCCAGAATCGCATGGACGAAGGAAAATGTCGCAGAAATCGGTCAATGGAAGCTACTGGCAAACGCCGCCAGGGGCGAGAAATCAGATCCTTCTGATACCAGTCAGCCTCGAAGACAGAATTCCCGACGATCATCCTGTCCGATTGCTCGATGAGATTCTCGACGGGCTCGACTGGACCACATGGGAAAGCAAGTACAGTGGAAAACTGGGCCAGCCGCCGATTCACCCCAGCATTCTCTGCAAGGTTCTGCTGTTCGCAATGATCCGCCGCATTCGCAGTTCGCGAAGCATTGAATACCAGATCGAACACTCCGTCGATTTCATGTGGCTGGTCTCGGGCCGCACCATCGACCACAGCACGATCAGCGACTTTCGTCGCGAGCACAAAAAGGAACTCAGGGACATCCATCGGCAGATGCTTCGTGTCGCGATCGACATGGGTGTCGCTAAGCTGTCGGAACTGTGCATCGACGGGACGCGAGTTCGAGCCAACGCCAGCCGCCACAAGACATGGACAGCAGATCGCGTCGAAAAACTGCTGAAGGAACTCGACGGGCAGATAGAAGCTGCGATGGCCGAACTGGAAACCAACGACAGCATTGATGAGCTGTTCGACGATGGCACAAGCCCTGACAAGCTGCCACCGCAACTCGCCGACCTGACGTCGCGGCGAACGATGATGCATGAAGTGCTTGAGCAGCTTCGCGAGATGGACGCCAGACGCAAAGCTGACGGAATCGATCCGAAGAAGAATCCGGCTCAGTTGCCGAAAAGCGATCATGACGCCCGCATTCTTCCTAACAAAGAAGGCGGTTACGCTCCGAATTTCACACCCCTGGTCGTCAATGAAATGGCGAATGGATTCATTGTCGAATCCGAGGTATTGATTGGTAACGTCGAGCATCTGAACGTGATCACGACCGTCGATACCATCCGCGAAGGATACGCTTTTGACGTGAACACGCTGATGGCAGATTCCGCATTCGCGACCGGGCCCAACATCGCAGGACTGGAAGAACGTCGTATCGAATTTCTTTCGCCATTGGCGGAGGTGACGTGTGAGAACAATCCGGCTCTGCGTGACGATCTGAAGGTGCCGGTGGCGGCTGAAGATCTCGAGCGATTGCCCATCAATCCGCAGACAAAGAAATTCGACAAGTCGGCGTTTGTGTACGACGCTGACGCCGATTGCTTTCATTGTCCCGCTGGCAGAACGCTGTCTCGCGCAGGCCAGGAGACTCGTCAAACAGCGAGTGGCCCGGTGTTGCATGTCATCTACTTCGGCGATGAATGCGGCGGCTGCGACCTGGCGTCTCAGTGTCGCAAAGCTCCGGACGCGAAGAATGGTCGCAAAGTGACTCGGGACGAACACGAAGACGCTCGCAATCGCCACCGCGATCACATGCACAAGCCGGAATCGACCGATCGCTACAAACAACGGCAGCACTTCGGCGAGATGCCATTTGCGGTGATGAAGGTCTGCTTCGACATGCGACGATTCCTGCTGCGTGGTCTGGTGGGTGTCCAGGCGGAGTGGCAATGGTGCTGCACGGCATTCAATTTGAAGAAACTCATGACACTGATGGTCGCACTGCGCTCCGAACACTGCAAAACAGCAAAAACTGAAAGATAATGCCTCCTTTGGGGGCTCTGCGCAGATCCGCAATCGCCGTGGTACGAGCTCAAATTGATTCGGCGATCAATTCTCACCGCCTCACGGCAAGCTTAGGAAATCTTTCACTCGATTTAATCAAGAATCCCGCCCTATGACGACAGCCTGCGAGCCCGTGGGCGACTAAATCGACAGCCTGGACAGGCACCGGCACACCGGAGTACCCTCGGGCGATTTGGCTTTTGCAGACCTGCCACCCTTTCCGTTGGCCTGGACTGGTCCTAACGCGCATAGATGACGCGAAGAATAAAAGACTGTTCTGCACCTTCGCTGAATGTGCTGAAGCCGAGTCCTGACTGCACCTGAAAATTCTCGGTGACTTCATAGTGCACCTGCGGAATCAGGCTGAACTCGGAAGTCCCGTCGGACTTGGATGCATGATTGGTCTCAACGCCAAGTTTTGCCTTGTCCGTGATATCGGCGAAGATCGAAACATTCGTCAGTCTCTCGAAAGTCTCGGAATTATCCGGGCCTTCCAGATCCATACGAGCCCCCAGCATAAACAGTGCGCTCCAGGTTTCATCGAACCTGATTCCGCCGAGATACAGCAGCGTTGTATTCCAGTGTTCCCAGTCGGCATTCGGCTGAACCAGCATCTGGACACCATGAATGTAACGATTGTCGAAGGCCGGTCCGATCGTCCACTGAAGCCCCAGTTTGTACTCCTCGAGAGTTGACGATTCAAACGGCAATTCGAACTCGATCGCAAAGTTGTCGGCGATTCCATACTCAATTTCCGGAGCCCATTCAATTCCCTGGAGATCCGGAGTTGTCGGCCCATCACCGAAAGGATCATCGTTGAGGTTTGTGTTTCTGCTCATCCATGGAGCGACCATCAGCGTGTTGACCTCCACTTCTCCCTTGCGAACGCCAAGCGGCCGAACCAGATCAAAGAGCAATGGCTCAGGAACATGAACCCCGCCATTGTGATGTTCGGTTGACTGAGTCTGAATCAGCAGCGATTTGAAACCATCACGGTCCCACGGGGTCGCTCGGGTGAGCCGTTCCTGCTGGAAGTAGCCGGCAACATCGTCCGAGACTCTATAATCCAGGACTCCATAATCCGAGGCGCCCAAAGAGGAATCCAGTTCCAGCACGACGATGTCGCTGGCCACCACGAATGGTGTCATGCAGTTAACAACAGCGCTCGCCAGCAGTGTGACTATCACGTGTCTCTGAATTGTGACAATCGGCAACGTAATGAGTCCGTTCATGGAAATTCCGTTTTTCATGTTTTGAGCAGGAGCCTGAATCAAAAGAGTGAGTTGAGCCAGTCTGGAAATCGGCGGCTATTGACTAGTCAGAACGGCGAGAGCGACCTGATCCACGAAATGGCCAGCGAACTCAGATGAATCCGCAATCGCCGGATCGGATTGTCGAACAGCGGACACCTGCACAAGCAGATGAGTGGTTCCGCGCGGGATCGTCAACTGAGTTCTCACAGGCTGCCATGTCGTGATGTCGGTATCGGAAGGTTCCTGCTGCCGACTGACGGACAGTGGCGTGACTGACAAAGGCGACAACTGAGCTCTCCGGTCGCCTGGTCGCAACTGCCCGGCCGCTGCGTCGTCAAGCGAGTATGCGAAAAGGGAGACGGCAAAAGAAGTGCCTTCTTCGACAGCCATTTGAGGGATTGAGTTGAATGACGCCGAGGCTTCCACGATCAAAGTCTCTTCGGTTTCTGTGTCAATGTTCGATCGGATGTCAATCAACTGATACAGATCACACGCATCATCCGGGATCAGATCAGACCTAATCAGCCGAAACATACGTTTGCCTTCCAGCGGCGAGATGCCAAGATGCTGTCCGACAATCTCCCCCGAATCGCCATACCAGCGACCTGTCCGGGGCAAAGCTCCCGGGAAAGGAGGCTGCCATTCGAACCCCGGGTCACTCAGCGGCAGGGTTTGACGCTGAGGATTTGCCACACGCGGCTCCGAAAGAACGCCCCACGAGAACCAGCCCGCCATCGCACAGCCGGCGATGAAAGTTATCAGCAAAAATCGCTTCCATAAGCCTGCGCGGAAAAGCAGGGAACCGCCGTTTCGATGTGACTGATCCGTCATGGACCGCGAGAAATCCTCCGGTCGGCGAGTTTTGTCTGGAGATGATATTTCGTTCAGTGCCAGTCCGAACTCGTACTCAAGCAGCCCGTCGACCAGCATGTGCTCCAGATACTTTCTGCGGGCGTCCGGATCATTCTTCAGAATCTCCTCCAGGCGAAGCAGTTGCACCGGCGTGAGTTGATCGTTACAGAGTCCGGTGACCAGGTCCTGCAGGTTGCATGCATCGGGTTCACCGTTTGCAGAGTCACCTGAATCAGCGGAGGCAAATGAGCTGGTCATGTCACCCCTTTCTGCAATTGCAATTTGATACAGTTGAGCAGAACCTCACGAATACGGTACAGCAACTGAGAAACTGCCCCCACGGTCCGCCCTTTGGAATCCGCAATCTGCTGAACCGAACTGTCTCCCGAATACCTGAGGGTGATGAGTTCACGCTGTTCTGCAGGCAGCTTTTCCAGACAGCCTCTCAACAGTGTGACGTAGCTTTCAACATCGTTGACAAACTCAGCCTGCACTGCTGACAGTTCCTGAACGAGTTCTTCGCTGAAGATGAGTTTTTCTCGCCTTTGTTTCCTTCGATAGTTCAGCACGTGATGGCGGGCAATACTGGTTGCCCATGACAGGAAGCTTGTGCCAGCCTCATAATCTTCAGCCTTGTGCCACAGCGTCAGATTGGTTTCCTGCAACACTTCGCGCGCAGCTTCACGGTCCGGCACCAACGTTCGAATCGATGCGTAGAGTGCCGGTTGTGAGTCAGTCAGAAGCTGGATGAACAGGTCGGTACTGCGTTCCACGAGGATTCTCCGTATCGGAGTAATGTCCGCTTCACGTATAATCTCACGCAGATTCCGCGAAATTCGTTCGCCGTCAAACGAATGCTCCCGACTGCCAGCTCAGTTTCCTGCAGGAAACCGTTCGAAGAAGGATTTATTCAGGCAAGACCTGCCGATGTCCGGCTCGCAATTCGTGGCGAATACTTCGCCGCGTATCTGGGAGCGATCGGAGCCTTCTTTGCGGGTTCGTGTACGATCTCGAACCTGACCTTCGGGCCGATTCAGGACTCGAAATCCCCCCTGAAAACCCTGAAGAAACAGCGTTTTCTTTCAGTGAGAGACCCACAGAGAGACCCACGGCAGCCCCTGGGGATCTGGCGGCGGCCTTGCAGGTGCTGGCGAGTCTGACGCAGGAGCAGCTGGGGGCTGTGCTGAATCTGTCGCGAGCGATGGCGGCGGAGTAGAATCTGAACAGCGGGGCGGATAGCCTGGCCGGTGACAAGCGGGTGTCCTGACCCGTTTCCGCCCCGCTTTCAATCTCAGGAACCGCGAACAGGAACGCGGCGATGATCGAAGACGAAGAGAAAATGCGGCAACGCTGGGCAGGCTGTCGAGCGTGGTTTGAGGACAAGGCTGAGGAGCATCTTAGCCCGCAGCAGATTCAGCAGCTGCAGGCGGTGGTTGCAGAAAATCGCAGACGTATGCAGAAACCGTGGGAGCATCTTTCCACAGGTACCTTGAACGCGATGGCAGATTTTAGCCGGTGGCTTTCCTCATTCGTGGCCAAAGTAGCGAAGGAATGTTCCGTTGCTGCACTGGTTCCGGATCTGCTGGGCGACGATCGGGAGCGTTCTGCGGCTGCGTGGGCGGCCTTTGCTAAGTGTGCTGAATCCGTGGTGGTGTGGTCAAACGAGCGTTCGCCCAAACAATGGCGAGTGGTGTTTGGCGGGATGGGCGCGAGGACGTGGACGGATTTTCGGAAGGCCAATCGTCAGGACATCCGAGGCAGCAGCAGCAAAAAATGCAGCATCACGAAGTCGTTCGCCAGACGACACAAACTGAAGTTGCCGGAATTCGGCGATTGATTTTCGGTGAACCGGCATTGAACCGGCATTGAACCGGCAGCATCCGGCATTTTCTGAAACACCCCTGCGAAGTCTTATCGCAGGGGTGTTTTTCGTTTGTATGTTTGCTGCGTGTGCGGGCGGTTCCGCATGAATGACGGTGACTTTCGAAAGGTGCGAAAATGAACGTACAGACAATGGATGGCAGGGTGCTGATGCTGCTGATGCTGAAGAAAGAGGTGGCTGCGCTGCTGCAGTGCTCTGAGCGACAAGTTGAGCTGCTGGTGAAGGCTGGAAGGATTCCGCAGCCTATTCAGCTGGGAAAGAATAGCCCGCGATGGGTGCGGGCTGATCTGCTGCGGGCTTTGGGCCTGGCAGAGAATCCGGGGGTGATGCTGTGACCGCGTATCTTTCAGGCGACGAAGTTGAGCAGTGCCGGGATTTGCTCGCAAGAGGCGAGCGGCTGGAAGTGCTGGCAAGTCGCCTGCGGATCAGCCCCGAAGATCTGGCGCGGCTGGTGGGGATTCCTGCGGATCAGACCCGCGGCCGGGCTGCTGATGCTGATGAAGTTGATCTGTGGGCAGGCGAGCGTCTGCAGGGGGTGCTGTGATGTTGCGAGCTGACGAGCTGGAGCGGCAGGCGGCGGTGGTGTCCGGTCTGGCGGCGGTCGCGAATTTGCATCGAGACCGGAATTTGATCGGCTGGGCCAAGTCGCAGGGCCTGGCGGTCGGCATCATGCGGTCAGGGATGTGGCGGGGGCAGTTTGGCAATCCGTTTCCGATAAGTCGCGGGGTTGATCGGGCCGAGGCCTGCCGGAGGTTTGCTGAGTGGCTGCCGCGTCAACAGGAATTGATGGCGGCGGTGCCAGGATTGCGTGGTCGGCTGCTGGTGTGTTGCTGTCACCCGCTGCAGTGTCACGGTCACGAGTTGGCGCGGCTGGCGAACAGTGCTGGGGTGGCGGTGCTGAGTGCTGAGGCAATCGAGAACGTGCGGCAGCTGCGGGGCTGTGCTATTCCGTGGCCGAAGGTGGCTGCTGCCGTGGGGCAGTCTGAGGCGGCTTGCCGTGCTGCCCTCGGTGTTTCTATGCCAGACCCACCAGAACAGCGGCAGCGGCTGCCGTGGGATCGTCAACGCGGTTTGTTTGAGTGAAAAAATGAAGCCACAGACGGTGCGAACGTCCGTGGCTTCGTAACGGAAATGGACTGTGGAAATGGTACCGCGATTTCACGAATTGGCGAGAACAATTCTGGCGGAGGATTTGCCGATGGGGCCAAAGTTTCTGGCAGTCACGTTGGCCTTGTATGCAAACGCAGACGGCAATGCGTGGCCGTCCCATGCTCGCCTGAGTCGTGATCTCGGTGCAACAGAAAAGTCTGTGAGGAACTGGCAGCGTGATCTTGAGCGACGGGGGCTGCTGATCACGAAGTCGGGTGGCGGACGACGACAGACAAACACTTATCGCCTGGTGCTCAAGGTGGTCAAGACAGACAACAGAAACCCGGAACGTGGTTCCGCGTTTATTGACAGAAACCCGGAACGTGGTTCCAGAAACCCGGAACGTGGTTCCAGAAAACCCGGAACCAGTTACCAGGAGAAGATACTAAAGAAGAAGTCAGGAAAGGTAATTGATTCTTCCAGTGAACGAATCGCAGATGGTCCTGAGGCCTTCCGGGTGTTATGTCAGGCGGTAGAGGAGTGTTCCGCCTCGGACACAGAAGGCGTGAAGCAGCTGGTGGGCGAGCAGATCTGGCGAGTAGCGCAGAAACTGCGTGGCGGGATTCAGGCAATCGACGATTGCCGACAGGATGATTTGCAGCGCCTTCAGCAGCAGTTTGAGAAGTTGTGGGGTGGCCGATGAAATTCACGGGGCGAAATCTCGGTGGAAAGCCAGCCGGGAGTCGAGCAGAGACGGAGTTGCTGGTGCTGGGGCATGTGGCCCTCGATAGTGACGCAGCGGAAATCGGATTTGCAGAATTGACCGGGGTGGAGTTTTCGGAGCCGGATCACCAAAGGATTTGGCAGTTACTGCGGGCAGCGCATTTCAAAGGCGAGCAGTATTACGGTGACGTGGCGATGATTGCAGACACCATCACCCGTGGTGGCTTCACCGACGAACAGGCCTGCGTGCTGGCCACACGTGCGCTGGACCAGGTGGTGCACGCCGCGCATGTGGAATACTACGTTGGGATGCTGAAGAATCTGCATCAGCGGGATCAGTTGAAGTTGCTGGCGAATCGTTTGGCAGCGGCAGCAGCAGATCCGAGTGTCAACACTGAAAGCTCGATCGGGCAGTTTATAACCGAAGCGGAAGCCCTGCGTGCTGGGGTGGCGTCGTCAGGTTTGATCGATGTGCCGACAGCATTGGCTGCACTGGATGCTCGCGATGAAATGACACCATCAACGACAGGCCTGAAAGGTTTGGATGCAAAGTTGAATGGTGGATTGAGGGCGGGGCAGTTAATGGTGATCGGTGGGCGCCCTGGCCTCGGCAAGTCCGCACTGATGCAACAGTTGTTGCTGACGGCAGCAAAACAGCATCAGCCGGTGTTGCTGGCCAGTCTTGAGATGCCAGCGGCTGAGTGCGCTGGGCGCGGAGTGCGGCAGACTTCGCGGCAGTTGTTCGAGCAGTTGCCGGTAGTCTTCACGGAAACTGCGGAGTTGCATCAGTTGGTGGGTCAGGTGCGTTTGGCGGTGCGCAAGTTTGGGGTTCAGCTGGTGGCAATTGACTATCTGCAGTTGATCGATGTGCCGAAGGACCGCGGGGCGCTACGGGAGCAGCAGATAGCAATGGCATCACGAGCGTTCAAAAGACTGGCTGTTGATCTGAAAATACCTGTGATTGTTGGTAGTCAACTCAACAGAGCAGCGGAGTCCCGTGGGCGGCCTTCCCTGGCAGATCTGAGAGAATCGGGTGCCATTGAACAGGACGCGGACATTGTCGTGCTGCTGCACCATCTGGACGACGAAGGAGGCAGAGAATTGATCATCGCGAAACATCGTGCAGGCAGTCGGGGGATGGTGCAGGCGAGATTCAGCGGTGAACGTTTTATGTTCGAGGATTTGAGTGGTGATCTGTCGTGGCTGAATCGTTTTTGAAAGGTCGAAAGAATGAAGATTCAGGTGGGGCTTTAGTGAAGGGGCTGAACAGTGGCGAGTGCAACGAAGTTTCGCAACGGGTGGAAGATCCGGTTTTACAACGGGGCTGGCGAGCGTCAGCAGATTAGCCTGGTGGGACTGAACCAGCGGCAGGCGGAGAACTTCGCCAGGCACTGCGGAGTGTTGAACGCGGCGAAGATTGCGAACAGTGGCGATATCGACAGACAAACAGCCCTGTGGCTGCAGGGGCTGGGGCAGTCGCTCTATGACAAGCTGGCGGCGGCCGGGCTGGTGGAACCGCGAACGTCCAGTGCCCTCGGGCCTTTCCTGAGAAACTACCTGGACGGACGGCCGGACGTGAAAGATTCGACGATCCGGAAAATGCAGTCGGCAGTGAATCTGCTGGTTCAGTTTTTTGGCGAGAACCGCGGCCTGCGGACGATCGGCAAAACAGACGCAGACGGATTCCGGGCCTTTCTGGTGCGTTCAGGACAGGCAGACAATACCGTGAGGCGTTACTGTGGCCTGGCGAAACAGTTCTTCCGTGCTGCCCTGCGTGCAAAGCTGGTGGAAGAAAATGCGTTCGGTGATCAGGTGGCGGCGGTGCGAGGGAATCCCGCGAAGTTTCACTACGTCACAACGGCAGACGCAGAAAAGATTCTGGCGGCCTGCCCTGACGTTCAATGGCGAATGATTTTCGCCCTGTGTCGGTGGGGCGGGCTGCGCTGCCCTTCGGAAGTGCTGGCCCTGCAGTGGGAAGACGTGGCATGGAAGGAACGCCGGTTTACTGTCACCAGTTCGAAGACGGAACACCACGGGAAAGGGGTGCGGATTGTCCCCCTGTTTCCGGAACTGGCAGCAGTGCTGTCTGAGGGCTTTGAGCAGGCTTTAGAATCGATCGAAGCGGCCGGTGGGGCTGCAGGGCGGCGGACTGTTTCCGGCCCTGTGATCACCCGCTATCGCGATTCAACGCAGAACCTGCGAACCACGTTCGGGAAGATTCTGACGCGGGCTGGCCTGAAGCCCTGGCCGAAGCTGCTGCAGAATCTGCGTTCCACCAGGGAAACGGAACTGGCGGAGTCTTTCCCCCTGCATGCGGTGACTGCGTGGCTGGGGAACTCTCAGCTGGTGGCGGCAAAGCATTATCTGCAGCTGCGGGATGAACACTTCCAGCGAGCCGCAGACGGGGCTGTAATTGAGCCAGGGTCTGATTCAGCCCGAACAAAAAGAGACCCACAGAGAGACCCGCAGGCGTGCGAAACTGGCAAAACTGGGGCGAAGCCCAAAAACAAGACCCGCGAAAAAACCAGTGTTTTTCGCGGGTCTGCGGATATGTTCGCAAGTTTGCAGAGTGTAAAACTGGGCGATACAGGACTC
>Ga0169931_10012406_pt1 | contig 11820 bp, 10 predicted proteins | sample Kivu_15m_20L_FD_129675 | JGI IMG/M metagenome (GOLD analysis project Ga0169931, IMG submission 129675) | Freshwater microbial communities from Lake Kivu, Western Province, Rwanda to study Microbial Dark Matter (Phase II) - Kivu_15m_20L... | ecosystem: Environmental > Aquatic > Freshwater > Lake... | reverse complement strand
TATTCAATGGATGTCTAGTGATCACCCATCAACTGATGGCAAGGCAGTTGCTGAGATTGTAAAAATTGAAATTTCAGGTGATGAAAAGACGATTGAAGAGTGGCTCGGCTCAGATCTATCAAAGGCTTTTGATGGCGTTGAAATTCGGTGGGTTGATCCAGCGGTAAATGATGGAGAAACCGGACTTGTAGCTGTTCACCTAGCAACGCCTAATGGCGTTGTACGCTTGGATTAATCTAAAAAAGCTTAAAGCATCGCCGCCCTAGCTCAGTCGGTAGAGCGTCGCTCTCGTAAAGCGAAGGTCGCGGGTTCGATTCCCACGGGCGGCTCTGATTTTGACATCAGGTCGATAACTTCTTTATAGAGGAAAAACGGACACGAATAATTGGTCGAAGATAACCGATGAAGTCGCGTGCCCTTATAAAGGTTTCCCCTTCTACTCTTTTCGTCCAAGTAACTCCAACTTCGTCAACCCTCCATTTCTTTCGACTGGCGATTAGTGCTTGTTCAAGAAACCATGGATGCCGTAATTCCTTAAAGTTACACGAAAGAAGTGCTGAACGTCGACACAAACGATAGCCATAAGTCCAATCTGAAATGAAATTACCATACAAAGCCTTGCACATTAACTGCGCAAGCCCATTAAACAACTTCTTACTGTCTCTATAGTCTCCGAAATCTCCACCCTTAGTCCATCTGGTTGTTGCAACCATATCTAATTCTCTCTCCTCATAAGACTTGATAATTCTCGAAAGGAATCTTGGGTCAGTTTCACCGTCGGCAGCCATAAAAATCAGAGCTTCAGAGTTGCAAAAATCTACAGCATCTAAAATTGCACCAGCCACATATGGCCTTTCTTGGCGTACAATTCTAAGTCTCGGTATCGAGTCTTTGAGTTCATATATGGTTTTCAAGCATTGGTTGGTTGCACTTGAACTCGTTGAAATTAGTATCTCAAAGTCATCACCATTAATACCATCAACAACACCTCTAACTGTTGATTGCAAGGATTCCACTTCATTCATTGCAGTTATAATGATGCTATACTTGTAGGGTGACATCCGTAAAACCTAACTCAAGTCACCTTGTAATAACAACTATTAACTCTGATGAACATGAAGGTAATCTTCGTCATATCGAAAGCGCATTAAGGTCAAATCGAAACCTCATTGTCATTGGAGATAAGAATACACCTGAATGGAAAAATAAGCATCAGAATATCGAATTCATCTCTGCCAAAATTCAAGAGAGCCTTAGCTTTCGTTCTACAAAATCGATACCGTTTAACACCTACTGTAGAAAGAATATTGGCTATTTGATTGCAGCGTCAAATGACAGCGATTGGATTGCAGAAACTGACGACGACAATCAGATTTATGATAACTTTTGGACTTTTCCAAGAACTGCTTTTTATGCGGTGAATGAGATTTCTAGGTGGGTTAACCTTTATAGGTTTTTTGGCGCTGAGGATTTGTGGCCTCGGGGAATACCCCTTGAAAGCGTGCGTGATTCTAGACATGTGAAGATTGTAGGGGCTAATGAAATTGACTATTCTTCAATTGGATGCATACAAGGTATTGCGGACGGCGATCCGGATGTAGATGCTATCGGACGGATGTTGCATAGCCCAAATGTAATTTTTTCTAACGATTATTCATTTATCGTTGATAAGAAGAATATCTCTCCCACCAATTCTCAGGTAACTTTTTGGAAGTCTGGGCTATTACCTTTATTGTATTTGCCACACTCGGTACTTTGGAGAGTTGCTGACATCTGGAGGGGATTAATTGCGCAAGTATGGACAAATGTTAATCATCAAAGGACTTTATTTGTTGGTCCTCGAGCTTATCAAGATAGAAATCCACATATTTTAATGGATAACTTTAGAGACGAGTTGCCCGTACACGTACATACTTCTCAACTCTTAGAGATTTGTGATAAGTACTCCAAAGAAGCTCCAGAAGTTTACATAACATTAGTTTACTCTGATCTTGTCAGCAAAGATTTAGTTTCATCATCTGACTTTCTAGCTCTCCGAGACTATCTCTTGGACGCTCAAGAAGTAAGAAACACTAAATCTCTTTAGAGCTTTCGAAATACTATAAAAAGGCGAGGAGCCTACCTCTTTATCCCTTACAACTCTTAATTTATTTTGATCTAGATTAAAAGGATTTGAGGCGAATCAGTTAGTATTTTTTGATAGAGATGGTGGATTAAGTGAGAATTTGGATTGTGTTCACTATTTTCAAGGACTTTATAAGCAGAGAATCATTTCAAAAAAGTTTCAACTATCAGTCTATAGAGGAAGAGATGTTGTTATAGCTGCCAATCATTCTGGTGTCGCTTAGGAGAGTTTTCGAAGTAGGAATGTGTCGATTTTAGTTACAAATTTGGAGTTTGATTCTATCTCTGCATAGAGTTATGTCTTTAATCTTCCATATTTCCAAAGGAGTTCCTTTCTAGAAAGCTAAGATCGGAACTCTCACGGACAGTTAAATTATAATTGCAAGGAATTTGGCGCATTTTCTAACGACGATAAAGAACTGATGAATAGGCTTTAAATAGTGCAAGTATGGTTCTTCTGTATCTTTTGAATTTGAGCAACAATCCAATTAATTAGTTCACTTCAAGCCCTGTTGACTGTTAGTATATTGGAATGGGGTCAAATTTTGAAGAATATGTTGAGAAAACGATTAGCTTGCTAAGAGCAAGCAAGTATCTCGAGAGCGATATTAATGATTCAGTCATTACCATATCTAAAACAGTCGTCAACAATAGGATAATCTTCATTTGTGGCAATGGTGGGTCTGCAGCTGATTCACAGCATTTGGCTGCAGAACTTGTTGGTAAATTTAAGCTTCATGGACGGGCTATTTCAGCGATTGCTTTAACAGTGGACACCTCTGTAATCACTGCGATAGCAAATGATTTTGGCTACGATCAGATTTTTGAGAGGCAACTCTCTGCTCATGGCAATGAAGGGGACTGTCTTATTGCAATTTCAACTTCAGGAAATAGCGCAAATGTGGTTAAGGCTGTAAAAAAGGCACGTGAAATGAAACTAAGAACAATCGCATTAATTGGTGGGGATGGAGGAGAAATGGCTGGTATATCGGATCATGAAATTTGTATCCCGTCTACCGAAACAGATTTGATTCAACACGTTCATCTAGTAATTGGCCATTTTCTAATGAGTGAAGTGGAAAAGAAGTTTAGGGCACAGCTATGAGAGTTCTTCTGACTGGAGGTTCAGGTTTGGTTGGTAGTTCAATTAAAAGACTTTTAGATCAGGAAAAGAATCTCATCATAGATGCCCCGACTTCGCGACAATTAGATTTACTTGATTCACATGAAGTGAACAAATATTTTGACCAATTTAGACCCGAAATTTTAATTCACTGCGCCGCAAGGGTTGGGGGAGTATGGTCTAATTCTCGCTACCCAGCTAAGTTTTCATTGGATAATCTAACTATTCAAACAAATGTTGCAAATTCAATCGTGAAATATAGAGTGCAAAAGACTATAAATCTAAGTAGTTCTTGCGTCTATCCAAAAAATGCAGCAATCCCGCTTGTTACCAGTAGTTTAATGACGGGACCGCTAGAGGAAACAAATAGATGGTATGCAATAGCCAAGCTTTCTATGATTTCTGCCCTGGAGGGTATAGAAATTCAGCATGGTCTTAAATCCGTAAGTATTTTGCCAACTAATATTTACGGTCCTAATGATAATTTCCATTTAAGTGACGGCCATGTTGTCGCTTCATTATTAATACGAGCAATTGAAATGAAAAGGACAAATTTAGGAACTTTTAGTGTTTGGGGGACGGGTGACGCCATGCGTGAACTAATTTATGTCGACGATTTGGCACGAGCAGTTTTGATAATTCTGCATAATTTTGATTCCTTGGATGCTGTTGTGAATGTTGGGTCTGGCCAAGAATATTCAATAAGAGAAATAGCAAAAATGATTCTATTAACCGTCAAGTCTGAATCAAAAATCGAATTTGATTCAACTATGCCTAATGGTGTTCTTAGAAAGCCACTTAATAGTGAAGTGATAAATTCTCTTGGTTGGAGCCCAGAGATTGATTTGCAGACTGGGCTACAACTTACACATGACTGGATAATGGATAATTTTGATAGTTTGCGAAAGTCTGGTGTCGTAAGTGATACCTGAAAATAGGGCACTTATAACTGGCGTGACCGGCATGGTTGGAAGCCATTTACTGGACTTTCTTATGTTGAACACCGATTGGGAGATTCATGGGCTATCACGATGGCGAAGTTCATTAGAAAACATAGAGTACCACCTTCAAAGTGCAAATAAGAGTGGAACTAGATTTAAGCTGTGGAACGCTGACTTAAACGACAGTTTTTCGCTTCAAAAAGTGATTTCGGAGGTACAGCCTGAATTCATTTTTCACTTAGCTGCGCAAAGTTTTCCAAAGACATCTTTCGATTCACCTATTGAAACCCTAAGTACTAACATCATTGGAACTGCCAATTTACTTGAGGTGATTAGAAGGTCGGCTCCGAGTGCGATGGTCCACGTTTGCTCGTCATCAGAAGTTTTTGGCCGGGTTCCAAAAAATAAAGTTCCAATAAAAGAATCGGAGAGTTTTCACCCAGCTTCCCCCTACGCAATTTCAAAGGCAGGAACGGACTTATTGGGGCGATTTTATTTTGAGGCTTACGGATTGAAAACTATTACAACAAGAATGTTCACACATACAGGGCCAAGAAGGGGAGATGTATTTGCAGAATCATCTTTTGCAAAACAAATTGCTCTTGCAGAGAAGGGGATTATACAGCCTGTCATAAAAGTAGGTAATTTAGAATCATTGAGAACAATTGCGGATGTGAGAGATGCGGTTAGAGCGTACCACTTATTGTTGACCCATAACCCAATTCCCGGAGCTTACTACAACATTGGAGGCAATCACACTTGCAAAGTCAGTGAGATTCTAGAATTTCTAATTTCGATATCTACACTCAATAATTTAAAGGTAGAAGTAGATCCAGAAAGACTACGTCCAATTGACGCGGACCTCCAGATTCCAGACACATCTGCTTTTCGAAGCCACACGGGATGGGAGCCAAAAATCACATTTCAAGAGACTTTAAGTGATTTGCTTGATTACTGGAGAGCGAAAGTTCCATTCTCTTCAAATTGGTATGTAAGATGAAAAACAATGGTGAAATTGTACGTGCCATTGCGCCTTTGCGAATTTCCTTTGGGGGGGGTGGCACGGAATTGTCCCCTTACATGGATCACTTTGGGGGAATAACTCTATCTTCCACAATTGATTCTTATTCAATGGTCACTATCTCCAAAGGGGAATCGATCGATGTAATCAACTTTAAGTCTGATGATATCGTGGTGAGTGCGTCAATTAATGTCAGAGAGTTCCATGATATATCTCTAAGTGAATTGCCTGACGGAGTAAAGATAGGAGCCGCAACGCTTAGAACTTTGAGCAGTGAATTAGGGTTAAAAGTGGATGACGGTTTCGATTTTTACTCTAATACAGAAACACCGGTTGGTTCAGGGTTGGGAGCATCTTCGGTGCTTTCAGTAGCTAGCATCAAGGCATACGACGAGTTTTACGATCTTCATTTAACTAAGAATCAGATTGCTCGCTATGCATTCCAGGCAGAACGTCAACTACTTGGCCTCGAGGGCGGACGTCAAGATCACTTTGCTGCCGCGTATGGTGGCCTCAATTTTATTGAATATCAAACTAATGGAAGTACTTTAGTTGAAGGCTTAAATTTAGAGCCAAAGAATTTACTAGAATTACAATCTAGTATGTTAATGATTTACACTGGTACTTCTAGAAAGTCAGCTTCGATAATAGAAAAACAAATTGCATCTATGAAAGCGAATGATAATAAAACAATTGAGGCATTACATAAGATGAAGAGTCTTGCCTGGGATATGAGGAAATCTATTTTGAATGGAGATGCAAGAACTTTAGGTATAAAACTCGACGAATCTTGGAGTCTAAAGAAAATAACTTCAGAGTCAGTTTCAAGTAAAGTTATTGATGATATTTATACGCGTGGCCTAGAAGCAGGGGCGTTTGGCGGTAAAATTCTTGGAGCTGGGGGCGGCGGTTTCCTACTTTTAATAGTGCCACCCCATCGTCGTCATTCAATTGCAAGAAGTGTTATGGGAGAACATTCGTTTGTAATGAAGGCGAGATTTACAAACCGGGGAGCGACTTCTTGGCGTACTAGAGAATTGTAAGATGATCTAAATACTCTCGAAAAGATACTTCTATCCTTTATCCTTGATGCACAATCCAGATATGTTTTCGAATAAATTTCATTGTAGGAAATTCGGCTCCTAGGTATTATATTTCTGGGCTTCGTAGTAACAGCATCAAAACCAAGACTGGATGGCACTGGTGTGATAGTCTGCGTCGTCATATAATTAGAAAAATACCGACGAAGCAGAATTGAGTTTAGCTATTATGTTTGCTTCCTTCTAATACACACCACTGTTGAGTTCTTACTGAATATAGACCATTCATTTTCATAATTTACAACAACTTTTGCGAGTTCTGATGGCCAATCACAAAGCCAGTCTATATTCACACTTTTTAGGTATCTGTGCATAGCATGCTCATCCTTTGGGGCCCGAGGGTTTACTTTTCCATCTAAATTGATTACACGATTACGAAAGTAACCCAAGGTTCCTGATTGCCTAGCACCTACAACTTGATCTTCAGGAATCGATTCCATAACGAGATTCACCTGATTGTCGTACAATGCATTTTCACTCTTTGTCGAATGATAAAACACTGAAAATTGTAAAAGTGATATAAGAAATGCAACAAATATAATCCGTCGTTGAGTTCTTGTAGCTTCGTTAACCTTTAGCAGAACGAGGATAAGTACTAAAGGCGCAGTAAGGACTGTATATCTTTGATAAAAGTAAGTAGCAAAGGTCACAATACCGTAATAACAAGACAAAATAAGTAAACCCAAAACCAGTACAATTATTAGTCCAAAGAAATCCCTTCTAATAAGATAAAACCTAGATAAGCTTAGTTTCGACGGCAGAAATAGCATAATCCATAAAAAGAAAAAAACTCTGAGCAGAAAGGAAACTGCCTCTAGAGATAAATTGTTTTGATCGTAAGTAGAACCTAACCACGGGGAAGCGTTATAAAGCAGAGACTTTACTAAGTGCGTTATTCTAAACAACGAAATGGAGGGATCTTGTTGTTGTTGCCCGCTTATAGGAACAATTGAACCGAAATTCACAAAGTTCCAAAGCAGCCAAGGTGTGACGGCTATGGAAATGGCAAGCACCATTCGAATGGAAATTCGCTTGCTAAAGTAAAAGAAGTACCAGATGAGAAAGCAGGATAAGACAACTATCATATCTATTCTCGTGTAAATCAACGCGATAGCGCAGAGCGTAGTACTAGTTATCGAATACTTAATCGGTTTTACAGAAGTATGGTTCATCACGAGTGTTATAAATACTAAGAATAAGAATAAGAGCAATCCAGTTTCTAGTCCATTTAATGCGCAAGTAATTATTGCGGGATGAAATAAATAGATTGAAAAAGTGAAAATGTGGAAGTTCTCATGCCTAGGTCCGGTGACAAGCTGCTTGATAAGATTAGAAAAAATTATTGCAGAAGATATGTGCAATAATAACCTCAGAGAAAAGGAAAGAATTATCGCTAGGTCATCTGAATTTGAGAAAAAATAAAGAATAGAGTCGATTAACACTTGTAGGGGTTGAAAACCATTTGTAGCTTGAGATTGGTCTATTGTAATCCCAAACCCATTTGCAATACTTCTTGCAATACTAAAGCCATACCAAGCATCCTCTATAAACGGCTTCTTATTCAAACTACTTCCCCAAGGAAAAGTAAGAGCGATAAAACCAAAAATAAGAAGGGATTTGGATACAAACAAATTAGATGTGAATAGAGTACTTTTACCCATACAAATCTATATTCTACGAATCTTTATTTTTGGGAAACAAGATAAAACTAATTCGCTTCCCTTGTCGCCTAATGTCTTAAGAGAATGATTCCTGAGTGAAGTTATCAGATCCTTTGTCAGGAGCACCTTGTATCCACTTACTAATTTTTGATTCAAGAGGAAATCACTTTTCTATCCGCAAAACAGCATTATCTTTGTTCGAGGATAGAATTCTGAAAAAACCAGTCAAAGTCTACCCTCAGTGTCATTATTCAAACTCCTTCTGATTACTTTAGTTGCTCCCAACCCTTTCTTTAAGAATTCTATCGATTTTTATCTCAATTTTGTGCTCATCGAGGCTAGAATTTCTCTCTGGCGTGGATGACATGACAAATTAAACTTGCTCTAGTCCGATATTTAGTGTGTTATCTTTTGGCTTTGAAGTGCCCTGAAAAGACTTCAAATTAATTCAAGGAGAATAAAGTGAAGATCTTGATACCTGTGCAAGGCGGATTGGGGAACCAATTGTTTCAAGTCGCCTCTGGTATTGGTCTAAGTGCTAAACATAAAGCAAGCCTGGTTCTAGATCATCGTTCAAATTACAATTTAGATTTTCGTTATCGTCGAAAGTATGAACTTTCGTATTTTGACACCAATACTTTGGCAGTTATTCCAGGGCTGGCTCTGTTTATCTTATCCAGGTACTTCATTCGAAGCCAGGGACTAATTGCATACAATAGAATCAGGTTACTAAATTCAGTTATACTCCACATTGAGGATTTCTCAAAATTCAATGAAATTGACGTTATGGAAACTAATGCTTCGCACATCCTTCTCGGTTACTGGCAATCTCCCAGATACTTCGAAGTAAACAAGAATTTGATCTACCAGCATCTGATCGAGCCACTCATAGCCAGCGCTTGGTCAAGAGATAGACAGCTAGCTAATTTTAAAATAAATCCAAATGATATTGCTATTGGCATTAGATTTTATGAAGAAACACCTAACCCATTAGCACATGCAAATTCACAACTACCACATACACACTCATCTTGGATGAATGCTATAGAAGAGATGCAAGAATCTAACCGTAAAAGTAAGTTGTATGTATTTACAACCTACCCACAAAATGAGTTAGTGAAAAAAATTAAACGAAATTTTGATTCTGAAATAGTAACATTGGAAGGTTCTGCTCAGAGAATAGTGGCATTTTCCATGTTTAATAATTTTATCTTCAATAACAGTACCTTTTATTGGTGGGGATGCTACATACGTCACCTTTTGGGGGGTATTTCACCGATAAAGGTTATCTGTTCTGATAGGTTTTTAAATCAAGATATTTACTTGGAAGCTTGGAAAAAATTTAGTTGAGATGCTACATTGACATGTAACTTAGCAAGTCTTTGACCAGAGTATTTCTAGTTTTAATATCAATGCCGTTAAAGTTATATTGTGTTCCTTCCATGTAAATTAGATTATCTGGATTTATCAGATATTCTGATTCAGGAGTCCTTAAGTGAGTTCAAGCAGGACAGATTCTATCTATTTGGCGACAGTGACACTTTATTTTGCGGTGATTGAATATAAAAGGGCATATAATTGAAACCATGAGTGGCTTAAAAAGACTTAAGAGATACGTTAGACCTTTCTTTTATAAGAATGAGATAATTCTAAGTGAACAGTTTGCCTATGGCCACAGAGAGGTGTATCAAAGATTTTTAAACTTTAGCCCAAACAAATACGTTCTGGCAGAACTTCAGCATGGTTGGTATTTGGATCCAAGCTGGTCACCTCAATTTGGCATGAATCAAAGGATATTGAGTCGAAAACTCAAACCATTCCCCCTTCTGGTTTGGTCTAGAGGGCTAGCGCAAGCGATGAATCAGGGTAATAAAGAGTCAGTTTACGCAATTTGTTCACCTTGGTATCTTTTGACAAGCGGCTATGAACTCTGTAAAGCGAACAATAAGGCTCCTAATTATTTTGAAACTCCAGGGTCCGTGCTGTATTTTCCTTCACATTCGTTTCCAGGGATAAACTATACCCACGACACAAGAAAATTAGAGGAAATCATGAATTTCCCAAGCGTTAAGTCGATAACAACTAGTTTGTATTGGACAGACTTCCTTAATCCGACCGTGAGGGAACAGTTTGCGCGTTTTTCAACTGTTACTTGCGCGGGAATTCGATCAACGGCCTCTACAGAAGTCCCATGGCACGATATCGGGGGCAGAGTGAACTTCCTCTACCGTCTACACAGGTTGATAAGCGAACACGAGTTAGTTATTTGCGAAGACTTTAGCACGGCAGCAATGGCTGCTTTAACTCTTGGTAAGCGAGTATTTATAAATAAAAGTAAAGTTAATTATGAGATAGTGCATCGGTCAGAAAAGAGACCCTTATTAATCATGGATAATGAGTCTATCTTGGCCAGGTACGGACTGTTGGACAATCGAAATGAGTTAGGTTATGAGATTAGCAACAGTCTAGAGGTACTAGAGCTAGCTAAACTCGGGTTCGGCTACGATATCTCTTTAGAGGAAACACAAGAAGTGTTGGGAAAATTCTTGAGTGATTCATCCTTTATTCTTCCGGGCCTTAAATTGGAAAACAATTTAGCTGCAACCCTTTGGTAACATACATCATTTAAAGAATAATTCTATGTGCCGGTCTACTTCCTCTATTGTAACATTTGGCCTACGGATGCTAATTACTTTCCTATGGATTTTAGTACGAATCTTCCGTGGCAGACACTTTAGAATCTTTCGAGAGGTTTTAGAAAAGAATAAAAGAGATAAACCATGGAAGTACGAGACTACATTACCTCTGCGGTGAATGATAACGGGGCTCTTTACTGATTCAGCATCTAATGATGACAGAGCAAAATACTGTGGTTTCAATGACAGGATGCAATTAAGTATGGATTGGTCATGTCTGTGTCCGATGAGCCCCGGCGAGGGTAGGTATCCTTCTAATGAATCAGGGCGAAGTAGACTTTCTATCTGGCATAACTCTAGCCACGTACTTATGGTTTGTCTGAATGCCTCATTGTTTTGGCCAAGTACCATCCCAGCCCAGTAGTGATAGTTCTTATCCACTTCACCGCTGCATACAATTTGATTCCAAACACTCTTATCAATCCAGTAGTTGTTAGTACCCGTAGGCGAAGTTGGTGACCAAAGATGAATAAGTGTATCTTTCGCCAGCTCTTCGAAATAACCTGCCGGGTTTCTGAGTAGAACTCCAGCATCGCAATACAGAAGAGTTTGATTTTGTTCCAGTGATTTCAATGTCGCATCAATAATCCATGGCTTCCAAACCCAGTAACCTGCTCCTCTGGGTAACCCAAGCGTTTCTTCATTTTTTGCGACAAAGTCAGCACTTAGGTCACTCGGTCCAAGGACTCTTGTGTCAGAAAATCCGAGTGATTTTGCTCGCTTTTCAAGAGTTCTAGCTGACTTTTGGTATTTAGCATCCGCGTAAGTGATCAATACAATCTTAGAGTAAGCCTTATTCACAGTCAGTTAAAACCTCCAATGAATGTGCTTCTTGTCGGACGCCAGCCACATGGCTTAACTTATCATGAAACTCAATTACCTAAGCAGAGCACGACAGTGAGCATAAAGGTTTCGGGCGAGCCTACTAAAGGGATTAACAGATTTTATTGGAGAATCGTGTACTTTAATCTCGTCAGTCGATAAATACTAAGGAGTACCATGGGTTCAGTAGTTAAAAAGCGCCGCAAGCGCATGGCTAAGAAGAAGCATAAAAAACTTCTAAAGAAGACTCGTATTCAGCGTAGAAACAAGAAGTAGTTTTAAAGCTTTACCAGAACTAATTTTTTGGAAATTGAGGTTACTGCATAGCGGAC
>Ga0169931_10012405_pt1 | contig 11820 bp, 13 predicted proteins | sample Kivu_15m_20L_FD_129675 | JGI IMG/M metagenome (GOLD analysis project Ga0169931, IMG submission 129675) | Freshwater microbial communities from Lake Kivu, Western Province, Rwanda to study Microbial Dark Matter (Phase II) - Kivu_15m_20L... | ecosystem: Environmental > Aquatic > Freshwater > Lake... | reverse complement strand
TATGGTGTACATGTTGCTGTTATGCCTTGTTGTCAAAAAGATCATATAGGATCTTTTAAAGCTTTTGCTAAAACAAATCATTTACCCTTGGCAACCGTCATGGATATCTTATTAGCAGGGAAGTGTCAATCATGGATGATACAACAGGATATCTCACAAGCTATAGATGATGCTCTTTCTTTATCATCATCATCTTCTTCGACTTCTTCCTCCTCCTCCTCTAGACAACATTTTACCTATCAAGTAAAGATGCGTACGATCGATTCATCGATTACACCACAAAATCGTTTGATTCTATGTAAGGTACAATATCATAATGGCTATGGTAGTAATAGTAGTAGCTGTCGTAGTAGCAGCGATAAGTTCGATGTAATACAATCACTAGATATGAAATATATAATTGCGCATAGGAAATTACAATCTGCATATAAAAGAGCACATGGCAGTAGAGTGAAAATAAAGAAAGCGAGGGAGAAGCAAGATAGTGAAGCCCTTCTATGTAAGCCTATCCAAGAATTGGTTGCAAAAACGTATGAACATCGTGTCACAGAAACAAATGTTGAGATTGATTGTCCAGTTATTAACTATAGGGCCTCGTTTCAGTTCTCTCCTATCATTGCCAGTGTGTTCATCTTAGGGCTTATCTTAGGCAGTATCCTTTCTGCACTTGTATTCTACTTTGTTTACTCAACGGTATAAAAACTATCATTTGGAATCAAATTCTACAAATACATATTCCAGTTCATTTTTATGTCGTTCTTGCCTTCTTCGGTGCAGACTTTTGAAGAGTTAGGCGACTTTAAAGCCTTGGGCAGTGGTTAGATTTGTATTTTTCAATAACCACTAATCTATGAGAATTATTATCATATTCCAGTTCATTTACAGCTTGATGAAAATACGACAAAACTTCTTATTTCTTTTTAGCTAAAGTCCTTTGTTTCTCAGCTGCGATGACAATCTTACTCGAGTCCACAATTAATCCCTTGCGATGACGAACGGAACGAATGTATTTTAAGGCATGAGAGGTTACGCCCGTAGACCGATCACCATTCGAAATGATCTCCCCATAATCTTCTCTTTCTTCTAGAGATGTAGGTATCCAAAATGGATCTTCTGGTAAAATCTCCCAATGACTAAAAACTAGCTCAGGGGCAGTAACTTGCCCAGAAGACTTTTCAAGTAATTCTGGAGCTAACCGAAATGATTCAGCTTGTGGAATATTCGCTACAATACTAATCAAGTCTGTACCATCGACCATTGTATCCGACAATACTTTTCCTCTTCGTTTAGACAGAACAGCATACAGTGGACCCAATCCAGACAAAGATGAATGAAGTGTGAGTCGGAAATGTTGTTCACATAAACGAACAGGACGAGTTCTACAAATGAAATAATTTTGCCATTAGAAAAAACGAAAAGCATAAAAGTCATAGGAAGCGACTTCACGCAGATTAGACTTACAGAAAGGCACTGCGAATACCCTGGCGCATCGCAGTCACAACCATTCCTCCACTCACGGATCTAGACATTTCATATGAACCATCGATATTGTCAAGCCCTATCTCCACACCTTCGATTACTACTAGTATGCCACGAAGAGGCTCTTCACATAAAGGACCCGACCGACATGCGGATTGGAAACCTGCGAGAGTAGATCCACGCATATGAGTATTCCAAATATTCCTTGCGATAAGATCCGACGATTTTAAAGGACAATCGATATTTCCTGCACTTCGTATGCATTGCTGAATCGCATTTAATTCACATACAGCTTTATCTTGCTCTTCTTGATCTGATAACGACAACTGTAGTAGTAAGTCGCCATTTTCCATACCCCTGATACAAGTGCCAATATGTATACCATGTCCCTCCACAAGAACATTATTTCCTTGATAATCAATATGCATAATACGAGGGAGCCAAGCTTCAAACAATTTCGCGCAGCTCATCACTTGATCGTTTCCAATACTTAAGGCTTTGAAAATCATAGTCAAGTCAATGTCAGCTTGTTCTTCATAGTGTCGCGCTTTAATACACCTAAATACGCCTTCAGAGAGTGGGATCACACGAACATGTATTGCTGCTCCACGGCCAGAAAGTATTGCCCTACATCTGCCCCTTTTAGCATACGACAATCCCTCCTCGTCGCAGTAAGGAGGGACCGTTATTTGTCGGAGTGGTGGTGAATTGTCATCAAAAAATTGCTCATGTCCATCCACCTCATTATCAAACCAATCCGTACATTCACCGAATTCTACGATAGGATCGGATATTCGCAGCTCAATCTCTTGCCTGCAATATAATTTCTTTAGATCTAATAGAGACTGTTCAAGATGGATCTCTCCGAGACATGCAAGGGTATGTTCTCCTTTTGCTGTAATTGTTGCTTCTACAGACGCATCAGCTAAACTCAATTTTTTCAGACCTTCTTCCAGAATGCTTGTATCTGCAAGCAGCATCGAATGAAAATGGATTGAAATGTATTACGAAATGACTCATTCCAGTATCGACTTTCGATTCAAAGATGCAATATTCTCACCTGAGGCAGAAACAGCTTCTATATTGACTTTGACTAAAGGACGTAGTCCTGGACTATATGGTACAAGTGGCATTCCCCATTTTTTATCGCATAAGGTTAAGGATTTTAATTGTAATTCTTCAAGGCCATACACAGCACATATATGACCCGCAGGTACTTCTTGAACACGAATGAATGATGCACCCATAATAAGATAAAGTCGTACACGTATTCGTTGGACACTTTCCATCATATATTGATGTTTTGGACCAAAAACATAATATTCGATACTTTGCGCACAAAGAGTGCCACATAAAACCCTTGCGACTCCCAACAAGATACTTATATTTGTAAGGCCCGTTGATGCTGATTTTAAATCCGAATCATTTATATTTGATAACTCTGTTGCGACGAATTTACAGACATGCGCAACAGTTGGGATATCATTTTCGGTAATGCTGCTACCTTTGACTTGACATTGCTCTACAGCAGTTTGAATTTGTTGAAATTCATAATAATGATCTTTAACAACGTTTAAATTTTCAAGTATAGGACTCGGAGTAATGAGTGATAGGGACGATTTCCGTACATGACTTGATGCTTCAATGGGTGACGGGCAATGTTCACAAATAGCATCTAATATAGCGCTACTTAAAGGTCTATACCGTCGCAGAATGCCTCTTAAAACATTTATTTCTGACGATGACCCAATTTGATTAAGTAATTGTTGCAGTTGTCCAGTAGTTTGAGGTAAGGAAATCGACAGGTTCGCAGGAGTGGTTGGTCCCATAAGCATTGATTCCATGACCGAGTCCATTCCAGGTGATATGGATTGAATTTTGATAGAATCACTGACGGATGATGCCTTTGCTTGATTGGTCTGATTGATTTGATACGATGAGTTTTGATAATCCTCTGGTGAAAGTATACCTACATTTATAGCCGCTGTATAAACTCCGTCATATATTCTCCACAAAGGTTGTAGTGCATATTCTGCAAACATGGTCAACGTTTCGTTTGATTGTTGAGACGTAGAAATAAGTGGTTGATGCTTCCACTTGGTAACCTTTCCCGACTCTGAACAATATTTATAATCCCCAAATAGATATTGTTTCAGTATTGGTGGTTTGACATTTGGTATTACTTTTGACTTGAATAGCGATCGAGCTATATAAGACAACCGGAACAATTGTTTGATTGGAAAAACAATAACTTCATGAGTAAAGAAAGTGGGACATTATCTCATCGACACACACAGGGTTTGATCCCTTTTGAAAGCCAACATATAATACGTACCAAGAGTCGGTATTGTGAAGCCCCATCCAAAGAGTGCCGATGCAAATACAACTAAATTATGAAAACGTCGAGAGAGTCAGGATGAATGTATATTAGGTCGAGAATAGATATTTTACGTCATTAACATACCATTGCCTTTACTTGGCTCAAACGTCCATTTATTTTCCTGGTCTTGAACTGAAGCTTTCTCGTTCCTATTCGTTTCTTGTTGTTGGTTTGTTTTTGTAATCTTGGATATTGATGACGACGATACTAATGATTCCGAGTAGTAGTAGTGCTCTTGACCATCGGCTAAAGCACTTCGTATGATATTACTTGCCGCAGCATTCACAGATTCAATAACATGTCTAATCCGTATGTATGCCTCATTAGGATTTAATTTCAAGTCTAAACACAAACGATCTAATTTATTCAGTACTAATATAGGCGTCAAGTTCATGGAGTAAGCCTCACGTAGAATGGAGTGAGTCCTCGCACACATGCCTTCGACGACATCCACCAATAATACAGCTCCATCACATATTTGTAATGCTGATGTAACCTCTTGACAAAAGTCTACGTGGCCTGGTGAGTCTAATATGTGTATAACCATGTTGACATCTGCAGACGAAGACGATGGAGTTGGTGTATACAAATGTTTGAGTGCAATAGCACTACTTTTGATAGTTATACCTCGGCGTTGTTCTTCTTCTAGCGAATCTAGAAAACGCATCGTCCCTGCTAATCGCTCTGAAATAATACCGTTGTATTCTACGAGTGAATCCGCTAAACTTGTCTTTCCATGGTCTACATGTGCCACGATAGAAACTAGTCGAGTACAGCTAGGGGAGGAGAAAATCGATGATGAGGATGATGTTGAACGAGACATGTTCGAATAGAGATTCCAAATATCCTTGAACGATGGTGAAGACAAGTGAAGACAGCTTGTAATAATGCTTTGTTTATCAACATCTCATATTATCTCATGTCTCTGCGTGTTGTCGAGAAGGAGGCGAGTCGTGCATACGGTTTTTGATCACGTATGTACAGCTTACAGTATCCTATTGTAGGGGTCCTCACAGTCGGCTGCTTGCTGCCTGCTGCTCCATCAGATCTTTCGCCGATGATTTTGATTTGATGTCTCTTTTTCAGTGTTTTGTAAGAAGAATTACAGTATTCCTACATAGCTATTTATTGGCGAGAAAAATTTCAATGAAAGGACCGGTTCTACCGATATCAACACACCATTAGCCGATTTTTTTCCAATGAAAATGAAACGCCGTCTGACCATGTTAGCGATACTCTTTCGTTCTGTGAATACCTTTTGTAGTCATTCAAAGAGATTCCATTCTTGCAGAAAGACCCCAGCGATGTATCGTCAGCAGACAACATCAACCTTCTCTGATGGACGATCCGCCATTATAAAATCTTCCAAAGACGATTATGATTTCTCATCATCATCATCATCATCTACTGTAACTACAATGCCGTTCAAGGTGAACTTACTTACTATTCATCAAGCTGAGTTGGAAACCTTGATTGATAGTTGGGGGTATCCTAAATATAGAGCCTCACAAATTCTACAATGGGTACATGCCAAGGGTGTAGACAATTTTGATCATATGTTAAATATACCCAAAGAATTGAGGCATGTTCTCTCAGAAAGAACAACGATTGGATCTCTACATTTGCAAGTAGAGCGTGTGAGTAAGGATGGGACAAGAAAACGGGCATATCGTCTTTTTGATGGACAACTGATTGAAAGTGTATTGATGCCTTATGAAGATGGACGGAATACAGCTTGTATCTCCTCTCAGGCAGGTTGTGCCCAGGCATGCTCATTTTGTGCCACCGGTCAAATGGGTTTTGCTCGACAGTTAACGTCGGATGAGATTTTTGAGCAAGTGGCTAAGTTTGCAGCAGAACTGCGTAAACAGGATGGAAGATTGTCCAACATTGTTTTCATGGGTTCGTTTACCAAGTATAACATTGATTGCCATAATCGTGGATTCCTTCGTTACTGGATCTTACAATTTTTATTATTTTTGCTATTATTACAACGTTCACACTGCATTTTTCAGGCATGGGAGAACCACTCGCAAATTATCGCAATGTCATGGATGCTATCCGACGTATGAATACAGAATTGGGTATCGGAGCTCGAAGGATTACCATTTCTACCGTGGGTATTGTACCGAACATAAAAAAATTGATGGAAGAGGATTTACAAGTGGGATTGGCTGTTTCCTTGCACTCTGCAAATGAAGAAGATCGATCCCTTTTACTTCCCGCGAATAAGAGGTATGGAGGTATTGATACCCTGATGCAAACGATAAGAGAATATATTGACCATACTCGACGAAGAGTAACCTTTGAATGGGCATTGATTGAGGGACAGAATGATAAGCCTGAAGTGGCAAGGCAACTAGGAAAACTTTTGGAGAGACATGGAATCCGTAAAGACATGGCTCATATCAATTTAATACCCTTGAATCCTACTGGAGGTTACAAGGGTAGTCCTAGTGGACGAAAGAGCGTCGAAGAATTTGTACGAGTATTGGAAAAAGAATTCGGACTATCGGCTACACCAAGAGTCCGTCGTGGTATTGACATCGAGGTAAAGAGATCTATTATTGTTTTCTTTTGTTCATAGTTTTGCTACATGAAACACGTTGCTATAGTATGGAATTATTCTAAATTTTTTACGTAGGCCGGATGTGGACAATTAAAGGCATCTGTTCAACGGAAAGAGCAGGAAGAAATAGATTTGAGCCAGCAACATGAAGGAGGTGAAGACGTAGACGATGACCAGGATGCAGAAGATGAAGGTGGTATCTGGATCGATGACAATGAAGCAAAACGGTTGATTAATCTTGTGAAGGGTACAACCATTCCAGATTTATCATAGTTTCGCCGGAACGATCTGCTAAAACAGAAGAAACCTTTGATTGACGAAAGAATATAAAATTAAGGTTATGAGCTGTAATATGTTGAACATCGAGGATGAAAACAATCATCAAATAAACCGTAAACACAAGAGCATCATCCATCATTTCCATTCGAAAATAAAATCAGTGTTGTTATATCCTCGTATTGGATGATATAAACGGTCATACAATGTAGATAAGATTTTGATAACGTAAAATCATATGGAAGTTCAGACTGCATGTTCTGTTTATTTCTTGTCCCTCAGATTTTAAAAATATATTTGTACACTTTAACGTCGAATCAGCATATTATTGAAACTCTGACCGCCCGACGGAGTAAATATATCATCATAGGGGGATATAGGAAGAAGAATGCATATTATTGAAGTGCCCCCAAGAGCAGCTACTTCATTTACAAATCATTTACGGTTACAGGGAAAGGTTTGTTCTTACACTTGTTTCATGCGGTTTCATCTACAGATTTATGATCTCATTCAATGCAGCTTACAGCCCAGCATATGTATAAAATTGTAATGGGAAAAGGGGGAGGTTCATCTTTTTGTTAATGAGAATCCGTAATCGACCAATAGGTATGAGTCAAAATCGTCTATGAATCTCATAAAAACCTCCTTAACTCCCTCAGCGATGCAGAATCGGGTTCATGATTTGTATGTTTCTCATAAATTTCGGTGGCGAACAAAAAAGGTGTTCAATTAAGTTTCGTGTATGGTCACGGTCAGCGGTGACTGATGTCCTGTTAGTCGATCGTTGGCTACTGCACACACTCCTACACACTATCTACAGTCCTATGTACAGTACAAGTAGCTAGTAGTAGGATACCGTCTGTTATTTGTCAGATTTGTTGGCCATGTTACCTGTTTCCTATTTTAACTCCATGTCCAAGCTCGATTTTCACCTCCAATTAAAATATGAAAATATGCTCTTTCTTTTCAATGAGTAATACTAATAGTAGTGGTGTTGAAATATTCCGAATATCTTTAGGTCCAGCGGCCAATTCCATAACAGCCCATTTATGTAATTTGGAAGGTCTGGCCTGTACCGGTGGCGGCGAAAGAAGCCATTACACCTCTTACGCCAATGAAGACGTATCATCATTTCCACTATGTGATCCCAACATTACACATTCCATGTCCCATGAACAATATGTTCCCCGTGTTTTGTTCGTTGATGGAAGAGACTGCTTTGATCCATGGGCAACAAGATCACAAGGCGCTATCGGACTTGAAAATGAAGTGGCGGAATATGCATGGAAAGGCAAGGTAGAAAAATACCATCGACGGGATTATGATATATTTTCCATGAGTAACGCAGATACCTCTCATTTTTCCAGCATGCATGATTCGGTTTCTACGCCTGATATGATGCGTACCAATAGCGATGCATGTTTCGATACAAATAAGAATCACATGAATCCAAATCTGCTCTCTTTTCAATCAGCAACCATGGAGCTACTGCGATCCCAGTCGCGCTCGAATCGATATCAAACATCTCATTATCCTACGCAACAAGTGTCAAGTAAATATGTATATACTGCGTCTCATCGTCAACAACTAGAGCGGCACGTAAACTGGGATGCAAAGGATCAAGAAGATGATGAAGACCACGGTGACGACGAGTACACTCGTAGACATCGTCCTACACTCACAAACACATCACTCAGAAAGGTGAATCAGCTTACTCGAACCATGGAGGAATCGTGGGATGCTTTTCTAGAATCATCATGTTTTACTGCATCGAATAACCTACACCAGGAGAATAAGGATAACAACTCTTATTCTACGCAAAATACAAACACAAATATAACGTATACTTCTACTCATCATCCACATCAGAGTGAAGATCAATATATACCTTGGATGTATTATTTCATGCCTCCACATCCACCCACAGCATTATATTCTGCTCCATTACCTCTCGATTGCAATACCGGGAATTCTTCGTATCTTCATTCATTTAACACCGGATATGGATCATCATCGACTGTTAATCCACTTTATGAATCACAATGGCATGAACAAATTTTAGGGGAAGCAGTACGAAAAAATTTAGAATCTTGTGATACCATTCGAGGATTTCAGGTAAGAATATAACTGTATATCGATGGTATATGTATATAAATAACATCGCGACTTTCATGAAGAAGTACAAACACTTAACTTTATACATTCTATTAGGTTATAATAGATGATGATATGGGTATATTTGGTGGCATTGCTTGCCATATGTTAGAATTACTCGAAGATGAATGCAAAAGTGCAGCAAAGTTTGTTACGTCCATCCAAGATGGAAATAAATGTTCATCCCCGTTGCAATCGTCCGATTCTTGGAGAAGTGAACAACAAGTTCGTCAATCCATTCGATCAAAAATCAACTCTTGTATGAATCTTCATGGTCAATATCAGTATTCCGATTTGATTCTTCCACTATCCTTGCAATCATGCGATTTTGAGGCCACCTCACATACTTCGCAGTCTTGCAATAAATCGTTATTTTTAGCTTCGGCTTACGCTGCCATGTCGTTAGAGCCTGGAGCACTTTCATACCGACTACATGGGAAAAGTCCAGGACGTTCGATGATTGGTTTACTCAGTCGTTACTTTGATGGATCTGGACAAGGTGGTGACGATTGGTATTCATCTACACCGAAGCTTACTTTTCATGAATTTATTGCCTTACTAAAGCCGACGAACCGTCACTGCCTTCTTGAGCTATCTAGTTTGTTGCATCCTTCGGAAACTCGAGATTTACGGAAACGTTTTTTCCATGGTACTTCAATCGATCGACAAATCAAAGAAATCCAGGGATATCGAGGATCTATTGATACGAGTAGAGATCGGCCTGGTGGATGGCTGGATAATCATGGTATAAAAAATGGTATTCTATCGTCATGGACTCCTACGATCCAACAACCACATATCGAAAGATCACTTCATCGTCATTTGGCCTTTTCATCTTCTTTCCGTGGAGATTTGTACAATACGTCTCCTCTGAATCAACCTCTACGTAATCATACATCTTCACTTATGGAGGCCATGGGTTTTGGATATCGGCCGGAGAGTTGCGTAGGTACGGTTGTCAATCAAAGTCTATTCGAATTAACTCATACTGGCCCTGCAAGTGCCGCAGGATTATATTGGAAAGGCATTATGAATCGTGAGGGTCGTTTCAACGCACCTGAAATATCTGTTTTGAGCAACTCTACGAGTATTTATCCATTCATAAATGAAACTATCAAAGGTATGAGTGATGCTGTTTCACGTAAGAATTATGGCTATGTGACACAGGATACAATGTCTGGTATAATTCCTGAACGCGATGATTGCGTAGAAGCTCTTGACTCTTGCTTTGATTTACGTGAACTGTATGAGCCTCCACCTGGAAGTGGATTGATAATCGATGAAGAAGGTAGATACTTCGATGACAACACAGAATGAGACAATCTCAACGTTTACCAGTACACGTGTGGCAAACGCTAGGAACGATCTTGGGATATCCAATCTTGACAAATCAACTTGTATAAAACTAGAAAATCACTGTTTTTACTTGAATCATTTTATCTTGAATCTTGATCTTCAAACATACGTAGCTCATCATTAAACGTTGATCTCCGAACATAGGTTTTTCCTTTTACAATATAGTCATACACTGCAGCTCAATTCTCATTACCAGCGTCGTGGAGAATCGCCGCGACGACCATCGTATTCTCTCCGACCTCGTGGACCATCTCCTCTTCCTGAGCTATCATGCCCTTGTTGACTTCCTACGCGTCCCTTCATTTCAACAGGAGTCTTGCGACGTTCTTGAGCAAAAACTACTTCAAGCATCCTTCCCTTCATTATGAACTTATCCATTTCATCTCTGGCTTCGCGGGCTTGATCATGACTTCCAAATTCGACGAAGGCAAATCCTTTTGGTTGTTGCGAATGATAATCAAGCGGTCTAGTGAGCATTTGAAAACAAATCCAGCAAATATAGTTAGTTTTGGAAGCTTCAGTATAAGGTATAGAGAATTCAATAATAGACGTACATGTATACATCTCGTACATCACCGATTCGACTAAAAGCCTGACGGATGTCGTCTGCGCGAATGTCAGTGGAAATATTCCGTACAAGAAGAGATAATCCGAGCGTGTCCTCATTACGTCTTCCTCCGCGAGGATTTCTATCGCTGATATTACGTTCCTCGTGCCGACGGCCTGATGGTGGAGGTTGAGGATAAATATCATCACGATATCTGTCTGGAGGAGGCATGGATCCTCCTCGCTGATCACCGGGATAGCCACGATCAAAATGAAAGCCTGGGCCCGGTGGTGGCGGACCTTGGATGAATAATTGTATGGGAATAAAACGAGGATTATTCAGTGCATTTCAATGATATATTTACAGACTAGACTTACCTCGATATGGTTCATCTCCATCATATTCATGAAAAGACGGTGGACCACGCCAAGCTTCCTCTCGATTGTCATGTCGATAGCTCTCATCTTCCCTGCCATGGTAAAAACTTTTCTAATAAAAAATTAGACTCCTCCTCTTCAATATAAGCTTAACTATATCATACTAATACTACATACATCTCTACTACGGCTACGACTTCGATGTCGATGATTCGAACGATGTCGGGATCCAGATCTAGACCGTGATTGTCTCGAAGATTCTCTATTCCCTCTCTGCCGAGAAGAGGCACTAGTTTCGTGATGACCACGATCTTTTATTTCGTCACCATCGGAGTAATTTCTCCAACCTCGGCCCTCACCGGACACATTCATCTTCAACTGACCTTTTATGTACACTGATCACTAAAACTTGAAGGTTGAATCATGGATGATACGCCATGCTTATAAAAGTGCATACTGCTGACCACTGTAGAAGACCGTAGCTAGACTGGAAACTGGAAAACCAAGTCCTACGTACAGTACAACTACAGTAGGTCTACATACAGTATCAGTATCCTACCGCTCTGGCCCACTCCGTAGGGAGATTCAGTACCATTAAAAAATCTGAACGGCTAACCGTTTCCAACTGCTCTCATGACCCCCAACTTTGAACATGAATAATTTTTTACCTTCTTTCAATTGT
>Ga0169931_10012404_pt1 | contig 11820 bp, 11 predicted proteins | sample Kivu_15m_20L_FD_129675 | JGI IMG/M metagenome (GOLD analysis project Ga0169931, IMG submission 129675) | Freshwater microbial communities from Lake Kivu, Western Province, Rwanda to study Microbial Dark Matter (Phase II) - Kivu_15m_20L... | ecosystem: Environmental > Aquatic > Freshwater > Lake... | reverse complement strand
GTAGATTTAATTATTAGTAATCTAAAAGAAGCAAAAGTATCTGAAGGAATTACAGCACTATTAAAATCAGGACATAAAGTAATTGATCAAACAGGTTGGGAAAAAATCAATGCCTCGGAGGTTATTTCCGGCGAAATACTAGGGAAGCCACGCGTAAAAGAAGTTAATTTCAAACAGTTGATAAATATAGGGACAAGTTAATATGATAAAGCATTATTAAATTAGTCAGTATACTTACTATAATACAATAAGCGTACAGCTAGTAAAGTAAAGGATAAAGTGCATCCAAAGATCTCTTCAGTTCAAGCAAAAAAGTGGGTGCTTTTTTTCAGTTGCCTAATTTTTTCTATCGGTGCACTAAGTAGAGATGTTAGACTTCATAATTTGCTTATAAATTACACAAGCGATAAAGAATTTAAAGCGAGCAATCTTTTATGCGGGGAACTAACTAGATGCACGAGATTAGGAGGCGAATTACTAGGGTTAGGTGTTCAAGACCTTTTCTACTATGTTGCACAATTGTTTCATGGTAATCCACTTTGGCAAAATTTTTATCTAACAGACAAACAGTATTATTCGATTTTTAGTGGATTTTCATCAATTGCATTTAGAGTTATGTGCTTAATTCCTATAACATTATATTTTAACAAGTTATTGAAAGAGAACATTAGTGCCAAAATACTAACAACGTTAGCACTCACAAGTATTTTTTCTGGCTTTCCTCTTTACTATCTTAACAATTTATTCGGTATATACTTAGTTAATTACGATTATATGGTCATTTTCGTACTAGGTTTATTCTTAAATTTTTGTGATCAGATTTTGAAATCTAATGTTTTGTTAGTTTTTTTCACCATATTATCCACAATGACTATGGAAAATCTAGGCTTGGTGCTCATTTTTGTAATTTATTTTTTAAATAAACGGTTGTACAAAAGAATTAAATTGGCGTCTTTAATAGTGTTTTCAACCTTATTAACATACTTAATACTACTTGCAGCCGTGGTTTTAAAAAATGGATATATACCTGATAACCAATCAGATGGTAGATATGGCTATCTAAATCGAGAAAAACTCCCAGAAATATTAGGAGCAATGGCAATTATTGTTTTTTGGAGTTTTGCTTTGGGTTATCTAGTAGGCCAAATTGGATTTATGAGTTTTTCAACCAGCGAGCTAAAAACATTTTATGATGATATTTCACCGAACAAACTATATGGCCTGATTATTGGATTCCTATTTAGTTTTGTAGTTGGACTTTTCGTTTCAATTACTACTGAATTTGCAAGGCAGTTTCTCCCTCTTCAGTTTATAGTTTTCTTTTTTGGGTTGTCTAGTAGAATCAACAGGCTAATTAATTTGAAAAAGATTTCATAAATCACTAGACTTTGAATTTTACTCTTCGCGCCCGTAGCTCAACGGATAGAGCATCTGACTACGGATCAGAAGGTTCGGGGTTCGAATCCCTGCGGGCGCACAATATTTTTAGCAATCGAAGCAAGACTTTATTCAATAGATTTAATTGAATTAACTGAAAGTATTATTTGGCGAGTAACAACGTAATTGTGAAAAATCTATGAAAAATTCTAAATACCTTTCTTTTATATAGGCTTTACAGTGGACATGAGAGTGTATTATCCTCTCATTAAAACCGAAAATTTTAAGGAGACAAAATTTCAGTAGCAAATTCGGAAGATGATTCACTTAATGTTCTTCACAATCAAATTCTTGATCTAACTCAAAACTAAGCTATGAAATATTTAATTACTGGACACACAGGATTTAAAGGATCCCGGTTGGCAGCGAAGTTAAAAATCGAAGGACATGAAGTTTTTGGAATTTCACTAAACCCACCCAAGAAATCGCATTTCAATCTAGCTCAAATAAATCAATACATGGACAGCGACATACGAGTTGATATTCAAGATTTGGAATCTCTCGAAAAAATTGTTAGGGGATTGAAACCAGAAGTTGTTGTGCATTTAGCAGCTCAATCTTTAGTACTCGAATCTTATAGAAATCCAATCTACACTTATCAAACAAATATAATTGGAACAATAAATATCTTAAAAGCTTGCTCTAATGTAGACAGACTAGAGGCAGTGCTAATTGTAACCTCAGACAAAGTTTATAAGAATTCCTCAAAAAAACCTTTTGTAGAGACCGATCCGCTTGGGGGGGAGATGACCCATATAGTTCTTCAAAGGCAGCGGCAGATATTCTCACTCAAGCATGGCGAACCAGTTTTGGTAAAGTTCCCATAGCAATAGCAAGGGCAGGAAATGTTATCGGCGGAGGAGATGAGTCGGCAGATCGCATTATTCCCGATTTAGTAAATTCTTTAAAAGGCAATAAAGAATTTATTCTGAAAAGTCCTAACTCTGTTCGTCCTTGGCAGCATGTATTGGATTGCTTAAACGGCTATCAAATGTTGATGCAGAACCAGATTAAATCAGGTCTGCAGGGGGAATGGAACTTTGGTCCAGATTTTAATTGTAGTTTCACGGTTAACGACCTCATTGAGAATTTTTGTCAATCATGGGGCCAACGAGTTAAAATAAGGCTCCAATCAAACAACTTAAAAGAGTCAGAATATCTGTCAATTAATTCGAGTCATAGCAGTCTTAATTTAGGGTGGAAACAAAAATTAGACTTTAAGCAGAGTGTAGACTGGACAAGTAAATGGTACAAATCTTCAGATCCTGAAGCTATGACAAAAAATCAAATACATCATTTTATTGCTTTATGACAAGTAACATTCCGGTAATAATATTAGCAGGTGGACTTGGAACTCGAATTTCTGAAGAAACAACTAGTAAACCAAAACCAATGATTTTAATTGGAGACAAACCAATTTTATGGCATATAATAAATATTTACGCATCCCAAGGCTTTACAAATTTCATAATTGCAACAGGATATCAACATCAAATTATTGATAATTGGATCGAAGAAATATCAGAGAAGAACTCTTGGGGCATGAACTGCGCTATTCGTACAATATTCACTGGTGAAGATACTCAAACTGGAGGGCGAATTAAACAAATACTGGAAAATGACATTAATGAAATATTTATGTTCACATATGGAGATGGATTAGCTAATGTAAATGTAAGAAAATTACTTGATTTTCATTTTTGTCATGGGAGAATTGCAACAGTGACATCAGTACGACCTCCTGCTCGTTTTGGCTTAATCGAGAGCAAGAATGGCAAAGTTATAAATTTTGGAGAAAAAACTCAATCCGATGCTGGTTGGATAAATGGCGGCTTTTTTGTAATAAATCGAAAGACAAGTCAATATATTTTAGGGGACTCCGAATCCTTTGAATTCTCTACCATGAAAAAGCTTGTCAAGGATGGTCAGTTGATGACCAAAAAACATTATGGATTCTGGCAACCTATGGACACTTTAAGAGAAAAACGCATGCTAGAAGTGGCATATAATTCGACACCTGCGCCATGGATGGATATCAGTACAGAATAATCTGTCAGTTAAATTTCTCCCTGTATAAATCACCGAGAAAATTAGGGCTGTAGTACCTAAAAGGTACCAATGCATAGAAACGCAATGTTCGCTAGACTTGATTGATTGTTTCTAATTCTGCACATAAATTACAATTCGAGGTGGAATCAGCCAATTTTATTCGGTCCAACACCATTTCTTTATGATAAAGTTCTTATATGAGAAAAGTAATTATATTAAAATCAGGTTTTGCAGGATCACATCTCTGTAATTTGCTAAAAAAGGAATATAAAATTATTAACTTCACCAAAAAAACAAATTAAGTGAATTGAATAATATTAATGCTGACTATGTAATAAATTTATGCGCTTCTAAACCAACTTCAAATCTTGAAGACTCATTAAAAAATAATATAAGCACACCTCTTGCATATTTGGAAGAATTATTGAAAAATCAAAACAAGATTTTGAAATGAATTCAAGTAGGATCATACTTCGAGTTACAGATTGAATTAGGGAGAAATGATTTTTATTCTTCGCACAAAAAAATATTTCGAGCAATGATTACCGAACTTAGCGAAACTACACCACATCTAGCCTTACACTCGATAATCCTTCCTCATGTGACAAGTCTACGCTCTGATGGGGGACTAAAATCAAGAATTTTTCCAACTATCATCATAGCTAATAAGAATAAAACAAAAACAACTTTTTCAAACGGTGATCAATTTCTCCCTATTCTTCACGTGAATGACGCTTGTGCAGCCATCGAATTGGCGTTGATATCTAAGCAAGAATTATCAGCGGCAACTCCAGTTTGGTATCCTTCCGTCTTAGAATTGGTACAAAAATGCGCTGTTAACATAGACCTAATTGAGTTTAAAGAAAACTTGAACCCGATTGATACAGCATTTGCAAAGGTAATTTTCCCACCTAAAGTAAGAGGATTTAAACCACAAGTTAGTGCTAGAGTAATTATTCAAACTATGAACAGAAGAATTTAAGTGCATCATAACTACATTCAACTAGACTATCTGATTATTTGTAGCGAGGAATATCTAACCTATGCAAAAAAAGCCATGTTTTCATTACGGCTAAAGGATCGAAAATCAACAATTCATCTTTATATTTATACCAAAAAATTCAATGATCTGAGCATCTACGAACCAATAATTGTTACAAAACTAGATTTACCTGAATATATAAAGTCGCATGATATTGGAACATATGTATCCACAAGGTGTGCAGAAATTATTCGTAAATTCTGCACTATAAATGATAAGTCAATAACTTTCTATTTAGACGCAGACATATTGTTTTTAAGAAGAATTAAACCATCCTATTTTAAAGCAACAAATAAAATTTATGTGAACGTAACTGAAAGTACAAATCCCTTAAATAGAGTTTTTTTATCACATTTTGTAGTGAATATAGATAAAACTTCAGAATCTTTTTCTCAAATTAGAGAACAACTTGAGCAATGGGCATTGAGATTAGATTGGAACAGGCTGACTAAGAAATTAATTTGGTTTGATGATCAAAAAACATTTGGTGAAATATTTCTAAATGTAAATGAAAATGAGGGGATAAATATTGTAAAATTACAGAATAAATATGGAGCATATGGAACTTTCTTGCCTAATAGCCTTCTTATTTCTGGCGCTGCTGGATCTAAGCTAAATACCTTTAGGAGCATTACTCCCTATGGGTTTTGCAATTCATTGATGTCGATAGTAATAGAGCATCCAATTTTTATTAATAATTTCTTTGCAAGATTTTTTTTAAATTCCTTGATTAAAACGGGATATTTAACATTTATTTACTTAAAGTTGTTGCGTTTAACGCTTAGCAGTTTTAAACAGCAAATTCAGTAGATTACAATTCAATAAACTAACAAGGATCAGAGACAATAATTATTTTAACCAGTTCATATTATCTTTTAAAAATTTCCAATTAAAATAAGATTACTTTTAAATATAGAGATTAAGTTTGAGGATGGGGAGGTATTTCGAAAGTTGTAATTGAATCATTCTTGAAATATTTTGGTCGACCGATAGATTCTATTGTGAGTTTAAATTTATGAACAATATCTAGATCGTGAGAAAAATAGGACAGATAATTGCTAAAATTAGGGTCAATTTCCCCTTTCAGCGCTAAACCTAGACCTGAACTTGTTTTAGTCACCAATAGAAATTTAAAGTCGCCGTTTATAGACTGAAGTTCACTAAAACTTTCCATTAAATTTGTGCTTACTACATCATGAAACACAATGACAGATCTACTAGACATATAATTCTGCAAAATTTTAAATTCAGCGGTTTGCACTTCGTTTGTATGCACAGCATCAATCAAACACAAATCAACAACTCCACCCAAATGTGTCTCGATGATGTGAACTAAGTCATCAGGCGTAGAAGCTTCAAGAACTATTTTCGCACCTAATTCGATGAGTAATTCTCGCGTTAACGAATTTCCAGAAACTCTATACTTATCGAGTGCCACGACATTGGAATCTAGGTTACTCAGCGATAAAAACACGGTGCTAACTCCATAAGAATTGCCAATTATTAAGATATTTTTAGGCTTTAAATATCGGCAAATTCCAAACAAAAAAGTTGCTTCATCATTGGCAATACCCCCACTGGTAGATTTCAGAGATGTGTCATCAGCTACGAAATTAAATGGAGCACCACTTTCAGGAGGCACTAGGAAATGAGAGTACCCACCAAGTATTTGTAAGCTTTGGCCCTTGTAGAGGGAATTCATTTTACTGAAAACTTCTTCAATCGAAAGCATTACTCGATTCTCCCTAATATTGATCAGAAGTCAAGATAAAGCAGTGGATGTCTAACTCATTTCGAAATTACTGAACCAAAAAGAAAGCATGAATAACCGCCATATAAACAATATTCGGGAATTATCTCCAGCAAGAAACTGGTTATGTGTTTGATCAATTATTACTTTGTTTAAATGAAAATAACTGGTAAATTCTTCGTTTAGAATTTTACTGATCAATAGTTCTTGCAATTCGCCTCTAAACCACATGGATAAAGGTAAGGAAAACCCTTTTTTAGGTGCTTGTTTTAGGAATGTTGGCAAAGAATCGCCAAAAGCAGTTTTTAGTAGAAGTTTATAAGAGCCTTCAATGTTTTTAACTCTATTTGGTATTCTATAAATTTGTTCAAAGAAGATATGGTCTAGAAATGGAGTCCTAGCTTCTATAGAATTCATCATTGAAAGTTTGTCTATCATTATGAGAAATTCATCAGTCAATTGTGTTTCTATGTCAAAAAGTGCACTTCTTTTTTCTATCTCTAAATCCTGGTGTCTTTGAGCTTTATGGAATAATTTATCTATATACCGCTCACCAGTGTTATCCATAAACAACTCATTAATTTCATAAGGGTAGATTTTATAGTATTTATTCAAATAATTTAGTTTAAAACTTTCTATATTGTCAAAAACATTTGAAGGTAGGTTTATAGCTCTGTTATAATTTCCAAATAGTTCATCCCCACCGGTACCATTTAGAGCCACTCTATAGCCAAATTTTTTCATTTCCGAAAAAATCTTCCACGAAGGAACACCTCCACCATATGGTTGTTCGAGGTGGCTTACGATATTATTTAGATTAAGAACTAAATCTTGAGGAGTCATTTCAATATTGTTATAACCAATTCCGAAAACCTCAGTGAAACCTTTAACTATGGTACTTTCATCCCAGCGGGATAAAGAGACGTCTTTAAATCCCATAAAAAAAGGATTGACCTCGATTTTAGCTTCGAGACACGCAATGAGCACTGATGATGAATCAACTCCCCCTGAAAGTGAAAGCGCAATTGGATAATCAGAAGTTGTCCACCTTGAAATAGCGCTCGTAAATTCTTTACGAACCAAATCAACAGATTCTTCGAAATCTATGCCCTCAAATTCATCGACTGGTGGGGTCCACCAATTATTGATGGTTGATTTCCCGGACATCATGTCAATATCCATATAACAAGCTGCTTGAAGAGAATTAATGTTTTGATAAACTGTATTGGGACTAGTAATAAACCCCAGTCCCATGAACTCCGCTACAGAATCTTGGGATATCTCATTATTTTTTGATAAAATCTTAATTGCTCTTAGATCAGAAGCAAAAACATATCTACTGCCATTAATTTTAAAATAAATTGGTTTTATGCCAAAGCGATCTCGAATAACAAAGGTACGTTGAGTCTCTAAATCTACAATTATTATCGCAAACATTCCATTTATTTGCTCTATAAACTTAATTCCAAATTTTAAGTACATTTGCAAAATCACTTCAGTATCTGAATGGCTAGAATTAAATTTAATTCCTGCTTTTTCCAAGCCATTTCTTAGGTCGTGAGAATTGAAAATTTCACCATTAAATGTTATAATCACCTGACCATCTGAGCTGGCCATTGGCTGGCTACCACCACTTTGATCAATTATTGCTAATCTATTGTTTCCAATTATCGCCTTTCCTGATTGCAAAACCTTGTAATTCGAACCATCTGGACCCCTATGGTGCTGAGATTTAAGAGCGTATTTGAAATTCACTTCATCGCATAATTTGTTATCCATTTCAAAAAGAATCCCACACATTACTCTTGCCCGATACCGTTTAGAAATTTAATATGCCCTACCGGCTTTCCGCTTTTGAGAGCTTTATTCTGGTATTCAGTTAAATTTGAGATGTTTCCCAAAACTATATTCTCTTGTAATACTTTGGGATCTTTCCATTGTTGGCATTCACTCCAACTACCAGCAAAATGTAGAAAGTAATTGTTTATGAGTGCATTCTGAATTGATAAATAGGTGTGATCCGAGTAGCGATCAAAAAACACAGAAGGATAATAATTCGCTGCTTCGTAGCTCCAAATGGATTGAAATTTGTAAGATAGCCATTTAATTTCAAAGCTACTCTGAACGAGAAAATTGAAATGAGTTTGATCCCCTCCATTTGTAATTGTGTCAACACTACTATCAACAGTTAAAAAGAATTGGTGCATAGTTTCCGAGTGAATTGAAACATCCATAATAAACATGCCTGCGCAAGCAAAATCTTTTTGGGGCGAAAGCCCATGATAACTAAATAGGTCTTTGATTCCCATATAAATTGCTGAATCTAGTGGATAACGGCCTTTACTACTTTGATTCCTGAGCCATGTTAGTTTTTCTATAGTGGTGGCCCTACTATATGGCAATCGGTGAAATAGTGAAACAAGACTCATGCACCCATTTTGGTGAAAGTAAAATACATTAGGAGCTAATGGACTTATCAAAATATCTGTATCTAAATAACACACTCTTTCAATATGCGGATAGTATTTTCTTGCATACGCCCCGATTAGAAATTTCTGCCAAGTTGCTTTCTTCCAAGCAAAATCGGAAGATTTAATCATATTTTTATAAATGACTATAAGCCCTAATTCATATTTTTTGCAATAACTTATCCAAAAAGGTGATGCGAATTGTTTCCAATCACTTAGGTACTTATCACCTATTGCAATTGTGACTATATAGTCTTTTTTACCCTTAATTAACTCTACTGAGCAACTTTTCTCCACGTAAATCACCCCTTATTGCATTGAATTCAGATTAAAACCAATTTAGTTTTAATCCAAAAATTCGACGTTGTTTTAATCCAAAAAGTCATGGAGTACTCGATGGTTTACGTATGCTAATTTGTAACTCCAGTATTGCCACACATTGTCCAGATCTAAATTGGAGAAATATTCTCGATCAGCCTTCGCAGTAATCATCAACTTAGTATAGATACATATAATTAAAAAGATACTCACTAATCATGGCAATTTCTTTGAAAATAAGTCATAAAGTTCGGTATAAAGTTCGGTTTTCCCACTAACAACACGAGTTTTGCGTGCATTTGGATCATTTAGTAAAACTTTGCCGATGGGGTCATAAAATAAACTAGGAACTCCAAGTTCTGAAGCAATTATTGCGGTAGATGTGAAAGGAACAGATATAGTCACAAGAGAGTCTTGAATAATTCTATGAGGTGCAATATCTGGATCGACGTAGATGAAATTTTTATACTCCTTTTTCAAAATCTTAATTCCTTGGTAATACTCGGCATCAAAATACCTTGGATTTTTTCTTTTAGACTTTAGAACGCAAATCCTCCCCAACCTTTCCGATACTTCTAGAATGTCTCTGATGAAGTTTAGAATTGAAGATGCATCAAAATACCCACAGTCATACAAGCCTGACCAACCTAAGAATTTTCGTGTAGGTTGAATATCAAAAATAGCTATGTAATTGCCCTTATCTTTCGAATCTATAAAAGGTTCTAATCTGTCGGTCCAAAAAGGGCACCCCATTGCACTTACTTTGGAATCTGATTGTATTGAATGTGCCGAAAACAAATGCTTCTGGTGAGCATCTAATACCCAAACTTCATTCCATTGATTTAAGCGCTCCCAGCCTAAAAATTCAATTTCGTTAAAAGCTATTGGAGAAGAGGAGGCGCTTAAGTTGATATAAATTTTTCTAGAGGAATCTAATTTCATTTGATCAAACCAAACGGGTTTTACCCAACTCTCAGACGCAAGAGTTATAAATATTTCTATGTTCTGAATATTTGCTTTATTCAGAAATCTAAATTTATATGACTCGTGAAAATATCTAAGCATTAGAACTAACTCGCCCATCGAAAATCTAAACTTAAATATTTCACTAAATGCAATAACGAAATTACCAGGCCTGTAGTCAAATAAGTTTGTAGAGGATATATTAGAAACTTCTGTTTTAAAAGAATCTATATCCTTTAGATTTACTCCATAGACATTACCTGCGAAATTCAAGCTTCTCTTTAGCCAAACTTCGAAACACTTTTCATCTTCTGAATTTTTGGTCAAAACTTTTTCAATTAGTCCATTTACAAGAATAGATCCTGGAAGAACATTTTGTTGCGGATTCCACACGAAACAATTTCTCACAGTACTATAAATCTGTTTGAAACAACCCAGAAATTCGTAAGCCATCCATAGGAATAAACTCATAATTTTGTTTACTCTGATTCCATTGTTTTGAAAGAAATTCCAATAGCGAGGCGGAAGTGGATAACTTAGACTTTTTTGATAAATTCTAGATAATGTATAGTTTCTAACCAGATTTTCATTAAATATCAGAGTGCTTATTAAGTTACAAGATCTAAATATACGGGTTGATTGAGTTATGCGCGAATTATCACTAGTACTAACAATTGCAGAAATCACACTATATTCAAAAGAGATTATTTCATTCATGATTTTACGCAACCGTATCAATTCTCCTTGATTTACTATGGATTTAAAATTCCGAAACATAATATTCTCAAAATATTTGGTGTTATGACTTAAGAACACATGCAACCATTGTGGTAGAAACATAAATATCATAAAGGGAAATTACCATACTCATTAAGAAATTTTCTTGATTTGTGTATTGTTTTTAAAGCAATTATTACATTTTAAAAGGGTAAGCAAGCTTTAAATTTTATTTTTAGATTCAATAAACAAGGTTTGGTTATTAGAGATATATTTGTTTTTGAAAGCCTAACTTAGTATAATATCCATGCATGATTTTGATACGAAAGATTTCGACTTTAACCGAGCAAAAACTTGCTCGTAAAATATTTGATAAAACTTGGTCAGGGACTTCAGGCACTGAAATAACAACAAACCTTTTACAGGCAATGATTCATAGTGGTTCTTACCTATCAGGTGCGTTTATCGAGAAAAAACTAGTCGGTTCTGCCTTTGCATTTCCCGCAACCAACGAAGGATTACATTTTCACTCACATATGACAGCAGTTTTAGATGAATATAGAGATCAAGGTGTTGGTTATGCTTTAAAAATCGATCAATGGAATTGGGCAAAAAAACAGAAGTACCCCTATCTTTCCTGGACCTTTGATCCATTGGTAAGAAGAAATGCAAAATTAAATTTAGTAAAGCTTGGAGTTGATATATCCGCCTACTATCCCAATTTTTATGGAGCGATGACAGATGCGTTGAATGTTGGGGATGAATCAGATCGTTTGATGGTTTCATGGAGTACAGATATAGATGAACCTAAGGCAAGGCAGTTGATTGCTCACCCAAAACCTGATGATATTTTGATTGCAATTCCAGAGGATATTGTTGCGATTAGGTCTAAGGATCAAAGTGAGAGCATGAAATGGCGCAGGCAGGTAAGGGATCTATTCCTGGCTGCTTTTGAGAAAAATGGCAAAGTGATTGGCTTTTCAACAAATAATGAATATGTTGTGCGGATATGAGAATAAAAGAGACAGAGTTAAGAATTATTCAACTACCACTAGTGCGGCCATTTAGAACCTCAT
>Ga0169931_10012403_pt1 | contig 11821 bp, 5 predicted proteins | sample Kivu_15m_20L_FD_129675 | JGI IMG/M metagenome (GOLD analysis project Ga0169931, IMG submission 129675) | Freshwater microbial communities from Lake Kivu, Western Province, Rwanda to study Microbial Dark Matter (Phase II) - Kivu_15m_20L... | ecosystem: Environmental > Aquatic > Freshwater > Lake ... | reverse complement strand
TGCCAGCAAGATCAAGAGCGTGACGCTCGTCGGCTCCACGCTGACGATCATCTACGAATAAGAGACCAGTCCTCGCGACTGATCGAACGACAGGGGGCCGGACAAATGTCCGGCCCCTTTTTCGTTGAACCGTCGCTGCCTCCTCGGGAGGCATGCGCCATTCTAGGCGTTCACGGGAGCCCATCGAGAATTTGCCTGGGGACCGATCAACCGCGCCGGCAAAGAGGCCACCCTGACGCAAGAACCAGCCTGCCGGTCCCTTCCAAAACAAGTGGCAATGCCTGCAGGGTCCAACTCCCCCAAGAACAATCGCTGACTAAATCCCTGCAAACCTCCGGACGTCCGACTCTTTTGCCCTTCCCTTTTGCCACACCTTGATCTGCTCAGACTCGCGGCGTTTCCCCCGAGTCTCGCGCAACGGAAGGTGCCCCCAAACGTCACCGGCATTCCAAATTCTTGGGACCGTAGAATGACCGGGACTGGAGTTGGTCCGTTGCCGCGTTCCTTAATGGGGCACCAGCGTCGGTCTGGACATAGGAGTTTCCCGCACTTCGCGTTGGGCTATGGTCAGCCCGTCGCGCATGAGTCCGACTTCCACAGAAATCCTCGCTACGGTGCTCTTCGCCGTGGCGGTGCTGCACACGTTCAGCGTCAAACGGTTCGCCCATTGGGCCCACCGCTATCCTTCGGGCTCAATTCCCGAAAACCTGCTGCACTTCCTCGCCGAGACCGAGGTGGTGTTCGGACTCTGGGGGGCAGTGCTCTTCATCGGCATCGCTGCCCTCAAAGGCTCGATCGATTCTGCGGTCGAGTATTTGGACGGACTCAACTTCACGGAGCCGAAGTTCGTCTTCGTGATCATGGTGGTGGCCGCCACCCGACCGGTCGTCCGCCTCGCGGAAACCCTCATCGGCGGCGTGGCCCGCCTCCTGCCGTTGCGCGAAGGCGTCGCCTTTTATCTGGCCGCCCTCGCCTTCGGCCCGTTGCTGGGTTCCTTCATCACGGAACCGGCGGCCATGACCCTGCTCGCGATCCTGCTGAAGCGCCGTTATTTCGACCGGAACATCAGCGGTCCACTCGCCTACGCCACGCTGGGCCTGCTGTTCGTCAACATTTCCATCGGCGGCACGCTGACCCACTTCGCCGCCCCGCCGGTGCTGATGGTGGCCACCAAATGGCAGTGGAGTTCCGGCTACATGTTCGGACAGTTCGGTTGGAAAGCCGTCTCGAGCTGCCTGCTCTCAACAATTCTCGTGGTGCTCGCCTTCCGGAAGGAACTCAACACGCTGGAGACGGCCGCTTCCCGCCAAGAACCCGTGCCGGCATGGCTGACTGGGCTGCACCTCATGTTTCTGGCGCTGGTGGTGTTCTTCGCCCATCACGCCGACGTATTCTTCGGAGTCTTCATGATATTCCTCGGACTGACCACGGCGACACGGGAGTATCAGGACAATCTCAAGTTCCGGGAGGGCCTGCTGGTCGGCTTTTTCCTCGCGGGACTGGTCACGCTGGGCTCGCTCCAGGCCTATTGGCTGAAACCGCTCATCCAAAGCCTGAATGGCACTGCGCTCTTCTTCGGGGCGACGGGCCTCACCGCCATCACCGACAACGCCGCGCTGACCTATCTCGGTTCCTTGGTGGACCGAATTTCGCCCGACCTGAAATACGCCCTGGTCGCCGGCGCCGTGACCGGCGGCGGCCTCACGGTGATCGCCAACGCGCCGAATCCGGCCGGAGCGGGCATTCTGCAGTCGGCGAAGGTGTTTGGTTCGGAAGGCATCAGCCCGCTCGGACTGTTCCTCGGAGCGCTGCCGCCCACGGTCGTCGCGATTATCTTCTTTTGGGTCCTTCACTGAGGCCGACGCCCGCTGTCTGAAATCAGGTTCGACGCATTGTTGGGGAGTAGAACCGCTCGGGCCTGGCCGGGCAGCCTTCCGCCTAGGCCGAACTGCGCATCTGACCATTCAGCGCAACGCTCTGCATTTCTTCACGGCGACCGCCGGTGGGACGCCGACAGCTTTCTTCGGCCCCAACCTTTCAGCCAGGCGGCGTCGGACTCCGAATTCGCCCTTGCGGGGCGCCGGGTCCTCCGTTACCCCATCGCCCGTGATTCGTCCGTTGAACCTTCGACTTACCGCGTTCGCGCTGCTGCTTAGCCGCGCGACGGCCGGGGTTTGAGGCGAGTCCAGAACACTTTCCCGCCCCACCGTCGCACCCGACGGTGGGGCTTTTTGTTTGTCCGCGTCGCCGGGTGCTTGCGTTGAGGCCGTCAAAACAGCGAAACACAGTCAAAACATGTTGAAGCAACCCGCCGCGAAATACCGCCCGTTCCCACCGGTTAATTTGCCGGACCGCCAATGGCCGTCGCGCGTGCTCACCCACGCCCCCATCTGGTGCAGCGTGGACCTGCGCGACGGCAACCAAGCCTTGGCCGTGCCCATGAACGTGGCGCAGAAACTCGAACTGTTTCAGGCGCTGTTGAAATGCGGCTTCAAGGAAATCGAGGTCGGCTTTCCCTCCGCCTCCAACACCGAGTTCCGTTTCAACCGCCTGTTGATCGAGAACGGTCACATCCCGGACGACGTCGCCATCCAGGTGCTCGTGCAGGCGCGCGAGGACCTGATCGAACGGACCTTCGAGTCGCTGGTCGGCGCGAAGAACGTCATCATCCACCTCTACAACTCGACTTCGCCGGCCCAACGGCGCGTGGTGTTCGGGAAATCAAAGGAAGAGATCGTGCAGATTGCCGTGCGCGGGGCGCAGTGGATCAAGGACCGTCTGCCGCGGCTGCAGGGCACGAATGTCCGCCTCCAGTATTCGCCGGAGAGCTTCAGCGCGACCGAGGTCGAGTTCGCCAAGGAGATTTCCGAGGCCGTGATGGACGTCTGGCAGCCCTCGCCCGAGAGGAAGATGATCCTAAATCTTCCCGATACCGTGGAGGTCGCGATGCCAAACGTGTATGCCGACCAGATCGAGTGGATCTGCCGGAACATCCGGAACCGCGAGTCACTGATCGTCTCGCTGCACACGCACAACGACCGCAGCACCGGGGTTGCCGCCACCGAACTCGGCCTGCTGGCGGGCGCCGACCGCGTTGAGGGCACTCTCTTTGGCAACGGGGAACGCACGGGCAACCTCGACGTCATCACCGTGGCGCTGAACCTCTACATGCACGGCCTCGATCCAAAGCTCGACTTCACCGACCTCAGCGCTGTCCGGGAGGTCTATGAACGCTGCACCGGCCTGACCGTGCCGCCCCGCCAGCCCTATGCGGGCGAACTCGTCTTCACCGCGTTCAGCGGCTCGCATCAGGACGCGATCAAGAAAGGCTTGGCCGAGTGGGACGCCGGCGGCCGTTCGCACTGGGACGTGCCCTATCTGACGATCGATCCGAACGATATCGGCCGGCGCTATCAGGAGGTCATCCGGGTGAACAGCCAGTCCGGCAAAGGCGGCGTCGCGTATCTGCTGGAGAGCGAGTTCGGGATCGAACTGCCCAAGGACATGCAGCGCGAGTTTGGCCCCATCGCCAACGACCTCGTGGATGCGCTGGGACGCGAGGTCAAGGCGGAGGAGCTCAAGGCGATGTTCTGGAAGGAATACATCGAGCGCTCCTCACCGTGGACGCTGATCCACTTCCATGCCGACGGCGTGGACGGCAGGTTTCGCTGCCGCGCCTCGATCATTCACCAAGGCGTCGAGAAAAAGGTGGAAGGCGAAGGCAATGGGCCCATCGCGGCGTTTGTTAACGCCCTCGCCACCTCCGGTGCGCCCAAGTTTGAAGTGACCAATTACCGCGAACATGCCCTCAGCTCCGGTGAAGGAGCGAGCGCCATCGCCTACATCCAGATTCGCCTCGCCGACGGCCGCAGCCAGTGGGGTGCCGCGGTGGACACCAACATCGAACTGGCCTCGATCAAGGGCGTGCTCAGCGCCCTGAACCGGCTCGCCTAGGCGCGGTCCGCGTTGGCTGTGCCCTGGTCAGGATTCCCACAGGAGCTGCAAATCCGGGAATTCGAGATGATTGGGATCCTGCGCCAGCGCTTCCTTTCCGGCTGGCCTGGAATGTTCCAGGCCAGCCGGCTCCGTCCCCCCGGCCGGCGCCCTCTGGTTCGCATCGACCGGCAAAGTCTTAATCCCCGCTCGACACGGCCGCGTCCCGGCCAATCCTTTCCCCCTTCATGGCCGCCGACTTTGTCCATCTGCACCTGCACACGGAGTTCTCGCTGCTCGATGCCTGCTGTAAGCTCGACAAGCTGATGGCCAAGGCCGCCGCGCTGCAGTTCCCCGCGGTGGCGATGACCGATCACGGCGTGATGTTCGGCGCGGTGGAATTCTGGCAGGCCGCAAAAAAGGCCGGCGTGAAGCCGATCCTCGGCTGCGAGGTTTACGTCGCGCCCGGCAGCCGGCTGGACAAGAAGCCCGGGGCCGGAACCCGCGATCTTTATCACCACCTCGTGCTGCTGGCAAAAGACCAGGTCGGTTACCACAACCTCGTGAAACTGGTCACGGCGGCGAACCTCGAGGGCTTCTACTACAAGCCGCGTATCGACAAGCAGCTCCTCGCCCAGCATGCGCAGGGGTTGATCGGGCTGTCAGGCTGCCTCGCCAGCGAGCTGTCGGAGCACATCCTCAAGGGCGACGACAGGAAGGCCCGCGACACCGTGGACTGGTTCAAGCAGGTCCTCGGCCCGCAGAATTACTACCTCGAACTCCAAAACCACGGCATTCCGGAACAGGCGAAGGTGAACCGGGCCCTGATCCCCTACGCCAAGGAGTTTGGCCTGAAGCTGGTGGCGACCAACGACGTTCATTACATCGAAAGCGGTCACTGGCAGGCCCACGACTGCCTCGTGTGCATTGGCCGGCAAAGCCAGCGGGATCCCGCCAAGTCGGTCTACCAGCCCCAACAGTTCTACCTGCGCTCGGCCGAGGAGATGAAGGCGCGCTTTGCCGAAGTTCCGGAGGCCGTGCTTAACACGGTGCAGGTCGCCGAGCAGTGCAATGTGGAGATCAAGTTCGGCAAGGGCGCCGAGCACTATCCCGTCTTCCAGCCGCCCGAAGCGTGGACCCGCGAGGGTTACCTACGCCTGCTGTTGTGTGACGGCCTGAAGAAGCGTTACGACATCACCGCGCGGGTCGAAGGAAAACAGATCATCGTCGAGTCGGTCGGCAACGCGGAGCGGCTGCGGTTTCTGTTCCCGACCGAAGCGGGAAGTATTCAGTCTTCAGTGGTCAGCGGTCAGTCGGAGGTGTCGGCCGCGGTTGAGATCCTGGATCCCGACGAATCCTCTTCGGTGACCGACGAGGCCGAACGCTACGAAGACGCCATCGCCGCCGCAGTGGCTCCACTGAACACTGACCCACTGACCACTGAATACTCCCTGACGCATCCGTATGTGCAGCACGCGCTGAAGACGCTGCTCGACCGGCTGGAGCTCGAACTCGGGGTGATTGAGAAGACGGGTTACGTCTCCTACTTCCTCATCGTCGGCGACTTCGTTCGCTGGGGCCGCCAGCACGGCATTTCCTGCGTGGCACGTGGTTCGGCCGCCGGCTCGATGGTGACCTACCTGCTGGAGATCGCGAACGTGGACCCGATCCGTTACGGGCTGCTGTTCGAGCGCTTCCTCAACCCCGAGCGCGTCAGCCCGCCCGACATTGACATCGACTTCGCCGACGACCGCCGCCAGGAGGTCATCGAATACGTCCGCAACAAATACGGCCGCGAAGCCGTCGCGCAGATCATCACCTTCGGCACCATGGGCGCAAAATCGGTCATCCGCGACGTGGGGCGTGTCATGGGACTCAGCTTTGGCGAGTGCGACCGCCTGGCGAAGATGATCATGGACATGAAGTGGGGCCTGAAGGATGCGCTGGAGAAGAATCCCGACTTCAAGGCCGCCTACGAGTCCGAGGCCGCCACCCAAGAGCTCGTGGACAACGCGCTGATCCTCGAGGACCAGGCCCGCAGCGCCGGCGTTCATGCTGCCGGTGTGGTGATCGGCGCCCAGCCGTTGGTGAACCTGCTGCCGCTCAAGCAGGATGACGACGGGGGCATCGTGACCCAATACGCAATGGGTCCGGTAGGCGATCTCGGTCTGCTGAAGATGGACTTCCTCGGGCTCAAGACGCTCACCGTCCTGCGCAACACCGTGGAGTTGGTGCGGCGGACCAAGGGTCTGGTCATTGATCTCGACACGCTGACCCTGGAGGACGCCAGGACCTACGAACTGCTGAACAACGCCCAGACTCTCGGCGTGTTCCAGCTGGAGTCCGGCGGCATGCGGGACCTGTGCCGCAAATTCCAGATTCAATCCGTCGAGCACATCACGGCGCTCGTGTCGCTTTACCGGCCGGGGCCGATGGACCTTATCCCGGACTTCATCGAACGACGGCACGGCCGCAAGCCGGTTGAGTATCCGCATCCACTGCTCGAACCGATCTCGAAGGAAACCTACGGCGTGCTCATCTACCAGGAGCAGGTCATGCAGTCTGCTCAGATCCTCGCCGGCTATACGCTGGGCGGCGCCGACCTGCTCCGGCGCGCGATGGGCAAAAAGAAGGTCGAGGAGATGCAGAAGCAGCGCGAAGACTTCGTGAAGGGCTGCGCGGAGAAGAACCAGATCAACGCCAAGGATGCGAATGCAGTTTTCGACCTGTTGGAGAGGTTCGCCGGCTATGGTTTCAACAAGTCCCATGCCGCCGCTTATGCCATCGTCGCCTACCAGACGGCCTACCTGAAGGCCAACCATCCCGTCGAATTCCTCTGCGCGATGATGACGAACGACCAGGCCGACCTGGCGAAACTCGCGCAATACATCGCCGAGGCGAAAGGCTTCGGCATCGAGGTGCTCGGTCCGGACGTAAATGAGTCCGACGTCAGCTTTGCCCCCGCGTCGCTGAGCAGGACGGGCGTATCACCCGTCAACTTAGGGCAGGCCGCCAGCCTGCCCGGCACTGCTTCGGGCTGGCTACCCAAACAGCGCGACAACCAGGCTGACCGCCCCGCCAACGAACGCATCCGCTTCGGCCTGGCGGCGATCAAGGGCGTCGGCGAAGTCGCCGTCCAGAGCATCCTCGACGCCCGCCACGCCGGCGGACGTTTCACGACGCTGGCCGACCTGTGCGAACGCATCGATACCCGCGCCGTGAACAAGAAAGTGCTGGAATGCCTCATCAAGGCCGGTGCCTGCGATGCGCTCGGGCCCAACCGCGCCACGCTCATGGCGATGCTGGACCAGTCGCTTGCCCGGGCTTCCTCTCTCGCCGCGGATAAGGCCAAGGGGCAGAGCTCCTTGTTCGACGCCTTCGATGCCGCCCCGAAGAAAAAGGTGGAGAAGCCCGTCGTCCTGCCGGAATGGCCGACCTCCGAACGCCTCAGCTACGAGAAGGAATTGCTCGGCATGTATGTGAGCGGGCATCCGTTCCAGCCCTTCCTGAAACTCGCCGAACGCTACGCCACCCACACCATTGAGGAACTGGCGTCACTGCCCAACCGCGGCATGACCCGCGTGGCCGGCCTCGTCACCGGCGTGCAGGACGGCGTCAGCAAGAAGTCCGGCAGGAAATACGCGATGGTCACCGTCGAAGACCTCACGGGCACGGTGCAGATCCTCGCGATGAACGAGAACTACGAGAAGTTCCGCCCGCTCTTCACCCTCAACGAGGCGTTGCTGATCACCTCCGAAGTCAGCACCGGTGAGGACAAGCCCAAGCTCTTCCCTCAGGACATCCTCCGCGTGAACGACGCCCCGCGAAAACTCACCAAGCAGGTCCGCCTGCGATTTGAGACCGCGGCGTTGGATCGGACCACACTCGAATCCGTCCGCGCCCTCGTGGAAGCCAACCGCGGGCCCGTGCCGCTGTTTTTGGCCCTGCGTCTTCCGCGCGGGGAGGTCGCCTTTCTCGAACCCAACAATCACTTTACCGTCGCCCCTTCGGTTGAATTTGAGGCGGCGCTGAATGAGGCCTTCGGCGAGGGCACCTACTCCGTCATCGCCGACCGCAGCCTGCCGGAACGCGCGCTGCGGAAATGGGAACGAAAGTCCGACAGTGACGGCGACTAAGGTCGCATTGACTGTCCGCCAGCGATGGTGCGGACCCGCAGGAGTCGTTACGGCCGTTCCTCCACACGACAGGGAGCACCGTCGCCCTGAGCACGGAAAGTCCTCGCCGGAATTCCACTCGCCGCTGACCGCAAGCGGTGGATGCTGCGGCCGTCATGCGTTATCTCATCCGCGAAAAGCTGTTCTCCTTCGGCGACGATTTCTGGATCCAGGACGCCACCGGCCGTGACGTCTATCGGGTGGACGGACGTGCCTTCACCCACCTGCGGGAAAAGCTCGTGTTCGAGGATGCCGCCGGCAGGGAACTAGGCTTTCTCCGCGAGAAGTTCGTGTCTTTGCGCAAGGCCTACGAGATCCACCGCAACGGCCGGCATGTGGCCACCGTGCGCAAGGACCTGTTCAACCTCTTTCGCTGCCGTTTCACCGTGGATGTTCCCGGCCCCGACGACTACGAGGCACAGGGCAGTTTCCTCGACCACGAATACACGTTCTCGCGCCTGGGCCGCACGGTCGCCACGGTTTCGAAGAAGTGGTTCACGTTCCGCGACACCTATGCCGTGGACATCGTGGACGGCGAAGATGATGTCCTGATCCTCGCGAGCGCCGTGGTCATTGATCAAATCTGCCACGATCAGGACGGGGGCGAAGGCGGGCACTAGTTGCTGGCCAGCCGTGATAGCAATTGTCCCCGCAGGCCAGGCTCACTAATTTGGCGTCACTTGGCCGTCCTCATGAACCATCGCACACTCTTCGCCCTCGCCGCCCTTTGGCTCTCAGCAGTCTGCCAAGTCGCCGCCGAATCGCCCCAGCCAGTCCGCTTCGCCATAGTCGGCCTCACGCACGACCATGCCCGGGGATTCATTCCCGCATCAAAGGGTCGCGGTGACATCCAGCTCGCAGGCATCGTGGAGCCCGATCACGATTTGGCAGCCCGCTACGCCAAACACCACCAACTTCCGCCCGATCTCTTTCACGACACGCTCGCTGATTTGCTTCGTCACACCAATATCCAGGCGGTGGCCACCTTCACGAGCACCTTCGAGCACAAACGTGTCGTCGAGGAATGCGCCGAGCGAGGCCTGACGGTGATGATGGAGAAGCCGCTCGCCGTGAGCATGGAGCATGCACGGGCGATCGAGCGGGCCGCGAGGAGGGGTGGCATCCAGGTGCTCGTGAACTACGAGACCACCTGGTATCCGGCCAACCACGCGGCCTATGCGGCGGTTCACGACCAGAGGGCCATAGGTGACCTCCGCAAGATCGTGGTGCATGACGGCCATCGCGGCCCCAAGGAAATCGGCTGCTCGCCCGACTTTTTGAACTGGCTGACCGATCCCGTCCTAAACGGCGGCGGTGCACTCACCGACTTCGGTTGCTACGGCGCGGATCTGATCACCTGGCTCATGAATGGCCAACGCCCCATCTCGGTATTTGCCGTCACCCAGACCCTCAAGCCCGAGGTTTATCCCAAGGTGGATGATGAGGCCACCATCGTCCTTACCTATCCGAACGCGCAGGGCATCATCCAGGCCTCGTGGAACTGGCCGGTCGACCGGAAGGACATGGAAATCTACGGCCAGACCGGTCAGATTATGGTGCCCCACGCCAAGCTCCTGAAGCTGCGCACGCGCCAGACTCCTGAAGCCGAGCAGACACCCGCCCCGCTGCGGGGCCCGAACGCCGATCCGCTCTCCTACTTGGCCACCGTCGTGCGGGGCGAGATCAAGCCGTCGGGCCTTTCCTCGCTGGAAGTGAACTTGGTCGCCACCGAAATCCTCGATGCCGCGCGCAAGTCAGCGAAGACCGGCAAACGCGTGAACATGAAATGACGCGGCCCCGCCTGGCTTCACACCCTTCTCCCGGCGGTGGTCAGCGCCCGCTGCGGAAAATCCCGTTGCCAGTTCTGCCGGCTTCCGGCTTCACTCCGCGCCGTGATCTCCGTCGGCCGTAACACGACGACTACTGCCTAGCGTCCGCAGCCCGTTGCTGCCGGACGCCCCACGCCTCGCACCCCAATCCGGTCCGAGGCGTTTTTGTTTCCCGATCAAACCAACCGCGAAAACGCGAAGATGCGAAGGCCCGAGAAAAGAATCTGGAAGGCAGGAAAGCAGGAGGAAGCCTGCTCCATTACTGCCTTCCTGCCTGCCACATTGATCCCCTCTTCGCGCCCTTCGCGCCTTCGCTGTTAACATTTTCCCCTCCCATGAACGACGAATCCCAGCCGCAGCCCGCCAACTTCGAGGCCGCCAAGTCCGACGTGCAGCGCAAGACGCTCGACCAGCGCGAGCAGATGAACGAGCTCATGCGCCTCCGCCATTCCTGCGCCCACATCCTCGCCACCGCCGTCCTCCGCCTCTGGCCTGACGCCCTGCTCGACATCGGTCCGCCCACCGACGAGGGCTTTTACTACGACTTCGACCTGAAGCACCGCTTCACCCCCGACGACTTCCCGAAGATCGAGGAGGAGATGCGCAAGATCACCAAGGAGAACCAGGTCTTCGAGAAATCCATCAAGACCCGCGAGGAGGCCCGCGCCTACTTCGAGTCCAAGGGCCAGAACTTCAAGGTCGAGCGCCTCGGCGACATTCCTGAGGGCGAAGCCATCAGCTTCTTCCAGAACGGCGAGTTCGTGGATCTCTGCGCCGGGCCGCACGTCATGCGCACGGGCAACGTGAAGCCCGGCGGCCTCAAACTGCTCAAGGTCGCCAGCGCCTACTTCCGCGGGAACGAAAAGAACCCGCAGCTCCAGCGACTCTACGGCACCGCCTTCAAGAACAAGGAGGAGCTCGACAAGTGGGTCACGATGCAGGAGGAGGCGAAGAAGCGCGACCACCGCAAGATCGGCCAGGAGATGGGCCTGTTCGCGATGGATGCCGAATACGTCGGACCCGGCCTGCCGCTGTGGCTGCCGAAAGGCACCGTGCTGGTTGAGGAACTGGAGAAGCTGGCGAAGGAGACCGAGTTCCAGGCCGGCTACGTGCGCGTGAAGACGCCCCACCTCGCCAAGGAGAAGATGTATAAGACGTCAGGGCACCTGCCGTATTACGCCGAGTCGATGTTCCCGGCGATCGAGTTCTTCGAAACCGAGGCAGACCGACTGCACCGCGCAGAACTGGAACAGCAGATCGAGCAGCAGCGACGCCAGCTGGCGCGACTTCTTCCCGCGGGACGTCTCTTGTCAGAGGTTCAGACCCAGGATTCACAGCAGCCGTCCCAACCCGGGCACGACCTCGAACGGGAAGCCCAGCTCACCGGCGAAATCGCAGCACTGGAGAGCCAGCGCGACCAATTCAGCAGCCGCTACTACCTCAAGGCGATGAACTGCCCGCACCACCACCGCATCTTTGCGGCGGAACCGCGCAGTTACCGCGACCTGCCGCTCCGGCTCGCCGAATACGGCACCTGCTACCGCTACGAGCAGTCCGGCGAGCTCTTCGGCCTCATGCGCGTCCGCAGCATGAACATGAACGACGCGCACCTCTACTGCACCGCCGAGCAGTTCGCCGAGGAGTTCCGTGCGGTGAACGACATGTATCTGAAGTATTTCAAGATCTTCGGCCTCGACCGCTACCAGATGCGCTTCAGCACGCACGACCCCGCGCGCCTCGGCCAGAAGTTCGTCAACGAGCCCGAACTCTGGAAGCAGACCGAGGACATGGTCCGCAACGTCCTGATCGAGTCCGGCATCAACTATGTGGAGGTGCCCAACGAGGCGGCCTTCTACGGCCCGAAGATTGACGTGCAGGTGTGGA
>Ga0169931_10012402_pt1 | contig 11822 bp, 7 predicted proteins | sample Kivu_15m_20L_FD_129675 | JGI IMG/M metagenome (GOLD analysis project Ga0169931, IMG submission 129675) | Freshwater microbial communities from Lake Kivu, Western Province, Rwanda to study Microbial Dark Matter (Phase II) - Kivu_15m_20L... | ecosystem: Environmental > Aquatic > Freshwater > Lake ... | reverse complement strand
TCCGCCGCGATGCGCAGTTTGGAGACCAGGGACAACAAACCGGTGGTGACGAGCGCCGGCGGTGTGGTCGGGAGGGTGCGCAGGCGCCCGCCGAACCACAGGTGCCGGACGCGGGCGGCGGGATCGGCGGCCACCAGTCGGTCGGCGATGCCGAGGCGGCCGGCGAGTTCGCGCAGGTTGCGCGCGCCGGCGGGGACGGTGTTCGGCCCGGCCTCGAACAGGTAGCCGCCGATGCGCCGGCTGGTGGCGACTCCGCCGCCGTGGCCCTTGGCCTCGAGCACCCGGACGCGGGCGCCGCGGTGCTGCAGTTCGAACCCCGCCGCGAGCCCGCCGAGGCCGGCGCCCACGACCGCGGTGTCGAGGGGCAGATCGAGCGCGGATTCGGTGGGCGGCATCGCAGTTGTGGTCGTTTCCCGTCCTGTGGTTCGGCGTCGGACGGCCCGGGAGCATAGGCCGAGGGCCCCCGCGATCCCCAGCCCCGCACCAATCCCCCGACAATTGGTTGGAGGGCCCCCACCGCCCGCCCTAGACCGCCCCCCGAAGACGCCGGTTGCACCGCGACTCTGGGCCCCGACGCAAAATCTGTGTCGCGGGACGTCGCCGCACGGCGGGCCGCCGCGCCCGGGTCAGCGCAGGGCCTGGAGCGTCTCGAAGGCCGCGGCCACGCTTTCGACCGGAGTGCCGGGCAGCAAGCCGCTGCCGACGTTGAACACGTACCCGGGTTGGCCGGCGAAGGCCGCCAACAGCGAACCCACCGCCGCGCGTGTGGCGTCGGGGCCTGCAAAAAGGATGGTGGGGTCCAGATTGCCCTGCAGGGCGACCTTTCCGGCGCTGCGGCGGCGCGCCTCCTCGGGCGAAGTGCGCCAATCCAGGGAGATCGCGTCGGCGCCGGTCGCAAGCAGCACCTCCAGCAGGTGGTCGCCGCCGTTGGCGTACACGATCACGGGCACACCCTCGGCCTTGGCGCCCGCGACGAGGCGGGTCAGGTGGGGCAGCACCATGCGCCGGTAGGTCGCGGCGTCCAGGCTTCCGCCCCACGAATCGAAAATCTGCAGCGCGTCGGCGCCGGCGCCCACCTGCATCGCCAGGTAGGGGAGCAGCGCGTCCACCAGCCGCCGCTGCAGCTCGTCGAACAGCGCGGGCTGGCCAAACAGCATCGCCTTTGTGCGCTCGTAACTCTTCGACGAACCGCCTTCGATCAGGTAGCTGGCGGTGGTGAACGGCGCGCCGCAGAAGCCGATCAACGCGTGCGAATCGCCCAGGGCGGCGCGCACCCCCCGCAGCGTCTCGGCCAGGAACCCGGTCGCGACGAGCGGATCGAAGGGTTCGAGCCGCGCGATGGCCGCGGCGTCGCGCACGGGCGGGTGCAACACCGGCCCCTTCGACTCCACGAAGCGCACGTCGAGGCCCATGGCCGAGGGCGGCACCAGGATGTCGGAGAACACCACAGCCGCGTCCATGCCGAAACGCCGGATCGGCTGCAGCGTGAGCTCCGCGGACAGCTCCGGATCGCGCACCCGCTCCATGAACGGCCGGCCCGCGCTCGCCGACATGTATTCGGGCAGGTACCGGCCCGCCTGGCGCATCATCCAACCGGGCGGCGCGGTTTGCACGTGGCCGCGGAGGGCGTCGAGGAAACGCTGGCGCGAGGTGACGGGTTGGCTCACGGGGCGCATCCTAGCGGCCGAGCGGGCCCGTTCCGCGCGAATGTCCGTGCGGCGGTCCGCCCCGGCGCAGCCGCGGTCAGGGGTTTCGGCTGCCCTGTGCGCCCGCGGCGGGGGCGAGGGCGAGCAGCGCCAACTGCACCCACGCGGCCGCCTGCGCCCGCGCGGCGGTGTCCTTGGCGGGCAAAAGCTCAAGCGCCCGGGCCACCAGCGCGTCGCCCCAGAGCGCCTCGCCGCGGGGCAAAAAGCCGCCCTCCTCGAGGCGCTGTTCGAGCTCGGCAGTCTGGTTCTTGTTCAGGCCGACCCCGTTGTTCTTCTGTCGCAGCCGCTCGAGCAAGCGCACACCTTCGAAATCCAATTTCTCGGCGGCGGCGAGCGCTTTTTCGACTTTGGTGCTCTTGCCCAGCACCTCGACCACGAGCTCCGCAGGAAACTTCGGCGCGCGGCCCTCGCGGAACGCACTCCACGCCGCTTCGAACGCCGCGCGCCGCGGTTCGAACTCCCGCTCGACGTCGTCGCCCATCTGCATACCCCGCGCCAAGAGGTGCCCCAGTTGCGCCACGGTGCGCACGTGGGCGAGGGCAAGCGCGTGCACCAGTTCCAGCCGGTCCCGGAACACGTGGAACACATGCAGCGCCGCGACTGGCGCAAACCCATCCGCTGCCGGCACACCCAAGCGCCGCCCGTACTCGGCTGCGTCGAGGCCTTCGGGGGACGGCGACGGAGTCGGGGACTCGTAGGCCAACCACTCGGCGGGGGCCGGCGGGAGAGCTGCGCCCAGCTCGGCGAAACCGGGCCGCGGTCCGCCCGCCGCTTCGAAGGCCCGCGCGAATCGTTCGGCGTCTACCGGATCGCTGGTCGCGAACAGCACCTGGCGCCCCTGGCGCGTCAACTCGCAGAGTGCGCTGGCCACCGCCGCAAACCGTGTCGGATCCGAATGGGTCAGCACCTCGTCGAGGAACAGCGGCAGCGGTTCGACGCCGCGCTCCACCCGCTCGACGACGGCAATGCGCAGGGCCAGCTCCAACTGCGCGAGGGTCCCGCTCGAAAGTTGTTCGGGTGTGCGCGGTTCGCCAGAGTCCGTCACCAAGCGGAAACCGCGCCGCCGCGACTCTTCGTCCGCGGCGCCCGGCGGCAACAGTTCGACGGTGCCCGCGGTGAACCGGCCCAGCAGATCCGCGGCGCGCTGCAGCAAATCGGAGCGGGGAGCGCGGTCGTGCTCCACCTCCACGTCGTGCAAGAGAAACTCGAGCGCCCCCGCACACAGGCCTTCGTGGGCGGTCGCGGCGAGTTCCGCCTCGCGCCGCTGCACGTCGCTCCACGCCGCTTCCAGTTCGTCGCCCCCGGCCGCTGCTCCCAGCAGTGCCTCGATCTTGCCGATGTTGACGTTGCAGGCCTCGAGTTCACCCGCGCGCGTTTGTTCGGCATCCCGTGCGGCGACGAGCGCCTCCCTGCCGAGGGCCCGGGTGCGCTCCAGTTCGTCTGGCGCGGGCGCCAAACGCGCGAGTTCGCGCCGACAGCGCTCGTCGTCCGCCCGCGCTTCGCGGTACGCGGGTTCGAGTTGCACCAGTTCCACGAGTCGCGCGCGCGGATCCGCCTGCGGCAACACGAGGCGTTCGCACAGTTTCGCAAACGCCTCGTCCTCTGCTCGCTGCCGCGCGCTGAGCGCAACGAGCTCCCGCTCGACCTGTTCGAGGTCGCCGCGCACCCGCTCGAAGCGTTTGGCCTGGGCGCCGATGGACTCGAGCAACGCCTGCGCGGAAAAGGCATCGCCGGGAAGCTCGACGCCCGCGGCGGCGAGGCGCGGTTCGAGTTCCGCGCGGGCCTCCGCGCGCGCGCGTTCCGCCCGGGCGAGCCGCTCCTTGGCGCGCTCGATCTGCCCGAGGACCTCGCCCAGGGTCGCCATGCGCCGCGTCAGTTCGACCAGGCCCAGTTCACCCGTGTCACCCGGCAGTCCGCGTGCCCGGGCGAAGTTCTCGAGGGCCTGCTTCGCGGCGCCGTGGGCGGCCTCGGCCGTTTGCCACTCCGCGAAGAGGCGCCCCGTCACCGCCGTCCGCTGGCGCGATTCTTCGGACTGGAGGGCGTCGCGCTCGAGTTCCGTGAGCCGCCGCGCGACCCATGCCGGAGTCCAGGCGACGGGTGGAGCCAAACCGGTTTCGCCGAAGCGACGCACTTCCCGCGCGCGGTGGTCGTTGGTTGCTTTGCGCTGCGGCCACGCGCGGACCACCATCGCCAGAACCAATCCACCCAAAGCAACCGACAACGCGGCGGCCGTTTGCTCCAGCAGCCAAAGTGCCAAACTCGACAACACCGCGAGAGTCGCCACGGCAACTTCGCGCCAGGGGCTTGCGGCTCGCAGTCCTTCAGTCGGTTCCTCTTCGAGCCAACGCCGCAGGGCGGCGCGGCCCTCGTCCGACGCGCTCTGTGCGGCTTCGCCGGTGGAACCGGACGCGGATTCGAGGAGCGGCTTGGGCCCGAGGCGTCGCACGTCGGCCCGCGCACCTTGCAACTGGTCGAAGAGGTGCTCGAGTTCGCGGAGTTCGCCGAGCGCGAGGGGTCGCGCGCCTTCGCCGAGCTCCAACTGCTTGCGCCTGCCTTCGCCCTCTTGCAGCGCGTTCGCGGCTTCGCGCACTTCGCGCTCCAGCGCGAGCAAGTCCACACGCTGCACCAACGCAGCGAGTCCGTCGACCTTGGCCAGTGCGCCGCGTTCCTGTTGCAGTCGCTCGCGGTCGGCTGCGCGAGACACACGCTCCACCTCGAGTTGCGCGCGCGAAGCGAGCAATCGCTGCAACAGCGACTGGTCATTGGCCTCGAGTCGCCCCAGTTCCGGAGGCAACGCCGCGAGGCGCAGCCTCGCGTCCTCGGCCTCGTCGAGAACTCGCAGCAGATGCAATCCGCGCTCGAACTCCGCGACGCGCTTCGCCGCGCCCTGCGCCTTCGCCCGCTTGGCGCGGAGCTCCTCGAGCTCGCCGCGCTGCGCCTCGAGCCCTGCGTGTTTCGCCTGCACACGCTGCAACGCCTGGCGCGCCGCGGAAAGTTCGCGGCGCGCGCCCACGAGCGGTGTGCGGCCGCTCCAGGCCTTGCGCCGCGCGGCGCCGACACTCGAGAGGTCGTACCCCGAGCCCAACTCGCGGCGCAGTTCGGCCGCGACGTCCTCCGTGCCATCCTTCGCGCGGAACGAATCCAGGTCGAGGAAGTAGAGCCGTCGCCAACGCGCGTCCGCGAGGGGCGGCGCCGCGGGCTCGAAGCGCAGCGGTCGCCCCGGGCCAAACCGCGCATGCACCCGCTGTTCGCGCACCATCCACACCGCGCGGCCCGCACCCTGGGCCTGGCGGTCCTCGAAGAGCAGGCAGCCCATGCCGCGCGCGAGCGACGACTTGCCGGATGCGTTGGGGCCGAGCAGCACGAGGGCGCCCGCGGGTACGTCCTTCAGGACCAGCGGGCCGTGCAACCACGGCAGTTCCAGTTCCAGTTCGAGCAGCTTCACGTCGCCGCCCCCTGCTGCACCAGCTCTTCGAGGGCCCGGCGAGCTTCGTGCAGCAGAATCTCGGCGAGTTCGTCGTCACCGAACGCCTCCACGTCGTGCTCCGCGCCGAGTCGCGCGCTGAGGTGAGCGCGCGCGCGCGCCAGCAGCGCGTCGCGTTCCGCGCCGGGTGCACCGAGTACCAGCGCGCGGCGCGCCAAGAGTCCGACCGGATCGTCGTTTTGCGCCCACTGGGCCAGTTGCAGCGGCGGTTGCGTCGTGTCGCGCACGGTTTCCGCGAACCACACACGTCCACCTTGGATCGTCGGTCCGCGGTCGCGCTCGCGCTCGACAAAATCCGAGAGCACCGCGCGGTCGAGCGTGCGTTCGCCAACGAGTTCCACACGCAGCGCAACGGCGCGGGCGGGATCCCCGTCGAGCGTGTCCAAATGGCGGTCGATCGCGCGCTGCCAGCGCTCTTCCAGTTCCTCCTTCGACCGCGCCCCGCGTACTTCGACCGCGACGCGGTCGTAGCGCAGCGGCGCCAGTGCGATCTGCCGCGCGCGCCAATCGCCGCCGTGGGCTTCGAAGAGCCAGGGCCCGTGCTGGCCCGGCTCGCCCGGATCCAAACCCGAGAGCGATCCCAGGTACCCGACGGGGCGCGGCCCCGTCAGTTCGCCGGGTTTGTGCACGTGGCCCAAAGCGAAGGCGATTCCGAGTTCCACGAGCGCCGCGCGTCGCACGGGCGCGTGCACGCTCGCGCTCGCATCCACGTCGCAGTGCAACAGTCCAAGCGTGTTAAGGCCCGTCGGCGCGCCGTCGTCGAAGCGGCCCTCGCGCCAGGCGCTCGGGAAGTTGTCGAGGGGTGAGTGCCGCACCTTCGGCGCGGGGAAACTCCAGCCAAGGAGTCGCGCGAGCGGCGCGCCGTCCCGCCGCAGCAGCGCGCTCTCCCACGTGCCCTTCTTGCCGAGCAGGTGCACGCCGGGCACTTCGGCCGCAAGGCGCGGCAGCACCTCGGTGTCGTGGTTGCCGACGACGGCGAACAGTTCGATCTGCGCGTCGACGAGGGCTTTCGCGGCGTCGCGCAGCGCGGGGTACGCCTCGAGGAAGTGGTGTTCGTCCTCGACGACGTCGCCCAGGAGGACCACCGCGTGCACCCGCTCCGCGATCGCCCAGCGCACCGCGCCCGCGAGCGCCGCCGCCGGTCCGAGGTCGCGCGGGGAGAGGCCGTGCTCCGCGAGGGCCTCCACGGGCAGGCGCGAGGGCCGACGGCCCAGGTGCACATCGCCGATGGCCAGGATGCGCGCGGCCGCGGTGCTCCGTGCGTCGACGCGGATCTCCATTTGGCGGAGCGTACTTCGGGGCCGCGTCAGCGCAGCAAGGCGAGTACCGCCAGGCTCGCGGTGTTGTGCAGGGCGTGGGCCAGGATGGAGGGCCAGAGGGAGCCGGTGCGCTCGTAGCTCCAGCACCAAAGCAGGCCCAGGGCCGTCAGTGCGATCAGCCCCTGGGGTCCGTAGGGGTGCATGGCGGCGAAGAGGAGCGAACTCGATAGGGCCGCGCCGGTGAACGTCATGCGCGTGCGCAGGGCGCCGAACAAGAGGCCGCGGAAGGCGAGCTCTTCGAACAGCGGGGCCCAGAGCGCCGCCTCGATGGCGAGCCCCCAGCGCGCCCTCGGTTCGCCGAGGAGCCAGACTTCGGTCGCCCCGTTGGCCCAATCCGCGCCCATCGGCGCCAGGCCGGTGAGCACCCGCAGCAACAGGAACACCACCGATTGCACCGTGAACAGCGCCAGGGCAAAGGGCACGAGGCGCGCGAACCCCCCCGCGGAGAGCCGCAGGCCGAGGGCCCCGAAGAAGCGCCCCGGCGCGGGGCCCAGGTAGCGCACGGCAAGCACGACGAGCGGCAGCCAACACAAAAAACCTGCCGCGCCGAGCACCTGGTTGCCCTGCTCGCGGGGCAGCACTTCGCCCAGCACCACGCTCAGCAACTGGAAGCCGAACAACCCGCGCGCGAACAGGTCGAGGCCGAGGGCGGCGCTGTCCCCGGGGGGCAGTTCGGCCCGCGCCAGGCGCTGCTGGGCCGGCCCCAGCACCCCGAACGCCACCACCGCTGCGCCTCCCAGCACGAACACGGCCACGCCGGCGGCCAGAAGGGTTTGCAGCCGATCGCGTCGCTCTTGGGCCCGCGCCGCGCGCTCTTCGTCGATGCGCTCTGCGGCCTCGACGCGGCCGTCGGCGCGGTGCAGCCCGGCCCACAGGAGGTCCCCCGACGTGCTGCCGACGAGCGGTCGGGCCGCGTCGAACAGCGCCTCGGGCACGTCGCGGTCGATGTCGTCGAGCGTCGCCTCGGGCGCGTCTGGCCCGCCGGGCAGGTGCACCCGCAGCACCGCGTCGAGCAGGTCGTCCTGGCGCTGCTCCCGCGCGTAGGCGATCAGGAGGTCCTCGAGCGGGCGTCGTTCTTCGGGCCCGGCGGCCTCGAGCTTTAGGACCAGGGCGCGGATGCCGAGTTCGTGGGCGCCTCGGGCAAACTCCACCGCCCGCTCGGTGTCCGTGGCCGTGTCGACGAGCGCACTCAGCTCGTCCCGCACGCGCTCGAGGGCCAGGGCGGACTCGCGCCGGGCGGCCTGTTCGAGCTCGGGCATCTCCGCCAGCGCGGAGAGCTCGAACATCGACTCGAAGAAGACCACAGCCGTCTGCGCCGGGTCCCGCAGCTTGGCCGACGCCGGGACCCCCAGGTGGAGGCGCATCTGCCACGCGAACAGCGCGAAGGCCGCGAACAGGTAGCCGAGGGTGTGTTTGGAGCGCAGCGGCGACGGCAGCGCACCCCCGCCGAGCGGATCGCCGCGGCGCCGAGGCGGCGTGGCGGTGGGCGGGGGCGTGGCAGTGGGGAAGCGCGGACCCATGGGCCCGGGGAGGATGGGCTGTGGAGGGCGCCGGCGCCAGTGCGCGCTTCGCGGAGCCGTCCCGCGCCGGGTCCCACCGTTGCCTAGGAATCCCCATGGGCGCTTGACCCTGCACGGGGCCGCGGGTTGCAGTCCTTCCGGGCGATTTCGCGCCCCACCTCCACCATGCGCTCCCGACTGCTGATCGTCCCCGTCGCCCTCGGCGCCACCCTGCTCGCCATCTTCCTGCAACTGCCCCGGGACAAACCCGGCGCGGAGGTGTCCGCGGCGGGACAGGGGCGGGAATCCCGGGAATCCCTGCAACGATCCGAGGGCGAGGGAGTCTTCCCCGGGTGGGCGGGGGTTAGGGATGGGACGACGGGGGGCGAGGAACTGAGCCAATCTCCCTCCGACCTCCCCTCCGCCACCGCCGAAGCACCGCCCCCCGCCGCACCGGCGGTCGCACCGACACCCACCGCGGAAGCGGCGACCCCGGCCGACCCGGCGAACCCGGCCGACCCGGTCGCCGAAGCGGCCGCGGACCCCGCGGGTGCCCTCCCCGAAACACCCGCCTCAGGTACCCTCCTCGCCGCCGACGCGGCCAGCCCCGACGTCGCTACCGAGTCGGCGGCCCAGACCCCGGTCGTCGACACACCCCCCGCGGCGCGCCTCGGCAACCTCCGCGTGCGGGTCAGCGATGCCGACGGGGCCCCCGTGACGGGCGTTTGGGTCGCCCTCACGCGTGAAGGCGACGGCGCGTTCGCCCCCGAGCCGCGCACGTCCGACGCGGACGGCCGGGCGCTGTTCGCCGAGCTGGAGCCGGCCCGCTACGAGGCCCAACTGCTCTCCCCGGGCCTGCGCCTCGGCCCCGACCGCTTCGCGCTCCACGACTTCGGCGCCTCGGCCGAGCTGCTCCTCGGTCCCGGCGAAACCCGCGAGCTCTCCCTCGTCGCGCCCCCCCGCGCGCGCGCCAGCGGCACCGTGGCGGTGGCGGGCGAGGCCCTCGTCGACGCCCGGGTGACGCTGGTCGACACCCTCACGGCGGCCCGGGGCGGCGCACCGACCGCCAGCGGCATCCGCATCGAGACCCGCGCGGGCGTCGGCGGGGCCTTCGACTTCCCCCCCGTGCCGCCCGGCGCCTACCGGCTGCAGGTGAGCCACCCCAACCTCGTCGAGCCCCTGGATCGCGCGGTGGACCTGCCGGAAGGAGCCAGCCAACACGTGCTCGGGTTCGAGCCGGGCGAGATCGCCGGTCGCATCACAGACGGGGCCGGCAAACCGGTCGCTGGCGCGCGGGTGTGGTTGGCCGGCCCGGGGCGGCCCAACTGCGTCGGTTTCGACGGGGATCGCTACCTCCTCGAACTGGTGCGCGGAGCCCCGCCGGAGGCCCGCCCGAGCGGCGCCTTCCTGGCCGCGACCACCGGTGGCGACGGCTTCTACCTGATCCGCGACGTGCCCCCGGGCAAGTCGCTCGAACTGGTCTGCGAGGCGCCGCTCTCCGCCCCGCGCCGTGTCCCCGTCGAAGTGGCCGCGGCGACCACCCGCCGTCTCGACCTCGTCCTCGAGCGCGGCGCCAGTTTGGACGTGGTGCTGGTCGACCAGGACGGCGCGGCGGTCGCGGGTGCGTGGCTTGCCCTGCGGGATCCGGGCGGCGTCCTGCGACAAGCCCGCACGGACGGCGGCGGACGTTGTCGTTGGCCGAGCCTGCCGTCGGGGCCCTCGCAACTGGAAGCCGTCGAATACGGCCCCAGCGTGCCCGATCGCCAGATCGAACTGGTTCCGGGCGAGTTCGCCGAGCTCGTTGTGGCGCTGCCCTAACGCGGTTCAGTCCGGACTCGTGGGGCGCGCGCGGTTCACGCCGCGCGGCGGATCACCGACACACTGGTCGTGAAAAAGCGATCGCGGTCGTAGGCCACCGGCAGCTCTTCGATCTCGAACTCGACGGAGACCGAGCTGATGCCGCGCGAGTAGAACACGCTGTAACTCGCGCCCAGAATCAGCGAGGGCACGGTCAGTTGTTCGGTCTCGTACGGCGTCCCGCGCAGCTCTTCCTTGATGGAGCCGGCGATCAGGTTGCCGATCTCCATGATCGAGTCGAACGCGTCTTCGCCCAGTTGGGTCTGTTCTTCCATCAGCATCTTGCCCGCAAGATGCAGCACCGCGCGTTCGGACAGGTTGATCGCCACCTGCCCGTTGCACTGACCCGTCAGCCCCACCAGCACCGAGAGGGACCGCGAGGACTGGAAGAAACGCGAAGCGCCCACCGGGGCGGGCACCACGTTGGCCATCTCGAGGCCGCGCAGGGTGCCGCGGACCACACAATCCAGCAGCACTTCGTCGACTTTCAGCAGGGACATGGGGGGAGCTTCTGGGGTCGAGGGGACGCGAACCTCTGGGCCTTTCGGCCGCCGCCTCGTCCCGGGCCAAGCCGAAGGCGCGAATTCCCCTAGGTGCCGGTCCACGTACCCCCCAAACGGGGCCGCGAGGGCCCCTCAACCGGCCGTTTGGGCAGCGATCAGATTGTCCAGCTCGCGCCGCAGGGCGGGCAGGATCTGGTCGTAGGTGAAGGCGCCCAGGTCCTCGGGTCCGCGCTTCAAGTTCACGTGTTTGGGGCCGCACCAAAGGCCCAGGTCCGCGTCGTCCGTTTCGCCCGGTCCGTTGACCCGACAACCCATGACCGCGATGGTCAAGTCGTACTCCTTGGCGTAGGCGGTCATCTGCTTGACCTCCTGGGCGAGTTCGACAAAACGCTCGTTCTCGACGCGGCTGCACGAGGGGCACGAGATGATGTTGAGACCCTCGAAGAAGCGCGGCGGCACGGACCGGAACCGGCCCGCGGCCACGTCTTCGAGGATCTCGCGGCCCACCGCGATTTCGAGGCCCTTGTCGTCGAAGGGCACAGTCAGCGAAACGCGCAGGGTGTCGCCGATGCCGCGCGCGAGCAGTTGCTCGAAGGCGATGCGGGTTTTGATGATGCCGTCGGGCGGCATGCCGGCTTCGGTCACACCCAGGTGCAGGGGCACGTCGGGCCGGGCCGCCGCAAACCGCTGGTTGGCGTCGATCACGAGCCGCGGATCCGAGTCCTTGATCGAAACGACGTACTCGGTGAAACCAAGCTCGTCCACCATGGCGCAGTGGTCCACGGCGCACTGCACCAGGGCGGCCACGTGGTCGTCGCCAAAGCGCTGTTCGTACTCGGGCGCCAGGGAGCCAGCGTTCACGCCGATGCGCAGGGCCAAGCCGTGCGCGCGGGCCACGCCGACCAAATAGGCCACCTTCGACTGGGTGCTGCGCTCCTTCTCGTGGTGGTGCAGGTGGCCCGGGTTGTAGCGCAGCTTGTCCACGTGCGGCGCCACGAGCTCGGCGAGGCGGTAGTTCTCCTGCAGGTCCACCGACAGCAAGGCCTTGGTTTGGCGGCGGATCTCGGCGAGGGCCGCAACGTCGGCCTTCGAGTCGACGGCGACCCGGACGAGGTCCGCGCCAGCCGCTTCCAGGAGCTTCACCTGGCGCACGGTGGCGGGGATGTCCTGGGTCCGGGTCGCGGCCATGCTCTGGACGGCGACGGGGGACGGACCGCCCAGGGCGAGGCCCCGGATGTGGATCGTGCGGGTCGTGCGCGGGGGCAACATGGCCGCAAGAGCGTACCCGCCCGGCCCCCGTCCCGACCCCGTCGGGTCCTCCGCCATGGGGGCTCCCCCTGCTGACTCTTCCCGGCGCCCTCGGGCCTGTGGTCTGATTCTCGCCCGCTCCGGCCGCCACGCCCCCCAGGGACCCGCGCCGGACCCACCTCCCCCCCGCTCCCCGAGCCCCCTTG
>Ga0169931_10012400_pt1 | contig 11823 bp, 9 predicted proteins | sample Kivu_15m_20L_FD_129675 | JGI IMG/M metagenome (GOLD analysis project Ga0169931, IMG submission 129675) | Freshwater microbial communities from Lake Kivu, Western Province, Rwanda to study Microbial Dark Matter (Phase II) - Kivu_15m_20L... | ecosystem: Environmental > Aquatic > Freshwater > Lake ... | reverse complement strand
TTAGCCAAATCCGCATAGAACTCGTCACTGGTCATCAGGCCGGCGCGCAATAGTAACTGATTTTGGAAATAGCTGGTGGAACCTTCCGACACCCACAACAGTTTGCTGTAATTTGGGTTTAAATAGTCATACGGCACCAGCTCGGCCGGCCGATACGCTTTGACGTTCCAGGTATGCACCAATTCGTGCGCAGCAGTGGATAAGAACTCCAGATAATGCTCGCGGCTGCGGAAACTAAAACGGTCACGCTGGATCACCGTTGAATTCAGATGCTCAGTGGCACCGCGGGCCCCGGTCGACGCATGGATAATAAACAAGTAGCGCTGATACGGATAGCCTTGCCAAATCGAACCAGCCTGGGTAACCAGTTTTTGCAAATCCTTGACGGTTTGTTGTGTGTCATAGTTGCCCTCGCCCCAAAACACCACTTCATAATCGCGTCCGTCTTGTTTAAAGCTGAAATGCTGATGGATACCGGTTTCAATCGGCGAATCAGCCAGTACATCGTAATTGGCAGCGCTGAAACTATGCTCGCCGGTTCTTTGCATCCCTGAAGTGCTGCGCCAGCCCGCTGGCACTGTCAGCGCCACATTGACCGGCTCGCCGCGTTGTGCTTCGGTATACATCAGATAACCTGATGCGTTGATATAAGCATGAGTGTCATCAATATGGCGGGTGCGCTGCGACAATTCATTGGCATACACCTGATACCGCACTGTAATGCGCTCACTCACCGGTAACTGAATTTTCCAGGTACTTTTTTCTATTTTCGCTGCCGCTAGCGCCGTGCCGTCAGCGCGGGTGACGCTAAAACGACGAATGCCATTAGCCAGGTCAAGAATTTGATATTTACCGCTGCGCCAGGCTGGCAATTTGAGCTGCACCTCACCGGCCTGCGGTTGCAGTGTCATGGTCACGTCTGCCAGATGCTGGTCTGGTTGGCTAATGCTGATCTGATAATCGACCTGAGCAGACACGCCGCCAGTGATCATCGCCAGCAACATTAACAATATTTTTTTCATGGTTATCTCCCTTTTATCATTAGCTTACCTGAGCTATCCGAGCCGCTGCAGCTGATTTGCGACCAGACTGTCAATTTTCGCTGCCAGAGAGTAAACAGCAAAAGTGAAAGTCGACATGTAATATTTCATAATCACTTTTACTTTTGAAACGAAACATGTTTAAATAATCAGCGTTGATGCCAGACACGTCAACCCAACCCAAGCTGATTTACAGGACAGATACCATGAACATGCTTACCTCTGCTGAAGAGCAAACCTGGTTACCCTACTACCTGACAAAAAAATAAGCTGATAATAAAAAAGCGAACAGCTGAAAAGAAAAACCGGCCTATCTTAGGCCGGTTTTTTTGTGCAAAAACAAACTTAATCCTTTCGATTCGAAAGTCTTGCACGCAAAGCAGGATGCGCATCAACCGTGCATTCACACCCGCTCACCGCAACGCCAGAATGCCACTATGTTTTTTACTGAATAACGATATACTTAGCCTCAGAGATCGCCACAGTTAGATTCAGGAAAATTGAAGTCGTGGATTCTGAGCAAAGTATTAAGCAACAACTTGCCACAGCAGTGAAAGCCCGCAAGCATCTGGAAGATACTTACGAGAGCCAGTTTAAAATTCTGACTCAGTTTGTGTCGCGTTTATCTCTGGTCTGCAAAGGGATCGATGTTGATTTGGATAATAAGCTGGCCAGGATGCGCCAGCAGCTCGCCAACGGTACCGATTTAGAAAAATTGTTACCGCAAATTGACGCAACCACTGAACAGTTGAAGATGCTGGAAACCAAACAGCATCAGGAACTGAAAAAAGCGCAATCGACCATCACCGAAGCGGGCAAATTGCTACAAAAGCAAAAAGGCTTACCGAACCAGCTGCGCCGTGACTTACGGGATTTTCTCAGCAAAGTTGAAGAGCCGGCAGCAACTGTACATGCTTACATCCCGCATCTGACCGATTTGACCGAACTATATCAACTGGCGCTGCATGCAAAACAGCAAGCGGAAATTGCGCCGATTGAAGACGCTATCCATAATGACTTTGACAGAATTTGCCGGCAGATCTCGGTTGAGCTGACCAACTTGTTGAGCGAATTAGCTTTTGAAGGTTCGCATGCCAGAGCAATTGAAGCGATTAGACAAAGTTTGCTCGAACAAATCAGCATTGAACGGTTGCTGGAAGCTTGTCTGCGCACGATTGAAATTATCATCTCCAGCATCAATGAAGAGCGTCAATCTGCCCAGCACTTTTTACTGAAGCTAAATGAGGCTCTTAATTCCGTTCAGCAGTCATTGCATGTATCACTGAAATCCAGCAATAACATCCGTGAAAAAATGGATTTGCTGAATCAGCAAATCGAACGGCAAATAGATACGCTCAGTCACGAAAGCCGTAGCGCAACATCGCTGGAACAACTGCAACATTTGGTAAGTGACAAACTGCAAACGTTGTCAGGCTCCTTAAAAGAAAAAGAGCAGCTGGAAAAACAAGAACGTGAAATGCTGTTACAGTCCGTGCAGGAAATGAATCATCGCTTACGGGAACTGGAAGAAGAAGCAGCGCAATTCAAGCGGCGGCTGGCCGAACAGAAATTCCGTAGCTTGCAAGATGCGTTAACTGAATTACCCAATCGGGCGGCCTTTGACGAGCGTTACGAGTTGGAGGTTAAACGTTGGAAACGTTACCATAAGCCACTGGCGATAGTGTTGGCGGATGTTGACCACTTCAAGCATATCAACGACAACTATGGCCACAGTGCCGGTGATAAAACATTGAAAGTCATCGCTAAAGCGCTGAAGCAAAGTATGCGGGAAGCCGATTTTATCGCCCGTTACGGCGGTGAAGAGTTTATTTTGTTATTCCCAGAAACTAGCCTGGAGCAGCTGGAAGTTCCACTCAATCAAATCCGTGAAAAAATTAAGCGGATCCCATTCAAATTCAAAGAAACAAAAGTGCCGATCACCATTTCCTTTGGGGCGACTCAGATGAAAGACAGCGACCAAGGCCGGGAAGCATTTGACCGCGCCGATGAAGCTTTGTACGAAGCCAAACGTCAGGGCCGGGATCGGGTGATTCTGAAACCCTAGCAAAGTATCACGACAGTTCAGCCTTTGTTTTTTGCTATTCGTGCAAGGAGAGTTCGATGCATGTACAGTTAAACCCGCTTGGTGCTATGGATTTGTTGTCGCAGCTGGAGGTTGATCAGCTCAAACAGCATGCCAGCAGTGAGACCTTTCGTTTGTTCCGCAATTGCTGTCTCGCCGTGCTAAATGTCGGCAGTCATACCGATAGCTCAGCCGAAATTTTTGATCAATACCATGATTTTGCCGTCAATCTGATTGCGCGGGAACGCGGTATCAAGATTGAGTTGTTTAACCCACCGCAAAATGCCTTTGTAGATGGTGAGTTGATCAAAGGCATTCATGAACACCTGTTTGCTGTGTTACGCGACATTCTGTTTTATCACACCCGTTTGGGAGCAGACCAAAACCGGCTGGATCTGCACAATAGCGAACACATTACGCACACCGTATTTGATATCTTGCGCAACGCTCAAGTGATCACCCCCGGTGCAACACCCAATTTAGTCGTGTGCTGGGGTGGCCATTCGATTAATGAAGTGGAATATAAGTACACAAAAGAAGTGGGTTATCAGTTAGGGTTACGCGGTTTGGATATTTGTACCGGTTGTGGTCCCGGCGCGATGAAAGGCCCGATGAAAGGCGCCGCTATCGGCCACGCCAAGCAACGCAACTATCGCGGCCGTTATTTAGGCTTGACCGAACCAAGTATTATTGCGGCGGAACCACCGAATCCAATTGTCAACGAACTGGTGATACTGCCGGATATCGAAAAACGACTGGAAGCCTTTGTCCGCTGCGCGCACGGCATTATTATCTTCCCTGGCGGCGCCGGAACTGCTGAAGAGTTGTTGTACCTGCTTGGCATTATGTTACATGAAAAAAATGCCCAGCAGGTGTTGCCGGTGATCCTGACCGGCCCGAAACAAAGCGCTGCCTATTTCACTGAATTGCAGAGCTTTATTGAAAAAACGCTCGGTAAAGATGCCTTAAAGCTGTTTGAAGTGATCATTGATGATCCGGTTGCTGTGGCGCAAAAATTAAAACAGGGCTGTGCCGATGTTCGCGCTTATCGTAAAGCAGTTGGTGATGCCTATCATTTTAACTGGACCTTACAGATCGACCCGGATTTCCAACATCCATTTGAACCGAACCATCATAATATGGCTAGCCTGGACCTACATCTTGCTCAGGATAAAGCCAGTTTGGCCGCTAATCTGCGACGAGCGTTTTCTGGCATAGTTGCCGGTAACGTCAAAGATGAAGGCATCCGCGCCATCAAAAAACATGGTCCTTTTGTATTATCCGGTGAGCCAGAGCTGATGACATTGATGGACACTTTGCTGGAAGCCTTTGTCGCGCAGGGCCGCATGAAGTTACCAGGCAGTAAATACGTTCCTTGCTATCAAATCAGCCGCTGATTATCGGCTGCCATCCACGAACAGGCGCTTTTAAAGCGCCTGTTCTGTTAAAAACGGTTAGAGTGTGTGGTTATTGACGCTTAGAATGGCAAGCTTTTTGTATACATTTTAAGCGCATTAAAAACCGGTGAATGTTCACCTTGCGCCAACACACTCAAAAGTAGGTATAGCCTCTTGTTACAGCCAATATCATCCGAGCAAACACCGCGTGGTGGTTGGCTCAAACCTCTACTGATAGCGATACTACTGTTGACCGTCTATCCGCTGGGGTATTACCTGGCTCTGAATGTTTATCAAGATGACCCTGCAACAATGAGTTGGAATGACCGTGAAGCCTTTAACAAAAAAATTATTGCCTCACTGACCATTGATGGCACGATCAGTCAAACGGTTGTGCAGCAAAAACTTGGCGGCCCGGATCTCAGTGAAGCTCGCCAATCTGGGGCAAAGTTATTACAATTAGCGTACTACCGGACACATCGGGCTTTATCAGACGGGTTAACGACCAAAGACGAGTGTACAGCGTTGCTGTATATTGACCGTCAATTGATCGCCATTGGTGCCGATGCGGAGCAAAGATATTTCAACCATGAGTGAGCCGGTTCAGGTTTTGCAGACACTTTATCAGTATCTGCAGCGCTTTTTTCAACAATCCGTCCAGCAGTCAGATGCGCAAAAGCTACCAATAATTTCAGAGCAGTTGGCGTCGCGCTTGTGTCAGCTGTATTGGCAACAACCTGCTCTGCTGTGGGCGCAGTGGTCGTTGCCACCTCTTCAATCCGACCCGCTCAGCAGATTAGCGGTTCAGCAGGCTGTTGCGCTGTTGGCTATTAGTCAACCTGCCGGCTGGCCACCAGCCGTCCAGCAGGAATTAGTTGCCGCGGCCCTGTTTGGACTCACCGGTTTGGCCCGGCTGCCGGCAGACGGCTCAGCCGCCAGACAAGCCTGGTCAAATCCATGGCTAATCACTGTGAAAACCCAGCAAGAATTGCTGCGCCAGCATCGTTGGCTGCCGCTACTTATCAGCTGTGTTCGTTATCAGCAACGCCAGCCTGTTTGGCAACAAGATCCGTACGCCACAGTACTTTGCTTGAGTTATCAACTATGTCAGCCTCAGTTTGACGGCCAAGCATTGCTGTTGCGTCCATTTGAACAGCAATATCGGCGTCTTTGGTTAGCCGAATCAATGCTAAGCAGAGCTATGCTGGAACAGTTAGCACACGCCGGCGTCGCCAGTTATCAAACAGGCCGCTTTTGCCGAGACGGCAGTGGTAGCACTTATCTCATAACGTCAACCCGACATGAACCAGCCGGTTACTTATTAGACGAGCAACGACAGGTCCCGGTTGGTGAATGCATGGCAATTACCGGCACTGGTTGGCAACTCTGCCCTTTGCAATACAGCCCAGACTGGCGCTGGTATCGGTTATTTGTCAGCGCCGAACCAGCCGAATCTTCAGCTAAAGCGTCGCCCGAGTCATTACAGCTGGCGCAGATCCAGCAGTTAAACCCTAACTGGCCAATCAACCGCCAACTCAGCTTTATCGGGCAGCATCCGCAGTTATCCGAATCACTGCGGCAAATTGCCAGTAAGTTAAATCGTCAGCAAAGAGCAATAACTGATTTGAGGTATGCGCTGGCAATGCTCGGGACTGAACAGTTACCAGCGCGTCTGACACAAAGTTGGTTGCTCCGGCAAGTCGCCGACTGCGCCCATCCCTGGCAATGCTGGTTTGCCAACTTTGCTGATGTCTTCAGCTATTGTTTGCAGATGTTTGCCGCAAGCCTGCCACGTTTTAGATTAACCGTCGTGCAGGCAGATTTGCTGGCTTTATGTTTAACACTAACCTTGCAAAAACAAAGTATTTTACGGCACTTACCATTACAGCCGGCGCCAAGACAAACCGATAGTCTGCCACTGCACTGCCGCCGTCAAATGTGGCAAAACCCTCAGTTGTTAGCGGAAGTCGCTAGCCTGATCGATGAATGTGATTTACCGGTGCCCTGGCACGATGCTTTTTTACAGTTATGTATTACCGGGCCAGCGCAAACGGAAGCGCAACAACAACAGCCCTGTAGCCTGTTGTTACAGCTGGCTTTAATGTTCAGCGAACTGGTCTATATGGGCAGTTTTAGCCGGCCCGCCAACCTCGAACCCGTTCTTCAGCACGCACAACGCGTCTTAGATTTACAGCGACAGCCTGCGCAGGACTGGATCGATCAAATCCTGCATAACACCAGCGCTAGCTGGCCGTTGCAACCATTTGCGCCTATGACAAGTTGTAGTTAACTTTCATCATTTTTCGCTATAACGACTATAAACAGAACTTATAGCTCTAGCGCAAGCCCATTCTGGATGATGATATTGTAAAATGCTATAGTGCGCGCGTTTTCGGGCGGACGCTGCCACTCTAAAAGAGGCTACACATAGCCCCCACAAGCCCCGCCTGCTTGTCCAACCAAACCGCCACCAAGGATTATTATGAGTTCACAAACCATTACTGTGATTAAAGGTGATGGCATTGGCCCCAGCATTGTTGAAGCCGCTATCGCCATTTTAGATAAAGTTGGTTGTAATTTTACGTATGAATACGTCGATGCCGGCTTGACTGCGTTGGAAAAAACCGGTGAGTTACTGCCAGCCGCCACACTTGACGCGATCGCGCGTAACAAAATTACCTTAAAAGGCCCGCTAACCACACCGGTTGGTGAAGGTTTCACTTCAATTAACGTCACACTGCGTAAAAAGTTTAACCTGTACTCCAATGTGCGTCCGGTTATTTCGTTCAAAGGCACCAAAGCCCGTTACGAAAACATCGATATCATTACAATTCGCGAAAATACCGAAGGGATGTACTCTGGTGCCGGCCAGGTCGTAAAAAACGACGGTGAACTGGCTGAAGCGATGAGTATCGTGACGCGGGAAGGTTCTGCACGGATAGTTGATTTTGCTTTTCAAACCGCACGCCGTGAAGGCCGCAAAAAGGTCACCATTGTGCACAAGGCCAATATTTTGAAATCGACTTCAGGTTTATTTCTCAAAACGGCACGTGAAGTAGCACAACGTTACCCTGACATCCAAACCACTGAGATGATTGTCGATAACGCTTGCATGCAGTTGGTGATGAACCCGCAGCAGTTTGACATTATCGTCACCACGAACCTGTTTGGCGACATTCTGTCAGATTTGTGCGCAGGTCTGGTTGGTGGTCTCGGCATGGCACCTGGCGCCAATATTGGCCAAGATTGTGCAATTTTTGAAGCTGTGCATGGTAGTGCACCAGATATTGCTGGTAAAAACCTGGCCAACCCAAGTTCGGTGATTCTGGCTTCAGTACAGATGCTGGAATACCTCGGTATGCAAGATAAGGCTGAAAAGATTTTAGCTGCGTTAACTGAGGTGATTGCTTCTGGTGACCGCACTACCCGTGATCTCGGCGGCAGTCACGGTACCACTGACTTTACTCAGGCAATGCTGGACCGCTTGGCGGATTAACCTGCTGGCCGGAAAACATGCAAAAAGCTGCTGCGGCAGCTTTTTTTATTGGTTAACTGACAAAACCTCAGTTTAGAAACAGAAACGATACTGATTTAGCGCAAAGTGCTGGTTATTTGCTATGGTAGATTGTGCTACAACAATCACTTAGCAGGATGTCGGCATGGATTGGTTCTACAGTCTTTACACAGCAATTGAAAAAACTTTTTTTAACACGCTAAGCAAAAAAATCGCCGGTAACATTGGTTTTCTGACAGTAATCTTTTGGTTTGCTATGTACTTTGCTTATCCGGATTCTGGCGCAGCCAGTGCTTGGTGGACCATCCTCATCGTCGGTAGCGGTGCTTTTTTCTTTACCATCGGCTATTTGATTTATTTAATCGTCAGGCCAGTGCAGGCGCTCATTACCGCGCTGCATGAGGCGAACCAGCGCGGTACCGATCTAAATCACCGGTTGCCTGCTTTTACTTATGACGAATTTCGTAGTTTATCAGATGAATACAACCAGTTTGTGGCGCAACTTGGTCAATTGATGACAGGTCTGCATCAACAAGCACAGCATACCCATCATATTAATGAACAGGTTAGCCAAGCGGTCAAAACCACCCGAAACCACCTGTTGTCAACCGAACAGCGCAGTGAGCAGATCCGTGGTGAAAGTGATCATATGTTGAACCAACTCGCTTCCATCGTCAGCAGCAGCGATCAGATGCAACGTGTGGCGCGGACCACCGTTGGCAAAGCGGACAATGCCAATCACGGCATGCTGCAGATCTCAACCCAACTCAGTGACATCGCTAATTTGCTGGAAACGTTTGGCTCGACCGTCGAAGGTCTGCAAAAAAACTCTGAAAATGTACGGCAGATCCTGCAAATGGTGGAAAACTTCTCGGATCAAACCAACTTGCTAGCGCTAAATGCCGCTATTGAAGCAGCCAGAGCAGGCGAAGCGGGACGTGGCTTTGCGGTGGTAGCCGATGAAGTACGTAGCCTCGCGGCCAAAGTGAATGACGCTACGCGGCAAATTTCAGGGTTTCTTAATGATATGGAACGACTGGTGCGGGATACCCGCACTGAGTCAGAGCGCCTTAACGAGCAAGCGGGTAGTGCGCGCGCTTCCATCAGCAATACCAGCGATGAATTCAGTCAACTGCGTAATGAACTAGCGCAGGCGCAACAGGAAGTTGCACGTATCAGCCATGCGGTGGTTGACCTGGAGCGTAGCTACCAGCAAACTCACCAACATTTAAGCGCCATTGAGCTTGGCACGGCTGATGCCAACCAGCAAATGTCTGCCATTGAAACCGCCGGACAAACGCTGTTAAAAGCAACCGCCGAAACGCAGCAGCAACTGAGTCGTTTCAGTCGCTAGTTTTATTACTGGTTAATGCCTGCACCAATTGCACTACCGCCGGATGCGTCAATTTGCGCTCCGGCGATATCGCATAAAACATTTCTTTGACCAGATCAGTTCGTCCGATCACCTCAACTTCATATTGCTGACAAATTTTGTTTTCAATCAGACTAGGTGCAGAGAAAACGCCAAGACCTTGTTGGCCAAACGATTTCATCAAAGCACTGTCATCAAATTCAGCGACAATTTGCACCGAAATAAGCTGCTGCGCAAACCAAGCGTCTAAGCGTTGGCGAATGATAGAACGCTTACTTTGCAACAACATGGGTTGTCCGGCCAAACAAGCTGGGAACGGTTGGTTACTCAATTGTGCAGCCAATGATTTTTTTGCAAAAAAGCTGGTTGGTGATTCAATAATTTGGTGGCTATATGCCTTGAGTGGACTAGATGGCGTCAACGGCTGATCGGTCAACACTAAATCCAGTTTATTCAACGCAAGTTCGGCCAGTAAAGTTTGTTGATCGCCTTCCACACAAATCAACCGCAATTGTTGTGGCAAAGCAAATACTGGCTTGAGCATTTCATAAATAAAGGCTTTTGGCAGTACGTCCGTGATGCCGACGGTAAAGGTTTGCCATTGCCCCCCTTGCCGACCACGTAACACTGCTTTTAACTCATCACCGAGCCGGAAGATATCCTCCGCATAACGAAAGGTCACTCTACCCAATTCCGTCAGCGTCCAGCGTTTTCCAGTTTTGATGAACAGCGGTGAGCCAGTACTGTGTTCCAGCGCAGCAAGCTGGCCGCTGATAGTCTGAGCGGTAATATGCAGCAGCTCACTAACTCTGGCGATACTGCCTTCTTTCGCAACCATGTAAAAATAATACAGTTGGTTAAAATTAACAGGTGTCATGGTTAATTCGTCTAAAACTGATATTTAATTAGGTATATTCGATTTTACCGAATGATGCAAGATTTGTTTTAATCGTGGGTATTGGTGCAGGTAACCCTGAGGTGAAAGATGAACAGCTACCAAGTCCATGCCCGCGCAGGCGCTGTCGCGGCAACCGAAGTGAATAAAGTACTGCGAAATACTTATAGTTTATTAGCTCTTACGCTGGGTTTTAGTGCGATCACTGCCGGCATGTCTGCCAGTATGGGTTTGCCGCATCCCGGTATTCTTTTAACGCTGGCCGGCTATTTTGGTTTGCTGTTTTTAGTGACCAAATTGCGTAACAGCGCCGCTGGCATCGGCGCAGTGTTCGCACTAACCGGTTTTATGGGTTACACCCTTGGCCCTATTCTGAATCGCTATCTGGCGCTACCCAACGGTGGTGAAGTTGTGATGATGGCAATGGCGGGGACTGGTTTAGTGTTCTTTGCGATGTCTGCTATCGCCTTGGTACGCAAAACCGATTTCAGCTTTATGGGTAATTTTTTGACTATTGGTGTGTTAGTCGCCTTTGCAGCTGGTTTGTCGGCAATTTTCTTTGAAATTCCGGCACTTAGCTTGGCGGTATCTGCAATGTTTGTCTTACTGATGTCCGGCATGATTTTGTATCAGACCAGCGAGATTATCCATGGCGGTGAAACTAACTACATTATGGCAACAGTAAGTTTATATGTATCAATTTTTAACTTGTTCACCAGCTTGCTGCAGTTACTTGGTGTCCTCAGCAACGATGAATAAGTAGTTTGTGAACTAAGGTATCTCCACTTTTATGTTCCGTTAAGACCCTTGAGCAACTCGACACCCGCTCTTTGCCCCTGCTTGCAGGGGCTTTTTTTTGCCTGTGCATTTTGTTGTCACAATGCCAGTGCCCGCCCAAGGCCGGTAAAATAGCTAAACCAGCAAACTGAGCCGGCAGCCAGCTCCTCGGCCGTTGGATATGGTGACGGCAAGCCAGACTTTGACACACAACCAGACACTAAAAATGTGTTTTTCATCGCAGCGCGCTGCAACATGGTTTCAAAAAAACGGGCGGTCACTTCTTGCGGCCGCGCAAAATAAAAACACCCTAATTGCCGATCTAGCTGAATTGAACGTTGCAACAACGCTGATGGCCCTGCGCCTTCAGCATCAAGCAATATATGCCGGAATCCCTCCGACAGCAGTTCATTTAGCGGATGAGTGACTTCGTGCCTCTGCGCTAACCATAGTTCAGATGCAAAAGCGTCTATCGGACTGCCGGCGAACAAAAATGCACTGATATAGTGATCAAAGGCACTTAGTCTATAAACACCATTTTTTTGTATCTTGAAAATGAGTGAATGTAAAAATCCATTTAAAAACATCAAGTTAACTTTTTTATCAGCCTTTTTTAGGATAAAAAAATAATAATACAAAAAAATTGCAATTTTTTTCTTAACAAGACTGATCGAAACCGTAGATAAGATACAAAAATAGAAAAGATCAGAACCATTTAGCAGCACGACAATCAATGGTCATCTTG
>Ga0169931_10012396_pt1 | contig 11825 bp, 9 predicted proteins | sample Kivu_15m_20L_FD_129675 | JGI IMG/M metagenome (GOLD analysis project Ga0169931, IMG submission 129675) | Freshwater microbial communities from Lake Kivu, Western Province, Rwanda to study Microbial Dark Matter (Phase II) - Kivu_15m_20L... | ecosystem: Environmental > Aquatic > Freshwater > Lake ... | reverse complement strand
GCTGCATCCGTTCTCAGCCAACCTTGCCCAACCAAGCCAGCCCGATCAAATGCAATAAGGAACTCTTGTTTGCGCTTAAACGACCAATGGCAAGCTCCAATAAACTTTAATGGTTTCGGCTTTACCTGCTCATCATAAAAAATTTTATAACGCGTCAGATCGGCATCGATTATTGGCACGGGAACTGAGCACGAGAAATCACGTCGAAGTTCCAGCATTAGGTTGGCAAGGTCATCAAATTTTCCGCCCCTTAAGAGCGAGTTGGATCGTAAAATTTCTCGGCCTTGACCGCAGGTCAATTGCTTTGCTAAGGATAATCAGCACTTACATGCATCCTCAGTAGCTAAAGAATATTGAATACAACATCACGATGTGGCAATGTGATGTTACGGCTAGGGTAGTGTCCTAATTTGTGATCTTAATATGCAGCAAAGCATCTCATTTATCGGTAACCAGCGTTACATACCCCTCGCGTATGGCAAGCATAAAATCGTTTACGTGTACGGACCCAGAAAATGACGTTCCGGAAAATTCATACGTATCATCTATGAGACGTGCGTAGTAAATCTCATGTCTTATTATCGGAAACAAATTATTTTGGTTGTGCGAATTAAATCGATGCTTTATTCGAGGGGTTTTCAGAAAAACGAATTTTATAGTAGCTTCAAGCACAGTAATTGTTATTACTTTAAAGGTGAACTACTTCGGCATAGAGATGGGTCATTCAGCGTCAATGCACTCCACCATACAGCGAAAAAATTTCTATAAAATGACATTAGGAAGTTTTTGCTCGCAATTTTCGAACATCAGAAGTGAATTTGCCATTAGATAATTGTTTCTTGGAATTTAACCCAATAAATTCTGTGCAAATTTGATAACCCGAATTATGGTTTTTTTGATGAGAAGTGCTACTCAATCTGCATGCAATTCGCGTAGTAAGTCACAGTAGCAGGCCAATCAGAAAATACGCCGCTTACGCCAACTTTTCGAGCTAAAACATCGAGTACTAGGTAAACTTGGCTGTCGTCGCGGAGGACTCTCTTGATTGACTGATGATACCAGCCGCCACCAGAAATTAACGGTCCATCTCTCTCTAAAGACCAAGCAATAATTTTGAGATTATTTGCTTTTGCTGCTCGAGCATAACTCGAGGGAATTATTTCGTTATTCTCATCGAGCGTAAGCAAGATCCAAATTGGGGAGCCGATGTATCGAACACCAGCTAGGTACAACTGATGCATTCGATGATTTAGATCGCCCAGTTTATCGGGATCAAAACCGAATTGTGCAGATCCATCGTCAAGAAGAATCGCTTGCTTCCCAAACTCCGGTTCGTTTTCAATCCAGTAAAGAATGTCAGGCAGGTAAAAGGACTGAGGGAACACGTCTTTTGGCGGAATCCCAACTTCTTTATATTCATTGATTAACGCTTGGGCAAAGTCGCGATGGCTAAACCCTTCAAACGGAACAGGAACGATTGGAAGTTTTAACTCAGGAATAAATTTACCTCCAAACGACTTTATCAATTCAATCGACTGCCGATGTGTGAGGACTGTTCCCCCGTTGTTGACATAAAGATTTGAGCGCCAAGAGGGAATAGAATCCATATACTCATTAATAGTCTTGGCTTTTGGATTGAAACCATCCATTTTTCCCTTAAGTGATTGAAATTCCTCTAGGGTCAGATCAGTAGTACGACAGTCTGCAACTGCATCTGAATTTTCATTTGACGGGACAAAAGGTCTCGTACATTTTTTTGCAAGACCGGTTTTTAGAATATTCGTCGTCGAATGAAGGTCATTTTGTGCATGGCGACAAACTAGCTGTTTGTCTTTTGTAAAGGTTACATCGCACTCAAAAATACCGGCGCCCATCAAGTTTGCGGCAGCAAGTGACTCAACAGTGTGCTCGGGGAAAAACAGCGGCGCACCTCGATGTGCAATTGAAAAATATGATCTCGACGGTACCTGATTTTTGCAGCTAGACAGCTTATCTCTTAGCTCACTCGGTTGCATTGCGTCTATGAGGAAGAATGGCCTGACACCGTATTGGACCTGCTGCGCATGTGAAGAAATTCCGAGCGTGCAAAACAAACTAAATAAAATTAGTAGCCTCATAACTTCCCGTTAGTGATTAAATTAAGTAATGTTAAAAAAATTCCAAAATAACACTGACCTTCAAAGTTATTTTTTTATCGGTCATTTTGCCTTTATCGCTCACTAACACTCCGTAGTCATGTAACCGACATTTTTGTAGTCGACAATAGACTATGCAGTGCTTGAGGGTATATTTTCCTTTTCAAAAATGTCTCTTTGATCTCTAAATATTTAAATTTCAATAAACATTATGGAATCAATGAATAACGTCGAGACTTGCCACGGCTTGGTATACAGGCGGGCTGTTATTAGGTATACGTATGACGACCCAACAAATCCTCAACAAAGGGGTGGCGGGCTAATTACAGTGAACTTCCGGGGAAAATCTGAGGAAAGTGCACGCAGTTATCTAATGAGGAAATATCCAAAACTTAACAATGTTCAAGTAACTGAGCTAGTTTTTATTTAAATATCGTATTCTTTCTTCTCCGATAAGATGACGAATAAAATGCCAGTCATTTTTAATTGTCCAACTTTTGATAATGTTTTTAGGAGCTGAAAATCAGCTAGGGCTTTGGAAGTTTCGATAATTTGCCGTGAGTACCAATGTTATTGATAGAATTTAAAATTGACTTGTAAAAGTTTGTGCGTGAAGGATCCATGTTTCCTGATTCAATTCGAATAATCAGCGATTCAAGCACAAGTGACATAACCTCGCTCTGATAGGTCTTCTTGGATAAAGATTTGCGTAGTACTGAGATTATTTCATCCTTTGCGTTAACCTCCTGGACCAAAGGATCCCAGTGCATACTTCTGTGCATATTCACTAAGGACTCTGCAACTCCCTGATTTTCACTCAAAAACTTAGCATTAAATTGCTCAAGTGCGATTCGCTTTTCCGTTGGATGCTCTTCCGTGTTGGTCTCTGTCAGTTGTTCGAAACCCATGCTAAATGCGTGGTGTGCCCGCTCTGAGACTATAGTTTCAGACAAAATTTGGAAATCTTTGTGTCTGCGGTCTTTTGAAATTTTATTTGATAGGGCTTTTACCGCGTCGTTGGGGCCTTCTAATGTTTGAAGGAAGGTTCCGTTTCCGTAAATTAACATCCCAGTGATGCGGTTCTCAGGATTATTTTTATTACATTGAACTAGGATGGCCAGTAAGTCTTCCGCCGTCAGTTGTTTGGATTCGACACTAACGTAGGTAATTCTAAGCATCATGCGTCTCCCGTCCTGTGATGGTTGACATTCGCCTATTGATACTGTTAGGAAAGAAACTTGCTAAAGCTGAGCATCCGCGTGGCATAAGCGCGGAAGACCTCTCCAATTATCTTTCAAAAGAAACGAGTAACATACTCCCACACGCAAATGAAAACTCGGTGATTATTAGGGTTCTTTTCGTTCAGCTTTGGTGTTCGCTTGAAGTCAAATCATTGTGTGTTGTTGGCTTTAGGATCCCGCTGACCTTGAAACTCTGCGGAGTTTCCGACGTTGGTTATAAAAAAAATTAATTTCTGTCATCAGAAAAAAATGTTTTTTATAGTAGTAATTTTTGGGACTCTGCATCGTCTCTTCCAAGCTTCCAATATGGGTTTGGATTCCAACCCGGCACGCCTCGAGTGTGTCGGGTTTTTTTTAGGAAAGTAGGACGATAACGTCTGTTGCTCGTATCTACCACCTAAGTAAGCAGCGCTGCGCGAGTCTATTGGCCGCTCCTCTAAACCCATAGTCTGACTGTGCGCTCCAGCGGCCAATGTTTCGACTCATACCTTTGTAATAGCTTACAACCTTCTCGATTACGAGAATATGAAAAAAGTGGGTCCATCAGCAGTTAGGCTCAACAAGGCGTTTCTGGTGTGGGGCTACCTGTTTTGGGTAGTTCAAGTGACAGCCACAAGGGCCAGACCGGGCGCTTTACGTTAAGATTGCCTTAGATACCTTAAGGTCAGGCCCAGTAAGGATTTCGTCACACTAACGACATCAAACGGTAATCATTACTACGCATAATTGAGTTGTCACTTTCCTGTAAAGGGCATTTCATGGCGACGAAATGTGATTTTGGAAATGAGCACCTTCATCACCCTGACGAGCGAAACACGAAACACTTAATCACCGGGCGAGTCGACTTTCATCTCCACTCAGATGCGTCGAATGTAACAACTTATTATGCAGCTAACGCTTTCTCAATCCCCGAATCTTTCTCCGACCCCTTCCAACTTTACAGCGTACTAAAGCAGCGGGGCATGGCCCTTGTTACTCTGACCGATCATAACTCAATCGATGGGGCTTTGCGGCTGCTTGATCGCGGCCTTTGCGACGTCTTTTTGAGCGCTGAAATAACAACGACATTCCCAGAGGATGGCTGCAACATTCACATCACCGTAGCCAATGTAAGCGAGGCACAATTTAGAGAGGTTAATCGTTTACGAGGCAACATCTACGAAATGCTCGCCTACATTGAGGCAGAAATTGCCTTAGAAGAACTTAGACCCCAGTGTAACCGCTTAGCTGCGTTCATGACTCACCCATTAATGAGCACTGAGAACCGTGCATATGGTCGCGAGGGAGCTCTCAATCTCAGTCATATCGAAAAAGCGCTCCTTCTTCTTCGGGGTTTTGAGATCCGTAACGGCTCCCGTACTGCCATCCTTAACGGGCTTACTGAGAGACTATTGCTAGCCTTAACACCTCAGCGCATTGAAGATCTGGCCAATCGGCATGACCTTCGTCCTTTCGGAGATAAGCCATGGTTAAAGTATTTTGTTGGGGGATCTGATGATCACTCAGGGATTAACCCTGGAAATACCTGGACTGAATTCGAGTTTGCCGGCGCTCGACCTTCACCAAACGATCTGATTACCTCAATGGGGGCAAGAACCACGCGCGTCGGCGGAATCCATGGTGGTCCAATAACGCTTGCCCATTCGCTCCTAAAGCTACTTTATGACGGCTCAAAACGTAGTCGGATGACCACTAAACCATTTTCGGCAGGTGCTCGAAAGTCAGTGGTGCTGGGTGGAGCTTTCAATGCATTGTTGGAAATTGTATTTGATTCTGCTTCGCTGGCCTTACGCAAACGGTTGTGGTTTCGTGCTCGTACCCAAATCGAGCCAATACTCCGACGACTTGGATCAGGCCGCTATCAATCAATCGGGATGACTTTCGAGCAGGTATTGGATTCAGAGGTATATCGCCTGCTAACAGATACCTCTTTTCGCGCTAAGTTATCCGCTATCGGAGCAAGCACAGACGACAAAATTTTCTTGGTTGTCAGTACATTGGTAAATAATGTTTTTGCTCGTTACGTTGGAAATATCCAAAGAAATGTTGACGGAAATCTAATTAGTACAGTCAAAGAAATGGTTGCGATGTTCGCGAGTAATATTTTTGTATCGCTTCCATATTTAGTTTCTTTTTTCCAGCAAGCGTCTGATTCTATGGTCAGTCGTGACGTGCGCAAAGCTTTTGGAATTAGGACGGTTCAAAAACTTGTTTTAGCAACCGATACATTTTTTGAGGTTAATGGTGTCTCAGCCACGATCAAGCGGATGATAAGAGAGTCTGCGCGACGCGGACTTGATTTTACTGTTGTTACTTGCCTTAGCAAACAGGAACAGATTCATCACCTTAGCAATCCAGAGGTTTGCGAATGGATAGGGCAGGGCAGACTGAAAGTTTTGACCTCAATTTCAGAATTAGATTTTCCTGAATATCAAGGGTTAAAAATTCGTATTCCCCCATTACTAGAAATGCTTCACTATTTACAAGAATCTGGTTGTACAAAGATTCAAATTAGTACGCCTGGTTCTATAGGGCTTTCAGCGCTTGCCGCGGCTAAGACTTTACAGTTAGAGACAGCAGCAACTTATCACACAAGCTTTCCTGAGTATGTCGAAAACTATACGCGCGACATTTCACTTGAGGAGCTAACATGGAAATACATGATGGCTTTCTATCACTCAGTTGATGAAGTTGTTGTTCCATCACGCTTCATAGCAAAGCATCTTCATCGTCGAGGATTGAGAAACCGTAAGCTCCTTATTCTTGATCGTTGGGTCGATGTTGAGCGCTTTCATCCGCGCAATCGCGAACAAAGCTATTGGCAACAGTTTGGTATCGAGGAATCTGATAAAAAGGTCAAGTTTGTATATGTTGGCAGAATTGGAAAGGAAAAAAATTTAGCACTGCTAGCAGCTGCTTTCAAACAGCTACATGCGTTCAATAGTGAAGTACATCTAGTCGTAATTGGCGATGGACCATACCGAATTGAACTCGAGGAAATGCTCGCTGAGCTTCCAGTGACGTTTACCGGATTTGTTGAGGGAGATGAATTGCCACGTGCTATTGCTTCCTGTGACGTGAAGTTATTCCCCAGTATGACTGATACTTGGGGTAACGCCCCGCTTGAGGCACAGGCTAGCGGACTCCCAGTAATCGTGTCCGACGTCGGAGGACCACAAGAATTGATGTTACCTGGCGTTACAGGTTTCAAGATATGTGCACACAGTACTCAAGCCATGGTGGACGCCATGACTACGCTTTTAAATCCACTGACCCGTGAACACATGGGTCAAGCAGCACGGTCATTCTCCGAAGATAACGTAGTAGATTTACCTTTTTCTGCTGTGCTTGAATCTGAGAGTTATCGTAAGCGCGTGGCTGAAAGCGAGGCACTTGCCAAATCTAGACGAGGGCAAAAAGCCGTGACCATGCAGGTTTTTGATCTCGGATCGGAGACTTTTGAAAACATGGTGGACGGTGAGGCTGCTGCAACGATGCCATGAATGTAATTTTCTGGATTTTGAGTCCGTTTCGCTTTCTTTGGCTTGTGCCAGAGCGTCTGCTGTTATCAGTTGCGAAGCACCGATCCCTCGCAGGTCATCCAAGAATCGCTTTGCGTTTGTCACGCTTGCTCCCCGGCTATCAAATTCATGAATCGCGGTTCTTCTCGTGTGATGGAGCGCCTGATGAGATTGCTGAACAACGGCGGCGAGGGTTTCAGCACCTTGTAAATCACTTTCAATCACGTGCACCAAAAACATTGGCTGCGTCACACGCGATTGAGACAAGTATCTCTGACCTTGCCTTTGTAAATCGATATCGAATACCCTTTCCATTCGTTGAGTATGTCGCTAAACGATTGGGGCAAGGCGCTTTCGTTTCAGAGAGCCGAGGCGTCAAAGTCAGTGATCTTGACGGTAACTGGAGTTACGATATCAGTGGTTCCTACGGCGTCAATCTTTTCGGGACGGATTTTTATAAGGAATGTATTGAGCAAGCGACCCGGGATGCGCGTGCCTTGGGCCTAGTACTAGGTTTATACCACCCTATAGTTACAGATAATGTAAATCGTTTATTGCACATCTCTGGTATGGAGGAAATAAGTTTCCACATGTCGGGGACTGAAGCCGTGATGCAAGCAGTTCGGCTCGCACGTTACCACACCAAACGCCGTCGAGCGGTCCGATTTACTGGCGCATATCACGGATGGTGGGACGGCGTACAGGCTGGCCCTGGCAATCCGATACCCGCCCATGACCTCTTTACGTTAGAGGAAATGTCAGAAAAAACCTTGGCGGTACTTAGGACCCGACATGATATTGCCTGTGTGCTGGTTAACCCAATTCAGTGCATGTCGCCGAATCAGTCTCCGGCTACGGACGGAACGCTAATTGTGCAGAGCCGTCAATCCAATACCGACCGAATTGCTTATAGAAAATGGCTATCTAATTTACGTGAGGTCTGTGACCAGCGGCGGATCGTCTTGATTTTCGATGAAGTTTTTTTAGGCTTTAGATTGGCTAGAGGCGGTGCTCAAGAATATTTCGGCGTAAAAGCTGATCTTGTAACGTATGGAAAGACGCTCGGTGGTGGTTTGCCGGTTGGCGTCTTGTGCGGGAAGCATAAGCTCATGAAGCGGTATGACTCGCAACATCCAGCAAATATTTGTTTTGCTCGCGGTACATTTAACTCCCATCCATACGTGATGACGGCGATGAATAGATTTCTCCGGCATCTTGATACAGACTCAGCAAGTGAGACCTGGAATCACATCGATACTCGTTGGGATGGTCGCGGTGCAAGACTTAATGCACGGTTAGAGGAGGCAGGATTACCGATTCGCGTAGCCAATTTAACTTCAGTTTTCAACACCGTATACACGCAACCGGGTCGATATCATTGGATGTTCCAATATTATTTACGAGAGGCTGGTCTTTCATTGAGCTGGATTGGCGCCAGTCGCTTGGTGTTCAGTCATGACTATGACGACGATCAATTTGATGAGGTCGCACACCGGTTCGTGAGCGCCGGCGTAAAAATGCAGTCAGATGGTTGGTTTTGGCTGGCGCCTGGCGCCAAAGTGCAAGATCTGCAGCGAATGATCCGGAACGAACTTTTTGAGGCGATACTATCTCGACTACCTTGGGCAGAAAAGCCAGCCTCGCTTGACTCTCATCGAGTTATGCCACCAAGCACTCAAGCTGGCTCATTATGATCGCATCGTTCACCATGACTAACAAACAAGATACTGAGCGTGAATTCGCGTCGCCCTTAGCCAAGTTTTTTTTACAAGAAGATCTGAACTTTCTGGTAACCAACCGATTGCCGAGAGGGTTATTGACACAGTTCGCGGGATGGTTTTTTGCGATTCGTAACCGGTACCTTACCCGATTAAGCTTAGCTGTTTGGAGGCTGTTTGCAGACGATCTTCGACTTGAAGAAGCAAAATGTACTTCATTCGAAAGCATGCAAGACTGTTTTACGCGCGAGTTAAAGGCGGGTGCTCGACCTGTAGATCAGTCCAAAGATGTTCTGACAAGTCCTTGTGATGCAATTATTGGGGCGCACGGTCGAATTTCTGACGCGGAATTACTACAGATTAAAGATTCCCCCTATACCCTAGAGGATCTTACCGGTGATCCCACCGTCGTGGAAAGGTACCGAAATGGCTTTTTCATCACGCTTCGACTCCAAGCAAATATGTATCATCGGTTCCACGCGCCGTGCACGGGAACAATTCGGCGCGTTACGTACATTTCAGGAGATACTTGGAATGTAAATCCGATAGCACTGAAGCGAGTTGAACGCCTATTTTGTAAAAATGAGCGTGCAATGTTTGAAATCGACGGGTTAGAAAAATCTTTACCTGGCGTTCATCTGGCCCTTATCCCGGTGGGCGCGATTCTCGTGGCAAGCATAAGGCTTAATTTTGTCGACACAGTAAGTCGAGTTAGTCGCCGGAAAAGGTCAATCCGTCAGGAATTCGCTTGTGAGTTCAGTTTTTTCAAAGGCGATGAGTTAGGCCGATTTGAGGCAGGTTCGACGATCCTTCTTCTTGCGTCCGGCCCATTAGAGTTTTCTAGAGGTTTCATCGAGGGTGAAATCATTCGCATGGGTATGCCGCTCATGCGGGTAAGACAATAAACCTAGGAGCACTTGCAATGAGCCGACTAAATTTGATATCAACGGTTTTTTCGTTCCATGAAGAACTTCAGCGCCAACGCTGGGACGATCATCGTTACTACCATCAAAGTCGAGTAAATCAGAGCCTCCATCTGCTGAGCGCCTGTACGTTCTTGGTTGCCTATGTCTTGTTATTTGTCGATCCCGCGCGCGCTGCGATACTTGGTTGGTTAGTTGCTATGCTGTTACGACAAACGGGACATTTTTTCTTTGAGCCTACCGGGTTTGATCACGTCAACCAAACGACTCACGAATATAAGGAATCAATAAAAACTGGCTATAACTTAGCACGCAAGGTGGTTTTGCATTCGGTATGGGTCGCAATACCTTTTGTTCTGTGGCTAACTCCAACAGTTTTTGACTTGTTACCTCCGTATGACGGCTATGATGGCTTGATTGGTCGCATTGGTATGGCTTGGCTTTGGTTTGCGATATTTGCACTTTTCGCCAGAACGATTTTTTTAGTTTGCACTCAAAATTTTATGACTGGCCTCGCATGGTTCACAAAAATTATTACCGATCCCTATCATGATATTAAGATGTATTACAAGTCTCCACTTTACCTTTGGCAAGGACAAAAGCTTGATCCTATGACTCATGTGGCTCGATAAATTGATGATCGTTGAACGGGCTTCTCAATTTTTAAACTAGTCGATCTCAATCGAACGATCCCTAAACAAGCGGATCCGAGTTGTAACTTTGAACTGACTTCTGGTTCAAAAGTTGCTACTTGAGAATCCAACAATGCCCAAGAATTTTTACCTAATCATAATTGTCCAGTCAATTTCTGGACTCGGGGATCATGCCTTACTAATCATCGCCATCGCCAGACTGCAAGAAATGCAGGCGGCAGACTGGTTGATACCAATTCTTAAGCTAAGCTTTGTATTAAGCTACGTTTTTTTGGCACCCATGCTTGGCCACATTGCTGACGCTTGGAACAAAGTTCACGTCATGCAGCTTAGTAATTCGGCGAAGGCAGTCGCTGCCCTGATGCTTTTTTTCGGTATCGATCCGGTATTCGTCATGCTGCTGGCAGGTTTTGGCGCTGCCCTTTATGCGCCGGCAAAGTATGGAATTATTACAGAACTACTTCTGCCGCATCAGTTTGTAAAGGCTAATGCCTATATCGAGGGCAGCGTGGTTTGCGCCGTAATTGCGGGGACTGTTTTAGGCGGGTTTTTTGTTAGTCCAGCGCTTACAAGTTTAAGCGGAACAGAGATAATTTCTGAATTAATCGGAACCTCCAGCAAATTTTTCGCTGGAATGATCATGCTCTTTAGTATTTATGCGACAGCCTCTGCACTCAACCTTTGGATAACGCACGTGGGCGTTGACTATCCCCCACACTCATTTCATCCAGTTGAGATCACACGGCGATTCATTCAAGACAACAAAGTCCTCTGGAATGATTCTATCGGTCGGATTTCTATGGCGATCACAGCTCTCCTATGGGGCATTGGGGCCAGCCTGCAATTGATTGTGCTCCGTTGGGCCGAAGAGAGCCTTGGACTGGGATTAGACGAATCTGCTTACCTCCAGGGCTTTGCCGCATTTGGGCTCATCGCCGGCGCACTATTAGCAAGTCGTTACGTAAGCCTTCAGAATTCACTTCGCATCATTCCAGTAGGTATCCTGCTCGGGTTTACACCAATTTTCCTGTCTACAGTTGGCAGTATATTTTTGGCGATACCCATCCTTGTAATGTCAGGCGTATTACTCGGTGTTTTCCTTATTCCAATGAATGCACTCCTGCAGCACCGCGGGCATTCTTTATTGACCTCAGGGAGGTCTATTGCCGTACAGGGGTTTAATGAGAATGCCGGCATTCTTATAACACTAGGCGTCTATACCCTCGCAACCACATACAAAGCTTCGCCAATTGATTTGTTAGTTGGGCTGGGTGTCATTGTGGTGTTTTTTTTGACAATTATGTCGATAGCTACAAGAGGATTGCGTGTTGAGGTGGAGTCGCGCAAGAATTTAGAAGGGCGGAAGATAAATTAAGCAATATTATCCCACCATTTTTTTCGGTCATTCGTCAAGACTTTTATCCCTAAGCCAAAGTTAAGTATTTTTTGGCGAGCTAATTCTTTAGTCTCCCCCGAATAGATCTCGTGTGTAAACTTTGTCTTTGACATCAGCGAGCTGCTGTACCTGACGGTTCGTGATAATCAGATCAGCGAGCTGCTTGAATTCGTCAAGCTGATTGACCACGCGTGAATTGAAAAAATCAGCTGTGCCGAGCAGCGGCTCATACACAATC
>Ga0169931_10012395_pt1 | contig 11832 bp, 11 predicted proteins | sample Kivu_15m_20L_FD_129675 | JGI IMG/M metagenome (GOLD analysis project Ga0169931, IMG submission 129675) | Freshwater microbial communities from Lake Kivu, Western Province, Rwanda to study Microbial Dark Matter (Phase II) - Kivu_15m_20L... | ecosystem: Environmental > Aquatic > Freshwater > Lake... | reverse complement strand
TGCTACAGGGCAGCGTTACCAGCACTAGCAGCTGAAGAAGCACCACGGTTCTAAATGATTTAAGCGCCTCTTTTTTGCACTCTAGGGATGAAGGTTTGTCTGTACCAGGCATCACCAACTAGAGGTAAAGCGGGTTTGCCTTTAACAGTTGCCCAGGCAAGATCAGGAGACATAGTGGGAGAGTGATTGCCCCAAACTACAACCTTAGCGATGTCATCAACAGTGTTACCTGTCTTCTCTGCGACTTGGTAGACAGCCCTATCATGATCAAGTCTAGTCATAGCTGCAAAATTTTTTTTCGGCAGATCTTTAGCATGGGTGGCAGCGATGAGGGCGTTAGTATTGGCAGGGTTACCCACCACTAGAGTTCTAGCTTATCACACTTATACCTGACATCTCGACTGGCGTAGTCGTTAAGAGCTCTACCCTGTGGGATGAATATCTTGGCATTTTCTTGAAGAAGATCTCCTCTTTCCATACCTTTGCCTCTGGGTTTGGCACCAACTAACAAAGCAGCATCGACGTCAGTGAATCCTATGTTTCTTCATATATACCTGTCTTGAGATCATCGGTGCAGACGATACCATGAAGGAGAGGGAAGGCACAGTCTCCAAGTTCCATGGCTACACCTTTGAGTGCTTTTTGAGCTTGAGGAATATCAATCAGATGGAGGATGACGGGTTGATCATAGCCGAGCATGTCTCCGTGGGCGATGCGGAAGAGAAGGGAGTAGCATATTTGACCAGCAGCACCGGTTACGGCTACTCGCATGGGCTTTTTGGCCTGGGCGAAGGAAGAAGATAGACGGGCTAGGGAACGTAATTGCATGAGTTGAATATAGATATATTTATGAGCGATATATCTGGATATAAATCGTAGATGATTGTGAGAATATATGAAAAGATGGTTTAAAAATGAGAAAAATAAACCAGTAAAACACTACAAAACACTTATAAGACTAAATGAAACAATCAACCATAGAATATTGTAGTGATATTTGATGAAAATAACTTAATCTGATCATTTTTTGTTAATACTTTTCCTCTTTCCGATGTCAACACTCTCCCTCCCCGAACATTTCCTTACTGCCTATTCCCCTATTTCCAGCTACATACACTTATTTCTTCTTATCCCAGCCAAGACAGACACAAAAACAGCAGTTACTGTCCACCTACTCGAATACATATTGGTCATGATGGTACCCAGGACGGTAACGATATATTCCGTATTGTGGTTGGTTAGGATTGAGGGATGATGGGGAATAGGAAAATGAAGGAGAAGGGGGTAATAGAAGTTGGTTATGGATGAAGTCGATGGGTATTTTTGATGTAACGTTGTTAAAATTCATTAAAAATTTATAGAAACATAGGTGTACAAATAGATGAATTTGTAAATAAGATTAGTTTTGTCTTTCTAATATCTATATAGATAATTTAATCATTACCAAATACTTTGTTTTTTCAATCCATATCTACATATATACTAGCCAAAACGTCATATACACTACTTTATAATAACAATTTCTCTTTCAATGCGATTTTTCCCCTCATCATACTTCTTTCCCTTCTCGCCTCATCCCTACCTTTCGACTCTCCCCATTTACCCTCTTTCTGCCTTCATCCTAATCGCCTACTCTGCTAGATATTAACCTAAATCCTGATCACACCCATAACTCGATTGACGACAAAACAAGGTAAAACGGCATGGATCTCAATAAAACAAGAAGTAAGGGAGGAGAGAAACATATTCCTGAATGCGTGGGCTTAGCTGCAGCAGTATCATTTATCATGGTTGCAGCCCTCATTGCATTAGTCTTGAGATAGGGATATAGATAACTATTAACCCAACATCTAGGTACTCTATTCATTATAAAGGGATCATGCTGACTATAGTATCCACTGTGCTGTTGGGTCTAGCTGACGATATGCTGGATCTACCATGGAGATACAAACTACTCTTCCCGCTATTCATCTCACTCCCACTAGTATCCATCTATTCAGGGCCTATTTAAGTATAAGTAATCCCACCTTTTTCTCATGTCTTAGGATAGAGGTTAGAACTAGGACCGCTGTGTTTTAGTTTAAATGCTATTGCTATCGATATACCTAACCAACACCATCAACATCTTCGCATTTATCAATCGACTTTAAATCGGATAAAACATAGTCGTAGCTTGTGGATGCTAATATACCTCTACCTCTAGTAATTCCTAACCCAACAGCCTTAAACCCACCTCTATTCAAAAACCCTACTGATCTCATTCATATTTACAGCCCTAGCCTTACTTAAATATAACGCTTGCCCTGCAACAATCTTCATAGGGTAATACCTTCTGCTTTTACGCCGGCATATTCCTCGCCATCTCCTCCATCTGCGGTTTATATACTCTCGCAAAGCCTATATACCCATCGTGGTCCATTGGTTCGTCTTCATCCAACTAATCAACTTCCTCTACTCCACTCCACAACTATTCAATATCGTACCATGATGTCCTAGGCATCGTCTCACCACTTACAATCCTGATATGGATAGATTGCATGTGCCATAGAGAGTAATTTGGCCTTGAGGGCGCTAGGACCTACCAACGAAGGAGTACTCTGTGTGAAACTTTTAATGTTCCAAGGCCTGTGTGGCTGGATATCGATTGCGTATCTCATAATGATGGCCGATGGGTGACCCTGCTTGATATTGTTAAAACATACATAGAGTAATCCAAAATCATCGCACATATCATACATAATCTATTTAAGTCAAAACAATCACTCTAAAGACCTTCTGAATTTTATTGTTGTTACATATAATATAAAAAAGCATGCTAAAATCGCCCCCAAATGCCACAATTAATTTCCCTTCCTCTCCATATATCTATTAATCAACAACCTTATCTATCTGCTTTTTACTGTATGTTTTTCGGCGTTATGGGTGATAATATCTAATATTAAAACTTTGATAAGATAGCCCCGAAAATCAAACCGAGCACGTAGGAAATACTAAAGTATATAACATCATTGAGAGGAGTCAATTCTTGCCAAATGACAAGGTCAAGTCATTAGAATTCAAATTGAGTTGAGTTAAAGGTATTCCCTTAAAAACTCCTTGCTTGTAAAGCGCCTTCATCTGCTATAGCGGCAATCTAACCACATTTATCGATGCCTGAGAGTTTCCTTCGATAGATTGAGATGTTTGAAAGGTATGGTGGGAGTTGGCAGTGGTTTAATCATTCAACTGGAGTCGATTCATGTTATTATTATAACTAAAGTTGATACGCGGGGACCTATAGTTCGCGCATAAGCTTACCAAAAAATAAATCAGAAAAAAGTCATTCCTTTTCATTACCCTTAGATCTTACTTTCTTTATTTTTCATCGATTTAAGCCGATTCTTTGCTTTTTAAGAACAATCAGTAAAGAAAAGTTGATGACACGTATGACGCCATCCTTCCAACAGTAAAACACGAATCGCTTGAAAAAACAATACCTTGCTCTCCCGATGCCAAATAATCGATCTGAGCCATTTCCAGTGATCTTTTCCTCTTTTATCGACCCAAATCATGCCCACACGTTGATTGTTATGTTTTTAACATTTGTTCCTTCCGCTCCCCAGGGCCACGCTCGCCCTTAGAGTACGGCCCTAGGTGTAAGTTTACTCAATCAAGACATTCCGTATTGTTTCTGTTGATAATTTTTACTACAATTTTCCATTTCTTCCTATTCCATTATACATCATAATCATCACAACTATCACATCATTAATATCGCTAATACCAATATAGACTATTATAGACTATAAATTATACAAATGCTCTAAATGAACTACTCGCGCTCTCCCAAATGGATCAATTATCCCATAGTGCTCTTACCCTATCCGACAAACGCCTCCAATAGCTTGCTCTATATTGTACGAGCCCTTCAATCCCTTCGCTACAAAATATAATATACTATGATTTATCGCTAGCAACCAAAAAACTCAACCTAATAATAAGGATCAACTAATCTCAAACGTTCTGCAAAGACTTCTTTAATCACAATAATTTAATAAGCAACCGAAAACTGGCGATGAGGATGGGGATGTATTAATTTCATGGTAGGTACGGAACCTTTATGTAAATTATCTTACTTTATACATAGTATCATAAGGTTTACTCTGAATGAGATCGAATTGATCAAATAGGCCGCCAACGAAGTATGCTACATGAACTAAAATATGCGGAGAAATAGGAATAACCATAACAAACCGAAATACTACCATGCTCACCACACACTATCACCTTAAAACAAAGCTAAAAATACATATAAAAAATGAATACTCTCCTATCAATTAAAGTCAATTAAAGAGGCAGAGATAATAGAAAACATAAGTATATTGATAAGACATTTAGAAGTATATCAACCTTATTGTAATCTCAAGATGGTGTTGGATCGGCTAGGAATAATTAGTTGCTTTTTAAGATGTGTATAAATAAGGTCTAGCTGTATTATTGCATAGGTTTTAGCCTTATTTTTATAGGGAAGGGTCGACTATGAGCTAGGAAAATATTATGGCTGTAATCTATCACAGAAAGATGGATTTATATATATCGATTCTGTCTTGTTCGATACTCGATGAGGAATAGTCAAGCAAAATATTAAAGACATCGCTGTAACAACTTAGGGAGTAACAGTGAGTGGTTAACAATTTATCAGTCCGACTCATTTGAGAGGAGAACAGATCATCTATATAGTTTTGTCAATTCACGATGATATTTGTAATCTTCTTCAATTCATATGACACTAATATATTTAATAATATCCCACTTGCCCTGCTGTTACCTGTAAAGATCGATTCTATAATAAGTCCAGCCCCCCATTTATATATATTTATCATGCACACCTCCATGTTCCTCGACAAAAACATTAGTCAATTTATAATCCGCTACAACTAGTCACCACAACCCTTACCCCTAAAACGTTCCAAAGCTGTTTCCATGTCCTCTGATCTCACCCTCAAACATAAAAAAATAAGCAATAGCAGCAGATAACCACCAATACCTGTGCCCTTGCTTAAGCCTATAGCTAAGCAGGAGGAGAAGGAAAGGGAGAGAGAGTAGCCTTAGAGGGAGTATTCGAGAGTGCCGATATAGTATATGGATTAGAGGGATAATGGATGCTATGCCGATAAGGTTAGAGGCAGGGTAGTCTATAGGGGCTATGCACCCAAAAATACTTTCTTTTTCTTTAAAACACTAAAATCTACTCACAATCCGGCTTAAACACCAAAGTTCAGTAACTACTCAACTGCAAAATCTAATAATCATAGCCCTATGTCTAACCCTGTATTAATTTAATACAGAGGATAGTAAGTGCTCTTCAACTCCAAATTCTAAAGTGGCAATCTACACGCTGCAGTTAAAATGGCAAGTCGCTAATATTGGCTTTTTATGAGGGAAGACACTAATACTCATGGCCTTAGACAATGGTTCTACCTCACTTTGGTTTCACGAAGAACATGCACCCTCAAGCTACGCATCTATAAATTTAGCAAACACCACTCTCTCTATAGAATGGGCATGAAACCGTTTATTAAGGTAGGGGCTTAGCCATTCATTCAGGGTGGGTAGAAAATTAAATATTAGTACGATTCCTAAGCGAAAGGATACTATTTATAGTTCTAGTATAAGGTGGAAGGGGGAGTTGAGGTCGCTATGGCGACGCTACCTCCCTATACATATTCTAGAGTGACAGAGTGGTTGAGCTAATATAAAAAAGATTAGAGGATACTTGTAAAAAATATAGGAGTAAGTTTGGGAGGACTAGACATATTAGGTATAAGAGTAGCCTAGAGAACAAAAGCAAAGAAAGACTAAACCAAAGATAATACCTAACTAGACTAGCCTACTAGCAGCACTTCTCCATCTTCTTTGTCTTAATCACCTCCCAACCCATCCCCAAAATAAGCCATAATAATTCTTTGCCGCACCCACCCCGGCTAGACAGTTTCCAACCATTCCCTCTAATCCTTCCTCTCCACAGCACTAACCCTCCCCTTACTATCTCATTACAACATCTACATCATACCCCTGGTCAACCCTGATGGAGTATTTCTAGGCAATCATCGTACTGGCGTACTAGGGCAAGATCTAAACCGTTTGTTCCATCTAAATGATTCATATTTACTACCTTAGATTGATACAGTTCAGAATTATGTCGCTGCGATAGCGAAGAGATATAACATCGCTTTTCTTTTAGATTTGCATGGACATTCAGCTAAAAGAAATATCTTCGCCTATGGATAGTAATCCTAAATAGGGAAGGAAAAGTACTTATCAGGAAGAGTTTTACCCAAAATATTGTCCAACATGATCGACTCATTCAAGTATGACCACTGTGTTTTCAAGGCAACAAGATAGAAAAAAAATACAGCCAGGGTTCATTTTTCAAGTAGTTATAGCATCAATGCTATAACTTTCTAACAAAGCTATGGATTGTTGTAAACGGGATGTATTGGGATAAATCATTGGAAGAATTTCGGATCAGCTTTGGCTTAGAGCTTGGTAGTATACTTCAATCTTACAAAAACATCGCCTTTGAAATAAATAGGCAGGTACATGTAGGGACAGATCAAGTAGGATAAATAGGCCATAGAAAAAAAAATAAGAATGAAGGCGGCATAGCAGATGGAGAAGTAAAAAATAGCTAAATAACAGGAATAGATGCATAAGCGTACGAAAACTTAAGGATTTTAGGATAGCTTGTCTGGATCTAAGAGCATGAGGGAGATATTTAAGAGGTTTAAGAGTAAATAGGACTAGTAGCAACTCACCCATATTAAGGAACAGTAGTAATCAGACCATTAACTCTAACAATAACGCTAACACAAAACATCTAATCCTCCCAATGCCACCTAATAAGATTCTCTCTCGTCAGGTGACTAATCCCTCTAAATGCGCAACCACTAAATCTAACTCCTAGGCAAAGACATAATCCGGGCAGGAATAACCCCTAAATAAATAATAAAGCGCTAACCTCTGGCTATGGCCTAGAAGAAGGTATAGCTGCAAAACTACTACCATGTTGGGGAAGCTTTTAGGTTGCATCATAAACAGAGTAGTATGGCCCAGAGGATTTATAGGTTTAGGAGCAGGCAGAAGACCAAGGAGGATTGGGGCAAGGGAAGTGGGAGTCAGAGAGCGGAGAAGGTAAGTAGCATCTAACTACCAGCTATTAGAAAGTGATGAAGAAAACAAGTGATTAGATAGTTTCAATTTGTGTCTTTAAATACTAGAATATAGCTGTTTAGATGCAAGTTTTTTTATTATTCAGGTAGATGAAGACTCTACATTAAATTTACTGTTTTTATTGTTGTGGATATGTATAACTTTCTTCAAATCTTCATTATAGCTCTATGCTTGTTTATCCCACACATAACGCCATAAAAAATCATACTATAATGTCCCTCCTCAAAAATACTAAGATAACACTCCATCTTTACTAGTCTTACTAGCCTTACTAGCTCTACTGATTCTATAACTATACGGCTCCGTCTAGCACCTTGAATCCTTCATATTTCTCCCTTTACTTTCCTTACCCTTACTAACCCTCCTCAACTATTTTCTCAACCTATCGTTCTCTTCTACTTGTTCCTTCATCCTTAGCTAAAATACACCAAAATATTCCTGAAATATAATGTTTTATCGACGCAGCCTGGCATTTTCCATCAAGAGAGTTTACAGTTGATGGTGAGTTTGACTTTTGGGAGAGTCGATAGGTGGATGGGGATGGGAGGGGGAGTGACTGGTGCGTTTGTGAGAACGGGAGTATTTATGTGGACAGGATTTACGGGATTGTTTTTGCTGCATGTTCAAAATTAATATAACTGTAATATGAAAGCATAATAAGCCATAAACATATACTATACAAATATTGTAAATAGTATGTAAGTTTTCAAAGTAAAATATCTTCTTTTTTGTAGGAAAGTATAATAACATCCCAGTTCAAAATAATCAAATCATTACTATAAATAGATGATGGATATTGTAGCATGATTTATTGATATCATTCGCTTTTGGTCTTCATTGAATTTTTATTGGCGTTTAGTCTTTACTTTTTTAGGTAGTCAAGGCCCAGGTAGCCCAGGACAAACAGCAGTCCTAGTCCAAAGTAGAAAGGCACCCATTCAAACCAGTACAGTAGTAGACCGTCTATGGTGAAAATGCACAGCACAGTTATTATGTACCGTACTAATGCCTATGGTTCAACGAACTAACGCTTGTGCAGATACTCCCTCGAGTCCTTGGGCAGTTTTGAGACTCTATAGAGGAATGCTAGAAAGTGCATGCAGGCCATGGCTAGTCCCACTAGAACTGTTCCGATGAGGGTTCTGACAAGAGCAGTGAGGTAGTGCTTATAGGTAGGGGCGTGTTCGGCGAAGTGATTGCGAATGTCCTACATAGTGATGCCTATTGTTGTTATTAGTATAAACCTATACATCGTGTTATCAAGCTTTCCACACAGCAATCTGTCATACCCAACTAAGCCAAATTTAAAAACAGGGCACAAACACAGATAAACTCACTAAAAGATGAGCCTATCGGTTGAAATGATTTATTATTGTTAAATATAGTGTTCTTTTGGGATGGCGGTTGTGCTTGGCGGCAGTTACAGTATGGTATGGGCAGTTGATTGATGGAAACTATGGCAGTTATGGGGTATGTGAGTGATAGTGAATGCTAGTGATAGTGGTAAAAATATCATAAATGGGGAGTCACAGAAGCAAACTCTCCACCCAGTTCAGGTCCAGTTACTTCTCTCCTTCCTAGCAACTGCTCAGTTCTCCATCCGAGGATGAGTAGTCATCTTGGCTTTCCATTTGTGGTTGCTTGTAGTATATGGTCAGGTAGGAGGTGTCCTTGGCCACGAAAAGCTGATTGTTCACGTAGCAGTAGTAGTACAGCTCCTGGTAGCAAGTGGGACAATAATCTTGATGCTGGCTGTGGCTCTGTTCGCATACTCCGCACTTCCACTCCCCTGAAGGCTTCTCCTGGTACTTCTGCTTGCGTTGTGTCTCTGGGGCATATGCTGAGTTCTTTCTGTGGTTGTATTGGCTTTTCCTAGGCATTGCTAATTTCTTATTTTCAAATTTTATAATGGGGAGTCCTATGTTTCGATTTAACATACATACACATTCGATTTAGCATCATGACATGGTTACCATTAAACTTAAAAATCAGTTATCATCAAAAACTTTGGGCAAAAACACAGTGAATACTAACAAAAACATAGAGTAAAAGCTAACAAAGTCGTAGGTTGCTTGCTTTAAGCCTGAAAATGTTTTTGACAATATAGAAGTTGTTTACTTTTATCCAACAAACGAATATATTATAGCTTCTTACACTGCAGATGAACATATCAAAGACAGCGCTCTCATTAAAAAAAAGTTTTGATCTATACATTTAAAACTTTTGCCTTAAAGAGGCACATAACAAAAGAACAATATTTTTTAATAATTCTATTCAATAAGGAAGAGTACTAAGCTATATAGTTCAAAGGGAGATCAGTGACGCATCTGATGCCACTCGAAAAACATTTCTTCTATTTCTTCATGGTTGGGACAGCAACCCAAACTGCAAAACCATAGAGCCTGTTAGCGATAGCCTTAGGTCTTTATAAATTTTTTGCCGCAGCTGGGACATGTTTTCTAACTAACATGACACTTACTCTCAAGCCCACCATATACTTTTACATGCACACATCGCTGCAAAAGTACTTCTCGTCGTGATGCAAGTGAGGCACCAAAATAGTTTTGTAGCACTAATAGCAGTTCAGCCGTTGTTCGTCCTGAGCTGCCTGCAGACCCATATCGATCATGGGAGCTGTTATGAGCACTTCGTCCATCTACTACTCTTCATATTCGCCCTAATCACTAAGAGGTGGTTTAGACTCCCCCTAGTGTAACGGATAAAACTATTCTTATACTTATTGATACTTACCTGTCTACTAGTTTACGTCACCCTATCCATATCCGAACTCTATTTTATCTGGTAAATATTTGTTTTGTATATCCTATTTCTATTATTTTTGAGATTTTCCCTAGAGCATGCGTTCGAATTCTTCTTTTATTCTTTTAATTATTTTGACCTGATGACCCGCCTTGACGCCCAACTACCCTAAACGCTATCTACTAACATCTGTGTGCTTTTAATGTTACATCTCAGCCCTTATAGATCGGTTATACCTTCCGCCTCGAAGACAGGCAGATACTCCTGAATAAAATTTTCTTCCAGGAACTATTCTAGTGTTTTTTGTTTGATGAGACTGGCCACGTCCATTTTGGCTTTAAAAAAGTTATCAGCCAATACTATTTTTTCAGGCATCGGCTGGCAAAATGCCTATTATTATTTGAAAATGGTTGGTATTTTCGTAGGCTTGCGGTCCTCTTACTCCTCCTTGTCGTTTTTGATTTTCTTTACTGAGTGAATGCAAGTTTACAAACATTCTGGAAAGTTTTGGTGCCTGTGATGGTTTTGGAGTTGATGCCGAAGTGACTGTAGGCTTGCTTTTGCTACTATAAAACTTGTTTAGCATAAGACTTCAGTGAGACAGCTGGTTTGGTTGTCTTTTGCCATCGCGTCAGAGTGTTGTCGAGACCCCTATTTTGAAGATGGAGTACAATTAAGAACGGATCTGTTTTTGTTCCTGTATTTGTTGTTTGAGGACTGCGAGTTTATCTTCCATCTTTTTGGTTTGTTCCTCGAGACTTTTGGTTTATAGTTGTCTAATTGAATAGAAGAGTACTTTTGTTTGAGTTTGTTTGAAAAGCGCTTTTACTTCATCTATATTAAATTCTATATCATAAACAACCTAACATCATCCTATATCCTTTCCATATATAAATACAACAAAGTCTTTAAACAAAACATTTTAGCTACGTTACTAAATTAAAAAGTTGCTTTTTTAAGGTTATTTTGAAGCATATTTTTGCATATAATTTTGAATTCAGGCAGAATAATAAAATTAGCAAATAGAGGATCAGATTTAAACGAAAGGTAGGGCGGCTTCTCTGGGAGGACTCAGATATCTTGGCTTTATCTCTCTTTTAATTATCTCAGACTTCTCTTTCTGGGCTTTCTCCACGATGTTGCGCATATTGCCTACCAGCTCGTTTAGCTTGCTCATCTTAGATTCCACTCTTGCCTTGGCTTCCTTATTGTTGATCTGAAACTTTAGTTTGTTCTTCAACTCCTATTTGGTAAGTTTTGGTCTAGGAGTGGGTGGAGAGTAGAATCTGTTAGAAGACTACTTGACGGGAGCCAAATCTACGTTCATGAATGTAGGTTAAGTCATAAGTATGTTCCTAAATTAGGTTTGTTCTTTAAAAGTGTTGAGCAGAGCTGGCTCATTAGAATCCAAGCTCTTGTCAAGCAGACAGTTGAGAGAAAGCGATTCCTTTAGTGCGGGTCTGCTGCTTTGATGAGCAAGTTTGGAAACTGAGGTCATTTTTGTGTAGACCGTGTCTTGGAGATCAGCGATGGCTTTCATTTGCTACTGCAGAATCAAAATTAATACTAATAGCAAACGATTTGTTTTATTTAGTCGGTATTTCACTGAATATTGTTTTTAAAATAATTTAAACTCAAAAATAAGCATTCCAAACTGTCTACAAGGCATCCACCAACACATCGCATAGGCTTAACTCTTAACTTTATAAAATCATTTTGTCTGAATGTTCTTGCTCAAAGCTATCAACTCTTTTTTTTAAAATAAATGCTAAAGAATCATCTAATATTAGTTAGTTTTGATTTAAAGGGGTTTTAAGCTGTTTTCTTACAATAATTTACGTGGCCTTATTTAATTATTTA
>Ga0169931_10012394_pt1 | contig 11833 bp, 9 predicted proteins | sample Kivu_15m_20L_FD_129675 | JGI IMG/M metagenome (GOLD analysis project Ga0169931, IMG submission 129675) | Freshwater microbial communities from Lake Kivu, Western Province, Rwanda to study Microbial Dark Matter (Phase II) - Kivu_15m_20L... | ecosystem: Environmental > Aquatic > Freshwater > Lake ... | reverse complement strand
TCACACTCCTCACCCAAAGAATCCTATCTAAGTTCCGGGAAACCGAGGTCAATCCAAGACTTGCAGGTCTTCCCATTGGTCTTTACGGATCCAGTGCAAGAGCTGCAGCTGCCTTAAAAGCTGCTTCTATTTTAGGCAAAAAGATTCAGGCAGTCGTGTCTCGTGGAGGGAGACCTGATCTGGTCATGTTTAATCTTCCAAGTGTGACGGCAGCAACCCTGTTCATTGTGGGAGAAAAAGATCGTGATGTTCTGCATCTCAATCAAAGAGCGTTAGGAGCCACCCCTATTGGCAAGCTTTCCATCGTCCCCTCCGCATCTCATCTTTTTGAAGAACCGGGTGCGCTAAAGGTGGTGGCAGAACTGAGCTCACATTGGTTTTCGAAATACCTGGTGACCCCCACCACAGAACCCGAGAAAATCCCAGAAGTGGCGTGAGCGATTCCAAACGGTGTCGATCCATGTCATCCCGATGGGCGAGTCTCCCATGTCCATCCCAGGGTGACGCTCTGCTGGGTTCCCACCTCAATCAGGCGCCTGGTCCAACGCACGAAATACCCACCCATAGATCGGGTCTGGTATTGATAACTCATCCCAAGAGTGGAGCGGGAGAACGGTCCTTTTTCCGAATCCCAAAACCTGTACCAGGCACCAGACAAATTAGCCGCACGAGTCCAATCCAATGCGAGCGAAGAAACTTTCTGAGTGTCGCTCAGCCTGCAGCCAATCGCGGTCACCCAGGCATGGTTTTGTTGATCAGCAATCAAACGGTCACCCAATATCAGTGGTCCTGTTTGTAGGTTCCATTCCAAGCTTCCTAAAGCTGCGGTATGAATTCCCGACAAAAGGTAGAGTAGTCCGAAATCCCCCGAGTCAATCTCAAGAGGCTCATTTGCAGCTGGCCATTTAAAACCCAGCCAAAGGCCTTGAGTGACCCCAGCCAATGAACTTCCTTCGCCCACGCCCCAGGAAAACTTTTGATAAAACCGAGGCGACCCACTCCCCGATTTCAATCCACCCTCTCCGACACTCTGAATCTTTTTGTAGAGATCATATTGGAAACCAAATTCAGCCCCATTACCGGTTGAGTGCGAGAAACGGAGTCGCGGGGGAATCCAGGCTTTTTCCCCAAGCTTGAGATCAGAGAGAACAGGTCCCTCCTCAAAGCTTGCTTCCACTCCAAAACGGCTAGAGTGGAGTGGAAGGACCGAAGCCGACTCTACTCCTCGCCAGTCCCCTGAACCCCAAAGATCTGCCCAAGAAAGCTTCCCCTGAAGCATTGCTATGATCAATAAGGCCAAACATGTGATCTTTGAAAAGACCTTCATACCCAAGAGTGTAGCGCGGAAAGAAAAAAGGGGACCTGGAAATTATCCAGATCCCCCACTTTCTTAGGCCTCGATTCAACTCACCGAATTCGAAAGATGACCCTTTAGTTTGGTGAAAAACTCATCAGTAGCGATAGGTCTCAGGCTTATATGGGCCTTCCACTTGAACCCCAATGTACTTTGCCTGCTGCTCGGTCAGGCGGGTGAGTTGTGCATTGAGTTTTTTGAGCTGCAAAAGTGCCACTTTCTCATCCAAGTGCTTTGGAAGAGTATAGACACCCAATGGATACTTGTCGGCCTGGGTGAAAAGCTCAATTTGAGCGATTGTCTGGTTTGCAAAAGACGAGGACATCACATAGCTCGGATGACCTGTTCCACAACCCAAGTTCACCAAACGCCCCTTCGCCAAGATAATGATCCGTTTGCCATCCGGGAAAATCACGTGATCGACTTGAGGCTTGATTTCTTCCCACTGATATTTTTCGACTGAGGCAATATCGATTTCATTATCAAAATGGCCGATGTTGCAGACAATCGCCTGGTCTTTCATTGCAACCATGTGATCGTGGGTGATCACGTTGTAATTGCCAGTCGCCGTCACAAAAATGTCTGCTTTGTCTTTTGCGTAGTCCATCGTGACCACGCGGTAGCCTTCCATCGCAGCCTGGAGAGCGCAAATTGGATCAATTTCTGTCACCCATACCTGAGCCGAAAGAGCACGAAGAGCCTGAGCGGATCCTTTACCAACATCGCCATAACCGCAGACAACTGCAACTTTACCAGCAATCATGACATCGGTTGCACGCTTGATCCCGTCTACTAAAGACTCACGGCAGCCGTACAAGTTATCAAACTTAGACTTGGTCACCGAGTCATTGACGTTAATCGCAGGGAACTTGAGTTCACCCCGCTCATGCATCTGAATCAAACGGTGAACGCCCGTTGTGGTCTCTTCAGTCACACCCTTGATCTGAGACAAGCGCTTGGAGTACCAGTTCGGATGGACTTTGAGTTTTTCACGAATAGACGCAAAAAGGATCGTCTCCTCTTCTGAACCTGGCTTCGCAAGAACACTCAGGTCTTTCTCTGCTCTTGCGCCCAAGTGGAGAAGCAATGTTGCATCGCCACCATCATCCAAGATCATGTTGGAGTACCCCCCGTCCTGCCATTCGAAGATGCGGTGGGTGTAGTCCCAATAATCCTTGAGCGTTTCGCCTTTCACGGCAAACACAGGCACACCAGCTGCTGCAATCGCTGCCGCGGCATGGTCTTGAGTCGAGAAGATATTGCAGGATGCCCAGCGAACCTCTGCTCCCAGAGCACGCAAGGTCTCGATCAGCACAGCGGTCTGAATGGTCATGTGGAGGGAGCCGGTGATCCGTGCTCCTTTGAGCGGCTGCTTTGCTGCATATTCTTCGCGGATCGCCATCAAGCCTGGCATTTCCGTCTCCGCGATCTTGATTTCCTTCCGACCCCAGTCGGCTAGGCCGATATCGGCGATGACGTAGTCCTTGTGGTTCGCGGGTTGTTTGATGTCACCCATGGTCTGTTCTCCTCACTTGTTGCGATCAGTAGGATCTTCAAAGTTCTTTTGAAGACTGCTGAACACTGGACCAGAAAGGGGAGAGGAGCGTTTCTCGTTTTTCTTTCACACTCACCCGACTCTATTTCTAGCCTCAGCATGCAGCACATGCAATTGGGTGAGCGCCGTTGGGTATCGAGAATTCAAGCCTAGGGCAGACAAACTGCCTTGCAGCGCTCCTTGAACTCCCCCAAAGTATAGCTCAAAACGCCCTGAAGGGGCATCCCCTTTTTTTTAGGACTCAATCGACCTCCCATGCCATCGACCTTATTTCGACTTCCCTTTTTGAACCCCCCTCAGCCGGCACTCCATCTGGAACGATATCCAGCCCGAAAGCGCGACTCCCTGCAAGCCTGGGACGCGGCCGACGAACTCTTACTGGAGGAAGCATATCGGCTAATTCGCAGTTGGAGTGCTGCTCCGTCCCCGCGAATCTTGATTCTTCAGGACACTTTTGGAGCACTCACCGTAGGACTGAGGGAGTATAGTCCGACCAGCGTGAGCGACTCCTTCGTCAGCCAGGAGGCTATTCGTCGAAACCTGCAAGCGAACCCCGGATCCGGAGGACCTCAGTTACTCCGTCCCCTCGAAGCGGACTGGGGACGGAGTACAACTCCCCCACCTTTTGACCTGGTGCTCATCCGTATCCCCAAAAACCAGTCCTACTTCGAAGACCTGCTTCATCGCTTAAGCTTCTGGATTCACTCAGAAACTAAAATCGTCTGCGGGATCATGGTCAAGCATCAGGCCAAATCGAGCTTTGAGCTTCTTCAGAAGATTATCGGCCCGACTCACACGAGTCTTGCGTCCAAAAAAGCGCGCCTCATCTTTGCTCGGCCGTCCCAACCTGCTACTCCGACCCCACACCCCAAGACCATCCGACTTGAAGGATTCCCCAAGGATTTCCTGCACCACGCTCACCTGTTCAGTCGGGAGAGGCTGGATATCGGAACCCGATTCTTTCTGGACCACCTGCCTCAAGACCTACCTCAGGGGCGAATCCTGGACCTCGGGTGCGCAAATGGAATCATCGGCATTCGAACTCAGGAGCTGAACCCGAAGACTGAGCTCATCTTTAGTGATGACTCAAGCCATGCAGTGGCGAGTGCTCAAGAAAACTATTCAACCTATTTTCCAGGGAAAAAGGCACAGTTTTTGTGGCTCAACTGCTTTGAGGGACAACCGGCCGGCTCAGTGGATTGGGTACTCTGCAACCCGCCTTTTCACCAAGAGAATCGGGTCGGGGATGATATTGCCCGACAGATGTTCCGCGACGCGCACGCAAGCCTTCGAGCAGGGGGAAAGCTCCGCATCGTCGGCAATAGACACTTAGGATACCTCTCGATCCTCAACCGAATCTTCGGAAATGCGACACTCCTGGCTCAGAACTCCAAATTCATGATCCTGGAGTCCACCCGTTAAAACAACCTCTGGCGGATGATCATTGAGCACGAGAGGGGATGTCGTCGAGCGCCTGCAAAGCATGATCATTCCACTTTTTCTCAAAGCGATCCTGATGAAGCTCAAGGATCACTCTCAGATCGTGCTTTTTTCGAAATCCCTCAAGGAGTTTAAGATCAGGCCTCACTTCATTCAGTGAACGCAGAGCTCGACCATAAGCCACTGTATTCCCAAGCCTCTCCCAGCCATGGGTGAGCGCTTCAGCGATTTCTATAACCTCAGCATCTCCTCTCTCAGGGGACGGAGAGCGATCCGTAAAGTACCGTGCTACCACTCGGCCCCAGTCATCCAAAAAAGGTGCTGTCGGGATCCGAAGTTCCGGGGCTGCCCGCAGACTCCGAGGCTTCCTCAAAGCAAAGTGACGATGATTTTCGGCAGCCATCGAGCCCTGATCAATGTGCGTTTTGTAGAGCTCTCCGGCCACCCAAAGGCGACCTTGGTAGCGAAGCTTACGCTGGGCATCGAATGGAGAAGAGCCCAGCTTATAAAAGTTTTGGCGAAGGGGATCCAGCATCGAAAGCTCCCACATCTCCATCACTCGATCCATATCGCCCAGATTATGCGCGATGCTCGCACTGGCTTTTAACGCCCCTATTCCGTCCCTGGCCCGCCAAAGACTCCCAAAAACATCTGAATGTCGATTCACTTCGCGGGCAATGGCATCATAGAGCTCTTGTGCCTGATCTGCTGCTCTCGACTGAGAGTACTGCCGAAGGGCACAATATGCACCGGTCGCCACGGTAAACCACTCGCCCTCGTGTCCGCTAAGCGTCTCGTTTTCCCACTCCGTCCCTCTGGGCCCGGACACAAATCTCGAGCTCAACATCGTGAAATCCCATTTTAAAGACTCCAAAACAAATCGACCCATCTCTAGGGCGACATCCAAGGGCAACCCCTGTGGCCAGAGTTTCTTTCGAATTTGATTGTCGACGTCAGTGGGAACCGGAGTCGCACAGGTCAAATAGTGCGCACTCAGACATAGCTTAAAGTAGCTGAGATGGTCGATCTCTCGAACGGACTCCCCCATCGCCTCCGCCGCCAGGACAATCCGAGCAGGCTCTCCCCCGCTGAATGCTGCATCCTGATCAAAAAGATAAGGCATCGTATTTCGAACTTGGGAAACCAATAGGACAGGATCAATTCCTCGGGGAAACGCGCTCATGCCCCGTCCCTTTAGCACACAGCTCCATCCCAACGAAACACGTTTAACCCCGAAGATTCCAAGACTGAGTCAGTGAGAAATAGCCGTCAGGTGATTTTTGAGCTATCGCCCAATTCGAATATGAACCTGGACTTTCACTTTCCCCCGATCGGTACCATTCACTCCTGCTTCCACGAAAAGTTCGGGGTACCCCGGCAATCGCTCATGATGAGCGAGGCCAAGGCGGTTCTCAAACTCAAACCTGATCCAGACTTTCGGTCAGCACTCAACCCTATCGAAACGTTCTCCCATATCTGGGTGGTGTTTGTTTTTCATCAGGCTGGTCCTCGAGCTTGGCGCCCCACCATTCGACCGCCCCGTCTGGATGCTCCACGGCGTGTCGGAATTTTTGCATCACGATCCCCCCATCGTCCCAATCCAATTGGGATCTCCGCGGTCCGCCTCGATCGGGTGGACTACGATGCGCCAGGAGGGATCGAGATCCACCTCAGTGGCGTAGACCTCCTCGATGGAACACCCGTCATCGACATCAAGCCCTATCTCCCCTATGCGGACTCTATACCGGAAGCCGGGTCTGGATGGGCGTCGTCAGAAATTCCAAACTATTCAGTCATCTTCTCTGAACTCGCAGAAGACTCGCTCACTCGAGTCCCCGTGGAGGCGCGCGCGCCCCTTCGCTCTCTCATCGAGCAGACTCTCAGCTGGGACCCGCGCCCAACCTCTCAGCGTAGGGCCATGCCGATTGAGGCCGAGTCGAGCCAAGGCATGACATTTGGCCTGAGAATCTCGGATTTCGAGGTGAAATGGAGAATCGAAGAACAAAAAATTCGCGTGCTCCAGATCCTACCGCTCAAATAACGCTCCTCATCAAGAGGAGCCTGGTAAATACCCCTGAAACATGAGAAGCGCCCGCGCATGACGATTGAATCTGGTGCAGAGCAGAACCTAGAGAATACTCAGCTTGAGGGTGAAATTAAGATCACGCCTGTGCCCTTGGGTGCTTACCGAATCACCATTGAGACCAAGCTCCCAAAGCCCCGCCTGGATCAGGTTCTCCTGGATTACTGTAGAAACCAAAACGCAAACATCAAGCTCAAGATCCTCTCTCGCGCCTCCTTAAAGGAGCTTTTCAAAAAAGGAAGGATCCGAATCAAAGGTCAAATTGCGACCCCTTCCTCCTCCCTGGCGTCGGGAACTACTTTCATCGACGTTCTCGGGTATGCTCTCGAAGATAAAAAGTAAGACAAAACCCTCGAGCAAAGCATCAAGCTCCAGGTTTGATCTTCTCTACCCTTATGCCCCACTCTTGATGTGTGACCGTGGAAGTTCCACCACAAATCGCTTTTGAGGGGACTTCTCGTCCAGATAGACACTTCCACCATGGGATTGAGCAATCCGAAGCGAGAGCGCCAACCCGAGACCGGTTCCCTGTCCAATTGGCTTAGTGGTGAAGAAAGGCTGAAAAAGCCGCTTCTTGGTGTCATCAGTGAGCGGAACACCCCCATCCTCAATCGCAACTCGAACGAGATGAGGATCAAGATCATCCGGAATATATCTTACACGAATCCATCTGTTTTCTTGATCACTCATTGGAAGGGCATTCACGGCATCCCAGGCATTATTGAGTAAATTCAAAAACACCTGCGCGATCTCACTGGGCCTGCAGAGGATTTCTGGGTCTTCCTGAAAAGGCTCGATCAACAAGCGAACCCCCGAGTGACGAAAGCGCTCAGTACAAAGAGAAAGCGAATCCTCAAGAACGGTTTTCAAAGAGACTTGGGAATAGGGCTCAGCAGAAGTATCTCTGGCAAATGCTCTCATCGATCGAATGATCTTTGAAATGCGTTGAATCGTTGAGTCGATTGTAACGGCATGATCCAAAAGCTGAAGGTATTCGGAACTTTCTGATTTTAACTGTCCGCTGGACCTGAGATCCGCAAGGAGATCTGACATTTGACCGCTGAGCAATGAGATGATCGCCAAAGGGGTGTTGATCTCATGTGCAATCGATCCCGCCATTTCTCCCAGCGACGCCATTTTAGCACTCAACTGCAGGCGAATCTCATTCTGAACAACTTCAGTAATATCTTCGACGAGAACGAGGACCCCGCCCACGCCCCCCCCAGCCTTTCGCCACGGTCTTAGCCACCACCTCAATGACCGCGATGCGCCTTCGATGTCTTCCAATGTGGCTCGCTCTCGTGAAAAAGACTCCCCACCAAGAACCCTATGAAAAAGCCCCATCCAGTCCTCGCTGAGCTGAAGAAGCGAAAACCGACCTCGGCTTTCGAAGATCGACTTGCCCACTAGATCGGAGACTCCGAAACCACTCCCATTCAGCCATCCCTCACTAACCGCAAGGTATGTAAGCTGCGGACTCAGCATGGCCACTGCGTGAGGAAGACCCGCAACTAAATTCCGAAACAAATCTCGCTCCTGCTCCAACAGCAGGCGGGTCTGCTCAACACTAGTAACATCAAAATGAGTCCCCGTGAATCGGATCGGCTTTCCCTGAGTGTCCCATCCAGAGATTCGCCCTCGATCCAAGATGTAAACCCAGTGACCGTCTGTGTGAAGCATCCGATGCACGCTCTCGTAATAGGGCGATTCTCCTTTGAGGTACTTCTCGATCGCTTGATAACATTTGGGGAGATCATCTGGATGAACTCGACTCTCCCATGTAGTCAAAACCTGGGGTGTGTCCTCAAAACGAAGCCCGACCATCTGGCACCAGCGGCGATCGAAATGAACTGAGTTATCTCGAAGATCCCAGTCCCATATCCCCAAATGAGCGCCTTCCAGAGCCAAGTTCAGTCGATCAGTGAGTTCTTCGACCGAGGGATGATCCAAAAACTCCGTAAGTGATCGATCGGAAGAGAGAGAGACGGGCTGGTGGGATGAAGCGGACTTAAGAATGGGTTCTTTCATGCTGTTCTGATCGCTGCTCACTCGACAGGTAACGTCGAGCATCCCAAACGGCAATCTTGATTTACTTTAATCCCTTCTGATGGCAGCGTTTTCTGGACCTGTGGAATGGCTTTGATCGCATTCACAACCAGACAAGAGAGAGAGAATTCATCATGACTCACTTTAGGCCTCTGTTTTTATTGCTCTTAGCAATGATCGTTTCTTTTAGTGGATACACGAATGCAAACGAAACTTTATCGATTGATGGAAAAGACGAAGCCCTTTTGGTTTGCGAAAGAATGAGTATGCCGAGCTACAAACGAGAGTGCATCACATTAGTAGGCAAAACCCAGTACTTTGATACTGACGCACTCCCCTTGTGTGAGAGTTTCTCTCTAGGATCACGCGTGATGGAGTGTATGACCGCAGTGGCCAATCGCCGCTACTCGGCACAGGAAGTGAGAACTTGTTCGGGAGAGACCTTCGACTCCGACAAGATCGAATGTTTATTGCGTTTAGGCGAGGAGTACACGGGCCCCTCGCTATCGCTGCGCCGTGAACTCGAAAGGGTCGTTCGTCAGATCGACGGTGCGGATTACGCCGGAGCTCGACGCAATCTAATTCGAGTGATCCAGTCACTGGACTAATGCGAAATAAAAAAAAAAAAGCGGAAGGGATTCAATTGTGATTCCTTCCGCTTTTTTTTTTGATGACCAAGACTAAGGAATCCGAAACTCATCCTCAGTCTCCCCCTGATCATTCCAGGTATGGACCTTGAGGGCAGTTGGCGTGATCTCGACTTCTGTCAGAGTCCGAATCGCTCGGGCAAAAATCCCGTAAGGATTAAACGCTCCGAGCCACCCCATTTTACCTCCAGCAGCTCCGCTCACGAGGTAATGAACTGCATCCTTAAAGGAGCGCTCAAACAAATGCGTGTGACCACTGAGAACGAGATCCACGCCATAGCGCTCAAAAAGCGGTACAAAGCTTTGCTGAAGAATGAGGTGTTCTTTTTTCCAGGCAAGATCAGAGTGAGCGATACCGGCACTGTAAGGCGGGTGATGCATCGCCACTATCTTATAACGAGATGACTTCTTGAGGGTTCCCTCCATCCAGGCCCGCTGAACGGAGACCAACAAAGGATCATCCTCAAAACTAGAGTTAAAGACGATCACCTGAGTGTCACCGACAAAAAAATCAAAGAACCACTCAGACACATTACCTGAGAAATACTTCTCCCAAAGTGATGCATCCGCATCATAGCGGTACTCATGATTACCGACGATGGGGATCACAACATGGGATTTCGCATAGTCGCGAAACGAGTCGAAATACCCCTGCCACTCGATGTCTTGTGATCCGGTCTGAACAAGATCTCCCCCATTGAGAACGAGCCGAGCGTCAGACTTTTTGAGAAGCTGAAGGGTTTTCTCAGTTTGACGTGGAAACTCCTGGGTGTCCGAAAGAAACACAAAACGCGCCGCAGCTTCTGGAGTCCTACCCAGCTCGCGCGGACAAAGTGACGTGGGAACTGTCCTTTTCTGATCTTCGAAGGGGAGCTGAAATTCCAATAGAGCGCGTTCGCCACAAGTCGACGGAAACTCAGCGTGCAGCAGACCATCGCGGTAAACTAAGGGGATCCTCTTCCACGGCTGACCTTTTCGATAAATTTGGACCTGCGTTTTCTCACGGATCACACGAGGCGCATCCTCCTGCAGGAAGTACTCCCAACTGAGCGTGAAGCGATCTGCTGTCGGACCACTGGGATGCCAATAAGGCTCGATATAGAACAGGGGTGGTTCTGTGTGGCGAAGCTCTTTTGTCTTGTGGCGGTCTCGCGCTTGGGCGGATTGAGGTGTCAGACTCCCGAGAACACCTCCCAAGAGTAAAATGAACACACAAACGACTGAACGATGGATCTGCATAGACCCCCCCCTTTTTTTTCCAATGAGTCTCATGAATGAAACGAGACCTAGGTTTTCCCGAGACTCCTCCAACAAACAAGGAGCCACAGAGAGAAAACTGTTTTTTTGGGAAGGGTTAAGAAACTTTATTGACGCTCTCAGGAAACGTGAGTAATACCACTTGCATACAACTTTGATGGCGCGTAGCTCAGCGGCAGAGCACCACCTTGACACGGTGGGGGTCGTTGGTTCAATCCCAATCGCGCCAACCATTTTAAGTAAAAAAAAGCCCTTTTAGAGCATATCTAATTGGGCTTTTTTGCTTTTATGGAGCTGTCACCGTTTCATGCACTCGTTTACGTCGGTTGTGAACGCCCCCGCATCTGGGAGTGTGCGAATGAGCCTGTCTGCATCCCGTGAAGTGTGGGTCAATGGGCAGTCTGTGGGAACTACCACAGCACGGACTGCTCTTCGAACTGACCCGCGATAGCTAAAATCTCCACCCGTTTCCCGGTCTGTGGATCTAAGTAGAAACCACGAAAGCTCCCACTCCACTGAGTGAAGTCGCTCTCGATAATCAGCAGACTTTTCTTTTCCTGATGCCTTCCCCAGGCCTCAAATTGCAGGAACAATGCCCCATCTGCAGATCGAACGCTGGCGCTCATTGTCTCCTCACTCACCTGCTCCCATCGCAGTCCGTAGAGAGGAAAAATCTGATCTTCAATCCAGATGACCGACTCGCCCTCGGGTAAGCCCAGATGATTGGCACTCGAGAGATTCCATCCAATCCTTCTCCCGAGAGAATCCTTCCCGAACCCGAAAGCCCAATTCCAGGCGGTTTTTCGAGGTAGAAATCCTACAGTAAGGTCAGCACCTCCCCAAACCGGGGAAGGAGCAGGTGAGTCAACCGACCACGAACAATGCAGTCGATCCTGTACCCGAACCTCCCCAGCGACTACCGGAATCAAAACTTCTTTTTGAGTGTACACAGGCTGAATAAAAGGGTCTTCGCCTTTGGAGCCTACCAAGGAGAAGATCCGATTGGCCCGTGCATCGGATGTCTCCAATTCAAACCTCAGCGAGACCCCTGCACGAGGATCCTCCAGTTGCACGGACTGCGGAGTAATACGCATCTCGAAACCGCTAAGCGGGGACAGAGAGACTTCTGCCTCGTAATCCGAGGCGCCTCGAATTCTTACGTCCCCTTGAACCCCTGGGATTCCCAAAAAACTCCGGTCATACAACTCATCGTGCGTCATCGGATCGAACACCGAAACAAATGCGCTGATCCCGTACCCGGTATGAACGATGGCTCCAGATGCAACACACTCCGGATGGTTCACAAAAAAATAGATCCATTTTTTGAAGCGTGAAAACCGATGGAACTTGCCTTGGAGTCGCGCCCAACCGGATGGGGACGGAGCAGATTCCGTGCCTCCATGAGCCAGAGCCTCGGTCCACTCCAAGTTGCCCACCCCTCCTTTGTATCT
>Ga0169931_10012393_pt1 | contig 11833 bp, 11 predicted proteins | sample Kivu_15m_20L_FD_129675 | JGI IMG/M metagenome (GOLD analysis project Ga0169931, IMG submission 129675) | Freshwater microbial communities from Lake Kivu, Western Province, Rwanda to study Microbial Dark Matter (Phase II) - Kivu_15m_20L... | ecosystem: Environmental > Aquatic > Freshwater > Lake... | reverse complement strand
GCCTGCGCGAGCCGCGGCCGGTCGGTGAATGCGAAACCCGCGTCGACCGCGAGGTCGGTGCGATCCAGGTACTCGACTTCGGCCTCGGCCAGGGCCGAACCGCAGTCGAAGCACCAGTTCACCGGCTTGAGCCCTCGGAACACGAAGCCGGCCGCCATGATCTTGCCGAGCGCGCGCAGCTCGTCGGCTTCGTTGCGCGGCGCCATCGTCGTGTACGGATCGTCCCAGTCGCCGAGCACGCCCAGTCGCATGAAGTCGGCGCGCTGGCGTCCGATCTGCTCGGTGGCATAGGCGCGCGATCGCGCCTGGACCTCGGCTGCCGGCAGGGACTTGCCGTGACGCTTCTCGATCTGGATCTCGATCGGCATGCCGTGGCAGTCCCACCCCGGCACGTAGCGGGCGTCGAATCCGGCCATGTTCCGGCACTTGACGACGATGTCCTTCAGGATCTTGTTGACCGCGTGACCGATGTGGATGTCGCCGTTCGCGTACGGGGGGCCGTCGTGCAGGATGAACAGCGGACGGCCGGCGCTGGCGGCGCGGATGCGCCGGTACACGCCCTTCTCCTGCCACTGCGCGACCCAGCCGGGTTCGCGGCGCGCGAGGTCCCCACGCATCGGGAACGGCGTGTCGGGCAGGTTCAGCGTGGCGCGGTGGTCGGGCCGGGTGTGGTCGGAGGTGCGGGCCATCGTCGGTCGGCGTCGGGAGGAGGGCGGTCAGCCGCGGCCGCTGGTCGCGACCGCGGCGAAGTGGGCGCGCGCGGCGTCCGCGTCGCGCGCGATCTGGGCGACCAGCGCGTCGAGCGAGTCGTAGTGGGCCTCGTCACGCAGCCGGTGCAGGAACTCGACCCGGATCAGGCGGCCGTACGCGTCGCCGCGCCAGTCGATCACGTGGGTCTCGAGCAGCGGCGCGCCGTCGCGTTCGACCGCCGGCCGGGTCCCCAGGCTCGCCACGCCGGGCAGCGGCCGGCCGTCCAGACCGTGCACCCGGACGACGAACACGCCGCCGAGTGCCGGCCGGCCGTGCGGCACGCGCAGGTTCAGCGTCGGGAATCCGAGCGTGCGACCGAGCTTGCGGCCGTGGACCACGTGACCCGAGATCGCGTAGGGCCGTCCGAGCAGCCGCCGGACGCGGTCGAGGTCGCCGGCGGCGAGCGCCTCGCGCACCGCCGAGCTGGACACCCGCACGCCGTCGTCGGCGACCGTGGGCATGCGCTCGAGCGAGTAGCCGTGCTCCGGGGCGAGCCGCTCGAGCAGCGCGAAGTCGCCGGTGCGCTGCGCGCCGAACCGGAAGTCGTCGCCGATCAGCAGGTGCCGCGCCAGCAGACCGTCGGCGATCACGCGCCGCACGAAGGCCTCGGCCGGCATCGCGGCCAGGCGGTCGTTGAAGTGGGCGACGCAGACCCGCTCGACGCCGCAGGATTCGAGCGCGAGCAGCTTGTCGCGCAGCGTCGCGATGCGTGCCGGCGCGTCTACCGATGGCCGGCGGCGGGCGAAGAACTCCCTCGGGTGCGGCTCGAAGGTCAGTACGCACCCGAGCAGACCGTGGTCCCGGGCGGTCGCCAGCAGCCGGGCGATCAGCGCCTGGTGGCCGCGGTGCACCCCATCGAAGCTGCCGATGGTGAGCGCGCAGGGCCGTCGGGCATCGCGGGGCGGAAGGCTGCGGAAGACCAGCATGCGGAGGGACGCAAAACGTTGAATCATAAAGCAATGTCCGGCAAGCGCACCGGGCGGGGTGCTAGACTCGCCGCGTTCTCGCGCGAAGGCACCCGTGAAGCGTCTGGCCATCCTGATCTCGGGGCGGGGCTCCAACATGCTGAGCCTGGCCGAGGCCTGCGCGCGCGAACGGTGGCCGGCCCGGGTGGTCGCGGTGTTCGCCGACCGCGCGCAGGCGCCCGGTCTGGAATCGGCACGCCGCCTGGGCATCGCGGCCGAGCCGGTGCCGCGATCGGACCATGCAGACCGCGATGCGTTCGACGCGGCGCTCGCCGACCGTCTTCAGGCGGTCGGCGCCGAGCTGGTCGTGCTCGCCGGGTTCATGCGGATCCTGGGTGAGGGCTTCGTCGACCGGTTCGCGGGTCGACTGGTGAACATCCACCCGTCGCTGCTGCCGGCCTTTCCCGGGCTGCGGACGCACGCGCGCGCCCTCGAGGCCGGCGTCCGCGTGCACGGCGCGACCGTCCATCTGGTGACGCCCGCGCTGGACCACGGGCCGATCCTCGCGCAGGCGGCGGTGCGGGTGCGCGACGGCGACGACGCCGCGACGCTCGCCGCACGGGTGCTGCGGTCCGAGCACCGGCTGTACCCTCGGGCGGTGCGCTGGCTCGTAGAGGATCGTGTCCACGTGGTCGACGGCCACGCGCAGGTGAGCGGCGTCTCGGCTGCCGAGCGCCTGCTGTTCGACGACGAGGACGCCCCGCCGCCATGACCGGTGGCCGCTCCCGCAGGTCGGCCGCACCGAAGGCTCCCGCTGCGCGCACCGCCCCCGTGGGCCAGGGCGTCGCCGCCGGCGCTCGGACGCAGTCGGCCGCGAAGGGTGGCCGACCCGGACGCGCTTCACCCGGCGCCGGGGGCGTTTCGGCCCGGCCCGCTCGCCCTGCGCAGCGGCTGATCTCCGATCCGGCCCGGCCGGGCGTCGATCCGGCCCGGCCGGGCCGCGGTCCGCGGGGCAAGCCCGGTCCGTCGCCCGATCCGGGCCGCCCGCGCGCCGGCCCCGCGGCAGCGGTCGGCGCCGCGGTGGTCGACGCCACCATCGACGCGCTGGCCGAGGTCCTGCGTCTCGACGGGCCGGCCGATGCCGCATTGCGTCGCTTCTTCCGCGCGCGTCCCGGGCTGGGCCGCCGGGATCGTGTGGCGCTGGCCGAGACGGTCTTCGACGTGCTGCGCCATCGACGCCGTTACGGCCATCTCGCGCAGTCGATGGCCGGTCCGCTGCCCCGCCGCCTGGCGGCCCTGTCGCTGTACGAGCGCCTCGGCGACGCGGCCCTGCCCGGGCTGCGCGCCGGCGCCGGTGAGGCGGCGTCGCTGCGTGCGGCGAGCGCCGTCGATCCGGAAGGGTTGCCGCAGGCGGTGCGACTGAGCCTTCCGGACTGGCTGCACTCGGCGCTGCTCGCGCAGGCTGCCGCGGCGGGCGAGCCCGACCCGGCGCTCGCGGTCGAGTCGCTGGGTCGTGCGCTGCTGCAGTCCGCGCCGCTCGATCTTCGGGTCAACCTGCTGCGCACCGGGCGCGACGCGCTGCGCGCCGAACTCGCCCGCGAGGGGGTCGCCGCCGAACCGCTCGCCGAGCCGCAGACCGCATTGCGGGTCGCGGGCAAGCCCGCACTCGAACGGCTGGCCGCGTTCGAGCGGGGCGACTTCGAGGTTCAGGACGCGGGCAGCCAGCGGCTGGTGGATTTCGTCGCGCCGCGCCGCGGGCAGACCGTCGTCGACTTCTGCGCCGGAGCCGGAGGCAAGACGCTGGCGATGGCGGCCGCGATGCGTTCGACTGGCCAGATCTACGCATGCGACGTGTCGGCGCTCAGGCTCGCCCGCCTCGCGCCTCGCCTGGCGCGCTCGGGGGCGACCAACGTGCAGCCGCTGCGCATCGAGCACGAAGCCGACCCCAGGCTGCGCCGGCTCGATGGGCGAGCGCACCGGGTGCTGGTCGACGCACCGTGTACCGGCACCGGGACCCTGCGCCGCAACCCGGAACTCAAGTGGCGTCTCGGCCCCCAGGACGTCGCCGAACTCGCACGCAAGCAGTCGTCGATCCTCGGCGAGGCCGCACGGCTGGTCGCGCGCGGCGGCACGCTGGTCTACGCGACCTGCAGCCTGCTGCGCGAGGAGAACGAAGCGGTCGCCGACGCGTTCGGCGCCGCGCACCCTGGATTCGAGCCCGCCGGCGCGATGCGCCTGCGGCCACAGGCGGACGGCACCGACGGCTTCTTCGCGACCCGTTGGCTCCGCCGCGAATAGCGGGGAGCCCGGACGGGCGGCCCTGTGTTCGTGCGCCGGCGCCCGGTACAATCGGCCGGCACAAGGGAGCGCGACAACTTGATCGAACATCCGGCGGTCCAGGCGGTCCTGGGCTTTCTCGACACCGGCCTGCTCAGCTGGAATGGCTGGCAGATTGCGGCGTTCACGCTGCTGACCACCCACGTCACCATCGTCGCGGTGACGATCTACCTGCACCGATGCCAGGCGCACCGGGCGCTCGACCTGCACCCCGCGGTCGCGCACTTCTTCCGGGCCTGGCTGTGGCTCACCACCGGCATGGTCACCCGCGAGTGGGCCGCGGTGCACCGCAAGCACCACGCGAAGTGCGAAACCGCCGAGGACCCGCACAGCCCGCAAACCCGCGGCCTTCGCAAGGTGCTGCTCGAGGGGGTCGAGCTGTATCGCGAGGAGGCTCGCAACCGCGAGACCGTCCAGAAGTACGGGCACGGCACGCCCGACGACTGGATCGAGCGTCGCATCTACACCCGCTGGTCGTTCGCCGGCGTGTACCTGACGCTCGCCCTGGACGTGCTGCTGTTCGGCGCGATCGGCCTGACCGTGTTCGCGATCCAGATGCTCTGGATCCCGGTGACCGCCGCTGGCGTGATCAACGGGATCGGGCACTTCTGGGGCTATCGCAACTTCGACAGTCCGGACGCGAGCACCAACGTGCTGCCCTGGGGCATCCTGATCGGGGGCGAGGAGCTGCACAACAACCACCACGCATTCGCCTCGTCGGCGAAGCTGTCGAATCGCTGGTACGAGTTCGACATCGGCTGGTTCTACATCCGGGTGCTCGAGACTCTGCGGCTGGCGACCGTACGCCGCGTTGCACCGGTGCCTCGACTGACCTCGCCGCGCCCGGCGGTCGACCTGCACACGCTGCAGGCGGTCATCGCACACCGGTACGACCTGATGGCGGCCTACGGTCAGTCGCTCGCGACTGCCTGTTCCGAGGAGATCGCCCGGCTGCGTCCGGCCCGCCCGGCGGACGCGACGCTGATTCGCTCGGCGCGCCGCTGGCTGCAGCGCGATGCCACCCGTTGGAGCGATCAGAACCGGGCCAAGCTCGGCGAGATCTTTGCGGTGTCGGACCGGCTGCGCAAGCTCGTGGAGATGCGGGCCGAACTGTCCGCCACGTGGGAGCGCTCGAACGCGTCGCGCGAACAGCTGGTCGCGCATCTGCAGGATTGGTGCGTCCGCGCCGAGGCGAGCGGCATTCGCGCACTGCAGGAGATGGCACTCCGGATGCGGCGCTACGCGTCCGCCTGAAGTCCGCGCGGGCCGAGTCGCGCCGTGCTCGGCCTCGGGGGCAGGCGCGCCCGGAGACCGATCCTCACCGGCACACCGTTCGCGGCGCCCACCGGTCGCGGCACCGTCGGGCGGTGCGCGACCGTGTCCCCGCGTTCACTTGATCTTGGTTTCCTTGTAGGCCACGTGCTTGCGTGCCACCGGATCGAACTTCTTGATCTCGATCTTCCCGGGGGTGGTGCGCTTGTTCTTCGTGGTCGTGTAGAAGTGACCGGTGCCGGCGGTCGACTCGAGCTTGATCTTGTCGCGCATGGGGGCTCCTCGCAGCGGTCGGTCGGGGTCAGGCCTGTCCGCGGGCGCGCAGGTCGGCCAGGACCGCCTCGATGCCCACCTTGTCGATCGTGCGAAGCGCGGCGTTGCTCACGCGAAGGCGCACGAAGCGCCGCTCGCTCTCGATCCAGAACCGCCGGTACTGCAGGTTGGGCAGGAACCGCCGCTTGGTCTTGTTGTTCGCGTGCGAGACGTTGTTGCCGACCATCGGGCCCTTGCCGGTCACCGGACAGAACTTGGCCATCGGAAGCTCCAGAAAAGAAACGTGCCCGCGCGCAGCGCCGCAGCAAAGCCTTGGACTATAGCCGACTCTTGCCGAAGACGGCAAGCTCGAGCCATGACCTGCTTGGCCGTTGCGGCACGTCGCGCCCGAGCTCGCCGGTCCGCCTGCCGGGTCAGAGCAGGCCGTGCTCGGCGAACGAGAATCTCCGCCCCCCCGCCACGATCAGGTGGTCGAGTACCGGGATGTCCAGGCACTGCAGCGCTCGCTTGAGCGCCTCGGTCAGCAGCCGGTCGGCCTGCGACGGCTCGGCGAGCCCGGACGGGTGGTTGTGCGCAAGGATCACCGCGGCCGCGTTGCGCTCGAGCGCGCGGCGCGCGACCTCCCGGGGATAGACCACGGTCTGACCGAGCGTGCCCCGGAACAGTTCCTCGGCGGCGAGCAGCCGGTTGCGGCTGTCCAGGAACAGTACCGCGAACACCTCGTGCGGGCTGTGCTGCAGCGACAGCGACAGGTAGCGGCCGACCTGCTCCGGCGACTCCAGAGCGTCGCGCCGGCGCAGGTCGTGGGCGACGCTGCGACGCGCGAGTTCCAGCGCGGCGCACAACGCCGCCCAGCGCGCGGTGCCGACCCCCGGGACCGCGGCGACCGCGCGCCGCGGTGCCGAGAACAGGCCGGGCAGGCCGTCGAACCGGACCAGCAGGTCTCGCGCGACGTCGGCCGCACTGCGGCCCGGGCTGCCGGTGACGATCAGCAGCGCGAGCAGTTCGGCGTCCGACAGCGCCCGCGGGCCCTGGGCGAGGAGCCGCTCACGGGGACGTTCGGACCGGGGCAGCGGGGCGGCGGACATCGATGCGGACTCCTGTGCGTACAATCCGGCCTCGCGAGGAGCCCGGCATGATCGTTCCCGAGCCGTCCGGCGGCGCTGAGCGCGTCGTGCAGGCCGATTCCCACCTGACGCTGCACTACCGGATCCGCCTGTCGGCGAGCGGCGAGGACGTCATTAGTACCTTCGACGCGCGGCCCGCGACGCTCACGCTGGGGCTAGGCCAGATGGCCGAGCCTCTCGAGCGGCGCCTGATCGGTCTGGCCGAGGGCACGAGCGCGGCCTTCGAGCTGCCGGCCGAGGAGGCGTTCGGCCCCCGCAATCCGGCGCTGTTGCAGCGCGTGTCGCGCGCGCTGCTCGCCGAGCACGGCGAGCCCGGCGCCGCCTACGCTCCCGGCGACCTCCTCGACTTCGCCGCGCCCGACGGCGGACGCTACGCGGGCGTGGTGAAGGCGGTCGACGACGGCGGCGCGCTTCTGGACTTCAACCATCCTCTGGCGGGTCAGCCGATCCGCTTCGAGGTCCGCATCCTGGGAGTGCTCTGAAATGGCCGAGTCCCCGGACGCGCCCGTCGCGCTGCTCGCGCAGCCGCGCGGCTTCTGTGCGGGCGTCGATCGCGCGATCGAGATCGTCGAGCGCGCGATCGACCGCTTCGGCGCGCCGATCTACGTACGCCACGAGATCGTGCACAACGACCACGTGGTCAGCGAGCTGCGCACCAAGGGCGCGGTCTTCGTCGACGAACTGCGCGAGGTGCCCGACCACGCGACCGTCGTGTTCTCCGCCCACGGCGTGTCGCGCGCGGTCCGGGACGAGGCGCAGGCGCGGGGGCTGCACGTGTTCGACGCGACCTGTCCGCTGGTCACCAAGGTGCACCTCGAGGTCGGTCGGATGCGCCGCGAGGGGCGCGAGGTGGTGATGATCGGTCATGCAGGTCATCCCGAGGTCGAGGGCACGATGGGCCAGGTCGACGACGGCATCCATCTGGTGGAGACCGTCGACGACGTCGCTCGAGTGCGGGTCGCCGATCCGACCCGCGTCGCCTACGTGACGCAGACGACCCTGTCGGTCGACGACTGCCGGGCGGTGATCGACGCGCTGAAGCGCCGGTTTCCGGCGATCGCCGAGCCCAAGAAGCAGGACATCTGCTACGCGACGCAGAACCGGCAGGATGCGGTGAAGTTCATGGCGCCGCAGTGCGACCTGGTGCTCGTGGTCGGCAGCCCGAGCAGCTCGAACAGCAACCGGCTGCGCGAGGTCGCGCAGAAGATGGGTTGCGATGCCCGGCTGATCGGTTCGGCCGACGAGCTCGACACCGCGTGGCTGATCGGCAAGCGAAGGATCGGCGTGACCGCCGGTGCATCCGCGCCCGAGCGCCTGGTGCAGGCGCTGGTCGAGCGGCTGCGCACGCTCGGCGTCACCCGGGTGCAGGCGCTGGACGGGATCGAGGAGCGGGTTCGCTTCCCGCTGCCCAAGGGCCTGGGGCCGAGCGCCGGCGAGACCACCGACTGAGTGCCGCGGCTTGCGCGCCCGATGCGCGCGCGCGTACGCTATGCGCGCAGGCGGCGGGCAGCGTCGTGCAGCCGTCGTCGCCGGCGCCGCATCGTCGCGACGCAGCGGCAACTCTCGGGGGACGCATGCGAACAGCGGTGGATCCGACGCGTCGTGCGGTGCTCGCCGGCGCCAGCTCGGCGCTCGCGCTCGCGGGTTGCGCGGGCGTGCCGCGGCCGGGCAGCCCGACCGTGGCGGCCGCGCAGCGGTCGGCGGCCGCTACGGTCGCGGCACCGCGCGACGCCATGCGCGATCCGGCCATCGCGCGCCACCTGCTGAACCGCTTCGGGTACGGCCCGCGGCCGGGCGACGCGCAGCGGGTGGCCGCCCTGGGGGCGGACGCATGGCTCGAGCAGCAGCTCGCCGCCGATCCGGGGCCGGTACCGCCGCCGATCGCCTCGGCGCTCGCGCCGCTCGCCACGCTGCACGCCAACCACACCGGCACGCTGGCGACGTTCGCACGGCTGCAGGGCGATGCGCTGAGCCCGGAGCGCACTCAGCCGGAGCGGGAGGCGGCGAACCGAGACCTCTCCGCCCTGGTGCGGCGAACCATCGACGAGACGCGCCAGGACCGCATCGTCCGCGCGCTCTACGCCGATCGTCAGCTCGAGGAGGCGCTGGTCGAGTTCTGGTTCAACCACTTCAACGTGTTCGCCGGCAAGGAGAGCGTGCGCGTGACCGCCGGCTTCTTCGAGCGCGAGGCGATCCGGCCTCACGTGCTCGGGCGGTTCCGCGATCTGCTGGGTGCCACGGCCCGGCATCCGGCGATGCTGAACTACCTGGACAACTGGCAGAGCGTGGCCGAGGGGTTCCGGTTCCCGCCGGGGCTCAGGATGCCCGCCGGGTTCGTGCCGCCGCGCGGCCTCAACGAGAACTACGCGCGCGAACTGCTGGAGCTGCACACGCTCGGCGTCGAGGGCGGCTACACGCAGCACGACGTGCGCGAACTCGCGCGGATCCTGACCGGATGGACGTTCGACCGGCGCAACCCGGGGCTCGACCATGCGTTCCGGTTCCACGCCGCGCGGCACGACCGCGGCGAGAAGGTGCTGCTGGGCCGCCGCGCCGACGGCGAGGGGCAGGCGCAGGGCGAGCGTGCGCTGGATCGGCTGGCGTCGCATCCGTCGACCGCGCGCCACGTCGCCACGCGTCTGGCGCGCGCCTTCGTCGCCGACCTGCCGCCCGGGTCGCTGGTCGAGCGGCTGGCGGCGCGCTTCCTCGAGACCGACGGCGATCTTCGCGAGGTCGTGCGCGCGCTCGCGACCAGTGCCGAGTTCACCGACCCGGCGGCACGCGGCGTCAAGTTCAAGACACCGTATCACTACGTTCTGTCGTCGGTGCGGGCCACCGGCGGCGAGCCGGCCGACGTGCTGCCGCTCGCGCGCACGATCGGCGCGATGGGCATGCCGATCCACGGTTGCGTGACCCCCGACGGCTGGCGAGACACCCGCGAGGCCTGGCTCAGCGCCGAGGCGCTGCGTCAGCGGGTGTCGTTCGCGACCGCGCTGTCCGCACGCGCCGAGGGCGAGGGGCGAATGCGCCCGGTACGGCTGGACGAGCGCGCCGCGGCACCCCTGCCCGAGCCCGTGCTCGCCGCGCTCGGTCGGGCCACGCGTGATGCGATCGCGGCGCTGCGGCCGGACCAGCGGCTCGCGGCCGCGCTCGCGAGTCCCGACTTCATGAGGCGATGAACGTGATCACCGACGTCGACACGATCGTGGGCCGTGAATGGAACCGCCCGCCGCAGCGACCCGGTCGCCGCCGCGCGATCGCCGCCGGGCTCGCGCTCGCCGGCGCGCCGGCCGTGCACGCCTCGCCCGACCCGGGCGTACCGGGCACGCTGGTCGTGGTGATGCTGCGCGGCGCGGTCGACGGGCTCAGCGTGGTCGTGCCGCACGCGGATCCCGAGTACGCCCGGGTGCGTCGCGAGATCGCGATCGCGCCGCCGGGCGCCGACGAGGGCGCACTGCCGCTGGACCGAACCTTCGGCCTGCACCCGGCGCTGGCGCCGCTGTCGCCGCTGTGGGCGTCCGGTCGGCTCGCGTTCGTCCACGCGAGCGGGTCGCCCGATCCGACGCGCTCGCACTTCGATGCGCAGGACTTCATGGAATCGGCCACGCCCGGGCGTCGCAGCACGCCGGACGGCTGGCTCAACCGGCTGCTCGCCGAACTCGATCCGGCCGATGGGCGCTCGGTGCGCGGCATCGCCGTGGGTCCGACCACGCCGCGCATCCTGATGGGCCCGGCGCAGGTCGCGTCGATGCCGGGCGGCGGTGCCTCGGCCCGGCGCGCGGGCGTGCCCGGCGGCCCGATCGGCGACACGCTCGATCGCATCTACGCGTCCGATCCGCATGCGGCCGCCGCGTGGGCGGCGCTGCGCGAGTCCGGCACGATGCTCGCCTCAGCCGACGATCTGCCCGCGATGGACGCGGCGGTTTCGCAGGGCGCGCTGCCGTTCGCCGCGCTCGCCGGCGATGCGATGCGCCTGGGTCGGCTGCTCGCCCGCGAGCCGTCGATCCGGGCGGCATCGTTCTCGCTCGGAGGCTGGGACACCCACGTCAACCAGGGCGGCGCGCGCGGGCAGCTCGCCACCCGGCTGCGGGCGCTCGGCCTGGGGCTGGATGCGCTGATCCGCGGGCTCGGGCCACGGTTCGACGACACGGTGGTGCTCGTGATGTCCGAATTCGGACGGACGGTCGCACAGAACGGCACGCAGGGCACGGACCACGGTCACGGCAACGCGCTGTGGCTGCTCGGCGGTCGCGTGCGCGGCGGTCGGGTGCTCGGCCGCTGGCCGGGACTCGAGCCGGCCGCGCTGCACGACGGGCGCGACCTCGCGATCACGACCGACTTCAGGCAGGTGATCGCCGAGGTGCTCGAGCGGCACCTGCGGCTGGACGATGCGCGCATCGCCCGGGTGCTCCCCGAAGGCGCCGGTCGCGGCGCCCGGATCGACGCGCTCAGGGGGTGAACGCTCGGGCGGGGGCGTGGTGCCGGTGAGAGGAGTCGAACCCCCGACCTTCGCATTACGAATGCGCTGCTCTACCAACTGAGCTACACCGGCGCGCGCGCGGACCACCGGCACGCAGCCTTCCATCCTAGCACGACTGCGCGCGGCCAGTCTCGGCGCGGCGCGCGAGGAACGCACTGACGGTCGGGTACTCGAGCCGCACCCGCAACTCGCGCTCGAGACGACGCGAGATCAGGCGGCGCGATTCCGACATGAAGCTGAGCATCATCGGCGACACCGCGCGGGCCAGCGCCGCCCGAGGCAGGCGGGGGGGGCGCGGCAGTCCGAAGGCGTCGGCGACCGCGTCGAGGTAGGCGCCCATCCGCAGCTCGCTGCGGTCGACCGCGTGAAGGGTGCGCTGAGAGCGGCCGCGCATCAGCGCGGCGAAGGCGATCCGCGCGAGGTCATCGGCGTGGACGTGGTTGGTGAAGACGTCCTCGGCGTCGAGCGCCGTGGGGGTACCGCGCGCGAGACGCTCCAGGGGCAGCCGCTCTGCGGCGTAGATGCCCGGGACCCTGAGCACGGTCGATCGGATCGCCCCACGGGCGGCGCGGGCGCGCAGCAGCCGCTCGGCCGAGACCCGCCGCTCGGCGCGGTCGGTGGCGGGTGCCACCGGCCGGGTCTCGTCGAACCGGGCGCCGCCGCAGTCGCCGTAGACGCCGGTGGTGCTC
>Ga0169931_10012392_pt1 | contig 11834 bp, 11 predicted proteins | sample Kivu_15m_20L_FD_129675 | JGI IMG/M metagenome (GOLD analysis project Ga0169931, IMG submission 129675) | Freshwater microbial communities from Lake Kivu, Western Province, Rwanda to study Microbial Dark Matter (Phase II) - Kivu_15m_20L... | ecosystem: Environmental > Aquatic > Freshwater > Lake... | reverse complement strand
GTGCTCGGCGAGATCGAAACGGACGAACGTGCGGGCGATCAGTCGGACCAGCAGCGCGCTGCTCGCCAGGAGGCCGGTCGTTGCTCCCGCCAGAAAGACCCACCCGTAGTCGACCGGCAGTCCGACGGCGGCAAGTCCGTCGGCAATCCGCGACGACGCCGCTTCCCAGGCGAGCGTCGCGGCCAGGCCCGCGGCGAACAGCAACCCTTTCGCGGCGAACGTGAGCATCGTCCTCAACAGGATCGACAACCCCTCGTGCTGGAGACGATGGGGAAACTTGAGAAACGCCCAGTTCTCCAGCCCGAAGACCGCGAGGTTGAGCAGCGCGAGCAACAGCCATGCCGCGACGGGCAGACGCGGATCGACGGGACGGACGACCTGGGCGACGGCCAGCACCGCAGCCTGAAAGCCGCTGGCGAGCAGCGTCGGCGTCGCCAATTGCGCGAGCGCCAGGCTCCGCGGACGCACCGGCAACGTCTTGAGCAGGCCAAGCCGATCGAGGTCGCGACGGAAATCGAATTTCAGCGCGGTCGGCAGCAGCAGAAACGCGTAGAACGCCAGCGCGCAGACAACGCCCAGGAACGCTCCTTCCGCGTGCGCGCTGGTCGGCACGGGCGACAGCGCAAGCGCGGCGGGGGGTAGAAACGCGACGCCGACGCCCCACGCCTGGCGCCGCGCGCTGCACGCTTGCCGCCACCACACGGCTCCCGCCGGGCCGACCGCCGCGAATGCCCACGGCAGCCGGCGCAGCCTCGGATCGACGACGCCTGCGGGGCTTGCCACCGCGATCGCGCCTGCCGCGGCGCGTTCCCGATGGCGGGCGAAATCCGACCTGTCGCGGCTTGCCACGCATGCCAGAGCGGCTTCGTAAGCCGCTGCGGTCAACAGAGAGAGGATCGCCAAGAGGGCGACCAGCGCGAACGCTTCTCCGACCGCGGCCGCGTCGAAGCGGTGGGCGAGTGCGACGTCGAGCCACGGCGACCAGACGGACTCGGCCAGCACGACGGCCTGATCGAGGAGCCCCGGGGGGGCCGACTCCTTCGTCACGCTTCGCGTTGGCATCGCTTCGGCGACGTGCGCGAGAGCTTGCAAACGTCCCTCGAGCGTTTCGCGGGCCTGCGGCGCCGCCGCGACGATCGCGGCGGTGAAGCCGATCGCCGTCGCCGTCCGGAAGGCGACGAAACCCCGTGCGGGCAGCGCCCACGCGCCGATTTCGATCAGCATGCGGAGGAGTTCGACGGCCAGCAGGCTCAAGCCGATGCCGAGCCAGCCGCACAGGGGCAGGGGAAGATCGGGGGCCAAGAGCAGCGTCGCCAAGCCGGACTTGACGAACGTCGCTCCGAAGACGGCGCTGAGCTGGTGCGCCACCCGATCGCGGCCCCGCAGCGGCAGCGGCTCCAGCAGCCGACGCACATGTTCGGTCTGCTCGAGCGGTTGTTCGGGGCGAAAGCAGGCGGTGCGCAGCACGTGCCACGCGACGTACGCGGAGAGGGTCCACGCGATCCAACTCCGCAGCGCGGCGGGATCGGCTCGCTCGCGGCACTGGATGCTCAGCAGGGCCACGGCCAGCCATATCGCCAGCATGGCCGCCGCCAGCAGCGCCGAGACGAGGAACTGGGGTTGCCGCAGCTTGCTCGCGGCGCGTCGTACGGCTCCGCGCGCCTGGAGCCGCACCAGCAGGGGGATCGACGGATGCACTTCGAGCCTCGGCATCGGCTCCACCTCGCAGTTGACAGGCTCGAGCGGCCGTGGCGCCGCTAGCTGGTCACTTCAAAGAAGATGTCTTCCAACGATTTTTCGCGTCCCGCCTCGCCGAATCGCGCGCGCAGTTCGCGGATCGGTCCGATGAACGCTTTCGAGCCATGGTCGAGAATCAGCACGTCGGTGCAGATGTCCTCGACCATGGCCAGCAAGTGGGAGCTCACGATCACTGCGGCCCCTTCCGCAGCGCGCGCCGCCAGCGAATCCTTCAATCGGCGAATGCCCGGCGGATCGAGGCCCGTCATCGGCTCGTCGAGCAGGATCGCCAGCGGGTCGTGCAGATAGGCGCAGCAGAGCGCGAGCTTCTGCCGCATGCCGCGCGACAGATCGCGAGCCAGAGCGTGGGACTTGGCAGTGAGCTGGAAGAAGGCCAACAGTTCGGCCGCCTTGCGCTCGGCGTCGTCCACGGCGAACACGGCGGCGTGGAACATCAGATGTTCCCGCACGGTGAGATCCGAGAAGTGCGGCGGCTCGTCGGGCACGTACGCCAGGCGACGTTTGGCCTCCAACGGCGCCTGCGCGACGTCGAAGCCGGCGATCTGCAGACTGCCGGCCGACGGGGCCAGCACGCCCGCCAGTGCGCGGAGCGTGGTGGTTTTTCCGGCTCCATTGGGCCCGATCAGCCCCAGGATGCAGCCCGGCGGCGCCGCAAACGACAGCCCGTCGACCGCGCGGAGCGCGCCGTACTGCTTGGAGAACGCTTCAACGACGATCATGACGGCATTCCGCGGGGCGGGGTGGGGGCGCTGCGCCGACCGGTGAAAGCCTAGCACGCGTCTCCCAGGCCCGGGGCTGCGGATCGCAACGGAATTGCCTGTCGCAGCGTGCGTGCCGCAGCCGCCCGGCGTGCCTTGGCGGCCGGTCGCCGCGCTCCCCGCATCGACGCGGCGACGCGCCGCCCGACCGCCGTAACGCGGGACCGGCATCCCGCGTCGCGGCGCCCGCGCCCCGGCGAAGTCGCGCCGCCCGGCTCGAAAAATTCCCGGATTGCCGTGGCAAGGGGGGCGCCGCGAGCGCACGCACGTCCTCTTGATCCTTGCGCCGTCCATGAGCCGCCGCTCGCCTTGCGCCTCCGGCTTTTTCCTCCGTCAGGAGCGGCGGCAAGGGTTCATTCCCGGCGCAAGCATCAACGAGTCGCGAGACGCCCGACAAAAAGCTTTTCCCATCAGCTCGGTCGGCGCGTTGACGCGACCGCGGACGCACGGCGCCGCCAGGCCGCGTGCACGCCGCCGTCGCACGTCAATCCGCAACTCGGCTTGCGGAGGTCGGCAACCCGCTCAAGTTCCGCCACGACCAGCGACTCCTGCGTACTCCGGGGACGCCGCTACGCTCGCCACTCAGGGGAACGCCGCGGGCGCGTACCGAGCAGCGGCTCGTTGCTGCGCGTTGAGTTGCGGAGATTCGCGCGCGGGGGGGCGTGTCGGACAGGGGATTTTTTTAAAATCGGCCGCCCTCCGACCGGCCGCTTGCCGCCGTTGCGGTGTTCAATCCCCGACCCCTGGTCGGGTCGACTTCGCCCGCCCGCGGAAGAACTCCCCACGACCCGCCCCGCACGCCTCTGGCGGCTCGGTCGGCTGACGAGGCGTCTCCCCTCTTGCCCGGAAGGCTGCCGCCCCCACGCGACCGAGGGAGCGACGCCTCCCAGCGCCGCACCGCCTCGGCGGAAATCGCGTCACGAACGCCGATCGCCGGATAACTGCTTGTTGGCAGCGCCGCGGCTGCCGCTCCCCCGCCCGCCAAGGGACCGTCCGCGATGGATGACCAGACCCGCCAGGCAGCCCGACTCTGGACCCTCGCGCAGCCGGCCGTCTCGGCCTTCGTGACCGCCGTCGTCCGCGACTTCAAGGACCGCGACGACGTGCTCCAAGACATCGCCGTCGCCGCGATCGAATCGTTCGAAGCTTGAAAAAAACTCTCGGGAAGGTTTGCGGGAACTGCAGGCCACGCGGAAACGGTCGGCGCACGGCGGCCCGAAGAGCGTCACGATCTGGTACGACGGCCCGACGCGTCGCATCGAGGCAAGGCTGCTAGACCGTCTTCCCCAGACGCGGGGCGGCCCGCGCAGCGTACTGCTGGAACGCATCGACGAGGCCGATCGCGGCGCCGATTTTTTCGACCATCCCGCCCGCCACGAACCGCCCCGCGAAGTCCTGGAGGAATCATGCCGCGCGCGCCGCGATGGCTGATCAACGCCGCAGGCGCGCTCGTCCTGCTGTCGCACGCAAGCGGCGCCGCCTCCGCGCGGCCGAACGTCGGGCTGTTCGTGTCGGACGATTATTGATCCTTGCGCCGCGACGGAACCCGGTCCGCCGCTCCTCAGGGAGGAAGAAGCCGCAGGCGCAAGGCGAGCGGCGGCTCATTGACGGCGCAGGGATCAAGACGGCTTTGGAGACGTCGGTTGACGCAATCCCGCCGTCGAGACGCCCCATCTCGACCGACTGGCCGCCGCGGTCGTGCGTCTTGACCGATTTTACGTCAATCCCATCTGCAGCGTCACCCGCGGCGCGACGATGACCGGTCTGGCGTCGCTCCGCTCCGGAGTGAGCAACTCCCGCGGACTCGACTTGAAGTACCGCATCCTGCCACAGATCTTTCAGGACGCCGGCGACCGGACGTGGATGTGCGGCAAGTGGCATCTTGAGGGTCCGGCCGATTCCCGACGGAGCGGCCCCGACTATCTGCCGCACGCTCGCGGGTTCGACTATTTCTACGGGCATCTCCACGGTGCGATCGACTACGACGCCCACGAGCGTAAGGACTTGAGCCAACTCGACTGGCAGCGCAACGGCACGCCGGTCTTCGAGCGGGTTTTCTCCACGGACCTCCTGGCCGACGACGCCATCCGGGAGGTGCGGTCGCGCGACCGCACGCGGTCGTTCTTTCCGTATCTGCCGACGCACGCCATCCACGCGCCTTACCAGCCCACAGACGCACTGCTCGCCAAGTACCGCGGCAAGGCGCGACGCGAAGGCGCAAACCTCGACGACGCGCCGTACGCCGCCACGATCGAAGCCCTCGACCGCAACGTCGGCCGCCTGCGGACGCTGCTCGTCGAGCGCGGCCTCGACGACCGCACGATGCTTGTCTTCACGAGCGACAACGGCGGCACGCCGCACCATGCGGCCCCGCTCAACGGCGGCAAGGGAGCGCTGTACGAAGGAGGCCTCCGCGTTCCGTGCGTCGTTTGGTGGCGCGGCATGGCCCGCCCCGGTCGCAGCACGGCCGAACCGGTGCTCAGCATGGACTTCTACCCGACGCTCGCCGAATTGGCGGGAGCCGAGTTGCCGGCTCGCCAGCCGATCGACGGCAGGAGCTTGACGCCGTTGCTGCTGGGAACCGGCGGACTCGATCGCGACGCGGTGTACTGGCATTTTCCCTGCTACGTCGGTCGCGGCAAACCCGCCAGCGCAATTCGCTCCGGAGACTGGAAGCTGATCCAGCATTTTGAGAGTCCGTCCGTGGAACTGTTCCATCTCGGCGAAGATCCCGGCGAGACGCGCGATCTGGCCGCGATCCTGCCGGACCGGGCGCGCGAGCTGGCACGGCAATTGGCCGACTGGCAAACCGCGCTCGACGCCCCGTGCCCCGCCGAGGCGAATCCGGCGTTCGACCCGCGCGTCGGCCGCTCCGGCGGCAAGGCAGGCGGCGAACCCGCCCCTCGGTCCCGGCCGCGAGGCGCCTGAAGACTCCGCGCCGTCGGCGGGCCAGCCGCCCCCCCGAGCCACGTCTCGACGCGCAGGCCGCCGGCGCCCGACGACGGCCCGGCCCGGAACGACGCGCCACCCACCGGGCGGAGCGCCGGCAGGAAATCGCAGGCCCGCCGAGGTCGGAAGCCGCGCGCCCCGACGACGCGGCGGATTCAGCGCGACCCTCCGCAGTGGGCGTGCACCAGGACGTAGTCGTCCTGCGGGGGAGACGTGACGCAGCGCCCGCTCACCACCACCCAGCAATGTGCGAACTCGCGGCCTCGGGCCCGCACGAAGACCCCGAAATGGACCTCCGCGGGGACGCCGGCCAACCGCAGAAAGTGGAAGCACAGCAAGGCCTCCCGCAGACACCGCCGCCCGCGCATCCGCCAGGGGCGGTGCAGTCTGTTGCGGACGAGGCGGACGATCTCCTGCTCGCTCAGTCCTCGATAGCACCGCAGCGGACCGCGCGGGGTAAGCCAAGCAAGCAGCCGGGCCAGCGGCACCAGCTGGCTGGCGTCGGGCAGGAGCAGCGCCAGCCAGCCGATGTGCCAGCGGAGCAGCCAGCGGGACATCGCGTTCACCCCATCCGGCGGCCGTCGCCAACGACGCGGCACGCCAGATTCTCGGCGAGCAAGTCCGCGACGAACCGCTGCGCATCGCTCCGGGCCTGTCCCTCGGACAGCTCGAAATCCGCTGTCAAAGAGCTCTGCAGCTCGGCCATCGTCGCTCCTCCACGGAGCCTCGCCAGCAGTTGCAGCGCCGTTGGGTTGCAGCGGTAGAGATAGCCCGACTGCAGCGACAGCATCACTCCGTCGTCGTCGGCGCCGAACGCCTGGTAGCTCACGCCCTCGACCAGCCGGATTTGTTCGTCGGTCTGCACGGCAACTCCTTATCGATGCGAAAGGCCGGTCGCCGTCGCTTTCGGGCCGACGCGACGCTGCGACGATCGCGCCGCGGCGCGAATCGCCTGATCAGTACGATGCGGCCGAGCGCCCGCCGCGGATTTTCGGGCGAGGGCCGCTCGTCCGCCGGGGCTGCCGCCGCGTCGCAGGGCCCGCTGTCGGCCGCCCAAGTCGACGGCGGCGGAGGGCGCCGTGCGACGGACGGAACGCGGGTCGCATTGCTCCCTGCGGCCATGGCGTTCCATCGGCATGCGGGCGGCTGGAGCTTGGCGAAGTTTGCAGATTTTGACGTTTCCGAGTTCAAGAAACGGTCCGACGACGGTCGATGGCGGTGACGTCGGCGTGACGACGGCCAGCGGAAAGTGGCCGCCGCGTCGACCGCGCACTGCGGAACGGACCATTTTTTTGAGGAGCGAATCCATGGCGCAGAAAGATCCCGCCCCGGGCCAACGCGGTCAGCAACCGGGCAGCGGCAAGAACTCCGGCAAACGCGGCTATCAGGCCCCGTCGGTGAAGAGGGAGCAAAAGCTCGCCCAGGTGACGGGCGTCGCCAAGGTGACGGGCGGACCGCCCCCCCCACCGGGTCCCGTGCTCTGACGTTCGCTCGCAGCGACGATCGCGCGGCAGGTCGAGCCGAGATCGGGCTGGGAGCGGTACGACGGCGAGAGCGGGGCGTCGGCTCGCCGGGCCGCGCCGGCGCGTTCCCCACGCGGCGGCCAGCAAGCCTGCCGCAACGTTCGTGGCGTCGAGCCGCAGCGGCCCGCGATCCCTGGGCGGAAGGAGTCGTTCATGACGGCCGCTGCACTGAGGAACGAGCCGCCGCGGACGCTCGCCGCGGCGGGCGTCGGGGCGGAGTACGACGTGCATGGCTGGGGGGTCGTCGTCGACGCCGACGCCCCCCACCTGCTGGCCCCTGCCGAGGAGCTGTTCGGTGCATTCCGCGCGAGCCGGGCGCCGCACGACCGCTGGCGGCTCGTGCTGCGACGCGGCTCCTGGCACTACGAGGCGGCGGCCGGTGCGGGCCGGCTGGTCTGGTCAGGGACGGTTCCGCCGGGCATCGCGGCAGCCAACTATGCGGACGCGGGACGGCGGCGTCTCGACTTGCCTGACCGCGGGCGATGTCTGATGGATCTGGGCCGCCGCGAGGCGGAGATCACGCTGGCGGCCGGCGTCGATCCGCGGATCCTGGGCTATTTCCTGATGTCGTTGCTGTGCAGCGGCTTGGCACGTTGCGGACACGTTCCGTTGCACGCCGCCTGTCTGGCGGCGCGGCGAGACGGCCAACCGTGCAGCGTGCTGATCGTGGCGCCAAGCGGCACGGGCAAGAGCACCGCAGCCTTCGGCTTGGCCTCGGGGGGGTGGCGGCTGATGGGCGACGACTTGACGCTGCTGAAAGTCGTCGGCCAGCAAACGCTTGCCTGGGGCTATCCTCGCCAATGCCACGTGCGGCGGCCCACGCTCGGCCTGCTCCCCTGGCTGGGGAGCCTGCCGCTGGCCCCGACCGGGTCGGAGTCGACCAGGCAGTTTCCGCTCGCCGCGCTCGGCACGCGGGCAGTTGCGTCTCCGCCGCCGCTCTTGCCCGCGGGCCTGGTGGTGCTGCTGCAACGGCCCAACGGCAATCGCCACCGCTGCGAGCGGGTCGATCCAGCGCGGGCGCTGTCCGAAATCTCTCGCGAGAACGTCCAGCCGATCGAAGGACCGGCAGACGCCGACGCGGGCGTCGCCTTTGCCACGATCGGCCGCCTGGTGCGGAGCACGCCGGCGATTCGTCTCAGCGCGGGGCCCGACGTCGAGGGGTTGGCGGATTTTCTGGCCGCCGAGACGGGAGTGACGCCATGCACGACGTGACGGTATTTCGGTGGCTGCTGCGGGCCTGCGACCCCGAGGGTTGCGAACGCCTGCCTGAAGTGCGCCTCGGCTGCGCGCAGGCGGTGCTGCTGGCGGAAGCCGCGCGCGAACACGGCGTGGCCGGAACCGTGCTGAGAAATCTGCGGCAGCTGCTGGAACACGACGACGCGGTGCAGGTGCTGACCGATCCGCGGGAGCAGCCGGCGGTCGCGGAAGCATGGAGGCTGGCCGCGGAACGCTGCTTGGCGGAAGTGGCCCAATCGCTGCTGCTCCGGGCCCGGGCGGCGTCTCTGTTGGCGGCGTTTCGCCGAGCGGGCGTGCCGGCGGCGATCGTCAAGGGCGAGGACTTCGCCGACCGACTGTACGAACTGCCCGGTCTCCGCACGTTTCGCGACATCGACGTGCTCCTGCCCCGCACGGCCGTCGACGCCGCCGCGGGACTGATGGATGAGCAGGGGTTTTTCTGGGTGCATCCGGCGGGCAAATACGATCGCGACTACGGCGAGCGCGTCTGGGATCATCCCGGTCCGCCGCGGGTGCGTGTCGAGTTGCACTGGAACATGATCACATGTCCCTCTCAGCGGCGCCGCAGCACGTTGGGCTGGGACGACTTGGAGTGGCTCGCGGCGGGGTCCCGGCTGCAGGCTTCGCCCGAATCGCTGTTGCTGATCGCGTGCGCGCACGCGGCCATCTCGCATCGCTTCGACCGTCTGCAGCACCTGTGCGACATTCGCCAGATCTGCCGCGGCCGAGCCGGCGAACTTCGCTGCGACGCGGTCCGCGAATTGACGCTCCGCTGCGGCCTGTCGGCTGCGGTGACAGGCGGCCTGGAGGTGACCTCGCGATTGCTGCAGGATGAAAACTGCCGCCACTTGCTGGCGCGATTGCAACTGCCCGCGCGGCAGGGGCCGTGGAAGGCGCTGGTCAGCGGCGCGAGCCTGCTGGCCCCCGCGACGCGGACCAGCAAGCTGCGGCAAACCGTGATCCGCGAATGGCTGAAGCGTTCCGCGTGAACGGAGGATCCGTCCGATGCGCGTGCTGTTCCTGGGCTCGCCCGGGCGATTCTCCGCGCGGGCCCTGCGGGGATGTCTCGACGCCGGGTACGAGGTGTGCGAATTCTGGTACGGACACCGCACGCGCGACCGTGCGTGGCGGGCCGACCGCCGACTCGGTTGGTTCAATCCCGGCTGGTCGGTAGCGGCCGCCCTCCAGCGAAGCCGGATTCCCGCCGTGCCGGTTCCTCCGCTGCGAACCGCCCCGCAACTGGGCCGCCGGGCGGCCGAGCTGGAAGCGGACTTGCTCGTCAGCGCGGAGTTTCCGTACGTCGTGCCTGCGACGATGCTCGACCAGTTCCCGGGGCGGGCCGTGAATCTGCACCCCGCGCTGCTGCCGGACTACCGGGGGCCCAATCCCGTGCTCGGAATGCTGCACCACGAGCAGGTCGATCGCTGCGGCGGCGTCACGCTCCACCGAATGACGCCGGAACTCGACGCGGGACCGATCATCGACCGCCGGCACGCGCCGTGGAATCCCCGCGGCTTCCGGCACTGGGAAGCCGACTTGGGGCGAGCCGCATACGAGCTGACCCGAGACAGCCTGCCGCTGTACGCGCGGGGCGGGATTCAGCCCTGTCCCCAGCAGCCGGTCGCCGACGTCTACTTCCGCGGGCTCGACGCGGAGGCGCTGCGGATCGACGGTCGTCGCACGGCCCAGCGAGCGAAGTATCTGCTCGATTCCATCGGGTCCTACCTCGCCCTGCAGGCTCACGCCGCCGGGCGGTCGTGGAAAGTGGCCCGCTTCCTCGACATCGTCGCCGATCGACCGCTGGGCAGCCCTGCGCGGATCGGACCCACGCGGATCGAGCTGGACGTCGCCGACGCGCGGATCGCGGTGCAGCGGTGGCTGCCCGGCACTTCGAAGATCCGCCAGTGGCAGACGTTTCGCCTGTTCGCGGGGCTCGCCCCGTAACCTGTCGCCGGCGCACGGGCTGCGTCGTGGCGTCGGCCCGAGTGCGGCAGCCGACCGCGGCGGCGGCAACGTCCCGCGTGCGCGGCGGCGGAGGGCCCGGCCGACAGCGGAGCGACCGCTAGAACGGGCTGCGGTGGACGATCGGATCGGCCAGCCGGCCTCCTTTGGCCACGCCGTCGCGCGTGGCCAAGGCGTTCATCACGCCCGGATCGGCGTTGTCGAAGACGAACCGCACGCCGCCGTCGCAGAAGGCGAAATGGGCGCCCCCCGGGTGGTCGCTGCCGAACGATTCCGCGTAGCTGGTCGACATGTCGTGGTGCTCGAGGGAGGCTTCCTCGATGTTGAAGCCGTCCTTGAAGGTCGTGCCCAGGACGTAGGCCGGTCCCGCCGCGAATTGCCCCGCGTGCTGCCGGTCGATCAGTTTCGAGCGCGGCACGACGCCCCAGGCCGCAACGCTCGCCCACCGCGTGGAACGCTCGCCGAGAGCCAAGGTCTGCGAGAGACCGTCGAGCAATTCCTGGGGCTCGACCGCCCGGTTGCGCCCGAAGACTCCGTCGAACTGGTCGCGACACATTTTGCAGGTGGGACGGACGGTGCCAACGCTGGCCACGTAACTGGCCGACGCCATGCGGCACAGCACCCGATCGGAACCGATCTCGGGCACGTCGATCACCGGCTCGAGGGCGGCGTCGGACGGGCAGACGCTTGCCGGCAAGGTGCGGGTGCGGAGCTTGGCGGCCAGCGGACCCGCCACCGGTTGCGACAAGTCGACCGTGGCGTAGGCGTTCGTCTGCTCCATGTAGGGGAGCAGTTGCACGCCCCAGGCCCAGCCCGGCCCGGCGTCCTCGCCGTCGGGCAGGACGTCCGACAGATAACCTGCCGGGAACCGCTTGCGGGCCGCGAGGTGGCTGTGCAGGCCGATCCCCCACTGCCGCAACTGGTTCCCGCACACGCTGCGGCGGGCCGCCTCGCGCGCCGCCTGAACGGCCGGCAGCAACAGCGCGACCAGGGCGCCGACGATGGCGATGACGACCAGCAGTTCCACGAGGGTGAACGCCGGTCTTCGGGCGGGCCGCGCGGGCATCGCTCTGGCGGGGCGGACGCCCCTCGCTCCCTGGGGTAAGATCGTCGTCGGCACGAGGCCGCGACGCCCTGCAGCCATCGCGCCATCACGCGAACGTTGCGCGGCAAGCGGATGCAGACTCCAAGCAGGAGCATAACCGCAGCGCAGGGGCCTGTCAAAATTCGCCTTCGACCCCGGGCGAGACTCCTGCGGAAGGGGAAGCACGGAGCGGTTCGCAAGGGGCGGCCGCCGCGCGGACGGTCCGCCGCGGGAGGCCGTCGATCAGGGGCCGTCGCCGCACGGCGGCGTCGGTACGGGGACCCCGGCGCCCGTCGTCAGGGGGACGGCGTCTTGGCGATCGTCCAGACGTTGACGTCGCCGAAGTGCATCGCGTGGGGACCGATGACCCAGTCGCCCGTTTCGGCGTCGCGGGTCAGGGCCTTGCTCCAGCTTTCGTGGAGCACTTGGGCGGTGCGGTCCTGGTCGCCGGCAAGCTTCAGGCCGCTCAACCGCAGGGCGACGTCGCTGAACGAGCGGCTGTTGTTGCTGACGACGAGGTAGTAGTTGTCCGCATCCTCCAGCGCGAGCGTCGTGACGTCGGCC
>Ga0169931_10012391_pt1 | contig 11834 bp, 5 predicted proteins | sample Kivu_15m_20L_FD_129675 | JGI IMG/M metagenome (GOLD analysis project Ga0169931, IMG submission 129675) | Freshwater microbial communities from Lake Kivu, Western Province, Rwanda to study Microbial Dark Matter (Phase II) - Kivu_15m_20L... | ecosystem: Environmental > Aquatic > Freshwater > Lake ... | reverse complement strand
CTGCAGCGTTTCGCCAGGTCAGGCGCCACCTGGATGACGTTGGGCAGTTCCACCGGCTTCCGCCTGCCCGCCGGTTCGGTGGTCAGCCCCGACGCCTCGCTGGTGCGTCTCGATCGCTGGCAGGCCCTTACCCCCGAGCAGCGCCGCGGCTTCGCTCCCATCTGCCCCGATCTGGTGGTGGAGCTGGCCAGCCCCAGCGACGAAGGCCCCCGCGCTCTCACGGCCCTGCGCAGCAAGATGGCCGCCTACCAGGCCAATGGCGCCCGGCTCGGCTGGTTGCTGATTCCCCAGCAGCAGGCTGTGGAGGTATGGCCCGCCAGCGGCGATGCGCAGCGCTTCGAGGGCCTCGACGAGCTGGAGGCCGGCCCGGACTTCCCTGGCCTGCAGCTGCAGCTCGCTGAAATCTGGGCGGGTTGAGGGTGAATCAGCCCGGGTTCTGATCCGCAGGGAGCGAGGCCGTGCGGTCCGTCGCGCACCACGACCCTGAAGCCGAGCTGCTGCTCCTCTCCCTCCCACCGGAACCCCTGCAGATCGATGGCATCCGCTGCGAACCGCCCGAAGCCTGCCTGGGGCAGCTGCTACCCCGCAGCTCCGGGCCCGGCGCATCCGGCTCAGCCTCCCAGGCATCAGCACTGTGAACAGTCGCTTGCAGCGGGCGAGGGTGCCCTGCGCTACCTGGCTGGCTGAGCTCAGAACCTCTGCAGGGCAGGGAGTGCGAGTTTTACCAAATACGGCATTTTCCGCTTAAGATTGATGCGCTCTGAAAATCCCAGAATTTTACGTGCAGAAAAAACTGTCAGTAATGTTGTCCGGCAGTTTACATCTGGAAGCCAAGCGATATTGCCTGGAGCACGACATCACACTCACCGACTTGATCAGCCGCCTGCTGCGTGGCTTCCTGCGCGGTGATTTTCAGCTGCCAGACAAGCAGGACTAGGCGGTTCACCGGTTTGCCGCATCCCGGGCAAGCCCCCTGCCGCAGAGCGCTTCTAGAGTGGCCACAATTCATCGGTTGATCAGCGTGGCACTTCGGCAGCCGATCCAGTCGCTGGTTCTGCTGGATGCAGGCCTGCCGGGGCTGACCCACCTGCTCAGACGGCTGCAGCCTGGAACCCTGGCACTGGCGGTGCAGGCCAGCGACGATTGGGCGCAGGTGCTCAGCGCCGCAGTGGCCGAGCTGCGCTGCGCCAGTCGGCTGGCGCCGCACTGGCGGCTCGCGGTGGTGGCCCACGGCAGCCCTGGGCTGGTCGCGATCGGCCGCGAAACGATCACAGCGGCCACGGTGCGGGCGCGGGCGGCCGACTGGCGGGCCCTGGCACCCACCGCCATCGATCTCTACAGCTGCTTCGCAGGAGCCGATCCCTCCCTCCCCGAAGCGCTCGCCACCGCCAGCGGCGCCGTGGTGTCTGCCAGCAGCGGCGTGGTGGGCCATCCGGGCCTGGGTGGTGATTGGCTGCTCGATCAGGTGCAGCCGGCATCAGCGGGCCCGGCCGAAGCCCACAACCAAGTGCTGCCCTTCAGCCGCGCCGCGCTGGCTGGCTGGCGGCATGCCCTCGCCACGCTCACCGTAGGCGCCGGCCAGGCCTATGCCACCATCCAGGCGGCGATCAATGCCGCCAGCGCCGGCGACACGATCAATGTGCTGGCGGGGACGTACGCCGAAAACATCACGATCAACAAACCGCTGACGCTGCTTGGCGCACGCAACGGTGTGAAGCCACTAGGAACGACGCGCGACGGTGGAGAAAGCATCATCAGTGGAACCGGAGGTAGCTCCTCCTACGTAATCACAATCGAGGCCGATAATGTCACCGTCGATGGCTTCAAGGTTGAGATCACAGGATCCGCCCGCGATGGCATCAACACCCGCACCAACCCCTTGGTGACCAAGCCAGGCAATGCCTCGCTGGCCTATCGAGAAAACATCACGCTGCGTAACAACTGGGTCTACGCCGACCTTCCCTCCCGCACCAATCAATTCAACGGCATCGTTTTCGGTGAATCGACAACCAATACCGCACAAACCGTCAGCGCCGAAATCGCCAACGTGGCGATCATTGATAACTACATCGACCTAACGTCAACGAGCAGCACGGCCACTCCCGCGAACCAAAGCATCACGGGAGCCCGAGGCATCGTGTTCACTAACATGTTCCGCAACAGCGGCGCAGCGCTGGACTACACGAATCTGGATGTCAAAAATAACACCGTCTTTGCCACCTATCAGACCATCCTTCAGGGTCAGATCCAGACCCGCATGCCAGGCGCTGAATTCACGGGCAACACGATCGGCAACAGCCGCAGCGGGCCCAACCTACCGAACCTGACGACCAACAGCACATTCAGCAACAACTCCATTCAAAATATCAACCCGGGATCCGATTATTATTCCAATTTAGCTGGCGCCTACCTGGGGGTTGTTGATTCCACGATCAGCAACAACACCTTCACCAACATCGGCGGCACAGCAGGACTGGTGCTCGCCGGTGGCCGATCTGCCGATTCCAACTTTTATCCCGCATCACGTAACTCGACAGTGACGGGCAACAGTTTCACCTACAACAATCAGGCTGTTTCCCCGCTGGCTGCTTACACCTCCGCCATCCTGCTCGAGCCCAACACCACATCCAGTGCCGTCAATGTGAATGGCTGGCTCACCGGCCGGCTGCCCGGTACCACGGGGGTGCAGGCCAGCACGATCACCCTTTCAGCCAATACATTCACCAACACCGGCACCAACTCCTCCCTGCCGGCAGTGGCGATCTCCCAGGAGAGTGCTGGCACCACACTGAATGCTGTGCATGCCTCGCCGAATGTATTCGGCGTTGTTGCCCTCAACGGCAGCACCACCAACGAGCAGTTGTTTGCCATCGCCGATGCCGTGGCCGATGCGGTGGATGCCACAACCCTGGGGCTGGTCACACTTAAGTCTGGTGAGGTCTTTGTGACCCCCGCCAGTTTCTGGTCCCCCTCCGCCACCACGACCGCCGATGTGCAACGCGCCGTGAGCAGCGCCGCCGCCGGCCAGACCATCCAGATCAAGGAAGGTGCCTACAGCAGCGGTGCAGCCACCACCACAGTCGACAACCTCACGCTTTACATCCCCGCTGGCGTGAGTGGGTTCAGCGGGTTGGTGCTGGGCAGTGGCGTGACCCAGGCCACCCTGACGGGCCCCGGTTCAAGCCAGTTGATCGGCAACAGCGGCAACAACGTGCTGATTGCCAACAACAGCGGCAACAGCACTCTCTCGGGTGCCGATGGCAACGACTCCTTCACCTTCACGATTTCGGCCTTCGGCAGCGGCGACAGCATCAGCGGCGGCGCGGGGATCGATACCCTCACCCTCTCAGACAGCGGCCATATCAGCGATTCGGCCTTCAGCCAGGTGAACACCGTGGAGGTGCTCAGCCTCGCGGGCGGCAACGATTCCCTATCGCTTGGCGGCGCCTTTGCCGCCTCCGGCTTTTCCACCGTGTCGGCCGGTGCCGGCAGCGACAGCCTCAACCTGGCCGGCGATCACAGCCTCACCATGGGCTCGGCTGATGCCCTGGTGATCAGCGGCGTCACCTACAGCGCTTTCGAGGCGGTCAGCATTGGCGGCAGCAACAGCACCCTGCTCGGCAGCGCCGGCAACGACGCCCTCACAATCACAGGGGCCGGCAGTGCCCTGGCCCCCATCCCGATCAACGGCATCACCACCTACGACCTCGGCGCGGGGCAGGATGCGGTGACGATCACAGCCACCGGCAGCTTCACCAACCTGATCGGGGGCAGCGGCAGCGATTCGCTTCACTTTTCCAGCGCCGGAACCATCAGCGATGCCGCCTTCACCAACGTGAGCGGCTTCGAGGCGCTGACGCTCGCCAATGGCAGCAATGTGATCACCCTGGCGGCCGCAGCCCAGCTGGCTGGCTTTGCAACCGTGACGGGTGGCACGGGCGCTGATTCGATCGATGCCTCCGCCTTCAGCTCCTCCCTCACGATCAGCGGCGGAGCCGGCAACGACACGATCAGCCTCGGCAGCGGTGCCGATTCACTGAACGCCGGCGACGGCGACGATCGCGTGCTGATCAGCCTCGCCAACCTCAGCAGCGCCGACAGCCTTGCTGGCGGCAATGGCAGTGATTCGCTCGTGCTCTCGAGTGCCGGAATCCTGGCCGATGCCGCCTTCACCAACCTGAGCTCCTTTGCCCTGCTGCAGCTCGCCAACGGCAGCAACACCATCACCCTGGCGGCCGAAGCGAATGAGGCCGGCTTCAGCAGCGTGGTGGGCGGCAGCGGCGCCGATTCGATCGATCTCACCGCCTCGAGCTCCTCCCCCACCCTCGCCCTTGGCGCTGGCAGCGACACCGTGGTGGTGGCCGGCAGTTTCGATCTCTCCGCCCACAGCGGCATCGAGGTGCTGGCCCTCAACAGCAGCATCGCCGCCAGCCTCAGCGGGGATGCCTCCGCCAACCTGATCCTCGGCAACAGCGGCAACGACACCCTCAACGGCGGCGCCGGCAACGACACCCTCAGCGGTGGCGCCGGCAACGACCTCTACATCACCGACAGCAGCTCCGATCTGGTGGTGGAGGCCGCCGCTGGCGGCACCGACACGGTGCAGAGCTCGGCCAGCTACACCCTGCCCGCCGAGGTGGAAACCCTGCTGCTCACCGGCAGCGACAGCATCAACGGTGTGGGCAACAGCCTGGCCAATCTGATCATCGGCAACAGCGGCAACAACATCCTCGATGGCCTTGGCGGCAACGACACCATGGTGGGTGGCGCCGGCAACGATTATTACTTCGTCAACAGCACCCTCGATGTCGTCTCCGAGCTCAGCGGCGAGGGCAGCGACACCATCTTCAGCGGTGTGAGCCTCACCCTGCCAGCCCAGGTGGAAACCCTGGTGCTCAGTGGTCTCGGCAGCATCGCGGCGGTGGATGCCAGCAGTGAGGTGCTCACGGCCAGCTCCCATGGGCTCAGCAATGGCGATGCGATCGTTGTCTCCTCGGATCGCGGCAGCCTCCAGGCCAATACCCCTTATTACCTGATCAACGCCACCACCAACAGCTTCCAGCTGGCCAGCGCAGCCGGCGGCACGGCCCTGAACCTGGTGGGCGGCGAAACCGGCCTCTACACCGTGGCCTACACCAGTGGCAGCAGCTACAACCTCAGCGCCACCGGCAACAGCCTCGACAACGTGCTGGTGGGAAATGCTGGCTCCAACATCTTCAACTTCAATTACAGCGGTGGCGGTGGCAACGACACCATGCAGGGCGGAGCCGGCAACGATGTGTACTTCTTCGATTCAGCCGGTGATACCGCCATCGAGGCCAGTGGCGATGCCGCTGGCACCGATCTCGTGTACAGCACGGTGGATGTGCCCTACCTGCCGGACAATGTGGAGAATCTGGTGCTGCAGGGCAGCAGCGATCTGGCCGCCACCGGAAATGGCAGTGCCAACATCATTCTTGGCAATGACGGCAACAACACCATCGATGGCGGTCGCGGGATCGACAGCCTCGCCGGCGGGGCCGGCAACGATCTCTATCTGGTGGATGTGCAGGAGGATTTTGTGGAGGAGCTTGCCAACTCCGGCATCGACACCATCCGCGCCCGCGAAAGTTATACGGCTCCCCTCAACGTGGAGCGGCTGGAACTCAGCGGCAGCGGCCGCCACAACCTCACCGGCAACATCCAGGGCAATGTGCTGGTGGGCAATGATTCCGCCAACCTCCTCGACGGCGGCGGCGGCAACGACACCCTGGAAGGCCTCGGCGGCAACGATTCCTACCTCGTCGACTCCAGCGGCGACCTGGTGATCGAAGCCAGCGGCGGCGGCCGCGACACGATCACCACTTCGGTGAGCTACACCCTGCCGGCCCATGTGGAAACCCTGGTGCTGAGCGGCAGCGCCAGCATCAACGGCAGCGGCAACAGCGAGGCCAACACCATCATCGGCAACGAGGCGGCCAACAGCCTCGATGGCGGCGGCGGCGCCGACCTGCTGATCGGCGCTGGCGGCAACGACACCTACTTCCTTGACCATGCAGGCGATGTGGTGCAGGAGCTGGAGGGTGGCGGCACCGACACGGTGATCAGCTCCGTGAGCGTGAACGCGCTGTTTGAGAACGTGGAGGTGGTGATGCTTAGCGGCAGCGCCGATCTCGCGCTCAGCGGCAACACCGCCAACAACTGGCTCGTCGGCAACGCCGGCGCCAACACCCTCGATGGCGGCGCCGGCGACGACACCCTCCAGGGCGGAGCCGGCAACGATCTCTACCGGGTGGATTCCAGCGGCGATCAGGTGATCGAGGCCAGCGGCGGCGGCACCGACACGATCAGCAGCTCCGTGTCGCTCTCCGTTCTGCCTGACAATGTGGAGGTGCTGGTGGCCCAGGGTCGCTCGGCCCTGCTGCTCAGCGGCAACGGCCTCGCCAACACCGTGATCGGCGGCCGTGGCGCCGACACCCTCGATGGCGGCGTCGGCAGCGACACCCTTCAGGGCCTCGGCGGCAGCGACACCTACCTCGTGGACAACGCCTCCGATCTGGTGCTGGAGGGCAACGGCCCGCTCGATGGCCGCAACGATGTGGTGATCGCCTCCATCTCGATCAGCAGCCTCGCCGACAACATCGAGACCCTGATCCTCAGCGGCAGTGCCAACCTCAGTGCCACCGGCAACAGCGGCCGCAACACCATCACCGGCAACAGCGGCAACAACATCCTCGATGGCGGCGGCGGCCGAGACCTGCTGATCGGCGGCGCCGGCAACGATCTCTACCTGGTGGATTCCAGCGACGACCGCGTGATCGAACAGGCCGGTGAAGGCAGCGACACCCTCAGCGCCTCGATCTCGATCGCATCGCTGCCCGAGAACGTGGAGGTGCTGGTGCTCAGCGGCAGCGCCGATCTCAACGGCACTGGCAATGCCGCCGCCAACACGCTGCTCGGCAACGCCGGTGCCAACCGGCTCGACGGCGGCGGCGGCAGCGACACCCTGATCGGTGGCGGCGGCAACGATTTCTATGTGGTCGACTCCGCCGACGATCTGGTGATCGAGGCGGCCGGTGGCGGCAGCGACACGATCAGCACCTCGGTGTCGCTCAGCGCGCTGCCCGATCACGTGGAGGTGGGCAGCCTCAACAGCAGCGCCCCCCTCTCCCTGGTGGGCAACAGCCTGGCCAACCTGCTGATCGGCAACCGCGGCGACGACAGCCTCGATGGCGCCGCCGGCGCCGACACCCTTGTTGGAGGCCGCGGCAATGATGTGTACTTCATCGACAACAGCGGCGATCTGGTGATCGAAGCCCCACGCGCCGGCATCGATTCGGTGCTCAGCAGCATCAGCACCAGCCTGGCCGACAACGTGGAAAACCTCACCCTGCTCGATTCCGGTGGCGCCATCAACGGCAGCGGCAACAGCGGCAACAACACGCTCACGGGCAACGCCAGCGCCAACCTGCTGCTGGGCCTCGCCGGCAACGACGTGCTCAGCGGCGGCGGCGGCAACGACACGCTCGATGGCGGCGCCGGCGCCGATGTGCTGAGCGGCGGCAGCGGGGCCGACCTGTTCCGCTTCAGCAGCAGCGACGACATCGGCCGCTACTCCAAGGTGGACAGCATCAGCGATTTCAACCCCTCGGAAGGCGACCGCATCGACCTCAGCGCCCTCGCCAGCAGCCTCGGCCGCGCCCTCTCCTGGCTCGGCAGCAGCCCCTTCAGCGGCAGCGCCGGCCAGGTGCGCTACGACAGCGACGGCGGCCTGCTCGGCATCGATCTCACCGGCAATGCCCGCAACACCACCTCCATCCGCCTGGCCAGCGGCCTCAGCATCGGCAGCGGCAACCTCATCCTGAGCTGAGCCGCTCAGATCCTGATCGCACGCCGCCTTGCCCGTTCGCATGCAGCCATGAACCGAATCATCGCCGTCTGCCACAGCCTGGGAGGCGATGGACTGACTGGAGCCAATGTATTTCTGGCATCCCTGCTGAAGACATTTCAGCGCGACCGCTTCGCCACCATCCATATTCTTCACGGCCCCACCATCAGCCGTGAGCATTTCCTCGCTGATGCACCGCTTCACCTGCATGCCATGCCGGAGAAACGGCCCGGCTATGGCACCCTGTGCCACATGTGTGATCTGCCATTCTATCCGGATGACTTTGTCATGCATGTTGATTTCAGGGATTCCTTTTTCCAGAGGTTTCCATTCTCCTGCCTTGACTATTCCTTTGACAAGGTTCATGTCTTTGCCGAGAACAGCCAGCAACCCTTGGATAAAGAACCAAACAATCTGCTGTGGCTACGACGACTCCACTCCAGCGGCAGCCATCTTCCTGCTTTCCTGAACGGCAAGCCGGTGATCTGCTTTGGGGTCATCGGCGCAGGGCGCTGGGGTTTGTTTCAGCAGCATCTCAAGACCATTGTGCGGCGGATCATCGACACCGATCGCTTCTTTGGACTCGACCAAGCCGTGCTGACCAGCCTGGTGCATGAACATCCCGAGAACTATATTCTGCACTCCAATGAAGATGGGCCTGTCATGCATCTGCACACCCAGCCACCGGTTTTGGAATCAAGGGATGGCAAGCTGATCATCAAGACCACCAAGGGAATCGTTCCTGCAGTTGTGCATCAATATGACCGCTATCCGGAGTTGCTGAAGATCGTGCATGCAACCTACTCGCGGTCTGGCTGAGCACAACGCTCGCCTTCTCACCACTGCAGCCCCCCCAGGGGCTCACCAGCCTGCAGCGGCCGCAGGGGCAGGGATTCCACCAGCGGCAGGAAGCTGGGGTGGCCATGCTCCACCATCAGAAATCGGCGGTGGGCCAGGGCCGGCTTGCAGACGGGCCAGCGCTGCAGCACCGTGTAGGTGGCCGCCGTTTCCAGAGGGCCCACGAAGCCCTCGCGTGGCAACGGCCCCTCCAACAGCTGCCGGCGCTGCTGCTCGCTGATCACGAACAGGCCGGCATGGGGATTGGCGGTGCGATCAAACACCACCTCCCGCCCCTCGAACACAGCGCGCAGCACAGCGGGCTGGGGTTGATTGAGCCCATCCACCACCTTCCTCGCCAGCGGGCCATCCACCAGCAGGCGACCCGCCGCCCCGCCGCGCACCAGCTCGTAGCGATGGGGCATCAGCACCTGGCGGTGCTCCACCAGATCCAGCCACCAGCGCTGCTTGTCGAAGAAGAGAGGGTCGTGCAGGATCAGATCATCTTCGAGGTAGAGGCGCAGATCCGCCGGCTGCTCATCCGCCACCAGCCGATCGCGGCAGAGCAGAGGCAACTGGCGCGGATCCTCCAGCTCCAGCACCTCCTCCCGCAGATCCCCGCCGAAATCCTCCAGCACCTGCGCCAAGCGATCGCGGCCGTTCGTGAGCACCCGGATCTCCAGCCGCAGGGCCGGCAGCTCCTCCTCCCCTGCCGCGACCAGCGGCGCCGCTTCGATCACCCGCGCGCCGATGTTCAGCAGCAGATCGCGTCGGCGGCGCCGCTGACCCTGCAACGCCAGCAGGCAGCGCCGAAAGGCCGTTTCCCGGAAGCGACGCTGCGCCCCAATGCCACTGCCATGGCGGGGTTCAGCTTCGGCCGCCAGGTAATGGGGGATGTAGACCCGCACCAGCAGATCCTGGGCTGGTTGGCAGGCGGCGGCCATCAACCCGGCAGCAGCAGGGGGGCCAGGGAGGCGGGCGGCTCGATCGGCACCGGCCCGCTGCTTCCCGCCAGCAGCTGATCCACCAGGGCCAGCAGCGCCGGCAGGCTGCGGCTGCGCAGGTCGTAGCGATCCACCACGGTGCGCCGGGCCGCCTCCGCCAGCGGCTGAAAACGGGCCGGCTCCGCCAGCACCTCCGCCACCTGGCGCGCCAGGGCCTCGTGATCGAAGAAATCCACCAGCAGGCCGTTCACGCCAGGCTCCAGCACCTCCTGCACCGGGGGCGTGCGAGAGCCCACCACCACCGCGCCGCAGGCCATCGCCTCCAGCATGCTCCATCCGAGCACGAAGGGCACCGTGAGATACACATGGCAGCGGCTCAGGCGAAACACCGCATGCAGCACCCGCGGCGGCACACGCCCCACGAAATGCACGCGATCGAGCGCGATCCGGCCCTCCAGCTCCCGCAGCAGCCAGGTGCGCCAGCTGCCTCCGCCGGGCGGCGGATTGCCATAGCTGATGCCATCCCCACCGATCACCACCACCCTTGCCTCGGGGCGCAGCTCCTGCAGCAGGGGCAGCATGCGCAGGAAGGTATGGAAGCCACGCATGGGCTCAAGGTTTCGGTTCACAAATGTGACCAGCTCCTCACCCTGGCCGATCACCAGGCCCCGGTTCGCCAGCCGCAGCTCATCGCTCTCGCCCTCAGGCGCCTGCGGCGTGATCCGCTCCGTGTCGACCCCTTCATGGATCACCTGCACCCGGTCGCGGAAGGGAGCGGGAACACTGCTCCATTGAAACCAGGTGGCGGTGACACCACAGCGGAAGGTATCGAGGGCATGGAGCTGCAGGCTGCGGCGCAGCCGTACCCGGGTGGCACCGGCCCAGTCCGGCGGGTCCACGGCCGGATCGAATCCGTAATCGGCACCGGTGGTGCGGTACACAAACTCCTGCTGATGCAGCACAGGAACCCCCGGCAGCAGATCGGGCAGGGCGAGCAGCTCCCCCCAGCCGGGATGCCCGATCACCAGATCCGGCGCAAAGCCCTCATCAAGCAGCTGGCGCACCACCAGACCCACCGCCTCACCGCGGATCACCTTGGCCTGGGTGTCGGCCAGCCAGGGATGGCAGGGAGGAATTCCGCCAGCCGGCGAGGGGTCGTAGCGGCGGAGGGGAATGCCATGAAGAGGCCTGGCGCTCTGGGATCCCACTGCCACGAGCTGATGACCCCGTTCGCGAAGTGCCGGAGCAAGATGCAGATACTGGCCTGGAAAATTCTGATGGATCAGCAGGATCCTGGCCGATCGGCTGGGCACAGCTAGGAGGGATGATCGATCCTGCTGCGCAGCAACGAAGACACAATGGAGGAAAGGGTTTCGCCTTCCTCAAGGGCTCGCAGCTTCAGCAAACGCAGCAGATCTGAACTGATTTCAACAGTCAGTTTACGACGCGGCGCCCGACTCTCGCTGCCGCCTGCTCTTACTACCCTGGACCCCACGGGCACCGAAGGCAACGAGTGCATGTGCAAAAACGCATCATCTCACCGGACTGTACCCCTGCCGACCCGCTCAGGCAGCACCACCGTGTGTGGGTTGCTAAATGGCCGCGGGCTCACGGCGGCACCACTCAGCTGCCCATGCCTGGCAGCAGGGGCAGATCCGGGCTCTCGCTCGGCTGCCAGCTGCAGGTTTCCACGGCGCTCTCCAGGCTGATCGGCCCCTCCCGAAGGCGCCGCAGAACCCGGGCCACCATGGCATCGAGATCCCGCTGGAACATCTCCCAGAGCACCTCCTCCCGCCAGCCGTCCTCGGGATCAGCCGGAAAGCGATGCAGCAACTGCAGGATCAGCCAGTCGTCGTGCACCTGCCGCGGGGCCAGGATCTGCCCCACCGCCGCCCCCTCCAGGCATTCGCGCAGCTCGGGCGCCACCTGAGCCGCACGCACCGGACCCACGACGCCGCGCGTCCAGCGCTCGTCGCCGAGGCCGTGGCGATCGACCAGCACCGAGAGATCACCCCCGTCGTCGATCACCTGCAGATAGAGCTCCGAGGCCATGCTTTCCTCCTGCACGCGCAGGCACACGTAGATCCAGGTCTCCAGATCACGGCTGTGGCGCAGCGACCAGGCCTGCAGCAGGGGCTCGTAGTGGCCTTCAATCCAGAGTTTGAGGCGCAGGTCGTTGAGGTTGG
>Ga0169931_10012390_pt1 | contig 11835 bp, 8 predicted proteins | sample Kivu_15m_20L_FD_129675 | JGI IMG/M metagenome (GOLD analysis project Ga0169931, IMG submission 129675) | Freshwater microbial communities from Lake Kivu, Western Province, Rwanda to study Microbial Dark Matter (Phase II) - Kivu_15m_20L... | ecosystem: Environmental > Aquatic > Freshwater > Lake ... | reverse complement strand
GCAAACGCTCGGATGACACCCCGCGTTGTTCGACCAGAAAGTAGGCAGACTTGAGGGCACCTTTCATCAGTTGCTCCAAGTTGTTATCCCGTCTCTCCATCATGCCAGTGGGCACGGCGAGTTGGATGACCAGAACGTCTTGGCTGAGAACAAAATCATCCCATTCAGAGTCGTTGGCGATGAACTCAAGTATGCCTGAGATCACAGAAGCGAAGAATGCAGTTAGCAGGAGGTCCGCACCAGGCGTGATCTTGAGAGCCGTGTCGTATAGTGCTCTGTAGTCCTGCTTTTTTGTGGCTGAATCGGCAGCCAGGAGCTTGAGATACGGCACTCGCTCACCAAAGGCATCTCCTATTGGGCTGCCAATCTTCTCTCCGTCACACCACACGAAAGATGGGAACAACCCTTCGCCCTCGTCGCCGAATGTGACGGCCTTCCCTAACTTCGTGAGTTGATCTCTCAATACCACCTTTGAATAGCTGGTCCCAAAGTCGAAGCCTGCGACAAAGAAGTGGTTCATATATCAATGACTTGGTTGAACGCGAATCAGCCCGCAGGCTACCCGCTTGAACTGAGGTGTGACAGCTAGATCACCATTCAAAATCGAGAGTTCCTCCTCCAGTCGCTTCTGCAAAGCCTCGACTTGGCTTTCCATCAAGCGCATACCGCGAATACGGTCGCCTCTTTGCGCCATGATCTCAAGCCGCCGCATAGCCCCATCAATTCGACTCCGAAAGTGGTTTGCAATCTGCGCGCGCTTTGAGTTAACCCTCAGTTCGAGATCCTCGCCGAACGCTTCCTGTTTGGCGCGGCAGTCTTCGTTAGCGGTTTCGACCAAGCTATTGAACTCCACCGAATAATCTGAGTGCCCCCGAGTGGTGCCCCAAGAACGACCCGACTCCAAAAGCTCATTAACGAGCGCTTCCGAATCCTCTGCGGTTAGCACGTTGCCCGATTCAAGGTGCATCGCTCGAAACACCAGCTCTTTCCTGCTCATTGCTGGATGGGACAGCGACAAGCGCATGACATGGAAAAGATAGCCGCCGACCTCCCATCGCTTACTTGCCAGAATCGAAGCTGAAGCTGGGTGCCAGGATTTGGATCGCTCCCGTCTTGTACTCGTCATCCACTGGACGAGCGGATGAAGGTGATTCGCGAGGATTAGGTTACGGTATTTCTTTTTGCTCAGTTCAAACTGTTGCGGGCTGAACGTCAAGGCTGCCAGCCGTTGCCTCGTGTTAAAACCTTTCGGCCAGTGCAGATCGTTTCGGCGAAGGAATGTCTCAAAGTCTGACATCGCCTCGAAACTGAAATGCAAAGTCAGACACTGATCATCAGGCGAGTCCCAACTGAGCTGGCAATGTTGATTGCCTCCATAAGTCTCAGCGAAGAATTCATCCGTGAAGCGGCGCAGCTCATTGGCTTTGATATAGCGTCCGAGTGTTTCTCCCTTGGAGACAGAGTCTTGAAGAATTGAGCGCAGGCCAATGAGGCTGTCGGACTCATCGCTAACTTCTCGGGTGATTGCTCTCTCATTTTCAATGGCAGCCGCAGTTTGCACAATCTTCTGCTCAATCTGCTCCGGGCTTAACTCATCCACCAGAAGATCTCGGGTGAGGCTGCTGATGTGTTGCCCCATGATTCCTTCGAGATCACCAACAGTCTGAGTGAAGACGCCAATTTTGTGATGGAGATGCATGCAAATACTGCCGTCGATCGTGCCTTCCACATTGAAATTGATGATCACAATAGTCTGCGCGGCTTGGCCGATGCGGTCGATACGTCCAATTCGCTGTTCGACCCGCATTGGATTCCAGGGCAGGTCATAGTTGACCATGATGCGACAGAACTGAAGATCGACGCCCTCTGCCGCCACCTCAGAACACAGAAGAACCCTGTTTTCTGGCGCTTCAAACGATCTCAAAAGGGCATCTCGTTCTTCTGGTGTTTTTACGTCCCCCGTGACCAGAATGCATTTCATTCCATCCTGCTCCAGCCTTCGTTGAAGGTAACGAAGCGTATCCTTAAAGAAGGCAAAAATGATGACCTTGTCTGTTGGAGTGCGCTTCAACAATTCGTCCCTGAGTCGAGCGTATTTGGTGTCACATGAATCGAAATCATGATTTCGCACCCAGGACAGGTCTTCAGCGATGGCCTGTGGTTCTTCACAAACGAAATCCTCCGCTTCTTCCTCAGCCTCGAAAGGGTCATCGAGTGCTGCCAAATCGTCAAGATCACCCCATCGGGAACGACCATCGCGAAGCTTTTCGGCCATGACCGGAAGGCAACTCGCCATGGTCAAGGCTGGAGAGATCAGGTGAAACACAGAAAGGACATCGCCTCGTTCAGCGACCCTCCGCCTGATGAGTTTGAGAACCCCGTTATAGAAGGCTGACTCCTCCGGTGTTGGTTTCACATTCAAGGTGACAGCGTCGCGTGTCACCTTGTTCTGGAAGACTTCGACTTTGCGGGTCCGATTGAGGAAGGCTCCAAGCTCGTTGAGGCGTTGGGCCTTGCTTAGCATTGAAACCCTATCTGACGGCGAAATCTCTCCAGGGCGGTCTGTGTGATTTTTGAGATGCAGGGCAAGGTGATCCTTCGCTGCCGATGGAGGGATCAGTTCCAGATGCTCCACACATCTGTGGAAATCCGGTGTCGTTCGACCAAGCTCATTTGCTAGAAGAACAGCAGGACGATTACGCTCGCGCAGTGCGTTGAATGTGGCCTCATCACGGAACATGTCTGGATCGACCAGCTTGAGCAACGCATACAGGTCTCGAGTTTGATTGTTCAATGGTGTTGCTGAGAGGGCGAGAACACCTTGAGATGAGGATGAAAACACTTCACCCACTACATGCGTGGCCGTAGCGGTGTTTTTCATCAAGTGGGCCTCATCAAACACCACCAAATCAGCGAATGAGTGCTTGTGATTCCACTCCAGCAAACCACGGAAAAGGCCAACTCTCGGACGCTTTTCAAGTTTCTGGTCTACCTCGTCGTCTCCAAGTGGTCCTGAGTGACCTGAAAGCCAGGGTTGCAAATAGCGCTTCTCGTTACGTCGAGGTCGAAGGGCATGATAAGACGTAACGATGGCAAACCCCTGACCTGCACCCTTGCGCTCACAGTTTTTGAACTGCTCCAACAGACCCTTTGCGTTCGCATACTGAGCATCAATTCCAAAACGATCTTGAAGCTCACGTATCCATTTTGGTATGAGTGTTGGAGGACAGATAACAAGCAGGCGACGCGCTTTGAATCGTGCTTGGCACTCAGTCCAAATAAGGGCGGCTTCAATGGTTTTCCCCAAGCCCACTTCGTCCGCGATTAGAAGACGGCCCAAAGGGGACTGCACAAACTTGAGGACTGGTAGAAATTGGTGAGGGTAGAAATCAATCTCGGCAGTGCGCATGCAATAGACCACATTGCTCAGATCGCCTCGCAGCTTCTCGAACGTCATCAAGGAGCGCATCGAATCGAGATCACCGTATCGACCTTTAGCAACAAGACTCTCGAAACTTTGGTCTTCATTGGCAGCGAAGGCTTCAAGAGCCGCGAGCGGCTCGTAAGCCGTCTCATCAGCCCACTTGACCTCAATCATCGGGACAATGCCTTTCATCAGATTACCGGTCAAAACACCCACCGTGCCCGGCCTGTGACGGTGTCTTACTACTAGAGACGCGTCGATCTGGTCTAGTGAAAGAGACATGGGGATGAATCGCCTATTTTGCTAAAGTTGTTGTTGCTCTGCCGGACTCCACACCCTCTCAAAACCAAAGCCCTCGAAGTGCTTGGCATTGGCGGTGGCGAAGTGGGTGACGCCATGGTGGCGAAGGGTGAGGGCGAGGCGGGCGTCGATGATGTGGCGGAAGCCGGTGGTGGTCTTGGCGGCCCAATTCCAGAGGGGTTTGCCGACCTCGGGTTCGTAGTCGCCGAACTCCCACGCGGGATTGGTTCGGAGGGCGTCGCAGAAGGCGGTGGCTTCTTTGGCGGTCTTGGGCTTTTTGAAGACAGCGGTATTGCGGAGCTGCATGTAAAGCTCCACCAGCACGAGGCCGCATAGCAGGAATCGCTCGCCGACGATTTCCTCCTCGAAGAAGCGGCGAGCGGCTTCGTGATGCGGCGAATCAGGATTGGCCGCGTAAAGGAAGACATTGGTATCGGCGGAGAGGATCATGAGGCGCTGCGCTCAAGGATGGCATCGACTTCGGGGCGCAGGCTGGCGGGATCGGTGAGGAAATCGCCGCCGCAGTCGAGCGTGGGAAAGCGCCAGACCTTTTTGGGCGCGGGCTCCTCCGGGAAGCGGGTGACGAAATGCTCCGCTGCCTTGCGCATGACCTCCGAAAGCGACCAATCCTGCCGCTCGGCGATCTCTTTGAGCCGCTGGTAGAGTGGCTCGGGGAACTGAATCTGAGTGCGTGTCATGATGCGTTTTATACATCATGAGCGGATGGCTGTCAATTTGGCGGTTTGTGAACTGGTGGACGCGTAAAACTTTGTCCACGTTTGACCGGCTCAGGGAACAACCCTGTAGCCATGACTCCAAGACTCCATCACTCCCTGCCCTTTCTCCTCTGCGCTCTTTGCGTCTCTGCGGTGCCAACTCAGGCTCAGGACGCTTCACCGCCGGAGTGGTTCAAGAAATTGGATCGGGATGGGAGTGGGGGGATTTCGCGGGAGGAGATGCCGAAGCTGTTTGATCGGTTGGACGCGGACAAGGATGGCGTAGGCACCGTGGCGGAGGTGACGGCTTATTTTACCAAGGCGCAGCAGGCGGCGGCGAAGGGGACGGCCAAGGGCGGCCAAAGCAAAGGGAAGGCGAACGCCGTGAGTGAAGGTTCGGCGGACAGGAATGTCCGCATTACCGATGCTGATCTCGCTTTCTTTGAGAAGAACATCCGTCCGGTGCTCATCAAGAGCTGCTACGAGTGCCACAGTGCGGAGGCGGACAAGCTCAAGGCCGGGCTGGCGCTGGATGCGCGGGCGGCGTTGCTGAAGGGAGGCGATAGCGGGGCGGCCGTGGTGCTGGGAAAGCCGGAGGAGAGTCTGCTCATCAAGTCGCTGCGGCATGATGATCCTGATTTGAAGATGCCGCCGGAGAAGCATGGCGGGAAGCTGAGCGAGGCAGTGATCGCGGACTTCGTGGAATGGGTGAAGCGCGGTGCGCCGATGCCGGAAGGTCAGGCGGTGGCGGTGGAGCAGAAGATGGAGGCGCGGATGGATCATTGGGCGTTCAAGCCGATGAAGGACTCGCCTGCGCCAGCGGTGAAAGGCACGTCCTGGCCGCGCACGGAGGTGGATCGCTTTGTGTTGGCGGAGCTGGTGAAAAAGGGCCTCGCGCCAGTCGGTGATGCGGAGCCAGCGGCCTTGCTTCGTCGCGTGCATCTCGATTTGACCGGACTGCCGCCGACGGCGGAGCAGGTGACGGCTTTTCTCGCGGCACCGAGCGAGTCGCGGATCGAAGGCGTGATTGATGAACTCATGAAGTCGCCGCAGTTTGGCGAGCGCTGGGGCCGTCATTGGCTGGATGTGGCGCGGTATGCGGAGAGCAGCGGCAAGGAGACGGACTTCGCGTATCCGCAGGCATGGCGGTATCGCGATTATGTGATCAAGGCCTTCAATACGGACATGCCGTTTGATCAATTCATCCGCGAGCAGATCGCGGGCGATTTGTTTGAGGCTCGCGATGACAAGGAGCGGGCGGAGTTGCTCATCGCGACCGGTTTTCTCGCCATCGGGCCGAAGTCGCACATCGAGAAAAATCCGCTCCAGTTCGAGATGGATGTGGTGGATGAGCAGATCGACACCGTGAGCCAGGCTTTCCTCGGCATGACGATGGCCTGCGCCCGCTGCCACGATCACAAATACGATCCCGTCTCGCAGCGCGACTACTATGCGCTGGCGGGCATCTTCCGCAGCACGGACACGAAGTTCGGCACGATCAAGCTGGTGCAGAACAACAATGTCAGCACGCTCATGCCGCTGCCAGCGACCGCAGGGCAGCCGGATGCGTTGAAGCCGCTGAGCCCACGCGAGCGCGAGCGCCTGACGAGGCAGGTGGAGCAGGGCTCGGCCCGGCTCGCGGAACTCACCCGGGAGAAGATGTTCGCGTCATCCGAGTTTGTGCAGACGCGGCTGCGCACCCAGACATCCGCCGCCCATCTCGCCGCCTATGAAGCCGACGGCACGCCGAAGCAGTTCGTCACCTGCGTGCTGGAGCGTGACAGGCCGCGTGACTCCGCGCTGCTCATCCGTGGCGAGGTGCAAAAGCCCGGCGACATGGTGTCACGCGGCCTGCCGATGCTCGCGAAGACCAGCGCCGCGATCCCCAGCGGCAGCGGTCGCAAGGAACTCGCCTCGTGGATTTCCTCGCCGGATAATCCACTCACCGCCCGCGTCATCGTGAACCGCGTGTGGCTGCATCTTTTCGGCCAGGGCATCGTCACCACGCCGGACAACTTCGGTTTGTCAGGCCAGGCACCCACGCATCCCGCGCTGCTGGATCATCTCGCGACTCGTTTTGTCAAAGAAGGCTGGTCGGTGAAAAAACTCATCCGCGAGCTGATGACGAGCCGCGTCTATGCGCTGAGCACCGCGCACGACGCGAAGAACTTCGAGGCCGATCCCGACAACACGCTGCTCTGGCGCATGACGCCGCGCCGTCTCGATGCCGAGTCCATCCGCGATGCGATGCTGCTCACCGCCGGCAAGCTCGACCTCCGCCCTCCGACCGGCAGCGCTGTTGCGATGTATGGCGAAGGTTACGTCACCGGCGTGCAGACGCAGAATCGAGGCCCGCTGGATCAAATCTCGCCGCATCGCTCCGTCTATCTGCCTGTGATGCGCAATCTGCCGCTGGAGTCGCTCGCGCTCTTCGACATGGCCGCAGGCAGCATCGTCACCGGCCAGCGACCGCAGACCACCGTGCCCGCGCAGTCGCTCTACCTCCTCAACAGCCCCTACGTGCTGAAAGCCGCCGAGTTCGCCGCGCAGCGCCTGCTTACCGACCGCCCGAAGAGCGAACCGCACCGCGTGAAGCTCGCCTACGAACGCATCTTCAACCGCCAGCCCACCGACGCCGAGATCGAAGCCGCGCTCAAGTTTGTGAAGACAAAACCCGATGCCGCCAAAGGCTGGGCCGCCCTCTGCCAGAGCCTCTGGGCGAGCCATGAGTTCCTCGCTCGCAGCTAATATGAAAGCAGAACTCGAACAGCCGATGCGATCTCTCGTAGCAAGGCTTCAGCGCCCAAAAGCCGCGTCCAGCTTGTCCAGCAAGGCCAGGCCTTTCTTCGCAGATCCACGGGCCGCCATGGCGCGGAATCGGCTTTCGGCGTCGAACTCGGCAATCGAAATGGTGGCGAGTTCCTCCATCAGCTTGTTCACGCTGAGATCGCGGTGCTTGGCAAGCTGGCGGAGGCGGGTGTGCTTGTCGTCTGGCAGACGGATGGTGACAGTGCTCATAGAATCATGGATTCACCGTCAAACCAATCAACGTGGCCGCCGCAGCCTGTCGGGCATCAGCAGTCACAAACTCGGTCTCGCCAGCGACTTTCGCGGCTGCCAGATGCAGGGCGTCATTCGTGCGAACAAAGACAGGCGGTGTCTGCGAAAGGCACTGGTCCAGGATGCTTCCAAAGATTCGCTCAAGGTGCGGCGAATCCGGTATGATGCGAACTCGGCTGGTTTGAATGTCTCGAAGCAACCTCTGATAACAAAGAGCTGCTCCGCCAGGCGACAACACTCCCTCAGACTCGCGTCGGCGGAATGCGGTCCGCGCCTCATGTTTGCCAACAAAACTGATGACGATCTCGGTGGTTCCGGACGCGCGAACCAAATACTGCGGGGAATCCGCTTCTGTAAGATACAGCTTCAGCAGAGCGGAAGTGTCCCAGCAGCTCATCAGAAGCGATCCTCCCGAATGTCATCCATGATCTCTTGCAGCGGTGCACCACGCTTGCCCGTGCAGGTCCGCGCACGCAGTTCGGCAAGCTCGACCAGCCACTGTTTCCGATCCTCCAAAGAGTTCCCCTGCGTCTCCCGCTTGCCAGGTAATCGGCTCTGCAACCACTCCAGCAGGGACCATTGCTCCTGCTGCGGCAGGTTTGCGACTGCGGACTCAATTTCAACCAACGTGCTCATGGGCAGAAGGTGCCCTGCCGCAAACATCTCGTCAAGCAGCCACAGCCTTTCCAAACAAACCACACCGCCATGACTCCATTCATCCCAAACTCCACCACCGCACACCCCGCCTTCTCCCGCCGCGAATGGCTGCAACGCACCAGCGCGGGCTTTGGTTATCTCGCGTTGAGCGCGCTCGCCACGCAGCGTGCTCTCGCCGACAACGCCGCGCCGCTCGCACCGAAGCAGCCGCATTTCCCGGCGAAGGCCAAGCGTGTGCTCTTCCTCTGCATGGACGGCGGGCCGTCGCATGTGGACAGCTTTGATTACAAACCCGAGCTGGCGAAATACGCGGGCAAAGCCATCGGCAAAGGCAAGGTGCCCACCGGCAAGCTCATGGCCCCGGTGTGGGAGTTCAAGCAGCGCGGCCAGAGCGGCCTGTGGATCAGCGAGCTGTTCCCGCAGATCGCCTCGCACGCGGACAAGCTCTGCCTCATCCGCAGCATGAAGACCGATGTGCCGAATCATCCGCCTGCCTTCCTGCAAATGCACTGCGGCATCCCCACCGCGCCACGTCCCAGCATGGGTGCCTGGATCACCTACGGCCTCGGCAGCATGAATGAAAACCTGCCCGGCTTTGTCACGCTGAGCCCGAATCCCGGCAACGGCGGCTCCGCGAACTACGGCAGCTCGTTCTTGCCCGCCATCTATCAAGGCACGCGCATCGGCAACGGACGCCAGCCCATCGCCCAGGCCAAGATCAGCAACCTCGCCCATCCGCAGCTCGCACGGCCTGAGCAGCGTGCCCAGCTCGACTTCGTGCAGCAGCTCAACCGCACCGCTCAGCAGCGCCAGCCGGAGAACGCCGCCATCGAGGGCCTCATCGAGTCGCACGAACTCGCCTTCCGCATGCAGGACGCCCTGCCCAGCGTGCTCGACATCGAAAGCGAGTCCGACACCGTGAAAAAGCTCTACGGCATCGGCGGCGGCACCACCGACGACTTTGGCCGCCAATGCCTCATGGCCCGCCGCATGTTGGAGGCCGGAGTGCGTTTCGTGGAGGTCAATCACGGCGGCTGGGACCAGCATCGCAACCTCACCGAAGACCACGGCAAACACGCCGCCGCCGTCGATGGCCCCATCTCCGGCCTTTTGACCGATCTCGAAGGCCGCGGCCTGCTCAAAGACACGCTCGTCATCTTCGCCGGTGAGTTTGGCCGCACACCGTATGCGCAGATCGACGACGGCCGCGACCACAACCACACCGGCTACACCACCTGGTTCGCCGGAGCCGGCGTAAAGCCCGGATTCAGCTTCGGCGAGACCGACGAGTTCGGCTACGAAAGCGTCATCGACCCAGTCCACATCCACGACTGGCACGCCACCATCCTCCACCTCCTCGGCCTGGAGCACACCAAGCTCACCTACCGCTACGCCGGCCGCGACATGCGCCTCACCGAAGTGAAAGGGAACGTGGTGAAGGGGATTCTCGCGTGAACCGAACACTTATTCCCATGAAGCTACCCCTTGCCCTCAACCTGCTTTCGTCATTCGCTTTTTTGAATGTGGCTTCGGCTTCAGCCGAAACTTCTGCGGCTAAAGCCGCAGCCACTTTGCCGAACATCCTCATCTTCCTCGCCGATGACCTCGGCTATGCGGACATCGGCGTGAACGGCTGCAAGGACATCCCGACACCGAACATCGACAGCATCGCGAAGAACGGCGTGCGCTTCACGGATGGCTACGCCACGCATTGCGTCTGCTCGCCATCACGCGCGGGACTGATGAGCGGGATGTATCAGCATCGCTTCGGCTTCGAGCACAACTCGGGGCCGGAGCGCTATGCCGATCCGAACTTCGGCCAGCCGCGCGAGATTCCAACCCTCGCGGAGAAGCTCAAAACCGCCGGATATGCCACGGGCATGATCGGCAAATGGCACATCGGTTTCAAAGAAGGGCTGCGACCCCATGAACGCGGCTTTGACTATCACTTCGGCTTCCTCAGCGGGGCGCGGACGTATCTGCCGGGGCAGAGCGACAATGATCCCATCGTGCGAAACGGCGAGCCGGTCACGACCACGAAGTATCTCACCGATGAGTTTGCCGATGAGGCGGTGGGTTTCATCGAGCGCAGTCAAGGAACCAAGAACGAAGAACCAGCAACCAAGAACTCGGCGAAGCCCTTCTTCCTCTACTTCGCCTTCAATGCCGTGCATTCGCCGATGGATGCGAACCCGTATTCAGCGGCGCTCAGTGGCATCGCGGATGAAAAGCGGCGGACGTATGGCGGCATGTTGAGCGGGCTGGACGCCGCCGTGGGCAAGGTGCTGGCGAAGGTGCGTGAACTCGGCCAGGAGGACAACACGCTCATCTTCTTCTACAGCGACAACGGCGGCCCCACGCATCAGACCACCAGCCGCAACGACCCGTTGCGCGGCGAGAAAGGCCAGTTCTACGAGGGCGGCATCCGCGTGCCCTTTCTCATGCAATGGAAGGCCAGGGTGAAGGCGGGCGGCACCTACACGCAGCCCGTGATGGGCTTCGACTTCCACGCCACCGCGCTCGCCGCAGCACATAGTAGCCATCTCGCTCCGCGAGATGAGCCAAACGCTCCGCAGACCAACAACGCCACATCTTCATCGAAAGCGCCTTCTACCGACAACGCCTCCAGCTCATCTCGACGGAGCGAGATGGCTACTTTGGACGGCATCGACCTCCTGCCTTACCTCCTCGGCGAAAAGACCACCGCACCACACGAGTTCCTCTGCTGGCGAGCCGGAGCGCAGAAGGCCATTCGCATGGGCGACTGGAAACTGGTGCAAACCCCGCGCGAGAGCACCGCCCAGCTCTTCAACCTCAAAACCGACCTCAGCGAGACCAACGACCTCGCCGCGAAGGAACCCGCGAAGTTCACCGAACTCGCCGCCAAGTTCGCCGAATGGGAAAAGGGCACTCAACCCGCCAAATGGGTCCGCCAGGACGCCCGCAACGCCGAAGCGGGTGGAACCGCCAAAGCAGGCTCCGCGCCCAGAAGCCCCGCCAAAGCCACCACCCGCGTCGATGACGCCTTCAAGAAAGCCGACACGAACAACGACGGCAAACTCACCCGCGAAGAGTATCCGCAAAAAGACCTCTTCGACGCCGTGGACGCGAACAAGGACGGCCACGCCACACTGGAGGAAGTGCGCACCTATTACCGCAGCAAACGGAGTGCAAAGTAACCTGCCGCATCACGGAAACGCCCACCTTCACCAGCAGGAAGAAAATTGTCCACCTTTCGCCTTCTCACGGAACAACCCAGTAGCCATGACTGCAAAACTCAACCGCTTCATCCCGCTCCTCCTCTGTGTGCTCAGTGCCTCTGTGGTTCAAACCCACGCCCAAGCTCCTGGCGGCGTCTTCCAGCGATTCGACCGGAACAGCGATGGCAAGGTCACCTCCGAGGAACTGCCAAACACGCAGGCCTTTGATCGCTTTGACACGAACAAAGACGGCAGCATCACGCTGGAGGAATACAACGGGGTCATGGGCGGCACGACGCCTAAGCCTGCCACACCGACGACGCCCACCATGCCGTCGAAACCGGCGGAAACACCCACCGCGCCTGCGGATGCCGTTTTCTCCGGCTACGACAAGAACAGCGATGGCAAGGTCACGACCGATGAACTGGCGAATCCGAAGGCGTTCGAGCGTTTCGACCTCGACAAGGACGGCGCGATC
>Ga0169931_10012389_pt1 | contig 11835 bp, 8 predicted proteins | sample Kivu_15m_20L_FD_129675 | JGI IMG/M metagenome (GOLD analysis project Ga0169931, IMG submission 129675) | Freshwater microbial communities from Lake Kivu, Western Province, Rwanda to study Microbial Dark Matter (Phase II) - Kivu_15m_20L... | ecosystem: Environmental > Aquatic > Freshwater > Lake ... | reverse complement strand
AGATATTTTTAATAAATTTGTTCTGTTGCATTTTTGACTGATTTGGAAATTTGCTTTTAACACACTCAAAATTAACAAGTTATGCACAAAAATGCAACTTTTTTTTGATTTTATTTTGCTGATAATCAACTTTTTAGCAACTCCGAAACTTTAGTTAAGTCATTTATTAACCTGTGTGAGACGGAACTGTCCGATGATGTTTTATGAGGTTTTTGATATAATACTATATTCTAGGAATATTTACTTCTGATATATTTTAATAGCTTTTATGATTCTATTTTGCTGAAAATCAGATTTTAAGCAAAATTGAAAAATTTAGTTATTTTTTAATTACAATCACATATTATGAAAGTTTTCAAAAAGCAGCCTATCTTACTAATTGCAATTGGGGTTTTATTGCTCACATCATGCGGTGACGATCCAAGAGATAAATTGGACAATAAAATAAATGTTGGAATCCGAAACGGAAACAACATTGAGGAAAAGGAATGGAATGAGTTGACCAAATACATTCTTGAAAACAAAGGCGAGTTTCCTAACTTGATGGAAGATGAGAAAGTAAACACAAATAAATTAACAGATCACATACTTACATTATCTGAAAAAAGACGAGGACAACCTGACCCCGAAATTTTCAATCCCAAATCAGTAAATGGAAATCCAATCAAATCGCATGTGAAAGTTTTTATTGAAAACTCAGGAAGCATGGATGGTTATGTAAGAGGCATAAAGGATTTTGAAATTGTAATCGGAAAACTTCTTGTCTTGAGTAAAGATTTCTGTTCACAAAATGCTAAAAGCAATTTTGATGTTTTTTTCGTAAACAAAAAAGTCTATCCTGCACCTGAGATAAAAGAACTAACTGATTTTGCAAGAGCGTTAGAACCGACACTAAGTTCACCATACAATAAAGGAGACCGCTCAGAGAGCATATTAAACGGTGTTATTAAAAGCATCATTGACAGTACATCTGAAAATTCTATATCAATACTAATCTCTGATTGTATTTATTCTTTAGAGCCTACCAAAGATACCAAAGGTTCTTTAGGGTATCAACAAAACGGAACAATGGAAGTATTCTTAAATAAATTTCGTAGTTCAAATTTGAACTTTACTACTTGCATATACAAAATGATTTCGGACTATGAAGGAAACTATTTCCCTTATGACTATGACCCCAAAAAGAAAAACAGCATTAGCCTTTATAATATACAAGCTAAACGACCTTACTACATTTGGGTGATTGGTGAATTTGAAAGAGTATCAGACTTTATTAAAAAAATAAACTTTAATTCTCTCAAAGGTTTTCAAAACAGTATCATACTTTCTGACTTAACCAATGAAAAACAGCCATACTATTCAGTATTGAAAGAAACCAACAAAGTTGGTTCTTTCAAGCAGACCGACAGAGGAAAGAGAGATGTAAAAAGCATCAATGACATTCAATTTGATGGCGGCACATTGCAATTTGCTATTGCAATTGACTTAGGCAACATTCCAGTTGATTTATCTTACTTGTCAAACCCCAAAAATTATGTTGTGCCTGATGGCTTTATTGTAAGGTCAATTAAGAAGATTGATAGAAACAAATTATCTCAAAGAGATTTTGTAACCGTAGAAAAAACAACCGCTACCCATTTCATCACTGTTTCAACTACGAACAAGTTTACAATTCAGGATTTAAAGCTTGAACTTTCATATAAAATTCCTGCATGGGTTGAACAAAGCAATAGTCTTGACGACAGAAATATAAAAGATGAATTGGACAAAACCTTCGGTTTGGCTTATTTAGTTCAAGGCGTTTCGGAGGCTTACGCCACCCAGAACCCAGAACAAACTTCTTATTTCAAAATAACAATAACTATAAAAAAGTAAAACAATATGAACGATTTATTTGCACCACTCTTTGAGTTCTTTTACTACACAGTTCCGTTTTCAGACGACTTGTATGCTGAAGGACTTTATGCCTCATTAGGGCTTTGCAATGTTTTGATAAGCCTGTTTTTTGCTGTTCTGTTTTACTACATAATAAACAGACCTGCATTTTCAAAATGGTATCACTGGCTTATCATTTTGCTAATCAACTTTGGAGTTGCTTTTACTTTGGGTATTGTCTTACCACAAACAAAGTTTGTGGCATTAGGAATTGAATATCACAGTGAATATTATATATTCGGCTTGATGAATGCTTTGATAGCATCATCATTTTATTTTATCATTTCATTTATGATTCGTTGGTGGAGCACCAACGCCAAACGAACACCATTTCCGCATTAATAAATAACAATATCAACATGGCAAAATTATATGTATTCGGAATCGGAGGAACAGGAGCAAGGGTTATAAAATCCTTAGCAATGCTACTTGCATCAGGTGTGAAATCAAATTTCACTGAAATAGTTCCCATCATTATTGACCCTGATAAATCAGGTGGGGACTTAAACAGAACTATAAATGCTCTTAACGATTATCAGAGCATTCACAATGAGATTGGTGATTTTGAAAAGAATAATTTTTTCAAAACTAAAATCACTACGCTATCAGAAGTTATTTCGGAAGGTAACGGAAATCCAAATGTTATTGATGGATTTAGATATGAAATTGAAGGAGTGCAATCAGATACTTTTGAAGATTTTATTGGTTATGGAAGTTTAGACAAGAGTAATAAGTATTTGGCTAACCTACTTTTTTCAGACGAGAATTTAAGTTCAAATCTCGATGTTGGGTTTAAAGGAAATCCAAATATTGGAAGTGTTGTTTTAAACCAATTTTCCAAGTCTGATGCTTTCGGAGCATTTGCAAGTAATTTTAAAAATGAGGATAGCATCTTCATAGTAAGTTCAATCTTTGGTGGAACTGGCGCATCAGGATTTCCATTGATTTTAAAAAATATCAGAGAAGGAAAAATTTTTACAGGGAATGAGAAGCAGGGCAAGACACACCAATTCTTAAAAGATGCAATCATAGGAGCAATCACAATTCAACCGTATTTTAAAGTAACTAACAATAAAAAATCTAAAATTGATAGTCAAGGTTTCATAACCAAAACAAAAGCAGCACTTCATTATTATTCGAGAAATGTAACTGGCAACAAATCATTAAATTCAATGTATTATATCGGTGACTTTGATACAAAAGAATATACAAATGTTGAAGGCGGAAGAGACCAAAAGAATGATGCACACTTTGTAGAATTAGCTGCTGCTTTATCAATCATTGACTTTTCTAATTCATATAGTTCACTAAAAACAGTGAATGGCAAAGCAACAAATCAAATCACCTTTAAGGAGTTTGGAATTGACAACACAACACAAGACATTCAATTTACCGATTTAAGCCAATCTACAAATAGCATTATCCGTTCAAGATTATCTGAATATTTCTATTTCAATTTATTCTTAAAAGTAAAACTAAGGAACGAACTGAAACATCCTTACGCTACTGCATACACGAGTAAAATTGACACTAACTTTATTGAACTAAATCCATTCTATTTAACCCTTTCAAGATTTAATAAAGAGTTTAGAATTTGGCTTGGCGAATTATACAGAAACGAAGTTCACTTTAAACCGTTCAATATTGAGGTAATAACAAATGAAAAGACTAAGGAGGTAGAAGATATTTCTGTTACTGACTCAAGTATATTTTCCATCGTTAACGGTGTTAGCGAGAAAAAATCTATTTGGGAATACACTCCATTCCCAAAAAAGAACTATGAACTTTACATTTCTCAACTTAACAAAGCCGCAGAAGAAGTTGGTAATTCAACTTTGAGTAAAAGATTCATGGGAACTTTTTCATTAGCAACCAAATCAATCGTTAATCAAAAACTATATTAATCATGGCCAAAAAAGTATTCCGCTTAGTAAAAACCGGCAATGACCGTGAACATTGGGAACATAGAGGTGGCTCATATGAAACTGATGAGATTAACGACATCCCGAACCCTGATGGAGATAAGGCAATTAAGGAACCGACATCTATTCCAAGTCCATTTGCAAGAATGGATTTAGTCAAATCCTCTTTTCAATATTTATTGAATAAGAAAGGCAATCGTGAGAATAACACGGAGGAGGAACTTAATGGAAATACTATTTATCATAGAATAGTTTCTGAATGCCTTGATGTAGCTGAATTATTTTTTAACTACAACAGACTTTCAAATCAATTTGATATCATCACATGGGATTCGGGCATCTATCAGCAAAATGACGAGCTAAAAGTAAAAGAGAATAGTGATTTAGATTCACTTGTTAGTTCGTCCAATAAAAAACATAAACTTTATGGTGACACCCTGAAACTATTTTTAAGTCAGGATTATAAAGCATACAACTTTAATTTTTTAAAAAGAATTTATTTACTCCACTATAAAAAAGGACCTAAAGAAATTAATGTGGTTGGTGCAACCTCTCCATCTTCATTATTTCTTTCCTCTGCAAATGACTTGTCCTATATCAATCTTCAATTTAATTCTCATAAACTTTTTGACAAGGAAAATCCTTGCCCTCTCTTTCTTAGGGGCGAGCACTTTATCACTTACATTTTCTCTTTGCGTAAAGCAATGCCTGATTTCAGCACATTGTTTTCCGAAATTGACAAATACATTGGGCAATCGTATCAGTTTTTAAGTGATGAATTAAAGGCGAAGATTAGTTTAATTGATGCCACTCATTTTCATATCAACTACCAAGACATTACCATTGGAGGTAATGATGGCGAAACCGCTGAAATTTTAGGCTTCCCTTTAAAAGCAAAAAATGCAGACGAAAGGAAGGAAAGCGAATTTGAAATAAAGTCAGACAAGTTTAAATCTAACCACCCCAATTTCAAAGTGCCGTTGGTTCTGCCAAATGACACTCTCACTTTAGGATTATGGTATTGGGACAGCCCTTGGCAGTCAGAATTTTCATCACCTTATTTTGACGAACGAATTCTTTCCCAAAGAACACTTCCCTTTAAAGACCATGTTCAATATCCCTATTTGACTATTAGCGATTTCTTAGAACCATACTTAATAAAGTTAGTTTATCCTATTAAGTCTTCCGACTTCTTTAATGGTAACATTAGCTTCAACTCAAATGTTGGTGCAAAGAGAGATTCAAACCAAGATGTAGCGAAAAAAGAAAACTCTCAAGACAATCACTTTGTCCTGCCAATCAAAAAGGACTTCTTTGATTATTTTGATACAAAAGAATTTCAAGGAGTAAATAATAACGGCAGCCCTATTCTTTCTGATGGGAAACCAATGTTTGAAATGGAAGTTGCAAGGGCTTCTGTAAAAGTTACACTGCGTATTCCAATTAAGTCTAAAGAAAAACCATACATCACCTTCAAAAGAGAATATAGCTATGCCGGCATTAAAGATTCAGCCCAGCCTGATTTAATAAATAACAAAGGGCTAATTGTAGAAAAAGTTTTCGGAGCAACAATTTACCCGTTCATAAAAGTTAAAAGTCTTCCACAAGCTACTGGAGAAAATAATGAGACCAATCAAATACCTGACTTCAAACACTTTTATCGGGTGATGATGGTTGATAGAAATATTGATGATGCAAATATTCACCAAGATATTGAACTTTCCTTTTCAAAAAATGATAAAAACAAAGAGCTTTCTATTTGTAGAACAGATGTTATCCCATCAGATAAAAACTTTGAAGGATACAAGCGTGTAAGAAGTCAAAAAAAATCAGAACAGGTATCTTCTCATTTTTATGTTCTTGAAGATGACTTTGATTACATAAATGTAAGTCACAAGAACGCATCAGGTGTTCTAATACCAAAATTTAGAGAAATAGATAGAGGCACTTCCAAATTTAGTTTTGCTGTTGACTTCGGAACTTCCAATACACATATTGAATATCTTGTTGGAACAAACCCTGAATCTATTGCTTTTGAAATAACGGAAAAAGATATTCAGATAGGAACGCTTCACGACACATCAGAAGAAACAATCAATTCATTAAACAGAATTGCAGCCCACTACATTCATACTTTGCCAGAGAAGGAATTTTTACCTGAATTCATTGGTGCAAGGTTCGACTACAAATTTCCTCAACGGACTATTCTAAGCGAACAACAAGGAATTAGTTTAAGTAAACCTAATCATATACTTGCTGACTTGAACATTCCTTTCGGATACGAAAAGCACAGGATGATGCCCCAAGCTGTAATAACGCCTAATCTGAAATGGTCAAACCACCAAATGAATCCAGATGATAAAAGGCGAGTAGGTGCTTTTATTGAACAATTGCTTTTATTAATTAGAAACAAAATTATTATAAACGGAGGTGATTTAGCAAAGACCGAACTGAAATGGTTTTACCCTTCCAGTATGGATTCTGGTAGAGTTGGGGAGTTAGAAGAGGCTTGGTCAAGATATTATGTTGAACTTATCAATGATAAAATTCCAACAAAACTTTCTGAATCAATTGCACCATTCTATTACTTCCAAAAAAGAATGGGAAAATCTTCGGCAGACAGACCAATAGCTGCAATTGACATTGGTGGCGGAACAAGTGATATTGTTATATTTCAAGATGATGCACCTAAACTTTTGTCCTCATTTAGATTTGCCTCTAACAGTATTTTCGGTGATGGCTATAATGGAAGCCCACGAATAAACGGGTTTGTAAAAAGATATAAACCGAGAATTGAACAACTGCTTTCCGATAATGGCATTCAGGATATGGTTGATGTAATGAATGACATCAACAACACACAGCACAGTGAAAATATAATTGCATTCTTCTTTTCAATTGCTGCCAATAAAAAAATCAAGGACAATAAATTTCCTATATCATTTCAAGAATTAATTAAAGATGATGAAGAATTAAGAGTATTATTCTTACTCTTTTACTCTTCCATCATTTACCACCTTGCTAATTTGATGAAAGTAAAGGGATTCAAAGTTCCCTGTGATATTATTTTTAGCGGAACTGGCTCTAAAGTGATAAATATTGTTGACAAAAATATTCGCCTTGAAAAACTCAAATCACTAACAGAAAAGCTTTTTAGCAAAGTATACATTGAAGAAAATCTCAATATTGAGATTACCCAACCTCAACAGCCAAAAGAAATTACTTGTAAGGGAGGATTATTATGTGATACTATCATTACTCCAGAATCAATTCAAGGTGGTCTTTTAGGCGATAAAGCCCAGACCATTTTAAATCTCAAGTCCACACTTAAGTATTCTGACATAGATGACAAACTTTTGAACGAAGTAGTTGAGGAATTCTCATCTTTTACAAAAACATTTTTTGAGATAAACGAGGAATACAATTTTGCTAAAGAATTTACCCTTAGCTCTTCAACTTTAGACAACTTGAAAGCTACTATCAATTCCGAAGTAATGAAGGATTTGAAAATAGGGTTAAATGCAAAGAAAGCGGAATTGAAGAACAACCCTAACAGCAAAGTTGAAGAAACTTTATTCTTCTATCCGTTGGTTGGCATAATTAATAAACAAGCTAACAAAATCGTTTCAACAGTTTAATAACATTTATAGATATGCTTAAACAATCGTTAATCGCTTTGCTGATTTTGATAACATACAGCAATGCAAATGCACAGAACAAAAGCGCAATGTTTTCAAAGGCAGTTGACTATTCCAACTGCAAATTGACTTATGCTTACCTTAATCAATTTACTGCTTCACTACCTGCTGATAAAGCAGAAAAAAAATCGTTTGACAAAATCAAGTTGGAATTTGATGATTGCGAGATAGGAAATTCAATTTCTTATTCTGATTTATCCGACCTACTTAATAAAAATAACTTCAAATATTCAAACCAAAAGTTCTCTGCTGTTATTGATGGAATAAAAAAGTCTTTCAAGGAATCTTATACAAAAGATGAAGCGGTAAATAAGATACTAGATGGAATATACTCTAATGTAGAACTTCAAAATGTCCGTAAAAAGAATGGAGACATTGACAAGCTCAAGGAGCAATTACAAACGGATATTTCAAATTATTTTGGGGATTCGTTTGGTGCTACTCAATCAGTTATTCAAAATACAGATGCTGGAGGGAAGGGAGAAACAGCAACAAACATTGAATCTGAAATTTCAAGACTTGACAGAAAGATTGATGATTTAACTCCAGGAACATTTGCCCCTAACTGGCTTTCAATTATCATTTCTATTCTATTACTTATTGGCTTTATATTTCTTTTGATCAGAATTGCTGACCTGACTGATAGAGTTGATAGATACAGGGAATCTTCCAAATTAAATTCAAACACGAACACAAATTGGAATCTAGACACTAATAGAAATTTAAATTCAAGAGAATTATCTGATTACAAAAAGTCAATTGAATCTCAAATGGAAGGAGCATTAAGAGCAATTACTTCATTGCAGCAAGAAGTAGGGCAACTTGAAAATAAATTATCACAAAAGCAAGAAAATATTTCTTTCTCTAATCAACAAACTATTCAATCAGATAAGCCACAGAAAAACGATTTTTTCTATGCCTCTATTCCTGAGAAGGATGGTAGTTTTAATGAAAGCGCAATCACAACAGCAATTAATCCTACTGCGAGTTTTTACAAATTCACGATTAAGGATTCTCATTCCGCGACATTTGAATTTATCAATGATGAAAGGGCCGTAAAGGATGCAACCAGTTCTCCTGAGTTAATTCTGTATCCTGTTTGTAAAATCAAAAGTGCATTGAACCAAGGTGCAAAAAAAATCAAAACCACTAATCCCGGAACTGTCATTAAGCGAAACGACAAATGGGAATTAGGAACAAAAGCCGAAATACAGTATGAATAGCATCACCATCATTGAATTTATTTTAGTTGGTGCTATTGTAGTTATTCAAACCTCACTTGCACTAAAGACGAGAAGCCAAATAAAATTTTTGGCAATCATAATTCCTGCACTAAAGTTTTTCAAACTCAAAAAATACAATATCCCTATTGAGGACTTGCAAACTTTTGAGCCAAAAGAAATTCTGCAAAACCTTTCTGCTTATGAAAAGCAACCGAAAGCAAAGCCCGAACCAGTTTATTCTGAAAATGGTAACGGAGTTTCTGACCTTTTTAGTGAGAGTGAAGAAGATGAATACGAAAGTCAGAATGAAGTTAGTTTGATAAACCCAAACGAAACACCCAATCAGATTTTTGGCGACATTCTATTAGCAGTCAATGTTTACTTGCTTCGTAACAAAGGAGCAGCTACCGATTTTAATTTGATTAAAGATGTAGTTGAAAGAAACCTTGACATGGAGGAAGAAGATATTAGCCACACTGTAACCGTTCCGCTTTATTTGGGTTTGATGGGAACAATGGTTGGAATTGTTTTCGGTTTGATAAACTTGTTTTTGGTTTCTGACCCCAACGCAGACTTTGACATAAAAGCATTTTTGGGAGGCGTTTCAATTGCAATGTTCGCCAGTTTTTGGGGATTGTTTTGCACCGTTGCCAATTCAAGTTTCAATCTGAAAAATGCAAGAAGAAGTTTGGAGAGGGCAAAAAATGTGTTCTACACTTTTCTGCAAACAGAACTATTGCCAGTACTTAACCAAAGTGTTTCAAGTAGCATTTACACCCTACACACAAACCTTGTAAAATTCAACGACAATTTTACTATCAATCTGAATAAGCTAAGTGGTATGCTGAATAAAAACCACGATGCTTTAATTGCACAGGAAAGAATTTTGACGGCCCTCGACAGTATCGACATTGCAGAATTTGCAAAGGCCAATGTTAAGGTATTAAAAGAACTTAAAGCTGGAACTGAACAACTTGAAAAATTTAGTGAGTATCTAAATTCATTGAATCATTTATCAGCCAAAACTTCTAGACTATCTGTATCATTTGAAGATTTATTGAATCGCACAAACAATTTCCAGGGACTTGCAGAGAGGTTGGATAGCAGAATTGAGGAGAGCAATAAGTTGATTCAATTCTTAAACGACCACTATCAGCAATTAGAAGAACGAGGAGAGATAATCAGAGATTCCGTAGTGAAGGTTGAAGATGTAATGATAAAATCTTTAAAACAGTTAGAGGAGCATACGCAAACAAAGATTGATGCTATTAAACAAATCACTGTTAAGGAAGAAGATTTAATGACACAAGCATTTGCTGAGAATAGAAGCCATATTTCAAAACTCTCTTTGCTTGAAGATTTGAAAAAATCTATTGAAGATTTCAAACGTAATTCAACTGACAACATTGGTGGCATCAAAAAGGAGGTAGAATCTTTGAAAGCAAGCATTGAAAGCTCAAACACTGTATTAAAGGAAATAAACGATAGCAGTCTAGTTAACTGGTCACAAAATATCTCCAAATCCATAAAGAAACTTTTCACCCCTAAATAATAATTACAGATGAAAAAGAAGGGGGAAAGTTTTTTTTGGACAAGCTTTTCGGATTTGATGACAAGTCTATTTTTTATTATGCTTGTTCTCTACGTTCTCACCTATATCATGCTTAAGAAAAAGGAAAGAGAACTTGAAAACACGGTTGAAGATTTGAAACACAAACTTGAGGTTTATGAGTTAGTAGAACAAAATTTGAAACCATTGAAACAAGATACCATTTTGTTTCGCTATGAAGAAGATTACAAACGCTTCACGCTAGCTTTTGATGTAAATTTTGAATTAGGCAGGTTCAAGATTGAACAAGGCGATTTGAAAAACTATTCAGTAACCGCATTAAAAATTCAAAATGTAGGAAAGCAGTTGCAGAAAACGATTGATAACTTGGTAAAAAATAAGACAGCAAACCCTGCAATGGATAATGTTTCTTATTTGGTTATTATTTCGGGCTATGCTTCCCACTTACTTTTAGGAAACCAAGCAAGTGATTATGATTTGAGTTATCAAAGAGCATACAGTCTTTGGGCATATTGGAAAAATATAGGTATAGATTTTGAAGCTACAAAATATGAAGGGTTGATTGATTTACAGATTGCAGGAAATGGTTGGGGAGGTGTTGGAAGATTTGAAAGAGACCCACAAAATTTTATGGAGAATGAATCGAAAAACCAGAGATTCATTATTCAAATAGTTCCTAAAATTGGGAATACAAATACAGAATGAAAATCATATCTACTTTACTCATTTTAGCATCTGTTCTTTTATCAGGTTGTAGTGGTTGTTCAAAGTCAGAAATGAAACAAAGACTTTCTCGTAAAACCGATCAGTTGGATTCAAGAAATGAAGAACGACCAAAATTGGGTGTAAAAACTATTGTCAAAATGGACAAGATAAACGGTGTTTTTCAAATCCCTGTTGAAGTTGTTGGAGTTCAAATGTATTTCATTTTTGATACAGGTGCAAGTATCATTTCAATTTCAGAAACTGAAGCAAATTTTCTATGGAAACAAGGTAAACTCACAGAGGATGATATTAAGGGTACTGCAAGTTTTTCAGATGCAAACGGAGATATTTCAGAGGGAACAATAATTGTTTTGAGAACAGTAAAAATTGGCGACCGAGTTTTGAAAAATATTGATGCATCCTTAGTTCACAATCTAAATGCTCCTTTGCTTTTTGGACAATCTGCCCTAAGTAAGTTTGGTAAAATATCTATTGACAATAATAAAGGGGAAATTACTTTTGAATAATAACTAAAAAAATATAAATGATAATATTTGTTAATTACTAAAATTTTGGAGTTGCTAAAAAACTGATTATCAGCCGAATAAAATCATATAAAAAATTGCATTTTTGAACATAATTTTTTGATTTTAAATTAGTTACTAAAGTTTCGGAGCAAATTTAAGCGGCATTTTTAATTGGACATTTTAAAAATTCAAATTGGGTTTGTACCAATTTTTCAATGTTAATTTCTTTTTCTGCTATATTGTCAAGGAATATTT
>Ga0169931_10012388_pt1 | contig 11835 bp, 14 predicted proteins | sample Kivu_15m_20L_FD_129675 | JGI IMG/M metagenome (GOLD analysis project Ga0169931, IMG submission 129675) | Freshwater microbial communities from Lake Kivu, Western Province, Rwanda to study Microbial Dark Matter (Phase II) - Kivu_15m_20L... | ecosystem: Environmental > Aquatic > Freshwater > Lake... | reverse complement strand
CCCCAAAACCCCAAAACCCCGTATGGTTGTATTTCGCAAGTTAATTAATTGTGAATATCAAGCAATTCCGAAGTTCTTACCTTCTCTGATCGCAATCAATAGCATCCGCTTAAGCGTTTCTTTATCTTTGTACTCCGGTAAGTCAAGTGTGTTCATGCATGTATGCGACTAAGGCAGCCGCAACTCACCATGCATCTGAATTCTCGCAATCGTGAACTTCTACTATCCGTTCGGACCTCTTAGACCTTTGAAGCCCTCAACGGGAACTTTGCTGCTGCCAGTAACAAACTAGATGAACTCTGCTCGTTCACTATGATCCAGTTCCTAAAGCACCTCCCAGAGCAATATAACTGGCCGTGAGCGGGCGTTATACCCTTCGTAGAGCGTATTTTCCCGCAAATCGTCAACGTCAATATTTTGGAGCCCCGATATCAAAAGCTCGAGCTCTCTATTATCGAACATCTTGAGCAGCTCCTTCGGGATAATAGAGTAAAAGCCAGTGAGGAAAGCTTCTTTCTGTTCGCTGATCGCACGGTCAAGTTTGAAGTTGGCAACTAGTCTGACGTACTCGTGTTTATTGTTATCGTTTACCAGCTTGTTGTGTCCATCCGGGACTAGCTCGACTTCCTTCTAAGTTCCAAAGTAGTCCAAAGTCTCGACGAAATAGCTGCTTAACTACTCGACATTTTCGTTCTCGAGGATCCACATCAGTGACTTGTAAAGACTCTAGTCGTAGTCCTCAAGGTCATGCAGATCAAGCGGCATCTCGAGCATCATCTTGTAAAAAGCTTTGATGAAGTAGCAGTCCAGCAGTTGTTGTTCCCAGAGCGCTTTGCCGATTACTCTGCCAACGAAGTTAAATAGCTGCACGAAGTTGCCCTGGACGGTTGACCTGGGGTTTGGGAAGTAAGTCGACCCGTTGTCAGCCTTGATAAACAAAGCAAGGTTTTCATCGAACATCTGTTTGCTTAGCAGCATGAACCATTCCTTCGTAAGACCGCCTTAATCTACGCCGTCTTCGTCCACGAACTAAATTTCGAACTAGGTTTTCCACTCTTCGGACTTGAGTTAGTGCAGGTGTGCAAATGAGTCGTCAAAGGCGCGGTCGCGGTGGACTGTGATTCGGATTACGCGCTTGCGGTTCTTAGTATGCTGTTTTTTTAGTTCAACGCGCCAGATCAGGCGCTTGGTGTCGAAGTCTAGAATTTTGGGCAAGCAAAGCACCAAGTTCTTAAGCTCTGTATTTATGAGCTGCTGGTTAACTCTTATGAACTAGTTTAGCAGTTTCTTGTTCTTGATAAAGAACGACGCCATCGTCTTGAACTTAGAGTATTGAGGCGAGCTCTTGCTGATGTGAGGCTTAAGCAGCGTATCGATTTCATCAATATCAATTTATTGGGTAGCTTGCTAAATCTAAAAAGTCGATACGATATCTTCGTCATCGCCCTGCTCTTTGGTTTCTTCGGGCTCATTAGGCGACTGATTAAAAACTTTCTTGAGGCTGTATTCAGAAAGCGCGAATAGCAATGTGATTAGGTCCCTTATGTCCTGGCGCTGCATAAATTTTTAGATTTTGATGCTATTCTGACTCTATTCTTACTCTTACTGCAAGATCTTGTTGGCGGTCAAAAATACCTCGAGCAGGAGTGAGTCACTGCAAATCTCCATTTCGAGCGATTTAGACAAACCGCCTGAGATGCTCAGCAGCTGAGTGATCTAGTCGATGTGTGGAGTCAAAGTCGGCTTGTGTGGTTTATCCAAATGGTTCCACGATTTGAGTGCATCGACTGTGTTTTTGAGCTGGGAATCTACTAGCGCCTGGATGTGCTACCCGACCTGATGACAGCTCTCCTTGTCAAAGCAGCATACGTTAAGGGCTTTTCGAATTACCATTATGATCTGTTTGTTTGTCTTCTAATTGTTTAGCAGACTCAGGAACAAACGGCAGATCTAGCTGACCGGAATTAGTCGGGTATCGTTGATTTTAAAGGCTCCTTGGACGCTCTTGAATATCTTGATCAGGAAGTAGAACAATTCCTTTTAGAACTAGTGGTCATCGTCCAGGTTCTCCTTGCTGGCCAGCAACCACGAGTTTTCATTGATTTGGTCGAAAAATTACTAGACTGTGTCGAGCAGCTCTTCAAGTATAGACCTTTCGGTGTTGATACCTCCAATCATTCTTGCAAGTTCCTGCAGCACTGGCTGGTTCTTGAGATTTAAGATGATCTCTCGTTTTTTCTACAATTTTTAGGTCAAGGACTTGCTGGCGATTTCTTGCATCTGGAAAATGCAATTAAGGCAATATGATACGACTTCATTGATGTTGAGCTAGCGTAAACCTGCTGATTGTTGATCATATGTTGTAAGCTTGCTAAAATATGGCGCCATCTTTCCCGTTATAAACATTTCAGAGCAATGAGCAGCCATCTACTTAACTTCAACATTTAAGATAGACAGTACTTGGAGAGTGATGCAGCTGCGCAAGTGTGGAATTTTGTCGATCATCACCATGCTCGATATCAAAGTCTCCTTAAACTAGGGATTGTCAAGCTCCATTTCTCGTTAGTTCCTCAGAACACTAATACCCATCTTGATTAGCCCTTAGAGCTTGTGGTAAATCTGATCCGGTCCATCTGATTCAATTGGCACAAGGTTCAGGCTTAGAACTGTTTCACACTATGAATTAACTCCTAAAGTGGTAGCGTCTGTTTCGTATTTGACGATGTGGTCCTGAAGCATCTAGTAAAAATTCTGCATGTACTGGGTCCCCTTGAGCTGAATCTTGTTTCTGCCGCCAACTTCAATATATTTGACTGGCTGTTATGACATAAACGGTCCTCCATTTCCTAATCTCTATTCGACTTAAGGGCTTTGATTGTCTTATACACGCTCAGCCGTATCGTCGACGCCTCGCACATCGTAAGACACCGAGCTCATAGAAATCATCCGTGGCCTGAGCTGTCGTGCCTGCTGGTTCTCTTAGAAATTCGCTAATCCTTGAAGGTCTGTCGTGGTGACGTTAAGCGTGCCACTGCGGAACCTATCCTGGACCTCGTTCATTAGCCGAGCGAAGTCGGCTCCATTAGCTTGGTACAAGTTGCGTGCAGCTGCAAGCATCTCGGGCGACAACTCTGAGTTAATCTGTGACTGGATAGAGTTGAGCAGCTCGAGTCTCCGTTGAGGCGTCTGGGAGCCAAGGAAAGTTATGAAGTTGGAAAGAATGTCAACTGGATTTTGATCTGGTCTGCTTTGCAAACCACCACGTGCCTGGCTCGAAATTTGGTTGTGAATCTGGTGTGAATCCGCGATGTTCTATAAACCCACAGAGGTGAGGTTCTCCATGAAAAGTGGATCCATACCTTCGATTTCGAGCGCGTTTTTGCTTTGTTTCTGGGACTTATGATTGGGTGGTTCAATTTGCTCGAAGGTTGAAACAGGCTCTCTGTGCTTAGCTTCTTCAAGGGATGGTTTTTCAACCGGGGTAAAAGCGTAGTAGTGGGTCATGTAGAGCCTGTATGGAGCTGTCGTTGCTCTAAGCGTGCGCCTGAACTCAAGCAGCTTGGTTCTTACAGTTGTGGTGTGCCAGCCGAATTCACCGTAGTAATCAAGCTGCCTCATTTCGACTTCAGCGCCTATAGTGCTTTCCAAAATGCGTTCGATCTGGTTTGACTCACGTTAGCCGATGGCCATCCCTTGAGGCATGCTTACTTCGATGTTCAGTGGCGCTTCTGCAAATGGATTTTGCAGTCGGTCTCCGTTGTTTCTCATAAAATAGTAGGTCGCCTGTTGCTCCATCCTTCGCGCTGGTAAGTTGGACAAAGATTGCGATTGCGACCTTGACCTAGAATCGGAATCCTAGTCATAGAATTCATCCTCTTCTCTTACAATATTTCTCGATGCCTCATTGTCGGAAAAACTATGGAACGTGTTGTACATGTTATCTGCTTCGTTTTACTCAACAGGGTCCATTGATCCATATGAGTCACTGTTCTCATTTTCCTCTTCATCCTCCGAGGGCGCTTCGATATTACCGATCTAAAAGTTACTACTGCTATCTTCTTCTCCGTAGTCGGAATATTCGCTCCGATTCCGAGGGCTAATGTTGTCTTGCTTCGTGGTCACGATCACTTCGGGCTCTTACGCCGCGCCAGGGATTTCCATGAAAAGTCCCTAATCCCAGGAGTTCTCCGAGCTGGTGTAGTCCTCGTCATAATCAGACAAGTCTTAGTCGCCGAGGGGCCGTCGACTGTCATAACTCATTACGTTTTCATTGTCAAACTAACAATTACTGCTATTAGAGCGATGTGAAGACAGGTCGATGAGTCCGTATTCGCTGCCATTGTCATCACTGCTAGAGTTTTGGTCACTCTGTGACTGCTCTTGGCTGTCCTCGGACGATTCTTCATCTTCCATGTCTTCAAATTCGTCTTCGCCCTCTTCGTCGATCAGGTAGTCACCTTGCTCAATCATCTTGTTGAGGATTTCGTCGGTGCCTTCGATGGCTTCGGACCAGTCGGGCATACTTTCAGTGGCCACCTTTATCTGCTTGTGTCTGTGGGTGAAGAGCAACTGGCTGGAATCGAACAGCTTAATTATGTTCGAGACTGCGAGGATGCACTGCTGGTAAAACCGGGACTTAGACGGGCTAAGGAAAAATTCGCAGTCGTTTATTATGTGGTGAGAAATCTTTTAGATGTCTTCTAGTAGAGCTATCTGGCCTACTTAATTTGTCTTCTTAGCTTGAAGTTAACACTCGAGTATCAATAATTTTATCATCTACAAGCGCTACAAACGCATGTGTTTAAATTTCTTCTGCAGGATTACAGTCTGCACATCTTTCGCGTTCTCGTCCTCATTGGAAAACTTGTTCATCAAAAAGTTTGTCAAAAGCCACACCGGTCCGAAAGTGTTGACCAGCCTCGCGTCGCTAGCCCATATAGGCCCATTCTTGTACAAGTCCCTGACCTAATTGAGCTGCTTGGCTAGCTGCGTGATCAGAATGCGCTGAATCTCCTCCCTGACCACGATGTCGGTGTTCCGCGTGCCGAAGTTGGAGATCATTAAGTGGTTCAGGAAATTGCACATCACCGTTAGCTTCTGCGCAAACCACATGTTGCTAGCCTCAAACGTGATTTCGCGATTCGTGATCTTGAGCGAAAACAACAGAAACATATTTCTGGCCAAGAACTTAATCGTTTTGCGGTCGTTGTGCCTCAAAATGACCTCTGAAATTGGGATGTTGAGAGCAAGCATGCTAACGAAGATGTTCATAATCGCGAAGATGTCGAAGTAGTACTCTTTCCGGACTGACGTACTTTACTTGTCCACAAGCAGTGATTTCTTGCCGGCTCTCTTGCCAAGGGCTACACTTTCGATAGTTACCACCGTATCGTACATTTTGTACTTTTCGTCTGATACCGTATAGGCAAACGATGGATCGCGGAAGAATTTAATAAGGTCCAGCGTGTAGCCCCTAGTCTACTGCACAAGGCAGTCCAGAAGCTGCGAGACCATATCTTGTTGGAGTTTCGTCGTAAATGAATGCTCTGGGTTTCCATAGTTGGAGACCTGCCGCCATGCGTTCAACTCCTGCTCAAACTGTACTCTGTTTTAAAGCTATATTGCAGGCAAGGGCGCTACCATCGAGTGGAAGTCAGGGTCCACGATAAGTTCTCGGAGCACGCTTCGTTTGAGCATGATCCTTGTCTCAGACGTTGTTTTACCCTCTTTAGTCTCAATTTCAGTTTTAATAACGCATAGTTTCGCGACAGCGGCAATGAAAAGATCGACTCTCTTAATGTTTAAGCCGAATGCGCCCGAGTCAAAGTACATTAGGAAGTCATTAAACTTTTGCTTATTGTAAGCTTCCGTTCTTTTCATGAATTTCTTGAGCTGTTTCGTCGAACACTGGTCCGGGGTCAACGGCCATACTTCTTTGGCTTTACTAGTTTAATTTGCTGCTTTGATCTTGGGGAACTTTTTCTCCTCAGATTTAGATCGCATACTGCGACCAGGAACCTTATCTTCGGCTTTGGTAGCATCTTTCTACTTTGTTCGATTTTTCTTTACCGAAGATTGCATCTGCTCGACATTCTGATGCGGCAGTTAGGGACTTGTGATTTGCTCAGTAACAATCGTTGTCTTTAGTACATCCAACAGTTCCTTGTTCTCTTCGCGCTTGAATGTCTGTTTGAACTGGTAAAACATCTATCGCTTTATCAGCGTTTCGTAGACCCTTTAGAGGTCTTTGGCTTGCAGCCAAAAGCCTTCGAGCATTTCACGAACAATCGTCAGCTAGATTTTTTCTTAGCTGACCAAACGGTTAAGAGGACACTCCCACGCGTTGTCGATCACCTTAATATCGAAGATCGCCTTCAGTAAGTCAGCAGCAATAAATGCTTTCTTGAAATCGAATAAACCTATCTGTTAAATGTCTCCAAGCGTCTTCAAAATGTGGAGTCCGCGCTAGAGGCACGATGTGATGCCATCCTGCTGCTCGGTGTTGACCGTGAAGTGGATGCTCGAAAATGACTTGAGCAAGGTCTCGATGCTCGCAAATATGTGAGAGAGCACTTATCCAACTTCTTTGTCGTCTTTGAATAGAGCCAAAGCGATTGAATGAGACGTTTCGATCTGCTCACTTTCCTGTAGAGGCTTAATTTAGGTCACTATCTGTTGCCACTTCTCGTTTAACTAAGATTTCTTCTTCTTATCTTCCTCTTGTATTTACTCGATTTGCCTAAGTTGATCGGGCGTGAGTCCGTCTGTCTGGTCCATTTGATCGGTCTTAACCAGAGCGTCGATCACTCGTGCCTCTTGCCAAAACGAGACGTAATTACAAACAACGGATGCAAGCTTTAAATATGCGTTTATGTCGTACAAAACCTGCATGTCTTTGAACTTCCTTTCAACGAGCTAGATATTGATCTTGTCATTAGCAAGAAGAAGTTCCTCGCTGTCGGATATATCTTTCTTTGTATATTCCTTGGCGATCGGGTTTAGACACAAGAACACGAGTTCTTTTGCAATTAGCTGCATTTTAGAGCTTAGTCTGCATAGATGGCTGGCTACCATATGTTTTGAGCTTTTGTTGATGTGCGTAAGCAACTGAATAGTAAACTCTACTTCGACCCAGTTTGGGACCTGAATTTACTGCTTCAAAATACGCTCAAAAAGGGACATGATTTGTTTAAAGACAGCATCAGCCATGTTTTCCTTTCCATCCTTCTCCTGTTTTCTATCTAGCTTCAGTACTCTGAAAAGGTTGATGATGGACTGCTGTTGCAGGTTTAGCGGGCAGTACGTGAAAAACTCGTGCACGTTCCCGAATGACGAATAGATTATCCCCAACATTTATTCGATTTGCGCCCTATGCTCTGATTAGTATCCTTCGTATGTTTTCTGATGAGATTCGAGTTCAAAGTCGGTCAGTTTGTCGATCTTAGTGCTTTCACCCTCAAACAGACTTTTTTTGTTCAGAAGCAACTCAAGGGCGGCATCGAAAGAGTTATTGCTCAGCTAAAGCGCCTGCTCAACGTGCTCGGTCGAAAAGCCCATGTCTTTGAGCAAGTCTACGTCGTTGGGCTTAGCTGCGTGGATGATCTCCGCAGATCCTTGTTGCCCGCCGATCTTTGGAGCAACTATGAGGTCTGTGAGCCCGTGAGACTTTAGTTCCTATTTAAAACAACCGCACAGCTAGCTGTAGATCTGGCATATCACGGGAGAGATGTCTCGTTGGTAATCCTTTGTGAACCCAAGGATTTCTGCTTAATGATCTTGGAAAAACATCTGACAGCAGGGCAGGAAGAGATGGTCATAAAGAGCGTTTCGCAAGCGCTGAGCGCATGCACTTTGTTCTATCTCCACGGCCCGCTGACCCAAAATTTCTTGACTTAAGTTAGTCTTAAACGGCACCAGGAAGTTCTGAAGATTTCCGAATCCCATAAAAGCACCGTCTAGCAGGATCTTGATAACATTAATGCAGAACTTGCGAGCCTCCCAAATATCCTGGCTAATTAAGATATAGTTATCACCTTCAATTGCGTCCATCGCTTTTGTAGCCCGTATTGTCCACAGTATCAAGTCCCTTAAGATTTTTATCAGCCCCTCCTTCAAGATAGAGATGATGTAGAAACCTTTATTTCGTAGGTTTTTGCCACTTATTATTTCTGTTATGTCCGGTAAAGTCCATGTAATTCGGCAAGTTATCTTGAACACTTCCGCTATCGCTAGCTTTCCGTTTCTGAATAAGTCGTCGAAGTCTGTCTTAGAGCACATTTACTGAATTGCTCGGATCTCGTTCATGATCAAGGCCGCTCCTGACTCGTTGAAAACCATGTTTATCGGGTCTTAGATGTTTCTAACATGAACAACCTTTGAACGCCGTCTAAAAAAGTCAGCAAGTCTGGCTAGGAAATGGCGAGCCTTTTTGTAACATTTGAGCGTGATACGCAGCTAGGCCTCAGGAAGATCTAGTTCAAGGTTAAAGTCCTCTTTTGAGACGGCGCTACACCATTTGAGCGAAGGTATTTTTTTGTACTAGAAAGTGTAGAACAAGGTTTGGTTCTCCTGTTGCTGAGTTTTGACCTCCAAGTCTACTTTGTAATCAGTCCAGCTGATTTTATTTTTGCCTAATGTTAAAAGCAACATCTCACGCCGTTCTGAGAACTTAGCTAACCGCTGCTCTTCCTACTTAATGTAATGATTTGTGTGGTATCTGTCCAGCATAGATTGCATCTTGTGTACTTGTTCACGGATCGAATTCGGTTAGACTACCATTTTTTGAGATCGATAGCTTTGACTGGCTGTTTCATAAAGTCCAAGTCCTTAAAAGTTCCTGGGTAGAAATTCAGCGTGGGTGAGCATGTCCAGCAGGCAGTTGATCTTGGCTAGAGTAAACTTAAGTTTTTTCTCAGCCTCAAGCTCAGAAAGCAAAGTGTGCCATTAATGATCTTACGCCTTATAGAGAAAAGGCAATTCGACTGATGCCATCAGCTTGGGGTCAAAGTTTACCTCATCAAAATTTTCGTTGCCAACCAACAGCTTTAAATCCTAGAATTAGGCGTCAAGCATGTCCATGAGTTCATCGACAAAGGATTAAAACGCTTAGGTGCCCCTGATCATGTGCACGTAAGTACATACATCGTTGAAGTAGAACATAAAACTTTCGTGGCACTGACAGACCATCGGAATGTAGAGCAGCTCCATAAGGGGCCCAGCGAGGTCATGAGCCTTGAGTGAAGTCTGCACATTGCTCCTGTAGTCGATCTGGTCCATCATTTCTAATTCCTCCATCAGGTAGTAATTAAGCAAGGCCATCGTGCTTTCTAATCGTTATTCAAATAACGTTTACTTCTCTCCAAAAGCATCCTCTTAAAGCTAACGGCTCTATACTGATAGCTAAGTAGAGTCCTTTTGCATCTTGAGGAGATCAACGGTAAGTTTCCAGGCGTCTTAAGACGCTAGCTATACGTTAGAAATACATGTCTTGATAATCCGGTCACTGATGGGCTGTCTCTCGTAGGATAAATTGTTTATCATCATTCTGAACTCCAGCATGCGTTCGTAGTTTTTTGAAACGCTAAGATGTCTTGAGAATTGTGCGTCACGAGCCAGCCCGACGAAAGATTCAATCATCTCGTGTTGAAAAAGCATCTCGAGGCCGAGTGGATGTAAAGTCATCATCTTGAAGAACTGGGTCACAATCATGATCAGGTCTTGTTAGGGAGGGAACCTTCTGCCGAGCGATTCAACTATCATTAGTACTATTCCATTGGGGTCTAGTGTTGCAGGAAGCTCCTCTCCGCCCTCGCTTGGAGTTTACGGCAACTTTATGTATTCTTATAGTTTCTGGGGAAGGTCATTAATGACATAGCTAAACAGCTGAATGCAGTAGAGGAATATTGGGTCGATATATTTCCTAAACCGAGGGTTTGCGTCTGCTGAGTTCGCTTTGAAGACTTAGTCGCGAATTTTGTCTTCGAAAAGGCCAGACTCAAGGATTTTGCGAGAGTGCGCGACGAAGCCTGAATTTGTGTTTACTGTGTTGGGATCTGTTCTCACGATTGCGAAACAAAGGAAACGTATGCACGAACTAATGAATTCTTGCCGTCTGGCTAAGCTGTGCTCATAGAAATACGTGTCATCGGTCGGATGAGGCTTTACCTAACGCTCTTCATTGAGCTCTAAATATAGTATATCCAACTCAACCTTCAGTCGGTCAACAATTTTCAACAGCTGGCTCGAATCGTCAAAAGTGAGTGTTCTCGTAATCTCTTTGAGAATCCTAAGCGCATTCTTTTGGCAGCCTAGGTTAATAAGGTAAGTGCCGTTTCGGGGCTAGAGGCATATCAGGGTTATGATAGGCTCAGCCAGCATCGGCAAAAGCTAGTTCTGCATTGGGCGCGTTTTAAGCCTCACAATCAAAAAGAGAAACCAAAGGTAAGCTTGTAGCGCTTTTTAGCTGTAGAGATGAGACCCAACGAGCTTTGTCGTATCGATCAGTATTTCTTATTGGCTGTGACCTAAAAAGTAGTCTTCGGTCAGGGCCTCAGAAAACTCGACTAGTTTGCTTGCGTAGTCGGCAAAGTGCTTGCACTAGCTCGCGAAGTATGGGTTGCGGCCTTCGTTAGGGTAAAAGTCAGCGTGGATGTCAAGAGTTGTAAATCTCATCATCACCCTGGACACTGCCTCGAACACATTAGGTGACAAAGATTCTCCCACATCGTTTTTGCATAGCTTGACTAACTCAGGAACAATCAACTCAGGGGGCAAGTTTTCTTCGAATTTGAGGCGCTTATTGTCGTTAGACCTCAGACCTCCATTCACTAAAATTGTTATTAAGACTGTTTACTTACTGATAATAGAAAGCAAATTTGCCAAGTAAGCGTAAAATTCAAAAAAGTCCTCCTTCTTATCTGCATATGGAACACCGAACAATTTTATGATGTCCTAAAGCTCTTTTTCGGACTTATAAGTAGACTTTTGCTTGTTGAGCATTTCTAAAACAATTTATGTGGCTGGTCTGAATGCCCGAATCGTTTGGTTTAAAAGTTCATCAAAGTTATCGATGTATCGTTTCCGCGCAAGATCATATACCTCCGAACCCTCTCCAATAAGCTTGGAGCTTTCTTTCCGATCAGCAAGCTTGTATAGAACGTAGTCAAATATTGCAATTAGTCTTGTAAGCAGGTTCCACACTGGAGCTCCTGCTTCCTTCACTTTTAGAGTCAGACGTTCCATTAGAGCGTAGATCGACTGCCACATGTCATTTAGACCTTACTTACATCATCAAGCCCGAAGTAGACATGGCTCTATGCATTATAGACGATGGTTTCCAGGGCCGAGCAGACAACTAACTGTGATTCTAAGGTATTAATCTCGGACGAGCTGTCGAAAAGTCAAGTTGAGTTTGGGGCACTTACGGACTGCAATCGTTTGTGAGGTACTCGTGAAACAGATTTTAGACTTTGTACCAGTGCAATAAGTCAACTGCACTTTGCTGAAGCTGGCTAACACCCGCTTTTTTATCCGTCAGCCGCTTCAACACAGACAAAAAATTGGTTAAGTTAGTTTCCGAGAGGATTTCATCTTATGATAAGTCCTCGGGATCATAAGGCCTGTATTCGACGACGCAGCAATTGGAAATTTCGTCAATGATCGCCTGACCTACGTCTTTCTGCGCAAGGGTTAGCGAGTTTCTAACTTACATAATTGGGAGAAAGAGGGTCGTTTGAGACGGCCCAGGCCTTCTTATCTTTGAGGAATTCGTCGCTAAATACGATTCGCATAAATAAAATTATAGGGACTAACACGTGGGGTTTTGGGGTTTTGGGG
>Ga0169931_10012387_pt1 | contig 11836 bp, 10 predicted proteins | sample Kivu_15m_20L_FD_129675 | JGI IMG/M metagenome (GOLD analysis project Ga0169931, IMG submission 129675) | Freshwater microbial communities from Lake Kivu, Western Province, Rwanda to study Microbial Dark Matter (Phase II) - Kivu_15m_20L... | ecosystem: Environmental > Aquatic > Freshwater > Lake... | reverse complement strand
GAAATCACGTTGTTTACAACCGTAGGTTTACCAAATAGACCTTCGATTGCGGGGAGCGGTGGTTTAAATCGCACCAATCCTCTTTTGCCTTCTAGGCTCTCTAACAACGAAGTTTCTTCACCACAAATATACGCGCCTGCTGCGCGTCTTACTTCTAAATAAAAAGATTTACCTGACTTCAAAATATCTTCGCCTAGATAACCAATCTTTGTCGCTTGGTGAATGGCTTCATTTAAAGTTTTTAGTGCATGAGGATATTCGGAACGTAAATAGATATATCCTTGTGTGGCGCCTACAGCAAGGCCAGCGATAATCATACCCTCAATTAAAACAAAGGGGTCGCCTTCCATAATCATACGATCTGAATACGTGCCTGAATCACCTTCATCCGCATTACATACAATATATTTTTGTGTGGCTTGGGTATCTAATACCGTTTTCCATTTAATTCCTGTAGGAAAAGCTGCGCCACCTCGGCCTCTCAGGCCAGAAGCTGTAACGGTTTCCACAATTGCTTCAGGTTTTAAATTTAATGCATTTTTTAAGCCTTGAAATCCATCATGCGCCATGTACTGATCAATATTGGTAGGCTCGGTGATACCCATACGCGCAAAAGTTAAGCGCTCTTGTTTTTTTAACCAGTCGATTTCACTGACGAGGCCTAGCGCGAGGGGGTGCTCGCCACCATTGATAAAATCTGCATCAAATAAAGACTTCACATCGCTTGGATTGATAGGGCCAAAACCTATGCGGCCTTGAGGCGTTTCTAATTCAACTAAAGTTTCTAGCCAAAATAATCCGCGCGAACTATTGCGAATGATTTGAATGTCTAATTTTTTAGCCTGCGCTTCTTTTGAAATTGCTACGGCAACTTCATTAGCGCCAAGAGATAGTGCTGTTGAATCGATAGGTACAAAAATTTTAATGGTCATGACGCATTCTTTAAATCTGAAATTAGTTGATCTATTTTTTTATTGTCTACACGGCCATAAACTTCTTCATTAATCATCACACTTGGAGAGCATGCACAATTTCCTAAACAATAAATTGGCTCTAAAGTGAAGGCGCCATCAGGAGTGGTTTCATGAAATTCAACACCCAGTTTATTTTTAATATGAATTTCAAGCGCGTCGCTTCCTAGAGCCTGGCAAGACTCTGCGCGACAAACCTGTAAAATATGGCGGCCAGGTTGATGTGTTCTAAAATGATGATAAAAAGTCACAACACCATGGACTTCAGCCACAGACAAACTCAAAGCTTTTGCAATTAGAGAATAAGCCAATTCTGGCACATAGCCTATGTCATCTTGAATGGCATGTAAAAGAGGCAATAAGGCCCCAGGCATAGATTGATACTCCAAAATATGTTGATTAATGATCTTATAATCTTGAGGATTTAAGACAAGGTCTTCCAACGATATCTCCAGATATTTCTTGAGCGCTTGTCTCAAGAGCAAAATTAAAGTGGTATTATAAATTATTAAGATGATATCCACTTAAGTAAGTTCATTAATGAAGAGGCGCTAATGATGAAAGCACAAAAAGAAAGCAACTATTTTCATGGGGGCTGCCCTCATGACTGTCCTGATACCTGCTCAATGGTTTATGAGGTAGAAGACAATAAACTCAAAGGCGTCAAAGGCAACGTGGATCATCCAATGACGCGTGGTGGACTATGTGTAAAACTTCAAGATTATGAAAAGCGTCACTACCATCCAGATCGCCTTCTATACCCTATGAAGCGAATCGGTCCGAAGGGTACAAAACAATTTAAAAGAATTTCCTGGGATGAAGCGCTCGATACCATAGTTGATAAATGGCAATCCATTATTAAAGAATTTGGTTCAGAAGCCATTATGCCCAACAGCTACTTAGGTAATCAAGGCTTGGTGCATGGCATGAACGGTGGGGACTCTTTCTTTGCTCGACTAGGAGCAACTGTTACTGATAGAACATTCTGCGGGGAGGGTTCGGCCACCGCTTGGCTACTAACCCTTGGGCCTACTGCGGGGGTCGATCCAGAGAGTTTTATTCATTCAAAATTTATTATTATTTGGGCTTGTAACTCGGTCAGCACCAATGTCCATCATTGGCATATTGTTAAAGAAGCACAAAAGAAAGGCTCAAAGGTTGTTGTCATTGACGCTTATGCTTCAAGAACGGCTAAAGAAGCAGATTGGCATATCTGTCCTAAGCCAGGCACTGATGGTGCTTTAGCGATGGCAATGATGCATGTGATTATTGAAGAAGGATTAGTGGATCAAGACTATGTAGATAAATATACAGTAGGTTTCCCAGAATTAGCAGAACTTGCAAAAAAAAGAAGTCCTGAGTGGGCAGAAGAAATCACAGGTGTCTTAGCAAATGATATTCGAAGATTAGCCCGAGAGTACGCAACCACTAACCCATCGGCTATCAGAATTGGTGTGGCCCTTGAAAAAAGCTGGGGAGGAAGCCAGGCTATTAGAGCTGTTGCATGCCTTCCGGCTCTGACTGGGGCTTGGCGTCATGTAGGTGGAGGTATCCTTCAATTTCCAGTATGGGAGCAGCCTTACAGATTTGATGTCATTTGTAGGCCTGACTTAATTCCAGAAGGCACACAAGTTGTAAATAACCTTCAGCTGGGTCGTGTTTTAACGGGCGAACAAAAACTAAAAGTGCCTATCAAGTCAATGATGTGTTGGAATACAAATCCAGTCACTCAATCAACGGAAAGCGAAAAAATATTAGAGGGTTTGAAGCGCGAAGATTTATTTTTAGTTTCCGCAGAACACTTTATTTCCGACACTGCAGCCTATGCTGATATCCTTCTCCCAGCATCCATGGGCGCAGAACAAGAGGATATCATTCTATCTTGGGGTCATTTATACCTCACCTACAATACAAAATGTATAGAGTCCCCGGGTGAAGCCGTGCCAAATTATGAAATTTTTAGACGTCTTGCTAAAAGATTTGGTTTTGAAGAAGAATGTTTTAAATGGTCGGATACTGAATGTCTTCAACATTATATCGACTGGAGCTCTCCAGCCTGCAAAGATATTGATTTGGATTATTTAAAAAAACATGGTTATGCGAGAATCAATGTGGGTACAAAAGATAATCGAGCACCTCATAAAGAAGGAAAGTTTCCAACGCCGTCTGGCAAATGTGAATTTAGGGTAGTTGGAGCCAAGAATTTTGTTGCTGGGCCCTTTAGGCAAATGTACGAAGCTTTTCAGCCAGGAGAGGATATTCCTGAGTTGCCTGATTATGTGCCGTCCAAAGAGACAGCATCCGCAAATCCAGCCTTAGCAAAAAAGTATCCATTAAATATTTTGGCGCCAAAAAGTCATGGCTTCATTAATTCGAGTTACGCCAATATCGAAAATAAACTTAAGGCTCAAGGAGAGCAGTTTGTGATGATTCATCCATTGGATGCAGAAGAAAGAGGTATTAAAAATGGCGATCGAGCGAAAGTATTTAACGATCGAGGGTTCTTTGAAGCTATATCAAAAATAACAACTGATGTTAATAAAGGAATCGTGGTTACAACGCTAGGCTATTGGAGACAACTAAATAATGGTGTCGTCAATTCAGTGAGCTCCAATGCTTTTGGTGATATGGGAAACTCACCAACCTCACATGATTGCTTGGTCGAAGTTCAATTGGCTTAATTGAATTGACGATGCAGAGCCTCCCTCTATGGGATTAACAGATCAATTTCATCGAAAGATTAATTATCTTCGATTATCTATTACTGATCGATGCGATTTTCGTTGCGTTTATTGTATGAGCGAAGATATGCAATTTTTACCTCGCGATGAAGTTCTGTCCCTTGAAGAATCTGCCAGAATTATAAAAATTTTTGCTTCTCTTGGTGTCACAAAAGTAAGGATTACGGGTGGAGAGCCTTTGGTTAGAAAAAATATTTCATGGTTTTTTCATGAAATATCAACTATTAAACTTCTAAAAGAAATTGTCATTACTACGAATGCTAGTCAGCTAGCGCAGCATGCGCGTATGCTTAAAATGTCTCAAGTTAAACGTATTAATATTAGTCTTGATAGTCTTGATCCTGTTCTTTTCAAAAAAATCACGCGCACGGGTGACTTAAATAAAGTATTGCTCGGTATTGATGAGGCGATCAAAGAAGGCTTTTCGAATCTCAAACTTAATACCGTTTTAATGAAAGGGATCAATGATCACGAAGCAATCGATTTAGTTAACTTTGCATTGCATAGAAAGATGGATATTTCTTTTATAGAAGAAATGCCTTTAGGCGATGTTGATCATATAAGAAAAGATACTTACATCAGCAATGATGAAGTATTAAAAAATTTACAAAATCATTTTAATTTAATACCAACCACTTTTACTTCAGGCGGTCCTGCAAAATATTGGCAGCTTGCCAATCAATCAACTAAAGTAGGTTTCATTTCTCCACATAGTCATAATTTTTGCAACACTTGCAATCGCGTGAGAGTGTCATCTAAGGGCGAATTATTTTTATGCTTAGGGCAGGAAGAAAAAATAGAGCTCATGCCTCTCTTGCGACAATATCCCAATGAAGATTGGCCTATTCAAAAAGCTATTATAGATAGCATGGCGATCAAACCAGAAGCACACGATTTTAATCTTGAAATTACTAAACCTGCCGTCGTGCGCTTTATGTCGCATACCGGGGGTTAAATTTAAGTGGATGAGAAAATCGCTGTGGTCATTTTAGCTGGTGGCCAATCAAAACGTATGCAGGTTCAAAATAAGGCAACTGTTTTATTTAAAGGCAAGCCTTTAATTGGGTATGTCATTGACCGCATGAAACCGCAAGCAGAACATATTTTTATTAATACGCATCAAAATCAGAATGATTTTGATGTATTTCATTTGCCTCTTATCGATGATGTATTAACTATTCAAGAAGGTCCTCTTTTAGGTATCTTAACTAGCTTACAATTAATCAAAACAGGTTGGATCCAGTTTGTACCTTGTGACACACCCAATCTTCCAGATAATCTTATTGCAAATTTACTAAGAGAAAATAAAGCAAAAAAAACCCTAATTGCGGTGCCTGAAACGAGCGACGGTCTTCAATCAGCATGTCTTTTATGTCATTCATCCACATTAAATAATCTTCAAGATTTTTTTAATCGAGGAGGACGTAAGATTGAAGACTGGATAAGACAATTATCTTTTTCTATTGTGCGATTTCATGATCAGTCACAATTTATTAATATCAATACACAAGAAGAGTTAAATAAAACATCTCAATGAAAAAAGATATCAGCTTAAGTGATTTAATTTCTGAATCGAATACAGTTCATGATTACGATCCTAATGCGATGTCAGTTGAAAAAGCCAAAATATGGATTTCTAATTTTTTAAAACCTAGCGACCAACAAGAAATCATACATATCAAAGATGCGCTCCATCGTATTGTCGCCGAATCTATCACAGCATCTATTAATGTTCCAAATCATGACAATTCAGCCATGGATGGTTATGCAATCAATACAAACATTCTTAACGGTGAAGGTCCTTTTAGTCTCAAAGTGACAGGTAAGCTCTTGGCAGGTAATCAATTAGAGGGTAATGCAAATGAAGCCGTTCGCATCATGACAGGAGCCAGTATCCCCTCTGGATTAAACGCAGTCATTCCACAAGAGTATGTTGAACTCAATGAAGGTGTAATTACATTCAAAATAAAACCACATATCAATCAAAACATTCGACGCTTAGGGGAGGATATCAAAAGTGGACAAGCAATATTTCAATGCGGTCGAAAGCTAGAACCTTGTGATTTAGGTTTGCTTGCGTCACTTGGTATAGATTCAATCAAAGTTTACCGAAAAATTAAAGTAGCTTTTTTTTCAACAGGCGATGAAATTGTTTCACTCGGTAATCCTTTGTCAGTAGGTCAAGTTTTCGACAGTAATCGCTATAGTCTCATTGGCCTTTTAAAAAGTCTTGATGTGGAAGCGATCGATTTTGGCGTCATCCCTGACAATAAAAAAATCATTGAAGATACATTAAAAAAAGCAAGTGATATAGCAGATGTCGTAATTACAACAGGAGGCGTTTCTGTAGGCGAAGCGGATTATATGAAAGAAATATTAAAAAAAATAGGCGAAATCTTATTTTGGAAAATTTCTATGAAACCAGGACGGCCTCTCGCGTATGGGAAAATTGGTCACTGTCATTATTTTGGACTTCCAGGAAATCCTGTGTCAACGATGGTCACTTTTTATCAATTTGTAAGAGAAGCTATTCTTACTTTATCAGGTCAAACACCTATTCACAAAACACCCCTCATCAGAGCACAACTTTTATCGCCGATTAAAAAAGTACCTGGCCGAACTGAGTTTCAAAGAGGTATTTATGAACAAGGCTACGAAGGCACTTTTAAAGTAAGTCCTCTCAAAGATCAAGGCTCAGGTATTCTAAGATCTATGAGTGAGGCGAATTGTTTTATTGTACTTCATGAAGATACGGCACATTTAGAAAAAGATATGTGGGTCGATATTCAGTTATTTGATAGCCTTTTTTAAAGCTCAAAAAAAGTAATTTTTTTATAAAAAAAGTTCCTTAAACCCTTCAATTTTTTTCTAAAATCCCATCACTTTTTTATTAAAAATCGCTTAATATAGAGACGTGGAAATCAATAAAAAAGTCCCTTCATTTAAACTTCCTGGCACGAGTGGTCTTCAATTTAATCTGTCAGATTTCAAAGGTCGTTACCTTGTTGTTTATTTTTACCCCAAAGACGCAACTCCAGGCTGCACTACCCAAGGTGTTGACTTTAGAGATGCTTATAAAAAATTTCAGGCCCTTGATGCTGAGATATTTGGCATTTCTCGTGATACTTTAAAGTCACACGAAAACTTTAAGGCAAAATTTACCTTTCCCTTTGAGCTTTTAAGTGATGAAGAAGAAAAAGCCTGTGAATTATTCAATGTCATCAAAATGAAAAATATGTATGGTAAACAGGTAAGGGGTATTGAGCGCAGCACTTTTGTAATTGATCCTGATGGAAAATTGATTCAGGTATGGCGAGGTGTCAAAGTCGAAGGTCATGTCAAAGAAGTTTTACAATTTATTAAACAACACAACTCTATTTAACTATGGCCAAAAAAAATAGTGCAACTAAACTTTTTGTATTAGATACGAATGTTTTAATGCACGATCCCTCAAGTATTTTCCGATTTGAAGAACATGATATATACCTTCCGATGGTGACCTTGGAAGAATTAGACAATAATAAAAAAGGTGTCAGTGAGGTTGCGCGTAATGCGAGACAAACGAGTCGTAATTTAGAAGAGATTATAGGAACGCATGAAGAGAGTTTAGAAAAAGGACGCTCACTTGGTATTAAAGGCAATACACATGTTACAGGAAAGCTTTTCTTGCAAACAACAGCACTTCCTCATGATTTACCAATGCTCGCAGGTAACAAAGCTGATAACCAAATTTTAAGCATCGTTGCCTATCTTAAAAACCAAAATCCTTATCGCCAAGTTATTCTTGTTAGTAAAGATATCAATATTCGTATTAAAGCGAGAGCTTTAGGGATTGCTGCTGAAGACTATTTCAATGATAAAGTGCTTGAAGATACTGAGATGCTCTATACGGGCATTACAGAACTCCCTGAGGATTTCTGGGAGAAGCACAGTAAAGACATGGAATCATGGCAAGAGAATGGCAGAATGTTTTATCGACTGACAGGACCTATGTGTCCAAACTTTTCGATCAATGAATTTATTTTTTATGAATTCGACAAACCTTTCCATGCCATTGTTAGAAAAATTTCTGGTAAAACAGCCACACTTGAAATCATTAAAGATTTTATTAATGGTAAACATAATATTTGGGGTATCAATGCTAGAAATCGAGAGCAAAATTTTGCACTCAATCTTTTAATGGATCCTGATATCGATTTTGTATCACTTCTGGGGCAAGCAGGTACAGGTAAAACCCTTCTCACGCTTGCGGCTGGATTAGCACAAACACTCGATAAAAAAATCTACAATGAAATAATCATGACGCGTGTCACAGTGCCTGTAGGTGAGGATATCGGTTTCTTACCAGGTACAGAAGAAGAAAAAATGACACCATGGATGGGTGCATTGGAAGATAACCTAGATGTTTTAAATAAAACAGATGAAGAAGCTGGCGAATGGGGAAGAGCCGCGACACAGGATCTTATTCGTTCACGTATCAAAGTAAAGTCACTCAACTTTATGCGCGGTCGCACATTTCTTCACAAATACCTCATTATCGATGAAGCTCAAAATCTTACGCCAAAGCAGATGAAGACACTCATTACGCGCGCGGGTCCGGGGACTAAAGTTGTTTGTTTGGGTAATATTGCACAAATCGATACCCCTTATTTAACAGAAGGCAGTTCAGGTTTAACTTATGTCGTCGATCGCTTCAAGGGCTGGAATCATAATGGCCATATCACACTTGTTCGTGGTGAACGTTCGCGCTTAGCTGATTATGCTGCTGAAACACTTTAATTTTAAAGTTTCAAAAGGCTTCATTCCCTTACTGATTGCACAGTTTTTATCAGCGCTAGCTGATAATGCCCTTTTGTTTGCAGCGATTGCATTACTCACACAAATAAACTCACCTGATTGGCACCAGCCACTCCTGCTTCAGTTCTTTGTAATTTCTTATATTATTTTGGCGCCTTTCGTAGGAGGGATTGCGGATGCTTTCCCTAAAGGCCGTGTGATGTTTTATTCCAATGCCATTAAGTTTATTGGAAGTTTATCTATGTTATTGGGTATGCAGCCACTTTATGCTTATGCAATTGTGGGTGTAGGAGCTGCCTCATATTCTCCAGCTAAATACGGTATTTTGACTGAGCTCCTTCCACCTAAAGAGCTTGTGATGGCAAATGGCTGGATGGAAGGGTCAACAGTCTTTGCGATTATTCTAGGCTCAATTATTGGCGGGGCACTTGCTCAATTCGATCCGCTTGTAGCAATTATTATTATTACAGGATTATATTTGCTCGCCGCTATATTTAATCGATATATTCCAGTACTTCCTGTTGATCACAAATTACCTAAAACAAATCCTCTTTATATGATTAAAGATTTTTGGCATGCATTCAAAATATTATGGAAAGATCCTGAAGGACAATTATCTCTTGCTGTGACCACTTTGTTTTGGGGAGCAGGTGCCTCACTAAGATTAATTGTGATTGCATGGGCAGGCTATGCATTGCAATTTAATTTGGAGGAATCGACACGCTTAACTGCTATGGTTGCGTTTGGTATTGCAATTGGTTCGATAATTGCCGCGCGCTATATTAGCCTTAAAGATTCTGTGAGGGTGCTTCCTGCAGGTATTCTTATGGGTGGATTTGTAATGACTATGACTATCATCCACAACTGGCAGATTGCAGCTCTTATTTTTCTATTCATAGGGGCCTTAAGCGGATTCTTTATTGTACCGTTAAATGCACTGTTGCAGCATCGAGGTCATATACTCATTGGGGCAGGTCATTCGATTGCCGTGCAAAACTTTAATGAAAATATTGGTATTCTTTTATTAAGTGGCACTTACACTTGGATGGTCAGAGAAGAATTTTCAATTAACACAATTATTATTCTTTTAGGTTTATTTGTCAGTACGACTATGCTGGCAATCTACAAACACTACAAAAAAATTATTTAATGTAACTTAACTTGTGCTTCAGTTCGCCGCGTAATCATGCGAGCAATCGTTTGAAGGGCTGTACTCATAAATCCATGAAGTGCCATCAAATGCATTTTATAAAGTGATTGGTACATAAGTCGGGCAACAAATCCTTCGATAAACATCGATCCACCCATCAACGAACCCATCAAATTACCTACAGTTGAATACTCACCCATATTTACGAGTGAACCGTAATCTTTATAAGTGTATTGAGGTAAATTTGTTTTACCTTTGACACGAAGCTTCATAGATTTAAAAAGTAATGATACTTGTTGATGTGCCGCTTGAGCTCTTGGTGGAACAAACTGTTTCGTGCCTTCAATTGGACATGCAGCACAATCACCAAATGCAAAAATAGAATCATCATGAGTCGTTTGAAGTGTTGTGTGGACCAGCAACTGATTAATGGGATTTGTTTCTAGCCCATCTATTTTTTTTAGGAAATCAGGTGCTTTCACTCCAGCAGCCCACACGACCAAAGCTGAAGGAATAAAGCGATTGCTATGTGTCTTAACTCCTTTAGCAGAGACTTCAGTCACACGCTCACCCATATAAAGATGTATGCGTAATTTTCGCAATTCTAATTCTACGGAATGTGATAACTTTTGCGGAAGCGCTGGAAGCAAGCGAGGGCTCGCTTCAATAATAGAAATTTTTATATCACGATCAGGATTCACCCGATCAATCCCGTAGGCCGTCATCTCGCGCGTCGCTTTATGAAGCTCCGCTGCAAGTTCCACACCTGTTGCGCCTGCGCCCACGATCACAACTTCTAATTGACCTGGTTGAATTGGTTTCTTTTGTGTTTGTGCTTTTAAAATAGCATGGTGTAATTTTTGATGGAATACTTCAGCTTGCTCTTGCGTATCTAAAGCAATCGAATATTTTGCTGCACCTTTAATGCCAAAGTCGTTTGTTGTACTGCCAACAGAAATAATTAAAGTGTCATACTGAAAGCTTCTTCTCGGAATAATTTCTTTGCCATCATCATCTTCATAGGGTGCAATCGAGACTTCTTTTTTACGACGATTCAATCGATCCATTCGACCTAAGCGAAAACGAAAATGATGCCAGTGAGCTTGCGCCATATATTCCAACTCATGCTTGTCTGGATTCATACTCCCAGCAGCAATTTCATGAAGGAGTGGTTTCCATACATGAGTTTTTGTACAATCAATCAATGTGATTTCAGCTTTTTTCTTTTTACCTAGTGTATCACCAAGTCTTGTTGCAAGCTCTAAACCGCCTGCACCGCCACCTACTATCACAATCTTATGCATCTTACTTCCTTAAAATACAGACAATAAAAAAACCACTGCTGTAATTATACAGGAGTGGTTTTTTAATATTTTCTAGAAATTATCTAGAGTTTTTGAAATTACTCGTTACCTGTAATTGTTCCTTGCGCACGAACCCATGCAATAACTTTTAATATTTCATCGACTTTAAGTCCGTTTGTAGGATCTGTAGCATCCATCACACCTAAGCCTTTTCCGCCCATACCGCCGTTTGTGCCATGCCATAAAGTTTCAAACATACCTTTGTTTGTTGCATCTTTAGGATAACGGAATGTTGGGCCAATGAGACCTGGGCCTACTTGACCCTTTGCATCGCCACCATGGCATTGAGTGCAAGAATAAAGTCCAAAAAGCTTTTTACCTTTTGCAACCGCTTCTGCATTACCCACATAAGAATTTTTACCAGTAGCTAAAAATTCTTTTGCTGCCGGCGTATCAAAGAGTGCTGGATCAAGCTTAAATGTACTTCCATCTGTTGTTTTTACAAACGAAACATCAGCAGATGCGATACCTGCAATTGTCATCATAGAAACTAGAAGCGATGACATGAATACTTTTTTTACTAACATAATTTCTCCTAAAAAATTGTATGCATTTTGAAGGATGTTTAATCCAAAATATACATTCTAAAATGCGGTTTTAACTTCCTTAAAATCTGAAAAACACTCACTAATCTTACTCATTTTTTTAAATAAAGTCACTCATTTCTGAATGACTTTTTTAACTTTAGTTTCCTATCTTATCCCCTGAAACAGCAGGCTTATGAGGGATCCCATAATCATCTAAAATCTTCAAAATTTTAGCCTGATTACGATCCAAAGCTCCTTGAATCATTTCCATGCGGTCTTTATCTTT